>Ga0102934_1000214_pt1 | contig 35852 bp, 15 predicted proteins | sample SalPonR2_A_D1_MG_FD_78175 | JGI IMG/M metagenome (GOLD analysis project Ga0102934, IMG submission 78175) | Salt pond soil microbial communities from South San Francisco under conditions of wetland restoration - Salt Pond MetaG R2_A_D1_MG | ecosystem: Environmental > Aquatic > Marine > Intertidal... | reverse complement strand
GGGCTTAAAACCCAAATGTCAAATGTCACTTTCGCGATTTGTCACTTTCGATTTTCGCCAATCGGCCTCGAAATTTTCGTGTCCAATCCCCACCCCTCACTATTTTTTCGAGGGCCCGTATTTATTTTTCGCTCAGAGGATCGTCTCAGCAGAGACGTTCTTGAAGAAGGGGATTCTCAACAGAGAAGGTCTTGGGGAGTAGCGCTTCAACAGAGAAGGACTTGGAGGTGGAGCGCCTCAGCAGGAATAGTATCCCAGAGCGAGGTCGTAGGGTACTGAATTACCACTAATTGATTAGTGAGGATCGCTAATTGATTAGTGGGATCTTGAAGACCTTGTATTTATTTTTCGGCTGAGAGCAGCGTCTCAGAGCGGAAAAATTCTTTCAGAGGGGGGTGGTCGACCACCGAAAAATTTTTTATTGCATTTTCGGGTTTAAAATCCAAATGTCAGATGTCACTTTCGCGATTTTTTATAACTCCGCACACGCTCCAGAAGGGTGTCCAATCCCCACCCCTCACTATTTTTTCGAGGCCCCGTATTTATTTTTCGCTCAGAGAAGCGCCTCAGCGGGGCGCAACAAAAAACCTTGGGACCACACAGGAGAAGAGGTGCAACTAGCGGACGCAATAGTACTGCTAAGTACCACCAATACCGTCTTCCAGAGGAACAACAGATAAATTATCGAAGCAAAATTCGAATTTTAGTTTATTGATAAAGTCCCGGACTCAAGTCAATCTTCCTTGTAAGCCCGTTGAATCCGACGATGAGCAAGTCTCCGGCGACAAGTCAGAAAACACTGTCTGAATACGTACAAAACAAACAGAGCGGACACCATGACGTAGACGATCAACAGAAGGCTGACGCGGTCGAAATGGTCGATCTGTCCGAGAGCTGCTGTGGCTGTGGAGTCGAAACTCGGGTTGGCCTCAATGCCATCGACCTCGATCTTGGGCATGCGTGGTTGTTCGGCGGCGGTTACGGTCACGTGAAAGGCGTCCACTTGAAGTCGCTGAATCCGTTCGAGCTGTTCGACACGTGCCTCGGCTTTGTCGAAGAGACGCACACTTATTACTATCTCAAAACGCCCGGGCTGTTTGGCAACAAGCGCAAAATTAATAGTTCGACGACGGCGGTCTTATCGGCCCAGTTCAAGAAGTTCGACGCCGAGGCGACGCTGTATGGGATGCGGAAGCGCGGCCGGATGGACAACCCGGACGACGAGTATTACAACATGACGGACAGCGCGATCCTGAAGGCGTGGCGCGACAACGGCCAGGCCGCGGCGGGGTCCGGGACCGCCATGCACGAGGCGATCGAGCGGTTTCTGGAGTGCGCGCGCATCAAGGACGACCCGGAAGAGGACGAGCACCGGTTCTGGTTGTTCCGGGCGTGGCATCTGCAGGAAATGGTGCTGCAAGGCGAGGTGCCGTACCGCACCGAGCTGTGCATGTTCGACGAGGAGCACGAAATGGCCGGCATGTGCGACCTGGTCTCGCAAAAGTTAGAGTGGGCGAAGGACCCGCGCCGGCGCCACTGGATCAATCTGAAGGACTGGAAGTGCACGCAAAAGTGCAACTGGGAGTATCTGCCGTTCGTCGAGTACAGCAAGCGCGCCGAGAAAGACCCCAGCCGTATGATGTGGAAGACGCATGCGACGCAGTTCCGGGTCGACATGAAATCCGGGAAAAAGTTCCGTGCCAACCAGGCGCTGGCCTTCTGCCAGAGCTTGGTCGACTGCAAAGCGTCCGAGTATTTCATTCAGCTCAACATCTACAAGTGGATGATCGAACGCAACTCGCCGTGCCGCGTACAGGGCATGCAAATTGTGGCGTTCCACAACGACAACGCCGAAACTGTGGTGATCGACGTGCCGGACTTGCAGCACATAGTGCGCAACATGATGCGCGATCGCAAGCAGGAGATGCTCAAGCGCTACAAGCGCGAGCGGCAGGCTTTCATGCTCAAGTACAAGGAGAAGATCACCCTGCTCAACGAACAAGAGTATAGTCTTTTGCATCATCCAACGCGACCTTCGAAATGAATACGTCATATGAACATGGCCGTCTCCCCGTCGCTGCTGCGCGTCACAGTCGAAACATCGGCCCTGGTGCCATTGCTGGAGTGGGAGAACATTGTCGGCGGCGAAGAGCTGCCGTTTTTTCTGAGCGCTAACGACAGCGTTGGCGAGCGGCTCGGGCTCGGATGCGGTTTGGTGGGCGGTGGTCGGGTCGGAGGCGCTTCGTCCTCGGAGCTGGATGTCGAGAACAGGCACTTCGAGAGCTTTGGCTTCTGCGGCTCGGCCGAGACGCGGGCATCGATCAGCGTGCTAGAATCGTACGAAGACGAGTCGTCCAGAACCATATCTTGCATTCTGCGGACTGTTCCGCCGGTCTGCTTCGGTTTGGCCATGGCCTTGTCACGCAGTTCTTTGATGCAATTTGTGCTGTCGCGGCGGCCCGAGTAGGCAAGTTTTTTGCTTCTGGCGCTGTGCAGCCGGCGCTCCTTGCTGCGGCGCTTGTTGAACGCGGACGGTTCGATTTGTGCGCCCGGTATGCGTATGATAAGAGCCTGGGTGATGTCGACCATGCCTTGCAGTTCTGCGTCGATAATCTGCAGCAGAGAGTCTGGTCTCTGCGTCCACAGACTGTCGCGGTAACGGTTGATGAGCTTGGTGGCAATGGCGTTGAACAGCTTGATGAGACACTTGAAAAACTCGACCGCGCCGCCGGTTATCATGCGGTCCCAGATTTTGTAGACCGACTCCTGCGGAAGCACGGCAAAGCCGAGGCTGGCGACCAGTTTGTGCAAGTAGATTTCTGCGGGGATCTGGTAGTGGTTCAGTATGCGCATGAAGTCTTTGCACTTGTAGCGCATGTAGTATTTCAGCAGTTCACAGTCCGCGTGAACGCCGATGATCGCCGGCGTGAAGCTGATCGGGAACAGGTCCTGGCACACGAACTTCAGCATCCAGAACGTCTCTTCCTCGCTGAACCTGAGCAACAGCATGCCGTAGACTATAAAGTTCATCCCTTGCTGATAGCCGTCGTCCTTGCAGTCGATGCAGTACGCCAGCAGAACGCTGCGGCTCATGACTGCCAGATCGTCGCGATCGCGCATGCAGTTCTCGCCTATGCGATACAGGTCCTTTTCAATGTCGTCGCGCGTTTTAGCGTTGATCAATTCGCAGCGCTCGGCGTCGTTCCGCGCGGCGCGACTCAGCCGGTCGTAGTGGCCGGGGTTTTGCTCTATTCTGAAGATAACGTTGCTGCAATCAAGCCACTCGCACCGGCGACGCGTGCGCGGGATGCCAGTGCGGACCATGTTGCAGTAGTCGCGGTCCTTGAAGCCGCCCTTGGTGTCGAACAGACACGCTTCGTAGCGCACCATGCGGTGCATGTCGTTTTCGGCTTCGTTTTGGCAGTGGATGTGGAACGCTTCCAGCGCCTCTGCCTGCACCTGGTAGCCGTACTGGTCGTAGGCAACGCTGCTGCGACGCGGGGAAGAAAGGTTCATGCTCAGGCGTTTGGAGGAACGCGAGTTGCGCCCATCGCCCGAGGACGCTGCCATCGAGTTTGGTTCAAAAGGCACTGGCCGTGCGCTTTAAAATGCGATACTTTGTTTATTTGGAGACAACGTGCACTGGCATAGCTGTGCGGACAGTGTACGCCTGGTTCTTGTAGGTCAGCTCGTAGCTGGCGACAGCGTAGGTGAACTTGTCTTGCTTGTCGGTCGCTTCGACAACCTCGAACTTGAACCCTTCCGGCTCGTAGTCGCTCGGCCAGGCCACTGCGCGCTTTAGGGAGGAGCGCGAGACCACGTACTGGGCGACGGCGTCGGGAACGTTGGCAAGCTTGCCGAACACGACGACGGCCGACTTGTTGTCGCGTATCCAATCGGCAACGACCTTGAGATTCTTGTCGTCGGCTTTCTTGTCAAACGAAAACGGCAGCACAAGGCCGGTGCGCGGGTCCCAGGAGATGAAATACTTCTCCGGTTTGCCGTTCCACGCCGGAATGCCATCGCTGTCGGACGACGGCGCCTTTTTGGTGCCTGTGGCGACCTTTACACGACTTGTGCTGGTAGCGGAGCTGCCGGGCACGGCGACCGTCAAGTTGGCTTCTTCGTCTTTGTCGCTGTCACGTTGTCTCTTCTTGCTGGGCGCCTTGGCTTTGGCCAGCGACATCAGACTGGTTCCGCGATTGCCGTACAGTTCTTGAACGGCATCAAAGTTGGCCGGTTTCAGCTCCAGGCCACCGCTTCCTTTGACAATCAGCGGCCGGGAGACGCTCGCAAACTGGGCGCCGAGATCTGTCTCGGTCACGTCGATGCTGCTCGACGCGAACGCTTGCACACTCGGCGGCTGCGAGTTGCGAACGACCAGCGTCAGTGCAAACCATACGCCCGCCGAATTGTTTGACTTGGTGACTTTGCGCAGCTCGGCTGTCACGTTCTTGGACGACAGCAGAGCCGATATAGTTTGTGTACCGCTTCTTTCTTTGGTAGAGCGGTACAGGAACTTGACATTGTCGAAAGTGATCTCGGTTCTGCTCTTGTTGGCGTTGGCTTTGACCTTTGCAGCTTTGTTGTCGAACTCGATCTTCTTGGCGTCTTTCGAATTGGCCACCACAACATTGACTTCGCCGCGCTGTTCGGCCTCGGGACTTTCGATCTCTGTGGCGATGTAGATGTTCTCTTTGTTGTTGCTTGAAATTTGGAACAGGACGTTCGCTTCGTCCTGCGAAAACGCAAGCTGCAGGACCTCGTCGCCTGCGCGAAGGACAACCTCTTTCGCCACTTTGCCCAGCGGCAGCACGTCAACGGAGACAGTGTCGCTGGCGTCTGCCGGTCCGACCGGAATAGACTGGTCGCCTGGACCGTCGACCTGCATGCTGCTCTGGTCTTGCTGCGGCGCCAGCGGCTTCAGATTGCCGGACTGCTCGACCGCGGCGACAAGGTCGGCGTTTTCTTTTGCGGCCGCTTTTGTCAGCAGCGCAAACGAGCCAATTGTGACGCGACGCGGGTCGACGCCAGGCTCTTCTTCTGTGCCGTTGTACAAGTTGTTGTTGTAGTCGAATTCGACTCCGTAGATGCCGAACGACGGATCTTTCACCTCGCCCACAGGTGCCCGTGTCACAACGTCCAGCCAACTGTCGGCCGGCTCGCCCTCCTCTTCGTACTGCTTGCGCACTGCTCCCTTGAAACGCGGCAGGTCGACGTACTCGCCCGGCGAGACTTCCACGTGCAGGTTGTCGCCGATTGCCTCTTCGCCGTCTGGCAGGTCGTACAGATTTGTCTGCTTCTCCATGCTCTCTTTGCTGAACACCGACGACGCAAAAAGCTCGCGCTCGCTGCGCGTCGCAAGCAGCTCGCGTTTCTGCGAGTCGCCCGTCTTCTCGTTGAACACGTTGACTTGCTCTTTGACCAGCTCGGCGCCCATCACAACCACGCGCAGCGAGTGCTGCTCGAGGCCGGCGTTGACGCCGCTGAACGAGCACATGCGCTCTTCGCTCGAGAAGAACGGCGGCTGCAGGTCTTGCTGCATGAAGATGCGCTCGTACTTGGCGGCCGTGTCGCTGATTGTGCCGTCGCGGATTGTGTCCTTGTCTCCGGCTGCAAAGCGCTCCACGGCCGCCTCCAGAGTCACGCCGGTGTCCTCGTAGTCGAGGATGACTTTGCGGTCTTCGGCGAGCACGGCCGTTGGCACTTGGATTTGCTCGTCGAGGATGTCGACGACGTCGAACTGCCAGTCGAGGACCTTGTTCTCGAACAGGGCGAGTTCGGTGTACTTCTGCACCGCCGTCAGCTCCGACTCCTCAGCGCTGTCCTCTCCGTCTTCTTCGCCGGAGCCTTCGCGCGCCGGATCAATCGGACCTGTTTCGCCTTGTTGGCGCTTTTGCGGCGTGCCCTTTTGTCGCGCCGCAATCAACGGTGCCTTGCCGTTTATGCGCTTGTCTTCGACGTCCTCGTCTTCGTCGTCGTCGAGAACAATCTGGACGTCGCCAGACGACTGGCCTGGACTTGCGGAGCCCTCATCGCCGTCGTCCTCGTCCTCATCGTCCTCCGCCATGAAATCGTCGTCCTCTTCTTCGGAGAGCCCGGCGCCTCTGTCTTCCGGTGATCCCTCCGGTACTTGACCCTGCTGATCCGCCAAGGCGCGCATGATATCCGCGTCTCTCATGCGCTTTTGCATGTCAAGCATATACATCGACTCGTACGGCAGAAACAAGACCCGCCCGCCGACGGCCGCGGTGAGCGGATGCCAGTCAGTCGAGTAGATCTCCTTCTCGACGCCGTCCGAGCCGACAGCGCGCACAGACACTCTAGCCACCTTGGTGCCGTCGGCAAAGACGGGGCTCTGCAGCACAACGTCCAGCTCTGCCAGTCGCAAGAACGGCAGCGGGACCTCGCGCAGCACCGGCTCGTCCGCCAGTCCGCGCCAATGGGAATCTTCCCATGCTTTGGGCGACACAATGAAGTCCCGGCCGCACAAGGCCACTCCGGCCGAGGCTTTGTTGCGAAAGCCGTAGTAGTTGGTGGCGAAAGGAAACGAGTCGGCGTACAGAACATAGGCCGACTCCCGGCGACTGGCGTCGCTGCTCGAGCCGCTGACAAAGTTGGCTGCTTTCAGCTCGTCGAGCAGTATCTGCGGATGACTCTGCGGCGGCAGGCGCTTGAGAACGCGTGCGCCGCCGGAAAAGACCTGCGTTGTGCTGCGGACGCCTTTGAACTCGAGCCGCACCGCAATATTGACAATCAGGTCGGCCAGAAAGCGAGCGTCGTAGTTGGTCGCGCCCGGCAGCAAGAAGCTGGCCGGGACGAGGGTGTCGGTGCGGAACTTGAAGCTGACGGTGCCCTGGAACATCGACGGCGCCACCGGCGAACCGATGTGTATCAACAACGCACCGGCAACGGGGTCGGCGTCCTTGATCGAGCCCATCTTGACAAGCACAACGTCGATGGCCAGGACGTCCTGTGGCAGCGAGGACGTGGAGCTGTCCTCGGACGCCAGGAACTCGGCCACGCGCTTGGCAATGGCGTAGTCTTTCGGCAACTGCCGCCAGCCCTCCGGAGCGGAAAACAGCAAATTCTGGCTGCCGGCCTGGGCGTACGCCTGTCTGATCGCTTTGATATGACTGGACTCTTTGACGATCTGTTTGCCAGCCAAGTAGAGACGAACAGCTTCAAACTTGGGCGAACGACGATTTGATCCGGCAAATGTAACCGACGGGAACGTCAGTGCGACGCCGGCCTGATACGCCTTGTCGAGAAACTTGAGCGACTTGGGCCCGCCGACCGCGGGCACTTCGTCGCCCGGTCTGGCCTTGCGGTCGAGCGGTCCGCTGACCAACGAGAGGATCGGCGCCTCGGAGAATGCCTCTGCAAAGAACGCCGCCGAAGCCTGGAACAACTCGGTGTTCTGGCCGATTTGAGCACGGTGGGCCAAAAACGACCACTTGGAAAATTTTTTGTTGAATTCGGAAGCGTACATCTTGGCCGCTTGTGTCGCGGCTTTGCGCAACTTGGACGTGCTCTTTTCGTTTTTGGACAGCTTGGACAGTTTTTGACGCACAGCGTAGACGGTGTTGTAGACCTCGTAGATGCTTTTGGCTTTTGCGCTCAACGGAGCGGTGATCAGCTCTCTGTAGACTGTGCCGATCGCGCTGCCCAGTTCCGTGTCGGCGCCGAATCCCTGGCGGACCAGGAACCGATACACGGTCTGATGGAGCTTGAAGCAGACGTACTCGTGAACGGTCGAGAAAGTGACAGCGTCGATCACGAACTCGGCTTTGACTGGAATTGGCCGATCGCGGTTGCTGCCGGGGACAAACAGTTTTTTGTCGATGTCGTTGAGAAAGGCAAGCTGCAGCGTTTTGAGCAGTTCTTTGTTTTGCAGAGCCAGCACGTCCGGGGATTTTTCGTAGTCCGTCTCGGCCCGGAAGGGCCAGGCGTAGTCGAAGTAGGAGTGCGGGTTTTCCAGTGTCGACGCCTTCTTGAGTGCCGCCGAAAACTTCTTCTTGGCTTTTTGTTTGCTTTTGGCGTCGTCTTGCGCCTCAAGCTCGTCAATTTTCTGCTTGAGTCTGCCGCCCAATTCCGTCGCCAGAAATTGTTGCTCGACAGCTTGGCGTCTATCTTCGACGAGCTGGGTCAGTTTCTCGACCGTCTTGCTTTTGGCGCCGTTTCGACGAGCCAGAAGAAGTCTCTCCTGTGCCTTGGCCAACAATTGCTGTTTCTTGAAAATTTGTTCGTCTGGCGGATCGTCCACGCGTTGCATCGCTATGCGCTGCAAGTTGCGCAGCTCCAGGTTGGCCTTGCTCGCTTTGTTGACGACAAGGAACGGATTTTTCTGCGGATCTTCGAGCAGCGTTGTGGCGTTGTTTTTGACGATCTGCAGCAGTTTCTTGGTGCGCTCGTCGCCCTTCTGCAGCAGCTCGTCAACCTCTCTTTGCAGCTCGGCTTCGTCTTCGTCGACCTCTTGCGCAAAAACCCTGTCGGCAATGCTAGCCAACTGTTCCGCTTCGTCGTCGTCGTCGTCCGGGCGGGCTTCCTCAAACACGGGCTGGTCGGTGTCGGAGTCGCTGACAATTTCCGTGGGCGCAATCGGCTCTTGTGGAACCATTGCACTGGTGCGACGGCGTTTTTTGGAGATTTCCATGTAAGACACCTCGTCCTCCTCGCTTTCCATCTGGTCGAACGCCAGCGAAACTTCCGTTTCGTTGTTGCCGAACGACGCCAGGGCTTCGGAGCGCGGTATGTCGGTCTGCTGCCAGTTGTCCTGGCGTTGCTCCAGAAGCTGGCGCGACGATGTCAGCACGCCTGTGATTCCAGGGCGGCGTATTTTGTCGCCCAGCACGGCAAAGTTGCGCATCGTCACGGTCGACTCCTGATTGTCCAGCTGGACCACGGCAAACACCTGGTCTACGCCACTTGGACCTGTGGTCTCGCTTGGGATGATGACCCCGCGCGTTCCCGGCGACCAACTGGCGTTTTCCTGGCCGGGCAGGATGTCGCGCGGTTCGACGAAAAAAATGCCAGAGCCCAGGTCTGCTTGCTCGCTTCTGGCCGCTTCGGTCAGCTCGGCCAAGTTGAACTTGACGGACGTGAACAGCTCCTCTTGTGACGCGTCGTCGCCGTTGATGTACAACAGGCGAATTCGCGTGTCTGGGACGCCAGTGTCCGAGATCGGGCCAATGACGGCCCGTCTAGAGACCTGCTCTGCGGCGCGGCCCACTGAAAATCCGCCGCCGTCGCCAGCCTTGTAGAATTTGTTTGGTTTGCTGCGCTGGAAAGTCAGATTGTTGTACTTGCCGCGGAAGGCAAGCTCGGCTGTGCTGCGTTCGTCTGTTTTTGGTGCCAGTATGAATACCGGGCTGTTGAGCTGGCCGCCGATCGTTCCGGGGAACTCTATCAGCTGGTCGTTCATCACCAAGGCCCCGCTTCGGTAAAGGTCGACGTTGCGCTCCCGGGCGGTGCGGGGCACTCCGAGGACTTGGATCTGGAGCCGTCGCTTGTTCTTCAAGAAAGACAGCTTTCCTTCGCCAAAGCCGGGGTTTTCGAACTCCTGCGTCGCTTGCGCAAGTGCAAACGGGTTCGGGGCAACCCTCAGCTGCCACACCGAGTCCACGCTGCCGTCGGTGGGAAGCAGCCAGCGGGACATGTCGTTGGCTTGGATCGAGCGGACAATGTCCTCCGTTGCTTTGCTGTCGGGACCGGTGAACATCTCGTCGAGGATTATCTTCTCGGCGTCGCAACGCGGCACAAATTGTCGCATGATGCGGTACTTCTGGCGGATCGAAAGCCGGTCGAGCAGCATGCGATTGGCACTGAGGAACTCGCGGAGCTTCTTTGTCAGCTCGGCCGAAAAGAAAAGGCGCATGCGGAATGCCTCCTGGTAGATGCTGATGCGTCGCGCCTCGCTGATCTGGAACTCGCCAAGTCTGTTGTCCAGTGCGAGGCCGGCTTCGACACTCTGCAGCGCTGAATTGAGTCTCTCTTCCGCGCTGTCGGCAGAGTAATGGCCGTAGAGAAGTTTGTCGACCAGATTCGGGTCTTTGAGAAACGGCGCCGCCACCTGGATCTCGCGCATTGACCGAAACACATAGCCGTCGTACATGAACTTCCCGGTTCCGGTCAAGGCCGGCTGTGCAGAGTCGAACAACGGGAACTGGTCGTGCAAAAAGGCGGTCTCTGGGTCTTCTGGGTCCGGCTCCACGATAAGATTTTCCGAGCCGGACACGAGGTCGCTGCTCTGCGAGCTGATTTCGCTGCGTTTGAAGTCTTTGAACGACGAGACGCTCAACTTTGCGTCGTGCGAACGAGCATAGTAGACTTTGCCGTCGGCCTTGGTGTCCTGGGTGTCGACCTCGGGGTCGACTTCGCCAGCGTACTTCAAGCTTGTCCAGACAATAGCATCTTCGTCGGTGGCTAGCTGCAGCTTTTGGCTCAGACGGTCCGCGTAGGATTGCACGAGCATCTGGTCTGACTTTTGCCAGTCGATGCTGTCGCTGTTGAAAACCAAGTTGGACTCGTCCTCGATGGTCGAGTCGCCCGCCTGCCAATAAATCTGCAGCGATATTTTCTTGCGTGCAATTTGGGCGTTGGCTTGGAAATGTCTGATCAAGTCGGCAAACTGTCCGACAGTGGCCAGACCCATTCTGCACAGCGTCGAGATGTTGTTCAGTCGCACTTCGAAGTTGTGGTACAGTTGCAGCGTCTTGTCTTGGGCCAGGCTGTCCGAAACGTCGGTGGTGGACAATTGACTGACTTCGTCTAAATCGTCGCTGCTGGACAGAAGAACGACGTCGACGGCCGGTCTGTCCAGCTTCATCGCCTGTGCCTGTAAGAGATTGGTTCTTCTGGTTTCTTCGACCTGTTCCAGGTAGTTGGGACTGTAGGGATCGTTGGCCTCGTCGAGCTCTTTCTTCTCGTCTCTGAGATCGGCTTCTTCCTGTTCCTGTTCCAGACGGTCGACGAGTGGGTCTTTGTCTTCTTTGTCCTCGTCTTCGTCGTCCTCTTCCATGTCTACATTGTCCAAAGGCTTGATCCGGTACTGCTGCACAGCGCCGTCGTTTCCGTAGACGATTTGAATTTTGCGCGGAGCAAAAGACTTGCCCTCGAAGAACTTTTCGTCGGCCAGAGCCAGTGCAACATCTGACCGGCTTTTGAACTGTGGATTGGGTTCTTCTGTTGAGAAACCGTCAAAGATCAACTGGCCGTCCTCGGTTCGCATGTCTGACACGAAAGTTTCTTTAACTTCTCCCGTGGCACCTTGGTGGCTGATTTCGACTCTGATGGGCAAGTACAAGGTGTCCAGCATTTCTGAGCAGTCCTCAACTACGTCCATCCTTTGCAATTTCTCGCGCACCCCGGCATTGGCCAAGAAGAGCATGACGGAGAAGTCGGGCTCGCGACTCTCGACCATCCGCAAAACGGGTCTGTCCTCGATTTCTGCGAGTGACAAGAACAACTGTCGTTGCGCGATGGGTTCGTTTTCCAACAACGCAGTGAAAACGCCCGCGATATACGAAAACGTGTTCTGCGGGGTATTCTGTGCCAGCAATTGATAGACAGCGGTGTCTATTTCTTTTACGCTGGAAAGCTCTTTTCTTTGTTCGGCGTTTTCGTAAATGGACTCTTGGTCGCGGAGATCCTGTACAGGATCCTCGTGTGCCAGAAGGAACAGAGACATGCCAGAGTAACGCAGCGACTTTCGCAGTACAATGTATCTGTTGCTCCTGCTGTTCTCTTCGCACACAAACGAGAACAGAACGCCTGAGATGGCAATTCGCGAATCCTTGTCGATCTCTTGAAGGTCAGTAAAAGCCTGGCCAATTAGATTTTGTACGTCTTTGATTGACTTGAGGCCAGACGGACTGGCGTATGTTTCTGCGAATTTTTTCACTCTGTCCACATAAAGATCCGGTGTTGCTTCCGGTTCTTGCACCGGACCCGGCCGATCGGATTCCTGAGAGTTCACTCTTGACAACTGTATGTCCAAAGGATAGTCTTCGGAGTTGAATTTGGTGAAAACGCCCACTGTGGCCAGCTCCCCGCTTAAAGCTTGCGCGCCAACTTGCATGGCGAACTTCTCAAACGTCAGCCTGACTCTCAAATCCGAAAACACCGCCGTCACGTTTTCTTCGGTTCTGTCTTTGAGCACGGCAAACGCTGGACCGTCGTTGGTGCTCTTGATTTGGTAGTAAGTGAAAATGTTTTTGTCGGCTTGCTCCTTGGTTTGCACAAAGAAGCCTGGAATCTGTTCTATCATTTCCCGGCCATACATTTCCTCGAGGTCTTGCCAATTTTGCCAAATGAAACGCCAAGTGTCAATTAACTTGAGAGAAACATCGGCAAACCCTTCCTGGAATTCAATCGCTGCTTTGGCTTTGCTGAACAGCGCTTTCAACTCGGAGTAGATCTTCTTTTCTCCTGGCTCTGAAAGGCCAGAAATCAACAGCTTCCCGTGTGTCCATGGGACATATCTGTCGGTAAATACAAAGCCGTCGTGTAGCTTGAACATGGCGACGTTGTGTTACGAGAAGGGCAGTTTGCGTCCGCTGAAGACACAAGAGACATTAATTTTTTCGTATACGTCGCAGTTTTATTGCACAGCTACTGCATATCCATGATCAAATGCACACCCGAGGTCGCGGAACTGGACTCAGATGCAGAGCTCGGACGCTTCGATCGACGCTTAGCTTTCCTCGATGGCTTTGTGCGGTAAGTAACGCTGGGCTGATCGTACTCGTCCAGCTCAAAGTCCGACACCGGCGGAGAAACTTTGCCAGCGGACGGCAAAAGCTGGTTTCCGATTGGATCAGACGACAAGTGAGCTTTCTTGACCGTGCCGGGCAGAACCGTCAGTGCAATGTCGACAATGACGAAGAGAACGGTCGACGCCACCGCAATAAAAAACGCCGTGTCCGGGGTTGCCGTTATGGCAGGGTTTCGGTTGCGGCAGAAGGCATAGGCCACGCAAGAGAAGCCGAACAGCTCAAACCCAATGAGCGCAAAGTAGACCAGTTTGGCCAGCTCGATGAGCAGGAAAATGACCACGACCGGTTGGTAAAGCAGCGCCGTCAGTGTGTCCAGCGGGACCAGGACGGCCAGAATGACGGCCACCAGCGTGTAGACAAGCAGGAACGGCCGCAAGGAGTCCGTGGCGAACACGAACCAGTCAAACGCGTAAACCTGTGTCTGAGAGCCGGGTATCACCGGGAAGCCGCCGGCGTTGTACATCGGCACATCGGAGGCCGACAGAGCCGTGAAAGACGAGCCCTCGACCAAGGCTTGGGTGTAAATTTGGTTTTGTTGTACGTAGCTGCTTGAGAAGGCGTGGTACAGCGAAACAACTGCCAAGAAGACGCCGAGCACAATCAGCTGACATCTAAAACCTCCGGGGTACGAGCGCCTGGCCATAGCATGCAAAGCTGGTAGTTCTGGCGGCGAAGGCGGACGCTAAAGTCTGTTGCTTGCGGAGTTCTGGGTTGCCGCCGGTGAGGCTGGTGTTATTCATTTTACTCCTCTTTCACGCGATCCTCAAGCTGTTGCAAGCGTTCGTTCTGCTCGGCGTCTGTCTTGGCGTCTTTCTGCTCTTCTTCTTCCAGATCCGAAATTCTCCGCCTGTTCCGCGCAGCGTCCACCTCTTGTTGGTCTTCCAGATCGGAGACGTTGGCACGAAGTACGCGTATACGGCGCCGGAACAGAAAGGTCCTGACGCGCGTGAAAATGGCGAAGGCCTCGCGCAACAGCGTAGCCAAAAAGCGCAGAATCGGCACAAGCAAGCGCAGGGCATAAAGAATGGCAATGCCAGCAACGACCAGTATGGCTGCTGTGATGGGAACCAGGATAACGGCAAAGACAGAGTAGATCGTCTGCGCCAAAGTCGGGCTCATGTTGACGTTGTTGGTCAGAAGAGTGATGACTGGGTCGACGAAACTGAAGTCTATCAGCGTGCCCAGGAACGCGTTGTTGCGTATGAACGTCAGAACGGTGAGGGCCAACGAGTCTGGCAGAATGAGATCGACAATCTCCAGCACCGGCGCGGTGTCGTACGGCATGGAAAGCCAGGCACTGGCCACTGTCGGAAACAGCGCAAAGACCCATACGCCCCACGAAATCAGCGGCAAAGCTTCGTGCAGTATGTACAACGGCCAAAGTGTAAACAGCAGTCGCTGAGGGTTTTGTGAAAACAGGGTATCGAACAGCGGCACCAGCACTGTGAGCACAATGTTGAACGCTGGACCGAACGGCGACAGGATGTCCGACAGGGCGAAGAGCGGAAAGAACAGCAACACAAAGGTGAACGCGATGTCGGTGCTGAAGATGAGCCGTATGTAGGCACGCAACAGGCCAATCCAGACCAAGATTACGTCGAAACCGTTGGTGAAACCAAAGTCAAACGCCGACTGGTAGGTCCGCACGCAGTAGTCGCAGACCGGGCACAGCGGGAATCCCTGCGCCTCTTGCGCAGTGAGCAACGGGCAATAGTCGCTGAGACAGGCACTAAGCTCCAGCAGGTCCGTGTTTAGCTCGGGACTGGCGCCCTCTTCGTTTGAAAAGTAGGCATCGAACAGAAACGGAGGCGGGTCTACGCACTGCGCGACGCCGTTGCGCTGGTAGCCGCAGTCGGCAACGATCATCTCGCTCGGCCACTCGATGTAGCCGGGCCCTTCTATGAACCCGTAGAAGCCCTTGTTCAGCGTCGGCGACCTTGGAAACGACTCCCAGAAGTTGAACGTCCGCTCCGAGATGTACGGTATACAGCCCAGCTTGTACGGGTCGCTGCCGGCCAGTCGGTAGGCGCCAGGGCCCGGGCACGTGATAGCCATAATGAACTCGTTGAAGCGGACTTCTATGTCGCCGAAGCCCTCAAAGAATTCCGAAATCCTCATCCACAGCTCCGTGCCAAATTCAGTAAGCCCGTCGATCAACGGCTCCAGCAGCTCTTCGAAGTCGACAGACAGACCGGCCAGCTGCGCGCTTCTGGTCATCGCCTGGAGCATCGCCTGGTCGCTGCCGGCCGCGGCGAGACTGAGAACGCGCATCCGCTCGTCGGACGTGTTGGCTCGCAGTGCGGCCGCCCGGTACTGCCAGTTGTCCGGCACGTGGTGATGCAGGTGCTGGTCGGCGTGCGCCAGGTTGTGCTTCACCAGGAACCTGGCACGGCGCGCGAAGCCGTGGCGCCGGACATTGGGGTCGTACCACATGTCCCACAGGTAGCCGTGCGGCGTGGGCAGGGCGTGTCGCTGGCGGAACTCGGTGTTGAGCCGGCGTTGGTTGGCCCATTTGTGGCTGATGAGCGCGGCGTTGTTCAGCTCGTCCTCGCTCATGTGCGCCGAGTACAAGCGCATCCAGCGCTCGCGCTCTTCCTGTTGCTCTTCCATGTACAGGTTGTAGTCCTCAATCGGCACGAAGCCCTCGCCGACGATGTAGCCAAGCTCGCCGCGCGACCACAGCTCGAGCTCGCGGTCGCTGCTCTGTGTCATCACTTCCAGAGACATGACTGCGGCCTGCACCGGAGGCAGCGCCTCCACGCGCAGCCTCCTGTTCACGATGCGCATGGCCGTGCTGAGGACGACCCGAGCCGCTGACAGAGCTCTGTTGACGTGCGCACTGTCGCGGAACATGCGCACGCCGTGCAGGTGCTCCAGCTCGTCGAGGGCGACGCGCGCAGCCTGGTGCAGCGAAACTTCGCCGCCTGCAACGCGCGCCGTGCCCCTGATGATGGCTGCCAAGTTGCTTGCCGACACTGGCGTCATCTGCTGGTGAGCCATGTGACTGTAGTTGGACTCTTTGCCGTGGCGCAGCAGGACGTCGTAGTGCAGGGCGGTGCCGTCCGCATCGCGGAAGTTCACTGCGGCGTCGTACTCCACGCCGGACTCGGTTCGGGCGTGCCAGGAGATTGTCTGCTGGACAGCGTTGAAGACCTTGGCGAACGAGTCGGCACTGGTGTGGTGCTTTTTTCGGCCCGTCGTTCCCTTAGAGCTCCGCTCGGCGCGGACGTTGGCCTCAAACTGCTCCATCGTGGCGGTTTTGTTGCGACGCGCCCGCATCAGGCCCTGGACAGCGTTGATGCGCATGTTTCGCGCTTCCTTGTCGAGCACGTGCGCCGGCCGCGGCATTTTGCTGTGCAGCAGCAGATCGTGCATGTCGGCCAGGTATGTGCCCACAGCGATGACCGTCGCATATGACATGAAAGACTTGCGGACGCTTTCAACCAGCACCGACGCGTCCGACTTGGGTGTTCTGCCAGTCTGACTGTCCGAGTTGTTGTCGTTGTCGTTGCCGCCGCCCACCAGCAGCGGTCTTTCGGACAGGATTTTGGGCAAGGCCGGCTTCGCCGGTAGCTGCTTGAATGCTTCGGTTTCAACGACGTTCAATTCCGCCGTCGACGACGACACGGCCAGGCCCGCGCGCCACGGGTGGACAAAGTCTTTGATTGGCAAAGTTGCCCAGCCGCGGTGGTTTGCGCGGGCACCGAAAGCGTGCATGAACGAGCAGCCACGGTAGATCATGTCGTACGCGTATCCGCTGGTGGTCGAGCCAGATGGATTGCGGTCAAGCGCAAAGCCAGTGGTGTGCATGATGGCGCCGCAGGTGCCGCTTTCCGGGGTGATTCCGGCTTCGAACAGCGATTCGCGGTAGTAGTCGCGCGTTTTGTTTGCTGGCGCGTTCGGAGGATCCGGATTGGGCACCGGCGCGCCGATGCACTCGGCGTACGCGCGCTCGACTTCAGATCTGGACGCGCCGGCTTCGGTCTGTTCGACGGCCTTTTGCATGCAGTCGCTGTAAGCGGTGCCGTAGTCGAACGCAAAAGTCGAGAAGCGCACGAAGAAATCTCGGAAAGCCGTAAACATGCCGGTCGACCAGCTGAGGTACGACGCAATGTCGCTGTCTTCGCAAGAGTACAGAAAGTCCGCGCCCATGGCAACGAGCGTTACGAGGCGCTCGGCAACAGCGCGGTTGTCCGTTGCGACTCTGTGCAACAGGGTACCGTTTTCCAGGCGGTCGGCAAAGCAGTCGAACGTCTCGTCCACACACGGCGTCAAGGAGCACGTGCTGTTGCACGCCGAGAGAACAGAGTCACCGAAGCCCACGCACTCGTCGAATGCGTCTGAGCTGGCACGCATCTCCGACGAGAGCTGCATCATGAAGAGCTGTGCGCGTATCATGAACTTTCGAGTTGGGTCCATTGCACGAATTGTTCGCTGTCGTTTTTCCTCTAAATCGGGCACAGATCGCTTGCGCTCCTCTTCACGGCCGTCGTCACAGATGATCGTCGGCAGAGTTACAACGCCGGTCAAAAGATCACTTTGTGTGACGTCGCAAAGACTTCCAAAAAAGCCGTTGTCTTCTACGGACAATTTGGCAATCAAGCAGTAAAAAATGTTCTGCTGGTCGATTTCTGTGTTGACTCGACCTTGACTAAAGTAATTGGCATCTTCCATTGGGTTGTCGGGAACGCCTTCGGGATGAACAAAGTCGCGGCACTTTGAAACTTCCCCTTGTTGTGTAAAGGCAGGTCCCATGGCGGGCTCAAAAGCCACGTCTTCAAGTGCAAAGATAACGCAAGATTCCAGGCCTAGATGGAACAGGAATGTAAAAGGGAAATTGGCACACGTGGTCGGGAGTCCAAGCGCAAGTTCTGCGGTTCGGGCCGCTGTTGAATCAATTGTGAAAATAAGCCCGTTCACCAATCGATCTACTATGCACTCTGCCAGTTGAATAGCATTTTCTGATTGCTCCACTTCGTCCCTCAGCTCTTCCGCTGCTTCTGTCGTTCCAAAGCGTTCGTCGAACGGATCTATCACTAACGTCGCGATGTTGTTGATAATGTCGAATGCTTCGCCCAAGTAATCAATTCTATCGTCAGTGCGGATGAACCTCAAACCGTCCCATCTCTGGCATGCTTCTTGCCATCCAGCGCTTGAACCGCCTCCTTGTTCGTAATCGTCTCGGTTGATAAAGTCGGCATATTGAACGAAACGAACGTCGTAGTTGCCTTGTAAGGTGCTTTGAATAGGGAACGTGTCACGCGTCAAAATACCACATTGCGTGGCGGATCTTTGCCATAGGAGTATAATGTTGTTATATGCATTTTCAATAAGATCTTCTATGTATGCTTCAAAATTAGCCTGAGGCGTCTGTATTCCAATTGCCTCAAAAACCCCCAGACCCTCCAGAATAGCACCAATAGGATTCAATATTGTCGTTCCTGCCCTGACTAATTCCAATCTGAGCTGTAATGACTCTACTCCTGGACTAAATTCTCCCAGTGAGTTCATGTGAACGGGAAAGTGGTACTGGATTGCTTTTTGACGACAGAATTCCCAATTCGACCTGAAAATGTTCAAGTTGTATGTGCCTCCTCCCGGCGTAAAAGGGTTAAGAAATAGATCAATCACAGGAAATCCCTGAAACAACTGTGCAATTTCAAAGGGGTCTGTGAAATCCACATTGTCGCACACCGGGTCAAATGGCGCCGGCCGTTGGACCGTTAATATGTCGTTCAACAGAAGAGTTATGTAGCGAATAACGTCGGCTGCTATCCGGAAACCTTTTGCTATAATCGAATTGATCTTGAAGTGCAGATCGGAGTATCCAGTAGCCCCGGGAGGTCGACCGTTAAAAGTTCCGGATGGGAACGGCGGGTTTGACAATGGTTGTGACCAGCTAAGGCTTATAAACTGAACAATTCGAGCCAAAATGTCGGCGAATTGACCAAAGTACGAGCCTTGTGCCGACGAGGTGACTATCAAGTTGAGTGCAAACTTCCCGGCCGGTCTTTGCAAATCGGATGCGATCTGAAAAACAAGATTGCCTGATTTCCCCACTATAACAGCTAACTCGGCGTATATGTTCTTCACCAAGTGCCGGAAAACAGAGGCCGGATTCTGAGGATTTGTAAAAACAGGATCACCGAATGCACCAAAACCTCCAGGGAACTCCTTCGCGTTCGGATAGAAAGTCTCTGAAAAGCCGTCCGGAATCTGGTTAAATGGATTGAACTGGGGTCCAACAATCACAGGCATTTCGTTCGGTTCGTAAAACGGCCGAACCATGCTGCCCAGACTGATCTGCAGCCCTGTCAGTCCCAGTGTTCTCGCGGTGAAAATCTCTCTTCGCGACAGGCGTGCCTCGGTCGTCAGTATGAAGAACAACGAGTAGATGAACTTCCACAGAATGCCCGGCAGCTTGAGCAGCTCGAGCACGTTGGTCGTATTCAGGATGCACTGGATCACATCTGACGTTTCAATGAACCACAGCCGGCCTCTGACTACAATGTACTGCAGAATAGTGTTGTACGCCGCCGCCAGGATTTGGAAGAGGCCAATGGCTGTGTTGATCACAAACTTGTAAACAATTTCGTAAATCGGCGCCAGGATGCACTCGTACAGAGCGTCAATGGCACTGAGTACGAACCCCGTCTGCGTCAGCGCAAAAAAGCCCAACAGCAAGACAACCGCCACCAGCAAGAGTATCAGCACGGCCAGTCGCCGGTTCTGAATGATCGTGGTAACGAACGGCAGCAAGCCCAGCACGATTAGCACAAGCTCCGTGAAAATGCGGAAGGGCAGTAGGACCGCTTCGGCCAACACGGAAAGAACGCTGACGCCAATGCCGACGCCGAGCGAGAGAATTCGGAACACGGCAAAGACACCGCTCATTTTTGCGTTTCTTTGTTGTCTGTCTGGAGTTTGCCGGTGTAGAATGGGAATTTGTTTATTTTTTACAGAATTGCTAGCAATGATACACAGAGGAGAGTGCCAGCCAACAATAGTCCACAAGAGTCATCTGTTGCGCTTTCATTCTGACTGGAGCCAGTTCTCTGGTCAGCACGAGGAGCATCAGTTGCAGCCGCGGAAAGGCTAGCAAGTATTTTACTGGTGCTCGGAGAACCTTGGTACAGATCCAGGTTGCCCATGTGGGGATCTCCCGCTGCTGTGGCTCTTTTTTGCACGATCGGGTAGTATTTCTCAAGCCAGATCCGTTTTTTTTCAGGATACGTTACGAATTGCCGCTCATCAAAAAACAAGTCCACAATGGTCTCTCCTGGCTCCAACAGATAACATCCTGGGTTGCAGTATCTGTCCGTCAAAGACCCCCGTTCGCTTTCAGGTATCACGATCTTGCACGGGCCTCGCGGGTAACACGAAGTGCACTGCAGTTCGGTTATCGAGACTGTCTCTATTGTACAGTTGAGATCACTTCTGTCGCCAACGGCGGGCAGCGGTGCGTAGAGCCACGTGTCTTTCAAGTGAAGATTCTTGAGGCTTTTCAATTCCAACAGCTCCTTCGGTATAGTCGAACGCTGTACGCCGACGGCGGTAAAGTTTTTTAAGTTGGTCAGTTTGCCTATAGCGGGCGATATGTAGGCCTTTTTGGAAAATATAGTTGTGTCCACCCTGGAACTGATCGACAGTCCATCTATGCGAATTGGCGTCCCAGACTCACAATCGAACCCCAGGGCACGCAACGAACCATCGCACACAGGTCTTTTGTTGCGAAGCTGGTAGCCAAATCCAGCCACAACCTGCGAGATGGCTTCTATGGTTTCGTTGTCGCCAGCAGAACCTTTGCGGATGAATGCTAATACGACCAGGAAAAGGATCATTTGTTTAGTGTGCTGATTGTTTTGTATTTAAACCTGCGTTTGGCATAGATAGGACACATATATGGAAAGTTTATTTTTTTGGCCGACCCGCCTCAAGGTAAATTGGCAAAGCTGCTTTTTCCGTAGTTATCGTATTTCTGGCCATCAGGTTGTGGAGCAAAAGTATAATTCGTGTCACTGTGTTTTAAGTGATACTCCAAGGGGTCGTCAAGTTCTCTTTTATCTTTAATGAAGAAGAAATATATCACGGCAAGTGAAATGACAGCCAGTACGAAAGCAACACAACAAATGGCCACTATGTACACTATTGTATAATCGACAACCTCGTCGCGATCTATAGTCAATGTCTGGTTCTGGGTCTGGGGATTCTCAGATGTTGTCTGCCTGGTTGTGTTGGCCATCTCGGACGTAGAAGTGCCCAACAAGGTCTCCTTGGGATAATCAACTCCCGTTTTTCTCTGTCGCAGAATCTGGCCGTACAAATTTTCAAACTGTGGGTTTGACCGTGCGTCGTACTCGCTCCCAATCAGATCCTCTGCCGTCTGGTTGCCACTTGTAAAATAACACAAGTCGGAACAATCGTCGCCTGGGTGAACCAAGCAATTTCCCAGCGGCAGACAGGACGTGCATGTTTCTCGCTCTGTTTTGCCGTCTGACTCTATCAGACAATCTACGTCCATTTCGGCAATGGAACGCGGCAACGGCTGACCAAAGTCTGTGTTGAACAGCCGAATCTTTTTGAGATTTTGCAGACTGGCAATCTCGCTCGGCAAGACGACGTTGCGCAAGCCGGTCAGCTCCAGTTCTATCAGATCTTCGAGCAGGCCAATTTCAGTTGGGATCGTCCTGACTTTTCTCTGTGTCTGACTGACCAACGAAAGTTTGACTACTTTAGAGTACGCAGAATCTGAAGTGCAAAGCAAAATGCCAGTCCACAACGAGAAGCATTTCATGTTCGCCTCGCTGCGCTGGATGACGTATCCGAACTCCTCCAAGACGGCTTGTACGCCTTGCTGTGTTTTGAGAGAAAAAGGCTGCGCTCCGACGCCGACTACCAGCAACGTGCCCAGAAGTACCGAAAGCATTGTTCGAGGGTTGCGTTTTTGCACTGAAAAAGAGCACCCGCCAGGAATCTAACTAAACTTTATTTAACCCGCACAAGACACTCATAGCGGACGGAAGGCAATGGTCGCCGTAACCTTGAGCGACTTGACCTTCTTGAACTCGTTCTCCTTGACATGCCCGTCCTTCAACGACGTGCCAATCTCGGTGTGATCGGTCCAGGCGTTGGTCGTGTTCGACTCGATCTTCTCCAGTGTCTGCTGGGACAAGTTCGAGCGCTCCAGATCAAAGTAAATCTTGTCGACCGGCGTGGCCTCGGTCGACTGCTCCAGCGCCTTGCGGATCGTGTTGATGGCGCGGGAAACCTCCGGAGCTGACACAATGAAGCTCTTGAGAGTTTCGATGTAGCTGCCCTGGTCAATGCTGTCGCCAGAGCTCTCGCGCGCCAGCTTGATCGTCGACATGACCGGGTGGAAGACCGGCACGAGCGCGACGGGGCCTTGCGGCGCGTCTTGCATCTTTTTGCCGAGCAGTTTGGTGCTCTTGTACTCGGAGATGTCGTCGGCCAAGTTGTCGGCGTTGTACTCTTTGAAGTTCTTCGAGAACATCACCGAGTACTCGTTCTCCGTCGACTTGTACACGCGCTTCGGGGTCTTGAACTCGCGCAACGACTGACGCGGACAGTCGGCAATGACGAGGTCGTTGTTGGCGGTCGCTTCGCTGCGCAGCTTTTCGCCGGGCAGGTGGTCGGCCTTGAGCGCGAGCGAGACGCCGAAGCGGTTGTCGATCTCGTGAATGTCAATCGACGAAATCGTGACTTGCTTCGAGCCAAACAGCTTCTCGGCGTTGCCTTTCAGCACGAGGCGGTTGGTGGCGTCGGACTTGCCGGCGTCGGCGAGCGACTTCTCGATGTAGAAGACCACCTTGCGGTGCTGGGTGCCGGTCTCGATCTGATCGGCGGACAGCTTCATGGTCGTGGCCGGCTGGCGCATCAACTGCAGCTCGGTGACGAGGGCCTCGGAAATTTCGTTCTGCTTCATCAGCGCCGTAATCAGGGGGTCTTGCTGAGCGGCTGCTGCCCCTGCAGGAAGAGTCTGAAGGGCTCTGCTTCGTTGATTGGCGGGGGCTGCGATTGCTTCCTCGCTCTCGTCGTAGTCTTCGAGGTCGTCAGAGCGTTCGTCTGCGGAGTCGTACTGGGAGCCTTGATTCTCGAAAGAATCGGACTCGTCGCCGTACGACGCAGCGGCGAGCTCTGCTTCCGAATCAGAGTCGCCGTACAGGTCTTCTCCAACGTCGGTGAAGTTTGCTCCAACAGCGGGTGAGAAATCTCCCATTTTGATTGTTGTCCTTGTTGGGCTTGGTGTTCTTTAGTTGCCAGTGCCGGCCCTTGGTGCAAGTGCGGGGTTGCTAGGTTATCCTCTTGGGATTTTTTTGGTTCGCTGCGACGGTCTGCTATAAGCGCTGACTGTCCGACTTGTGAGTCTGTGATTAGCCTTCAAGGCCGCTGTGTTTTATTTGAAGACCGCCCAATTTATTTTCTTGCTCTCACACAAAGTACCCTCGAGGCCCGTACACGCGCCCGGTGCTGCGATAAGTCGACGCTGAGCTGTACTGCTGCGAAACAGAGCGCGCCCTGCTGTTCAAGTTGAGCGCACGCGAGCGCGGCCGGCCTCTCTTCAGGCGATCCATTGCCATTCTGAAGCCGTCGATGATCGACTGCTCGATGGTGACCTGGCGCGACTTAGCGCTCTCGGCGCGGTAGACGTTGGGGAACGACAGCCTCGTGTTGTAGATTTCGTTGGCGACCAGCCGCGCAAAGTTTGTCTTGAAGTCGGGGTGGCTTTGCAGCTTCGGCGCCGTTGCGTTTTCGAGGCCCGGCACAAACGACTGCACTTTGTTCAGCGCGCTCGCCAAGGATGATGTGAAAATCGGCGCCAGTCTAACGATTCCGGTATTTTCGACAGACAACGCGACGCGCGGGTCGTAAACTAGTGGGTTGTAGGTATTCTCTATGCGCTTTTTGCGCTGCTCGTCGGTTTCGTTCAGTATTTTGTTGATGTCGTCTCGAGCTTTCTTTTGTTTTTGTTGGTAGTCGCGCATGGTTTTTGTTTCTTCTCGGATTTTTTCTTGGAGAACAGCATCAAACGCTACAACTAAGGTTGAAACATGTTCCAGTTCTTTGTTTGATTTTGTCAGTATTATCAATCCATCCGGTGGTAGTGGAACAGATGATTTTCCAATGCGTTTCTCCCAGATTTCAAAGGCCTGTTCTGCAACAGACTTGTAGTCCGATTCTGACTCGTCAGCGGCCAAAAAAGAACGAAGCGTTTCCATGTCCACAGAAGATACAAACGACGTAAGAGTGTTGCCTGCATAATCAGGGCTGGCAAGACGCTCCTCGTACACCAAAAGTATCTGGGCCACGGGTACAAGCATACGGTCAATTACAAGGTACTTGCGATAAGCCTTCAGATACGCTTCCACAGAAGACTCCTGTCGCCCGAGGACGGAGATTAGGCTCTTTAAAAAAACATAATATTTGGCCATGCCATCGCGCATAAGATGCCGCTGGGTTTCACCGATTGTGTTCCTCCGGACAGAATGCTCAAAGATGCCAACAGCAAGAGCCATCACGCCCGCAAAGCCTGCCCATTCCGAACCAAGGTTGCTGGCAGTGTTTTGGAGATCTATGCTTGTTAAATGAGCTTCAACGGACAGTGGTTTTTTTGCGCGGCCGCGAATCTTCTGTCGGCGCGTGCGGATGATCAAGTCGGCGCTGGTTTCTTCCAGTTGACTTTGACTTTGTTTTGTCTGGTCGGACGCAGAGAAGTCGAATTCGACGTCATATTCGTCGACGAAATCCGCTTTCTCGTTCGGTTCCAGGTCCAGCATTTTGAGCGGTGTGACGTTTCGGTAATGCCCGCCAAACAAAGAGGCTTCCGCCTGTGGCGAAAGTTGGCTCTCTTCGTAGAACATGAACGGAAAGGCGGCTTCGAACATGGGTTTCAGCAGATCGACAAACAGCGCTTGAGCGTCTACGGGTCCGGGCTCCGGCAAATCATAAGGCTCGTTTTTGAACTGCCTTTTTTGCTGTTCGGTGAGCACTTCGTCTCCATCTGCTGTCAGCACGTCGACCCCTTCCAGCAGATCCTCGTCTAAATCAATGATTATTTTTCCACCCCCAACGTCGTACTCCTGTGGTCCTGTATTTTTAGCAGAGGTTTGTTGTGGCAAGTTCGGACGTGGAATCTCGGGCATCAAAGATCCGCTGTTACGACGCATGGCCCGCAAGCGGACGTACAACCCGTACGTCATTTTTTTGAACTGCAAGTAGTTTCCGCCTTCTGCGTTGTCGTCCTTGCCTGCGTTGCGATCTTTGAAGAAAACCAGCGCGTCCAAAGCTTCCAGGTCCTGGCCGTACAAGTCAGGTTTCTCCTTGTAGGCACTCCCGAGGTCATGCTTGGCGTTGTTGACAGTAGCAACAAAGAGCTGGTCTGAGTTCACAACGGCTCGCAACGTGGCCAAATAGAGGGCAAGACGCGAGGTCAAAGGTATCGCTTCGTGCACCTGTTTGACGTCGTTTTTCTCCGGCTTCAAACTTTGGCAGGTCTGATCTATTGCCCTTTCAATTTGGCGGCGGAAAACCGGCGACTTGAATCCAGAAGCGCCGTGCTCAACAACAGACATACGCGTAGCGTAGTCGAACACAAAAAGTGCTTCCGCGCTACTGTAGTTGTCCTTGGCTATGAACCTTTTCTTCGCCCAATCCCGGAGGCTATTGCTATCAACTCGCACAAAAGCTGTTTTTTCCATCGCAGCAATGGCCGATTTTTTTGCGGCATTGTAATTACGCGGAGCCGTTACCGCGTCGCGACGCATCCTCGCCAGCCTATCAATCTCCGCTTCTTTGTCTTCCACTAGCGTTTGCAAGCGTTTGTCCTGAGACTGCAATTGCTTGACGAACTCCCCGCCGCGACGCTGTCGCTCCGCTTCCTCTTGTGCGCGCAGCGTGCGTCTTCTGATGAACTCTTGCACCGGAGAGACGTCGTAGTATTCTTGGACTTGTGCGTCGGTGTAGCCGGCCACCAAGCGAACAAAGTTGTAATTTTCGTCGGCTTCCATGATTTTGCGGACTTCTTCCTGTTGGTCCAGGTAGTCCTGGCCGTAGGGCTTCTTGTCTCCCGTGACAGGCGTCGGATCGCCGTCCTCGCGCAACCAGCCCTTTTGTTTCCGGCGCCTTTTGAGCGCTGGTATCTCGAACGTCGAGTCCGACGGCCGGATGCTGCCGCTGATGCGCGAGAAACCTGCTGTGGTGGTGGTGGTGGTCGCGATGCTGTGGTGGTCCTCCTCGTCGGAAGACATGTCGTCCGTGCTTGTTGGTAGCTCCGGCGGCACGATGTTCATGGTTGTTGTGTAGGTTGCCGTGGGCTTGCGGTCTTGCTAGAGCCCTGGAATCAGATTTTTGCTCGCCGTGGTGCCTTCTGCGGGCGCGTTTGTCGTCTAGTTATAACCAAAATGGACTTTTCTTGGTTTTCGAAGGGCACAGACCAGAGCGACGACGACGGCGCAGAATCGTCTTCTTGTTCGGAAGATGAGATAGCGCAAAGATCTATGTACTCGGTCCTTCGCGGGAGCAGGACCGGCGATTTGATTGTGTTTACGCCCAGGGACAAAAGAGACATCTGTTTTTTTTATTGGCGTGGTTGTTTGCAAACAGACTTACAGCAGCCGAAGAGAGTTATTGGTAGTGACAGAAATAGGCACATTCGAAGCAATGTCGTTCATCATGGACACAAACAAGTATTACTTGCCGTTGTACTTGATAAGAAAGAAAGGGGACAATTCCGTGCTATGTGCATACTTCAATTCTAGAATCAAGTGTGTTCAAGACACACCTATCAACTGCCCTTTAAGATCTTCTGTCACTCTGAACCGTGCATTCATCAACACCTCGTTGAAAATAGCTCTCGACGGCAAAGTTGTCAACCCAAAGAATTTGCTGGCACAACTTGAAAGCATTTACAAAGAGATCGTGGAACTGCGTTGCATGTATCAGATGGACTGATTCGGTTTATTGGATACCGGAAGAAAACGCCAGGCGTCTGCGCGAAGTAGTCTGGTAGTCGCAAATCGGCATCCTGATAGGCAAAGCAACTTGGAACTCCCGTGTATTCCTGACGCCTAAATTTTGACACAGCTCCAACAGCCTGTCCAACACACAACTCTCCATGGTGGCCGTAAAGCAAGATCCATTGTTGACGTAGTCGATTATCATCGGGAACAGTGCACCGTCCGACCAGCGCACATCATCTAAGCGAATTTTGAATGCACTCAGAGCCATGGAACCGGAGCGTGAACAGCGCTGGCACATCTCCAGGTCGTGGTCAGAGATATTTTGAACGGAAGCAGGGTCAATTCGCGGGCTGCAAAGATCGACTATGCCAATAAAACTTATGGACTCCAGTGCCAGCGGTACGAGATAAGACCCGCGCTTCGCTTTCTTGTTTTCTCTGTGTTCCGGTATGTATACTTTTATGGAGGTATTCATTGTTGCAACTTTTGCGGTTACGAAAAGGCCCGTTTTGCTATTCGAAGAGCCAAAAACCAGCAAGACCGCTTGTGCGTTTGTTAATCGTCGACGCTTTCGATGCGGCAAACAAGTATCACCTGTGCGTGTATTTGATGCCGCAACGGACAAATAGTGATGCAAGTCCTTCAGTGCTAAACGCTAAAATGTTTACCGTTCTGCTTCTGCTTCTCGGAATTGTGGCTCAGTGTGCCGCGGACTGCAAGCCTAATAACTGCACCCAGTTTTCGGACTGCAACACCTGTGGTTTGCGCGAATTCCAGGGGCACGATGTATTTTCGGGGTTTGTCGGCGAATTTGACGCGGCGGGTATATTTATATGCATTATAAGCCAATCGAGGTGCGAATTCCGGCCATCGGGTCTCCCAGCTGAGACGCGCAACCTGATTCGTCAGCGGTGTTTTGATCGCGAAGGTGTTCAATTTCCAGATGGCATGGGCGGAACCGTGTCAGTCGACAGCAACCGGTGCTGCATGGACATCGACGGCGACAGTGATTTCAGCCCCGTGGAAACCCGGACCGGCGATGAAATCTGCGCACTAAAGTCCTGTCAGTCTGGCGGCACTTGCAATGTCTTGGGCTTTTGCGAATACCCGACACCAAGGCAAGACAGCATAGCCAGCCCGTGCTGCGTGGTCGACGAAGACTGCCCGGAGATGGATCCAACAAACCCAAACCCAACCGCACAGGAAATGACCTGTCTAAGCAGGCGCTGTTCGGCAAACAACGAGTGCGCCTACGTGCAGACGACCAATTGCTGTGTTTCCAACGATGACTGCCCTGAAAACCAGCCTGGCTCCCCGCGGCCCATCTGTGAACGAAACATATGCGTCGAAAATCAATGCACCCGTGTGCTGGTCAGCACCGATTGTCGCGACGAAAGCGACGGCAACACCGGATTCTGCACCACGGACCAGGATTGTGCGCCGTTGTCCGGTCAGGCCTGCAGCGTGCGCAGATGCGAAAACAACGTCTGCGTGGCGAGCCCAAACCTGCTGTCCGGCCTTGTACGCGCCACGTGCTGCACAAGCGACAGCATGGCGGAGCAGCAGTGCGCCGACAGAATCGGCTGCAATCGCGTTCTTGGCTGCGACGCGACGCCGCGCACCATCAGTGGATTTCCGGTGCAGCCGACCTACGAGTGTCAGTACGCGGACAAAATTGACACCGGCTGTTGCGACGCAGACGCCGACTGCGCTGGCACGGGAATAGACTGCCTGTCGGACAGCTGCGACGGCGAATTCTGCGAACTTCTGGAAAGCATCGGCGGCGTTGGCACGCAACGCCAGTGCTGCATCAGCCAGGAAGACTGCACTGGCTGTCCTTTGGACGAGGACTGTGACGAGTTGGGTCTGCCGACCGACCGCTGCTCCTACTACGTTTGTCTTGGGCCTCCAGGCGGCGACGTTGCAAACGACGAAGCCTTTTCCTGTCACGAAAAAACTGTACCAAGTTGCACAACCGGTTCGCCTGTCAGCCCGCCGGCCATTTCGCTGGTCCGCGGTGACGTCGAGTGCAGCTGGACATGCCCCGACTCGCCAGGCGCAAACGAACTGGTCTCTTTTGTCTCGGTGTCCAATCCGATGGGATCTGGAACTCCTCTGTACGAGTACCAGATCGTTGTCACAGTCGGGCCGACTGCCGGGGTCACTGCAACTTCTATCAGCTTGCTGGCAGCGGACAACAGTCCCATTTTTGCACCAGTCGGCGTCACCATCGGCGGCGTCCAGCGGTTCGAGCCGTCTCCTCGCGAGACTCTGTTGCCGGGTGACACGCTGCAACTCCGCGCAATTGTGTCGGTGAACGGCCCGCAGACTGCAGTCACGGTGCCGGTGCGCGTCGACCTCGTGCCGTTTTTTACTTGCACTTCGGCGTTTGTGGGCAACACGCCCAACTGCCAGACAGCAGACGACGTAGACAACGGCCTGCGCACCATACAACCGACAATCTCCGGCCAGGCTGCCCAGTTCCAGCTGGACGGTTCGACGTGTCCGCTGCTGTGCGCGCCCATGCCTACGCCGGCACCTCCTGGGCTGACGCCGGCTCCTACTCCTGCGACGCCGCCGCCGCCGACCAATCCGCCCACACCACAGCCGACACCCATGCCCGCAACTGCGCCGGAGACGCCGCAAGACTGCATGCCGGTTTCTCTGTGTATTTCAGAGAATGCTATCACTGGCCTTGTGTGGCTCGACGAGAACAACGACAATCTGTACGAAGCGGGCGAACCGCTGATCCCGGGCGTGACGTTCAATCTGCTGCTGGAAAACGGCACGATCTGGCAGGTTTCGACCAGCGACGCGCACGGGCAGTACCGCTTCCCGTACCAGGTGCCCGACAACAGCAGCTTTTTCTACGAAGTGACGCCGCAGGTGCGCGTCGAGACGATTCCAGTTGGCTTCGAAATCCTGCCGGACAGATCGACTGCCAGCGACGCGTACTTCCGCAACAAGTTCTCCGACGAGGCGCCGTTCACTTCGCCCGCCGGTGTGACAAGCTCGGAGTTTTCGGTGACCCAGTTCCTTGGCCTGCGTCGCATACCGCCGTGTGAACGCGACCGCTCGCCGGCGCCGCCCGACGCAGTGATTCTGGACCTGACCGAGGACGAGTGCCTGGCGGTCAACGAGCCCGACCTCGGCCTTGATTCGCTCTGCTCGCGCGCCGTGTGCAGCGGCTCTGCCGACTGGCGCAGCTTGCGCATCAAGCACACGCTTTCCAACGGCGGGCAGACGCCGGCGCCGGCGTCGTCGGTCGAGATTCGCGCCGTTCCGATGAGCGCGGCGGACATCCGCTGTCTTGAGTTGGTGCCATTTCCCGGCGGCGGACTCGGCTCGACGGTCATATCACAGGAGGCCGTTCTCGCCGGAGAGGGCGGAGTCGGGCCGCGCGAAAACGCGCACATCGCCTTTGCGTACCCTGGCGGCATCCCCGCGGGCAGCGATACAGTGCAGTTCGAGTCGGTGCTGGTCTACTGCACCGACAACGCCAACGAGGAGTTCAACGTGACCGCCACTGTGCACGGCGACAAGTGCACCGAAGACCTGGGCCGCTGGACGCAGTGCGAAGAGGGCATCAACTTCCGCGGTTGCTACAACGAGGCCATCGTCGACCCGCGACTGCCGGAATGCCCGGCCACCACGCCGTTTACGATGGCGCCGACTCCGAGCCCAACTCCGGCGATTGGCACTATCGATAGCACTGACTACAGGCTGTCCCAGCTGGCGCTGTGCTCAGGCCCGGCGGCTATGAACAAAAAGTGGATTTCTGCTGATGTCTGCGACGAAGCTGAAGTGGCACAGTGCACTGAACCGACGGCCAACCGCGGACTTGCATACTTTATCTTCCGGGTGATAAACGAAGGTGAATTGCCGTCTCCTCCTACGACTCAAATAGTGATCGGAGAGCGGCAAACAAACGAGCCACAGTTCTGCGGAAAGTTGTTTCTTTGGTACAACACGGTACTGAGAGACAGCAATTCGACAGAGCTGGAAAGGCCCGACTTTCGCATAGAAAGCGACTCCGAGGCGCTGTTCAAATCACGCGCCTTTGTGCCTTCTATCCCACCCGGCGGCGCAGTTACCACGACTTTCGTGATCCCAGAGTGTCTCGTGCACGAGCAGCTCAGCTCGTACAACTTTACGCATTCTGTCGAGAGCCCTACTTGTTTTATCGAGTCGCAATGCTCAGAGGTGTATGAGATTTCATTGCCAGAGTTTGCAGACTCCAGGATTTGCAACTTGCTCGATAGAGGGCTGATCCTTGAACCCAACAACCGCGTACTGTTCGACACACAGCAGCGCGTCGATCAAGCCACAGCGCCCGAGCAAGTACGGTCTGACTTCCTGCTGGTTTTGGTCGCCGCCGGTACAATTATCAGTGCAGTGTTTCTGGTCTGCCTCTGCGGAATTTTCGCCGGTGGGTCGAGTCGCTCAGACAGACAGCCGCGTCCGCCGCGCACGCGGCCGCGCTCGAACGTCCTGCGGCCCGGAACGCGACGCAGCACCGTTGTGCGAACTGAGAGATAATCTGCAATAAAGCAAGAGATCGCGATGGCGTGAAAATAGCTGGGCTCAACTACAAGCAAATAAGGTTCTATTTTGGTTCCAAAACCACAAGAAAAAGAACGTCCCGAATGTCGACCGCTTCTATGGCACGCAATCGACGCCATAAGACGTCTTTGGAAAAGACCATGGAGATGGGAATGATCGCCAAAGAACACGGCTACTGCAAGACGCCGCCTGCCGATTGCTCCAACAAGAACAAGAAGTTCTGGGTCAACGAGCGCACCCACCGCTTCAAAAAGACCAGCCTGGTCGGCTTGGCCTACACCATCTTCCTCCGCAACCCGGTTGCGCTGTCGTGGTGGCTGTTGCTGATCGTCGAGGCGTGGGTGTTGCTCTGGGTGCTTCTCAGCGAGTTCGGCGTCCTGACGCTTCCCACCATCGACCCGACTGTGCCGGCCATCATTTTTGCGGCCGTCACTTTCCTGGCCGCGTTCATCTTGAACGGTGGCTTGACCCGTCGCGGTAACAACATCCGCAACTTCAAGTCGTTCCTGTCCGCCAGTGTCAATACGATGTCCGGCATTGAGTCGAACATCATGCTGAGCAAGTTCAAGCAAAACCCGATGGTCGAGCTCCAGTACCACGATAACTCGCGATACGTGACCAGATCGGTCAGCGCCATCAAGTGCACGGAGGAGGTGTCAGAGTTGCTGTCGGCCCTGATCGCCGCACAAAGAAACGTGCAGCGCGGCGGCTTTGACCCAAAGCTGCTGCCGCTGGACCCGTGGCTCATCTCGGAGATCTACTCCCGCCAGCGCAACTACCCGCGCTCGGATCCTCTCGTGACAATGCAGACCATGATCTGGTACCGCATCGGCCAGCTGGAGCTCGCCGGTGTGCTGACCGAAGGCGGCGACAAGCTGCTGGAGAAGTTCAACGGCGATCTGGTTGACTCCCTGGGCAACATTGCCATCGACGCGTCGGCCGCCGTTCCGCAGGTGTTCCAGGTGTTCTACTACTTCTTCTTGATTTTGTGGATCATTTACATTCCGTTCTGGCTGATCCCGTTGTACCCTTCTTACTGGGTGCTGCTGGCGGCCCCGCTGTCAATTGTCTTTTTTACGGCAACGGTGGTTCTGGGCAATCGCATGCCCGACATCTATGTCACTTCCAGCGACAACACCTACTCCGGATACAACCTCGTACAGGAGTTGCGCGTTGGCGCTGCTAACGTCGACCAGATCTACATGTCCATCTTTGACAAGGTCACTGATACTTCGTCCGGTATGCCTGAAATGCCTCCTACTGGTCCACAAGGACGCTCTACCTCGTCTGGACCGAAGAGCACTGCTCCGCCTGGCTCAGTCGGCCCGAAAAGCACCGCTCCGCCTGGCTCAGTCGGTCCAGAGGCCACCGCTCCACCTGGCTCAGCCGGTGAAACTGGGACGAACGAAACAACAACGGACGGCGCTGATGGTGCACAAGCCGCTGGTTCGGCTTACCCGTGGACCGGGTCCAGTCTGTTCCGGCAATGAAGAGTTTTCGTTGATTTGAAGTAACAGAGTGCACTTGTGTGACAATAAAAAAACTCGATAACGCCCCAGCGCCGGTAATTTCATTCTGCTCAGAAGACACACCGTATAATGTACCATTGCGTCACAAGTACGCCTTCTATTTTGGTGCAATTCTTTTCCTGATAGCGTCGTGCCAAGTCTCCCGGGTGTAGCACTTGTCCGTTAATGTCAAAGCACACCCTGCGGCGGATTCCATTGTTTTCTGGTGTTTTTTTTGGGAGGAAATCTTTGTCGATCAAATACATGACCTCCTGTTTCAACTGGTAATTGGTGTCACTGTCCTCGGACTCCATAGACCACGCACACGATGCGGCCAAGTCCAAGCACCTTCGGAGACTCTCCGAAATGTCTTTGTCTGGTATTAGCAGATTGATTGGCGGTGCAACGCCCAAGAAATCTTTGAAGTACACGACGAGGGAACAGTTTTCGGTTTCTTTGATCGGTGTCAACTTTAGAGACAGTCTACGACCCAGTATACCGCCGCTATTTGAAGAATCGCTCTGGCTGTACGAATTGCTTGACAGCTTGGAGAGGTACTTCTGCTTCTTGCCCGCGTATGCAAACTTAGACGGACTGGGAGACAAGCTCCTCGTTTTCTGGGTCTGTGATGTTGGTCCGTGTTTCGTTTTGCTTTCGCGTGCTTTAGAGCCCTCTTGCTTTTTTTCGTATGCAAAGGACCCGACGGCAGGTTCCAGCTGCGCGTCCTCGTATTCTAGACTTTTGCGGTGGCTCTTCCCTTGACCTTTTCCGCTGTGCAATTGGACACTGTTCACCAAAATGCCGGTGCCGGGCTCCCCGCACAGCGTAGAGCTCCGCGACCTGGCTTTCCTTTTGAGAGACTCGCCGCGCTGCATGGTCCTGTTTCTCGAGTCTGCAGTATCCAGCCTCCAACTTTTTTTTCTCAAATACTTTTCTGGACGTGCCTCTCGCAGACACCGGCGCAAGTTTAACAAATCGAAACGCATCGTACCACCGGCATCCAATAACAAACCGCAAACCATGCCGCAACAGCATCAGCGCAGTTCGACGAGCACGTTTCTGTGCAAAAAACTCTGCTGCTGCATACCAGAGTCCATTGTCCGGGCGCCGCGGGAGCTGTGGCTAGTGCTGCTGCTCAAGTTGCTCGGCTCGCTGGCGTACTTCTCGGCGTCGCTGGTGTTTGTACCGTTCCTGCACAACGAATTCCACTACACCGACGTCCAAGCCGGAACGTTGTACGGCGTGTGGGGCCTGCTGGCGTCCGTCTTCGGCGTTGTGTGCGGTCCGCTGATCGACTACTTCGGCGTCAAAAAGTCGCTCGTGTTGGGCTCCTTGCTCGGCGTAGCCGGCGGCGTCATCTTGGCGCTGGCCCGAACGCGCGGCTGGCTGCTGCTCAGTGTCTGTTTCCTGATGCCGATGTCCACCTCGCTCGGCATACCGGTGCTGACCATTGGCGTCAAGCGCTTCACCCACGCCGCAAACAAAGACCTGGCCTACGGAATCTTCTACTCGACCATGAACATCGGCGCGGTCGTCGCGGGACCGTGCGTCGACGCCGTCCGGTTCGCCGTGGCCGACGGCATCAGCTACGGCGCGTACACGGCCTCGGCTGCGCGCGTCATATTCCTCATGGCCGGGATGCTCATGCTGCTCATGGCCCTGCTGGCTGTCGGTCTGATGCGCCCCATTGTCGTCATGAAGGACGGCCGTGTGCTGGAATGCGGTGCGATGTCCGGCGCATCAGTGCGCCCCGTCACCGCCTACGACGACAACAGCGACACAGAAAACGACGAGGACATTCTCGGCCTCCTCGAAGAAAACGCAGAGGAGCTGCACCCGTCGCACGCCGCGCCGGTCCGCTGCAGCTTCAATCCAAGATCTTGGCTAGCACCGTTGCGCGACAGGTTCTTCTGGCGGTTGGTGATCTTCAGCTTCTCGATGACGCCCGTCAACATGATCTTCCGGCACCTGGACGCCACGCTGCCGACGTGGCTTCTGCGGACCATGGGCGAGCGCGTGGCGTTCGGCACGTTGTACATAGTCGATCCGCTGTGCGTGATCTTCCTGGCGACCCTGTTCCCGATCCTTTTCGGCAAGTACGACGTCTACAAACGAATGATCGTTGGCACCGCCATCTCGGCGCTGTCTGTCTTTGTGTTGGTCATCCAGTCCTCTGAGCTGTCTGTGATCATGTTTGGCGTCTTGCTCTCGGTGGGCGAGTCACTGTACTCGCCGCTGATCAATTCGTACACGATGAGTCTTGCTCCGAAGGACAAGGAAGGGTCTTACTCGGCACTGTCGTCGGCACCGCTGTTCACGACGAAGCTTTTTGTTGGATTCATATCCGGTGCTTTGCTCGGTTCCTACTGCCCGGACGGGGGTCCTACAACCCAGTGCGCGATCGTGTGGGTCTGGGTGGGCTCAATAGCTATGCTGTCGCCCGTTTTCCTTCTGGCTGCCAAGCGGATTGTGCACGACAGTCAATCGCAGATCAGGATTTCGCAGCAAGTAGACGGGAAAAAGAGAGAGGACCCTGGAGAGGGGATATTGGATAAGATTGATAACACGCTTGAGAAAATACACGAAAACAGAGAGAAGCCGATCAATAAACAATAATTTTTTTGGGAAGGCCACAAGTCTATGGAAGGTCGTTTACAGCGTCAAATACCTGTCACCTGGTCGCGTGCATCTGACACCGAGCATTTGAATCCCATTTTCACCCTCTTGTCCCTCGGGTGATTTTGTTGGTTTCGTTCTTCTTTCGCCGGCTCCTCTTCTGGGGCGCTTCTCTGGGCGAAAAATAAATACAGGGGTCTCAAAAAATAGTGAGGGGTGGGGATTGGACACGAAAATTTCGAGGCCGATTGGCGAAAATCGAAAGTGACAAATCGCGAAAGTGACATTTGACATTAAAGTTTGAAACCCGAAATCGCAATAAAAAATTTTGTGGTGGTCGACCACCCCCAACTAAAGAAGTTTAAACCGCTATGAGACGCTCCTCTCAGGCGAAAGATAAATACAAGGTCTTC
>Ga0102934_1000213_pt1 | contig 35864 bp, 26 predicted proteins | sample SalPonR2_A_D1_MG_FD_78175 | JGI IMG/M metagenome (GOLD analysis project Ga0102934, IMG submission 78175) | Salt pond soil microbial communities from South San Francisco under conditions of wetland restoration - Salt Pond MetaG R2_A_D1_MG | ecosystem: Environmental > Aquatic > Marine > Intertidal... | reverse complement strand
CGAAGGATTGGAAGAACCGGACAAACATCATTTTGAGGCAACAGAAAATCCATCCAGTACCAATGATAAATTTATACTGATGCGGGTGAAATAATAAATCTTAAACACCAATATAAAACCGTCCATTCTTCCAAATATAAGAGAATGACGCCTGGTAATTTTCAAGGCGTCATTCTGAATCTTTACTGAATTATTAAAAGGCCTGAACTTTAGCTGATCTGATAAAGTCTGCTTTTCTGCTCAGCCTTTTATTTATGTATTTAATCTTTAAGGACTCGGAAAAGACCGGATCCCTTCCTCAAAACGTTAAATCAGTAATTCACAGGTTCAGCTGAAACTATCACCTTATCAGAGTTCAATACAATTCTTACTCCCATGTTGATGTATGCCTTCAGGAAAGACCGCGGGGTCATTTCTTTATTTTTTTCATCCGCGAATTTCGTAACAGAAGGAGACCATAGAAAATTTCCTTTCTCAATCTGAACGTAGGACGGATTAAAGGTCATCCCCTTCAATAGCCCAAAGACCGATGATATATCTTCAACTTTATCCAGGGGCCTGTCTTCTCTGTTTTCATGAATCTGACCTACAGCAGAGACAGGAGTAATAATTACGGGGAAAATAAATAGAAACAATAATAACCCTGAAAACCACTTTTTCATCTTCGGATCCACTCCCTCCAGTATCTTGGTATCATCTGACCACTCTCTATGGGAAAGGGGAAAGCCATCACGGAAGGAGGAGTATCAAAAACAAGAAGATTGTTTTCAAAAGACGCTCCAAGGCTGTCAAACTCATCAGGAAGACCTTCTGTTCCTTCTCCGGAATGGTCTATAGCACCAACGTATACCTTCCCATCACTAATGGTAATTCCCCTGATCTGAACTCCTGAAAATTCAACGTATTTAGTATTGCTTTCCCAACCACCGAGACCAGTTTTCGCCTGCTGGACATAAAGCCTGCTGGTACCTATCTTGCATGGATCCGGATCTTCAATGAAAGTGGAGTAAAAGAGATAACCGTTATAAAGTTTCACTGGAGTGGCATGATATTCATCAGCTTCCAGACGAAAATACCACCCCGCCCCCATAGCCGGACTGACGCTGAGGACATCTGAAGGATCCACTTCTGTAAGATCAGAGGTCATAACAAGATTTGAGTTTGGAGAATATCTTGTATTTAATGCAACTACATGATTATAGTTCGATCCGTAAACAACCTTATCATCCTGATCTCCAGTAATAATGAAAAGCCAGGGCGTATTGTTTCCGAAAAGACCTACCTCCATTCTGAAAGAGGGCCCGTTCGAACCATTCAGGTTGATTATTTTTCTTCCAGCCCAGTTATCTGATTCACTGGCTTCATATATATCACCATTATTGTCTCCCACGTAAAAAGTACTGATTCGGCGGATATCATTTTCCCTTAAAACCGTCACAGGACTCACCACAAACTTCATGTTTGGTTCAAATTGGAAAGTATTGATTACTTCTCCGGTGAGAATATCCGTTACATAGACACGCCCTTTGACACTGTCCCCTGAAAGTTCCATATCCGTACCATTGCCCATCAGTGATACCCATTTTGTAACCTCATCACCATTGATATCAGTCAGGGTCATACTCCCGATCACCGGCACCGATAGGGTGAAACGCAGATCCGTATAATCAAACTCCAGAGGAACAGTTTCATGATGGCGATAAAAATCATATGATACAGCCCCGTCATCCTCCGAAGTCCACTTCACCACTGCTCTCTGTTTTGTCTGGTTCCTGATCTTTTCATCAGGCCTGTATACTGCATTATCGATGGCCCACATGAATTCAGGAGAATCAGGATCAGTTATATCCATACAGTACATCCCTGCTCCTGCATAACCCAGCAGACCAAGTAAAAGTGTCCGCCATTCGCCTGATGATTCATCATATACATCTTCTGCAACCAGAGGCCCATCCATGAGATATCTGGGGATCGAACGGGTCTCTTCACTTCCAATAGAAGTAAACTGCCAGGGAGGACTGTTTCCTGCCTCTCTGCTGAAAGTACCCCTGAGACCAATAAGCCTGCCGCTGTGAAGAACATTGGGAGGAATGAAGGCCCATCTCTCATCTCCCGCCTCAAAAGTATTTCCAAGATCATCCGAGGTGGTTCCGGCATTGAATGCGTGAAGCATTCCGTCATTGGCCTGAACATATATGACCTTATCCCTGGAGGCATTATCAAGGATAAAATCAGTATATCCGCCCTGAGGTGTCAATGCCTGTGGTATTCCCACTTCTGTAAGTCCGCTGTGATAAATATCAGATAACTTCCACCTCTCAGAAACATTCGGATCGTATTCTTGTGAACCCAGGACCCACCTCACAAAAGACTGCCAGTCATCATTGCTCATAGCAGGCATAATATCGAATTTGTCATTCTGAGCACCCAGAGATACAAGGGCATCATTGATATCATTGAAATTAGTAAGATTTGAATCTCCATTCCAGTCAACTGTATAAACGCTCCTGGAGGAATAGGATTTTGTATTGAGCTTACTACCCGCTTCCCAGTCTGGAGTTCCCGATATCCCATCACTCTCAAGAGCATATTTGTAGAATTTCCCTTCCCACTGGTTCGTGGGCTTCGGAACAAAGGATGCTACATAAACAGACCCCGTCTGTTCCCCCGTCTTGGACCCGGGACTTATCAGGGGAGCACCGGCTGTTCCGCTCTTCTCCTGAATAAGTATGAAAATATCCCTGAAAGCCTGGATCAGGGCATCCACATCGTTTGCAAAATATGCCTGGTTCGAAGTTCCTTCACCCCTGGGACCATTGTTATCGATCTCTCCATCCCATCCCACATCCGCCATGTTGTTCAAAGTATTTTTGAGATCTGTATTGCCGGATACCTCAGGGTCAATGAACCCTATTACCAACGTCTTTACAGGGCTGTTGGGCTTGTCATGGAAAGTACCGATATTTTGGCTCTCGTCATAAAGCTGTTTAACCCTGTTTACAGGAGCATTCAGAGGATCATAAATATGCGGATCCGTATCAGCCCCATCGGTCAGTACAATAAGATAGTTATCCTGGCACCAGCCCTGTATAACACCATTCTCTGCAAAGAAATCATAGGCACAATTTCTGCCTGAAATAGAATTGTAAATTGAAGAAGCCAGTGGAGTATTGCCGTCTGCTCTCAATTCGTGATTATCTTCATAATCAGGGATATCGAAATACTCTGCACCATCAACCCATTTTTTCAACGCATCCATATGATCCTGGTCGTTGGTGGACAAAAACTCTTCCCTCAAAAGTGCATAGTTCGTTGAGCTTCCAGCTGTCCAATAGGTATCCTGATCAATCCAGTACCATTCACCCCAATCTTCTGGAGCTTCGTACCAGTCTGATTCAGCAAACCCTTCATATTGATAGTAAGTAGATAAACCCATCCTAATGTTCGATACAAGGCTGGGATCATTGAATATCCTCCAGAGTACAAGTTTAAGCTTGTACAACCTGCTATCATTAGGAAAAAGATATCTTTCATCATGTTTTGCAAATAAGCTGTCCTTTAACCAACCATCATATTCATCAAATTCTGACAAAGTTCTGCTATATAGTCCTTGAGGCCAATCTGCACTCGCCTCTTGAGCATCTATATATCTCAGAAGAGGATGATAATTATCAGGATCAAGAGGGTCATTATTATTATCAATCTGGCCAACATCCAGATCCTCTCCAAAATAAACACCACGAGTAGGATACTGGTTCCCGGATCTCTTAACAGCTGGCCTGGTCCCGTCACCCCGGGTAGATGTATCATCCTCTGTACGAAAAGTCATGGATCCGCTTGTATCCAGAAGGAGCATAACATTGGGCTCCAGCATGAAACCTTCCTGAAAACCAAGGGGAACATTTTTGGACATAGGCACAAGGATGGGTTCCCATGCTGCTTCAGCAAAAGGTATAAAAATAAACATAGAAAAAATGAAAAGCGATACGAATATTGCACTGCATTGTTTTATGCAAATGATCTTACATTTTCTGTTATCCCTGAGATGATCTTTTTCTCTCATATTAATCCCTCCGGCCAAGGATCTGTTTCAATTTAATATTGCAGCTCGTCTACAATCTTATGATAACTGCCTGGTCAACTTTTCTTGTCTGTTCTTCAAAGGAAGCCTCACTTCGTATGAGATAATATCCCAGATTGACACCAGACCCCTCACCAACACTGCCTTCTCCTCTGTTAGAACTGGCATAGGAGGAACCCATATGCTGTGACATGGCAGCTTCTCCTGCACTATAAAGCATTTTGGGAGGGAAACCTGTTTCATAGTCGTCCTTATCCACACCGGAACCCACGGTATAACCCATATCAAATATCCTGACCCTGACCTGGACATGACCCTGAGAATATATCCCGTGAGCTACCTGGCTGCCATCGGGATAGTTCCAACCGGGAAGAGTTGAGCTATTCAATTTCCTTACAAGCAGAACATCATATACATCTTCGCCTGTTCCTGTAAGATCACCTGATACCAGCTCACCACCCGGATCCGTTGCTTCCCATCTGGGTAATCTCCCATCCTCTTCCCTGGCATTCAGTATCCATGCTTTTCCCTGTTCAACTCCATCTGATGCGGCATTGTACATCTCCACGTCCTCCACAACATATCTGGAGGAACTGAACAGGTTACCCACTATTTCAAAGGTTAAAGATACCAGAAGGGCTCCCACAAGAAGGACCACAAGGACAAGGGGAAGCGCAAAACCCTTCTTTTTCAAGGTTTTATTTTTCATCAGTTCCTCACCCTCCATCTGCTTCTGTGAACGGATACCCTGTAATGCCTGGTCTCATCCGCAACAGGATTATCAGGCCAGCCTGAAACATCAGCAGGTGTCACCATTTCATCATGCCTGGTATTACCCCTTGCCAGCACCGACGCAGTAATAATTCGATCATCAGGATCATAGTCAAATATCACATCCTCAATACCCGCCACAGTTGAAATGGTTTCATCATTAACAGGGTCTTCGACAATAAATTCCCCATTTACAAGCCTCGCCTCCAGAAAACGGACATAATGTATTTCATCGAAGAATGGAAGGGTCCCATCTGATTTTGGAGTCACATTAATTGGGGAAGTCCCTGGAGTATTAACAAAAAAAGGGGCATTGGCAGATGGGAAAGTGATCCAGTCCGTAGGGGGCTGTACATTCCCTGCGGTCAGATCAAGATTTGACGCAGTCCCAGAAGTGAAAATAATTTCCTGTTCGTTGGCAATGCCCGAGGGCAGAGCATAGGCAATCTGTATCGCCCTGTCGCCACTGATAACATTCAAAGGACCGTTCCATGAATTTATATCCGCTTCCAGGGAGAAACAGGCCTGAAAATCCGCCGAAGTATTGGGAAGTCCCAGACCGGATTGCCTCAATGGGCCGGCGAGAAGAGTGAAAACCATCTGACCTTTCTGGCGGGCAGTGGTATATTCAAGATCCTGCTCATAACTGTAAACAAACGTATAGAGAAGCCCTACCACAGATCCCATTATCATGGAACCGATCAGGATAACTATAAGGACCTCCACAAGGGTAAACCCCTTAGTACCTTTACTTTTTCTGGGAAAACAGTTCCAGCTTTGTAAAATGTTCATGACTTCACCTCAATATCCTCATTCGTCAACATCAACATGGCCAAAGGGACTTATGGACCGGGCAAGAACCACGTTATCATTTGGACCAACCCCATCCCAGGTAAGTGAAATTACTATTTTTCTAAGGTTATCTCCTGAGGTAACATTCCAGGAATCAATAACAAAGGGATGAGGTACAGTTATGTCAGATGAAAGGTCATCAAACGAAAGCCCCCAGTCTGACTGGGCTTCATCGATCTCCTGACCTTCTATGAAATCTATGATCTCACTGGCAAGAAGGGTAGCCTTTTCCTTATCCACCGTGTGAGCCATTAATTTCGTGGAAGAAATGAAAGAAGATGCGATAGCAAGCAAAGCAACAGCGAGGAGCATAATAGCTATGAGAACCTCAACAAGAGACAAACCCTGATTCTTTTTCATAAACAAGCTCCTCACTTTTCTGAAAATGGTCTTTAAAAACCCGCCTAAAAAAGGACTACACAAACTTATTCATAGTTGATTATATATCACGATAGTTTTACAAGGTAGGACCTTTTTACTAAATAATCAGGGTAAATCGGATCATACCTGTTGGGCCTTGGGAATCAAACCATTGGATTTACTCACTAAATGCAAGATTAAATGATTATCCTATTTTGCCGTCTCTTCTCCTGAGAGGATTTCATTAAAGGGTTAAATAATCCAGATATTAACAAGAGAGTTGACTTATAGTTTGAACCCACGTTTCACAAAAAACTATCACAATAAACTAAAATACTAACTGTTAAATAACCCTTTAACTATACCCGAAAGTTTGATATTTAAAAAATAGGAGAACATGTTTTGCACTGCAACACATCTATTATGGATATACAAAAAACTTCTCTTTACTGTCTTTCTGATATTTAAGGTCATATTTTCACCTTCAGATAAGGATTTTCTTCGCATCATTTTCCATTTAGTGAAAATATCAAGCAAGACTTGTATCAGAATTAAGCTTTAGCAGGTTGATTTTTAACGCATTTTTTGGTAGAAATAAGCTGATGTTTTGTATTGGTAGAAGTAGTTTTGTAATGCGAGATATTTATCAGTTCTAAAAGGAGGAATATCGGAATGCTTACAGATATAGAGATCGCACAGCAGTCCAGGATGAGAGACATAACAGAGATAGCGAATAAGCTTGGGATCCGGGAAGATGAGCTTGAGCTTTACGGTCACTACAAAGCGAAGGTTTCATGGTCACTGTGGGAAAGAGTCAGGGAAAACCCTGACGGAAAACTGATCCTTGTGACAGCAATCACGCCAACTCCTGCAGGAGAGGGCAAGACCACTACCACAGTGGGACTTTCCCAGGGGCTGTCAAAGATCGGTAAAAAAAGTGCAATAGCACTGAGGGAACCCAGTCTTGGTCCCAGCTTTGGAGTCAAGGGCGGAGCCGCAGGCGGAGGTTACTCACAGGTAGTACCGATGGAAGACATAAACCTTCATTTCACCGGGGATATACATGCAGTCTCCACAGCTCATAATCTTCTGTCGGCGTTACTGGACAATCACCTGCAACAGGGCAATGAGCTTGACATTGATCCGAGGAGAATAGTCCTTAAACGAGTGATGGATATGAATGAAAGGGCTCTTCGCAACATTGTAGTCGGACTTGGCGGGAAAGCTCACGGAGTTCCCCGGGAGTCTGGATTCGATATAAGCGTAGCCAGCGAGGTAATGGCTATTTTATGTCTGGCAGGCAGCATATCGGATCTCAAGGAAAGACTTGCAAATATGGTCGTTGCATATACATACAGTGGAGAGCCTGTAACCGCTGGAGACCTCAAGGCGGAGGGATCGCTCGCAGTGCTTCTGAAGGATGCTTTAAAGCCTAATCTTGTCCAGACCCTCGAGGGTGTTCCGGCATTTGTCCACGGAGGCCCCTTTGCTAACATAGCCCATGGCTGTAACAGCGTGCAGGCAACAAAATACGGGTTGAAACTCTCCGATTATTTTGTAACCGAGGCAGGTTTCGGTGCGGACCTTGGCGCAGAAAAGTTCTTTGACATAAAATGCCGTATGGCAGGTCTTCACCCCGATGCTGTAGTTCTGGTGGCAACGGTCAGGGCCCTCAAGATGCACGGCGGACTGCCCCGGAATGAACTTTCAGGAGAGAACCTTGAGGCTCTCGAGGCTGGTATCCCCAACATGGAGAAACATATAGAGAACCTGAGTTCCTTCGGCGTACCTGTTGTTGTTGCCATTAACAGGTTCCCCACCGATACGGAAGCCGAGCTGAAGCTTGTTGAGGAGCACTGCAACAGGCTTGGAGCAGAGGTATCACTCTCTGAAGTATGGGCTAAGGGCGGAGATGGCGGAATGGATCTCGCAGAAAAGGTCGTAAAAGCATGCGAGAAGGAGAATACATTCCACTACCAGTACGAAAGCAATGCAACTCCCCGGGAGAAGATCAATACCATAGCCAGAAAGATCTATGGCGCAGCCGGGGTAAGTTTCACTGACAAGGCAGAGAAGGATCTGGCCGATATCCATGAACAGGGCAGGGATGACCTTCTGATCTGCATGGCCAAGACCCAGTCCTCCATATCGGATGACCCCTCCAGAAAAGGGCGTCCAGAAGGTTTCACTGTTACAGTTCGAGAAGTGAGACTCTCCGCAGGTGCCGGTTTCCTTGTACCTGTGACAGGGAGCGTAATGACCATGCCGGGACTTCCAAAAAAACCTGCAGCTCTTAAGATAGATATTGATGAAAGCGGAAATATTACAGGACTTTTCTAGAAAAGTATATTGCTGAGCAAAGGCCCGGTCCAGAGGGGGGAACCCCTGGGCCGGGCCTTTTGGCGCTACTTTTTCATTATGACCTTGTGCCAGTCATCATGATCTTCGAAACTCACTTCCCAGCCTTTTTTTCTTGCAAAACGGGCTACATTCTCCCTTGACGTGACAGTATCCACGTGAACTTCTATGATTCCTTCTTTAGTCTTCTTCACAGCTTTCTGGGTCTCCATTATTGGCTGAGGACAGGAAAGACCCTTTGCATTTACAATTACAGGTTCAGACATTATCTATGCCTCCTTAATCCAGTTTCTCTCTCATCAGGAACCCGACGGCAAGACAGAAGACAATACCGATCACTGTAGCAGCCGGCCCAAAGGCTCCTGGACCAGCGGGGGAACTGGCCAGACTGAAATTATGTGCAAAACCGGCACCCACAAGCATGCCAATAGTAAAAATTGCGGAGTCTCCGTCTCCCTCTCCACTCATAATGAACTGCCTGCCTGGGCATCCTCCTGCAAGGGTAAAGGCTAATCCTGCAAGTACCATACCCATAAAATTCCATAGATGATCTGTATGAGCCACAGGCTGACCTTCAAATCCGGGATTGAACTGCCCAAGTGCATAGTTGGTAACAAAAGCCATTATGATAAACGCCACCACACCGTTGAAAAGGTGCGGGTCACGGAGCATTACGAGATCCCTTATAGCTCCTACAGTGCAGAAGCGGCTTCTCTGGGCAAGCCATCCAACCAAAAGTCCGACTGCCAGTGCTATAGCAACTGGTGCGTACATGGCTCCAGGTCCCTTCTCAGAGAAAAATACTGGTCCCGCTGTTCCTCCTTTGCCGAACTCAGGAGCAACGATCAGAAGTACCATAAGCACCACTGCTATGACAGGCATTACATATCCTGCACCTTTTTTGACCTCATAGGATCTTCCCAGGCTGTATCCGTTCCAGAGGAACATTATCCCTATGACAATACCCGTAATAAGACCTAAAGTTCCTGGAATTGCGTTCCAGTCCCCCCCTGCAAGACGGAGATAAGCTCTCCAGGGACAGCCAAGAAAGACCAGTGCGCCTATCATGGCAAAGAATCCCAGGAAAAACCTGATCAGAGGGGAAGAACCTGTCCTTGGAAGATATTCCTTATACACAAGTGCTGCAAAAAATGAACCAAGAATAAAACCTGCTATCTCAGGCCTGAGATACTGGACAACAGCCGCATGATGAAGACCCAGGGCTCCTGCTATATCTCTTGTGAAACAGGCCACACATATACCCATGTTCCCAGGGTTGCCCCATGTAACCAGAAGTGCAGCAAGTGTTCCTACTATACCTCCTGTTATTATGGGACCTAACCGGGACATAAGAAGCTGATTGATACTTTTCAAAAATAACCACTCCCATTCTGTTGAGTTTATCAAAATATAAAAACCAGATATGCCAGTCAAAAAGAATATGGATCAAGTCATTATTAATGAATGGCATAATTATTATAACTACATAGAATTTTTTTGCAAAGGGATCAGGGAAGCATTTCAAAAAATATTTTATGAATTTCACCGGGGAAAGATCGAATTCGTATTTTGAAGACAGTTAAACCTTCAGTAGAAGTTTACTTTCAAGGTTATCAAGGAATGACTGGACTACATCATACTTTCTGAGATAGGCAAAGAACCATCTGCAGGTATCTCTTTCTCTGAAAAGGTCAATTGATGGCTGGTAATTCATATCATAAAGCCATGAGATCTGCAGAAATAAAAAGTCTGAGAGTGTCCTGACATTAGCATAAGATGCACTACCCTGGTTATTTATCTCATTGACAAGAGCTTCTGATACTCCACCATCTATATCAATGCCGGGCATAAGTTCAGCCATCCTGCCCTTTTCCACATTAGCCCTTACAACTTCGTAAATATCAAGTTTGTCTGCATCCCTTACAAGTTTTAGAAATGGAAGGATATATTCAGCCACGGCAGCAAGGCTTCTTTTGTTGTGGTATCTCGTAGACTCCTTCAATATCAAAAGGGTCACATTGTCCAGAATATCTACAGGAAAGCGGTCAACAAGGACCTGATAACCCCTCTCGCCATGATCCACGGAGTAAGGATCATAAAACGTGCCAAAATCCCTGAACTGGGGAAAGCGTCCGGTATCGTGAACAAGCCCTGCAGTATATCCTGCTATTCTGCCCTTCTGAGACCATGCAAGTTCTGTTGCTATTTTCAGGGCATTATCGGCAACCCTGTAGGAATGGTCATATTTAAGCTTCAGGTGCAGGCCAAGATATCCCCGGGAATCGGCAAAAGACATTGAGTATTTTTCGAACCATTTTATTACGGCATCTCTTTGAGATGTATCCATTGCTTAACCTCATTTCACCTGAGCATATTCTGCAAAAAAGTCCTTAAATATAAGGGCCGGAACAGAGACTCTCCGCGCCGGCCCTTGCGTGGAAAAATAAATATCCTCTAACCTTTGAGAAAGGTATATGCAACACCTGAAAGTGAAGCGACACCTGTCGAAAGGACATCATCATCAACCTTGAACATTGGGTGGTGATGAGGATAATCGGTCTTTTTTTCATGATCCCCTGTACCGAGGAACATGAAAGCCCCGGGGATCTCGTTAAGATAAAAACTGAAATCCTCACCCCCCATGGTTGGGTCTATTTCGTAAATATTTTCCTCCCCCACAAAATTTGCCACAGTGCCTCTTGCCATTTCAGCAAAATCTGCGTTGTTAATTGTACTGGGAAGGTGGAAGTTATATTTGAAATCTGCCTTGCACCTGAAAGCGCTGCATGTATCCTTGACAATCTCCTCGATCCTTTCAGGTACATACTTCCTGAGACCAGGATCAAAAGTCCTTACAGTACCACTGAGGGAAACAGTATCTGGAATTATATTAAAAGCATTTCCGGCTTTGATCTCACCTATAGATACAACTACAGTTCCGAGAGGGTCGATCTCCCTGCTTACGATAGTGTTCAGTGCCATCACTGTCTGGCAGGCAGCTATTGTGGGATCAACTGCCAGATGAGGCATTGCTCCATGGCCGCCTTTACCCTGAATATCCACGAAAAATGAGTCAGCGGAGGCCATTATCGGACCTCTTGTGTAGGCTACCTTCCCACTTTCAACTGGAGACCAGATGTGGAAACCGTAGATCGCATCCACTCCTTCAAGAATACCTTCCTGAACCATTGTTTTTGCACCGCTCTTGCTTGGGCTCTCCTCAGCGGGCTGGAAAATAAAACGTACTTTTCCCGGGATATCATCCTTCATTTCACTCAGCACTCTTGCTGCGCCAAGAAGCATTGATATATGGGAATCATGGCCACAGGCATGCATCCGACCTTCATTTTCAGACCTGTAATCCACATCGGCTTGTTCTTTGATCGGAAGAGCATCAATATCTGCCCTGAGGGCTATACATCTGCCCGCCTTATCTGCATTCAGATCAGCGATCAGACCTGATTCTCCACCGCCAACCCCGGTTCTGATGTTTTCAAACCCCATATCCCCAAGGATACCAGCTATTTTTTTTGTAGTCTCGACCTCTTCCCACGAAACTTCAGGACATTTGTGAAAAGAATGTCTCCATTCGACAACCTGCTCCTTTAGAGATTCGGCTCTCTCCCTGATCTTTCCAAGCATGATCTTAAAACCTCCATTATGATTTTAGTTGTGTATAATCAGGTGTTGTATAAAACCGTTTCCGACATTTTTTAGATGGAAAACGGATAAAACACCAGAGAATTTTATCTCTACAGGATGTTCAAGTCCAGTTTCCATGAATAATTAACGGGCTACACATGTTTCTACATTGTTATGTATAATTAATTCAAAATTGAACAATATCGACCACCCCCGGAAGGATGATCTATCATAACTAACAGACATACACAAACCAACCCAGGCCTTAAATATCGCTGGATCATATGGACTGTAATGGTTTCCGCATATCTTATCGTCTTTTTTCACCGTTTAGCCCCGGGTGTTCTTCAAAATGAGCTGACATCTGCTTTCGATCTTACTGCCACATCTTTCGGAACTCTTGCTTCCATGTACTTTTATGCCTACATGGTAATGCAGATACCCGTGGGAATGCTTGCAGATACTCTCGGGGCAAGGCTCACCGTAACAACCGGAATGCTTTTTACTGCTGCAGGCTCTTTAATGTTCGGAATGGCAGTTTCTCCAGCAACAGTATTTGCAGGAAGATTTCTTGTAGGAATAGGCGTCTCTACTGTGTTTATCTCCATACTCAAGATCCAGTCAAGATGGTTTATGGAAAATGAATTCGCAACCATGTCGGGACTTACTCTTCTTGTTGGAAATTCAGGAGGTATCCTTGCACAAACTCCCCTTGCTTTTCTCGTGACCATAATTTCCTGGCGTCATGTGTTTATGGGTGTAGGATTTATCTCACTTGTAATAGCTTCCCTTTGTTATATCCTGATCAGAAATAACCCTGCAGATCTCGGATATGAAGAGATCAATGAATTTATACCTCAAAAAACCGGGAAAAAAATATCTCTTAAAAAAGCACTCTGGAGCGTTGTTTCGGAATGGAGGATATGGCCCGCAATGTTCTTTTATGTCTTTATAAACGGAAGCTGGCTCGCCTTTATTGGTGCCTGGGGAGTTCCATATGTTGTCAATGTATATGGCCTGTCCAGGGGAGATGCTGCCGGATTTATAATCTGGGCAATGCTTGGAATGATAATTGGATGTTTTTTCTCCGGATGGATATCAGACAAAACAGGACGAAGAAAAATTCCGATGATGGTCTTGGCCATTTTATATACCTCCACATGGGGTTTCATATCACTCTGGAACGGAGGCATGCCTCCTCTAATTATCCTTAAACCGCTCTTTTTCCTTATGGGATTCGGCTTTACCGCCTTTCTGCTCTCTCTTTCTGTGGTCAAAGAGACCAACAAACCTGAATATACAGGAATAGCAACATCTGTATATAATACAGCAGGCTTCCTTGGAGTACCCCTTGTGGCAACACTTACAGGTTATATAATTGATCTTGCGACTGCCAATGGTCTGCCGCCAGTTACACAGTTCCACTATGCTTTTATGGCAGTATTCCTGTTTCTTTGTGCAGGGACGCTTATGCTGATCCCCGTGCCCGAAACACATTGCCATAACATACACAAAAAATAGATATAGAGCCTGGAGATTACTTGACATCCTCTCGCCCTGGCAGTGCTGATAAAAACTTTGTGTTATGCTTTCTAAAGAAAAACCATAATTATTTGAGCCTTCTCCTTATCTTTAATTTTAAGATCATAGGGGGAAATTAGAATTACGAAAAGGAGATCGATCCTGTTGGAAAACAATATTGAAAGTCTCAAAGTCACGATCCTGGCAGAAGATAGTGTAATGTATGAAAGTCCTTTCTGGGGACAGCATGGAATATCCTTTCTTCTGGAAACACAAGGTTCAGAGAACAAAAAGATAATGATAGACGTTGGACAGAATTTTGAAGCCCTTTTTCATAATATGCAGATCCTTGAGGTTGACCCATGTTCCATAGATGCACTTGTCCTCACACATTGCCATTACGACCATACCGAAGGAGTCTCCAGTCTGCTTGAAGCAAGGGGAAATAAAGAGCTTCCAATAATAGCTCATCCTGACCTTTTCAGACCACATTTTATAACCTCCCCTTTTCTAAGGCATGTCGGCATGTCCAGGCAGGACAGCAGGGAAAAACTGGAAAGCAAAGGTGGAAGACTCCTTTTGACTTCAGAACCTCTCGAGATCATGCCGGGAATTATCACAACAGGTGAGATCCCTCGCGTAACAGATTTTGAAGATGCCGGTATAGCCTTGAAGACCATAAAAGAAGGCAAGATCCTGAAGGATGAAGTACACGACGATATTTCAGTACTCGCAAATGTAAAAAACAAGGGTATTGTAGTGTTAACAGGCTGCAGTCATGCTGGAATAGTTAATATCTCCTTCCACGCCATGAAACTGATCCCAGGTGAGACAATAGAAGCTGTCATTGGCGGATTCCATCTCATAGAAGCTTCCGGGGAAAAGATCGATAAAACGGTCAAAGCATTATACGACATCAATCCTGGTTGGGTTGCTTCCGGACATTGCACTGGCTTCAGGGCCCAGGCCAGACTCTTTGAGATATTTGAGGATAGATTCTCACCCCTGAGTTCCGGAAGAACATTTGAAATATAGAACAGTTAATTAATAAGGTTAGAGGAAGGTGCTTTTAAGTACCTTCCTCTTTTTTTGAAAGGATATAGATTACAGAAATTTTAAGGCTACTATACCTGCCGCACACAGGACAAGAAAACCGAAATACTTTCTTATCGACACGCAATCGATCTTCATAGTAAGAAAAGCTCCTGCCTGTGCACCAATTACAGATCCAGCCACGAGAAACATTACAAGGATAAAATCTACATTATTGTTAATAAAATGACTGAAAGAACCGAAGACCGCGCTGGCGAATGTCTGCATCAGACTGGTACCGACAGCCATTCTCGTGGGCACACCTACGACATATATCAGGACAGGAAGCAGGATGAAACCTCCCCCTATACCAAGAAGACCGCATAGAAAACCTACAACAGTGCCGACAAGGATGATCGGCCAGATCGACAGGGCTTGATCCGGGACTGAATTGAATGATACAAGAGGTTTGAGTTTTACAGACCTGAACTTTGATATGACAGCAGACTCAGCCTCACAATTTCCAGAACTCTTCCTGAAAGTCTCAAATATCATGTAACTTCCCATAAGGAGAAGGAAAAAGAGATAAATAATTGTCATAAAGAGGTCCATCTCACATATTTCCTGACCTCCAACGCAATAGACTCTGTCAGAACTGAAAGATTCGAGGATCATTACACCGACTAGGATCCCTGCAAATGCACCAGATATAAAAAAGGCCGCAAGTTTAAGATCTATATTCCTTTGACGAAAATGCCGGATGACACCTGAAAAGGCTGTAAAAACCATTTGTGCAAGGCTGCTGCCTACAGCAATATTATAGGGAATACCCAGAAGTACGTTCAGGAAAGGGGTAAGCATAAACCCTCCGCCCACCCCGAAAAGCCCTGAAATAATACCAATTAAAGTACCTAATAGTATCACCGAAAGGGCATTGATCGTTATGCCAGCAATGGGTAAAAAGATCTCAAACATCCAGTACCTCCAGAAATAACCATCTTCAGATCAAAGGATAAATTCTTGACTATTTTATTTTCAGGGGCAAAAGATCTAAAAGGAAATACAGAATAAAACAATTCTGAAAAGACCAATGAACAGATACACATTACGAGTGAAAAAAAACAGGATGGACAATAATAAATTGATCCCTTAGATATTGATAATTAATTAAACTATAATTCCTAATTACCGGATCTTACCACAAGCGTATCATAGCCTTCACGAACAAGCAGTTTTTCTATCCGCTCAGCAGTTTCCCTGCTTTCACCACCATTTACCCTTACACGGTAGTAACTTCCCGGCTTGGTTATTTTAACGTTAAAACCACTTTCAGTTATGTTTCCGGCGAGCCTCTCCGCATCAGATCTGTTCTTTAGCATACCGACCTGCACTCCCCAGGTCCCTGCTTCCTGGTAGGCTGTAAAAACATTAGAGGAAGTCTCCGGAATTATTGCTTTCACTTTATCCGACTTTACGACAAGAGTATCATAACCTTCTTTCGAAAGAAGTTCTTCTATATACAAGGCACTTTCCCTTGTTCTGCCGCCTCGTATCCTCACCCTGTAATAACTCCCCGGTTTTGTAATATCCGGGTAGAACCCCTTTTCTTTAACCCTGGCAGCAAGCCTTTCTGCATCCTCCCTTGAAACCACCATGGCGATCTGCACTCCCCAGGAAGGATCTTCCTGATAAGGACCCGATGCGATTATCTCTCCTGAGTTTTTTTCCTGACTGTTTTCTTTTTTTATTGCAGCTGACGGCTCTTTTAGGGTCTCTGCTTGAGACTTTTCATTTTCCGCCGGTACAGCAACGAGAACTTTTCTTTCAGACAGTGCTTCATTATCATCTAGTGTTTCCTGAACTGATCCTTCATTTTCCAAACTTTTACCGCGATCTTCCTGAGTTTGCTCAGTTCCAGGATTTCCTTCAATACTTTCAGGACCAACCAGAGCCTTTTTATCGGTCAGGTCTTTATTCGCAGTAATTGCAGGCCTGGAATATTCAGGCCCCTTCTCCTGGATAAAAAAGTCTCTGGCAAAATAAACAAGTGTTAGAGCAAGAACGATACCCAATAATGGAATTAGAAGGTAGGTACCTCCAGCTGTAAAATGAGTTTTCCCTTTGTTTCTCGTTTCCTTTCTGGAATAGCCTGGCCTTCTTCTGCGTGAAGAGGGGTTTTCTCTCCTCATAAATCGTTCCTCCTGATCCAGGTGGAAATTGAAATATATCATTATCGTCAGGGTTTATTATACATTCAAAGAGAATCCCTGAAAGGCAATAAAGACATTTCCGTCTATCATACTCTTTAAACATTTTAGTATTAAAGAGTATGATAGATGCTGTAATTTTCCCATTCTTAATGGAGGTGTACAATTTGTCAACAAGGATAGAAGAAGAAGTTCAAAAAAGGATAGAAAGAGACCCTGAAGAAAAGATACTCTGGTGGGATCATATCTGGTGGTCAGGAACAGACTTTATAGCTAAAGTCGATGAATGTTCATTCAACCTTCAAAAGAGCGGGATCGGTAAAGGCAGCAGACTCGCTCTATATGCACCGGATTCTCCCCTTGTTCTTATGCTTTCTCTTGCAGTGTGGAAATTAAAGGCAAGTATAGTCCCTTTGAACCCCAGGGGAGGTATAGAAGCCAATCTTCGTGTACTTGGGAAAATAAACCCTTCAGTGATAGTTGTATCTGATGGGATCAGGGATCTTCCAGAAGCTTTGGATCGGGCTGGATACCCAACTGTAACAGCACCTCTTGAAGGACCTGTACCCTGTTTTAAAAACTGCGGCCCGGCCGCTGGCAATTCCACAACCGCAGTAATATTTGCAACGTCCGGGACAACCGCTGATCCTAAAGTCGTCCCTTTATCACATGAAAATCTCCTTGAGAATACTCGACAGGTACATGAATTCCAGGAAGGGTTTGAAAAAGGACGAATATTAATGAACATACTGCCTCCTTTTCACGCCTTTGGCTATTCAGTATGCGGACTTCTCCCGCTTATCTACGGCCTGCCCCAGGTCCTTCTGCCATCCTTTATACCTGTAAAAAACTGCCTGTCGGCTATAAGGGAGACAGGAGTGGAAACTCTTATCGCAGTACCGGCTATGCTGCCATTTCTGCTTGGATCCGTCCAGAAAGGAGAAAACATTCCTTCATCGCTTAAATATGTTCTTACCGGAGGAGGAAGGCTTGATCCGGCACTTGAAAAAAGGGTTGAAGATCAACTCGGCGTTATCATATATCAGGGATACGGCCTGACCGAATGTTCACCGGTAGTAGCTGCTAACAGGAGCAATGCAACAAAAAAACCGGGCACTATTGGACAGGTCCTCCCCGGTTACGAGATCCGCATAACTGACCTTGAAGGCAACCCTCTGCCTGAGGCACAGGAGGGGATTTTGTGGGTCAGGGGGCCCTCGGTCTGCAGTGGCTACATAGACGCTCCGGATCTTAACAGGGAACGTTTTCTTGATGGATGGTTCAATACAGGTGATATCGTACAGATAGACAGTGAAGGTGTAATAAAAGTCCTCGATCGTGCAACCGATCTTATTGTAGTCGGAGGATTCAACGTATATCCACAGGAGATCGAGGAAGTTCTACAGGAACATTCCGAAGTAAGAATAGCAGCAGTTGCAGGGTTCAGACATCATCTCACCGGAGAATATCCCAAGGCTTTTGTCATTCTCGAAGAAAACAGCAGTATCTCGGGATCTGAACTTATACAGTTCTGCAAGGGAAAACTGGCTCATTACAAAGTCCCGCGAAAAATAGAATTTGTAAATGAGCTGCCCCTTTCACCGGTGGGAAAGATCCTGAGGAGGAAATTGAAAGAACGGATCTCCTGACCCGGATCAATATTCCCTGTGTTCTGAATTTTTACCGGGAAGAGGTTCTACATGCAGAGTGACAAGAGTTTCATCGCCAAAGATCTCATGGATAAGGTTCTCTATACGGTTAGATATTTTATGTGCATCTACAAGAGAAAGTTCCCTGTCAACCATTATATGGGACTCCACGGCAAAATAAGGACCTATTTTTCTTGTTCGAAAAAGATGGATATCCCGAACTTCTTCAACTGAACGTATGGTCTGAAATATTCTGTCCACCATATCTTTATCGAGTGATGCTTCGAGAAGCTCATTGAGACTTTCTCCAATAATGCTCAGAGCTATTCTGATAATAAATAGACTCACGAGCAGAGCAGCTAAAGGATCCAGAATTACCCATTTTTCACCGAGAAAGATCGCTCCGCCAATACCTGCAAGAACACCAAGGGAAGACAGTGCATCCGACCTGTGATCCCATGCCTTTGCAACAAGGGCCGGACTATTTAGCCTTTCAGCTCCGGCCCTTGTGTAACGAAATAAAAGTTCTTTGGATATCAGCGAGATCAAGGCTGCGGTAAAGGCAATGATTCCGGGACGCTGAATATCCTCTCCGCGGATAAGACCAACTATCTCGGAAGCCCCGCAAAAAAGTATGCCAAAACCAGCCATAAGTAGAAATAGACCGCAGATAGAAGCTAAAAGGGTCTCGATCTTTCCATGACCATACTGATGATCTTTATCAGCAGGCTTTCCCACAACACGAAAACCAAGAAGGACGACAACATCAGTTACAAGATCTGAAAGGGAATGAGTTGCATCTGCTATCATAGCAGAGCTATTGCCCACGAAACCGGTCAAATATTTCAGAAGCGTAAGAACAACGTTCAGAACCAGACCAGCCATTGTAATTCTGGATGCTTCCTGACTCCGTGTTTTCATCCTCTGCAATGTACCCTGCCTCCAGCTTGCTTCCAGATTTTAAAGTTGTTCTTAATGATCAGAACCTTAAAGTTTCTCAGCAGCCTTTCTAAGGGCATCAACCCGGTCCAATCTCTCCCAGGCTGGCTGGGGATCGAGATCTATCCGTCCCATATGACCATATGCAGCAATTCTTCTGTACTGGGGTTTTCTAAGTTCAAGATCCCTTATTATCGCTGCAGGCCTGAAGTCAAAATGCTCCATAACAAGATCTGTGATCTTCTTGTCACTGATATTACCCTCGCCAAAAGTATCTACCATCAGGGAAACTGGATGGGCTACACCTATAGCATACGCAACCTGGATCTGACAACGCCTCGCAAGCCCTGCAGCTACCACATTTTTAGCTGCATAACGGGACATATATGCTGCAGAACGGTCGACTTTTGTGGGGTCTTTACCTGAAAAAGCCCCTCCGCCGTGGGAAACCCATCCTCCGTAGGTATCAAGGATGATCTTCCTTCCAGTGAGACCAGTGTCAGCCATAGGTCCGCCTTTGACAAAACGTCCCGTTGGATTGACCAGAATCTTGGGATGATCCTCCATAAATTCAACGGGTATTACAGGATCAACAATCTGTTCTACTATATCGGCCCTCAATTGCCCAGGATCAACATCAGGATGATGCTGGGTCGATACAATTATAGTATCTGCCCTTATTGCCCTGCTGTCCTCATATTCCAGGGTTACCTGGGTCTTTCCGTCCGGCCTGAGAAAGGGAAGAATATTTTCCTTTCTTACCAGTGCAAGCCGTCTCGAAAGCCTGTGAGCAAGAGCTATTGGCATTGGCATATATTCTTCAGTCTCATCTGTTGCAAAACCCACCATCATGCCCTGATCTCCTGCACCGACACTATTGATCTCTGCATCCGTCATATTTCCCTCGCGGACTTCAATAGCCCTGTCAACACCCTGTGCTATATCACCGGATTGTTCATCTATGGACGTTAGAACCGCGCAGGTATCACCATCAAAACCATACTTGGCTCTTGTATATCCAATGTCCTTTGTTATCTCCCTTGCTATTTTCGGGATATCAACATAGGTTGATGTACTGATCTCACCTGCTACCATCACAAGCCCCGTCGTTACAAGACACTCACAGGCAACCCTGCCCATAGGATCATCGGTGAGTATTGCGTCAAGAACTCCGTCTGATATCTGGTCTGCGACTTTGTCTGGATGTCCTTCAGTAACTGATTCTGATGTGATAAGAAAACCCTGTTTAGTCATATTTATACCTCCCTGAGATCAATATGCTTTCTGAAATGCTGATTTTTGATCAAAAAAAGAGCCCTTCTCGATGAAGGACCCTTCAAGATTTCTCATATAAAGGATTCCTCTTATCATCCAACCTTGCGGCTGCTGGTTTTAGCACCATGTCATATTTTCGACAGGTTGCCGGGTTTCATAGGGCCAGTCCCTCCACCTCTCTGGATAAGAGCAAGTTTGATATTAAACTGCCAATAGAGAATTATAATACTCCAATTGTTAATGTCAACTTCAAAAAACCTTCCAGATCCTGTCAATAATCCAGGATCTTTATTCTATTTGCAGGGAGAATAACCACAGCTGAAACAATATGCACAACCCGAGATCATTTCCATGGGGCTGCCGCATTCCGGGCAGATATTTCTTTCACCATGCTGATCGTCGTCCTGACCAAGCAGGCGTGCAAGCATGACTGCAAGAGCATCAGGTATAGATCTGAGGATATGTTTATCGTCAGATTCAAACATCCAGTATTCCTTACCTGAAATTCCGCTCAGGGTAGATATGAAATCTTCCAGCTGACCTCCACTTCGAAGTCCAATGGAAATTATCCTTGACATGGCCTCTGTCATGGCAGTCATTTCAGAACCACTTTTACCGATATTTGCAAAAACTTCAAATGGGTCATTACCGTCAAAATTCAAGGTTACATACAAACTGCCCCACGGAGTCTGCTCCTTGATCGTTTTACCGAAGACTACCGGACCCGGCCGCTCTTTTACCTGACTGGTATGTTCCACGCTTTTTTCAGGTTTTGTCGTTTCAATGGGCTGATAAGACCTGGAACCGTCCCGATAGATCGTAATTCCTTTTGCACCAAGGCCATAACACATCTCATAGACCTTTTTCACATCTTCCACAGTTGCAGTATAAGGAAGATTGACAGTCTTACTGATACCGCTGTCAACAACCCTGGAAAATATCCCGGTAACATTCACATGTTCTTCGGTACTTATGTCATACGCAGTCACATAAACAGGGTTACTTATGCTTCCATTCTCATGAAATTCTTTCTTCTGTTCTTCAGTCACAAGTTTGTGGAAAAATTCCCTTGTGTCAAAGCCCTCACCCGAAGAGGAACTTATCTTCCGACTCCATGACCATGCAAAATTAGGCTCTATTCCTGGACTGCTGTCAAGAAGCATTGAAATTGAACCTGTTGGAGCAATGCTCAACCTCCTGCTGTTGCGCAAAGTACCCTTCAAAAGAGAACCAATAACTTTTTTTACAACTTTTAACGGATCCTCGCCAGAAGAAACCGCATTTTCAAACAAGTTATCTATTGTATTTACGAGGGTATATGGAATTGTCTCCGACATCCTCATTCTCTTCATAAAGGTTCTGTATTCCTGTTCATCCATATCGTCAAGCCAGTTCTTTGTCAGAAAATCTCCGTCTCCGAACTCCTCACGGAAAAACTCGAAAAGATCCTTTACAAGATGCGATTCATCAAAAGGTGTTTTGCCCATTTCGCCTACAGAATCTATCGTTGAAAGAAGCGCGGCCGATGACATACTGGCACTTATGGATGAGCACAGATCCTCGAAGTCTTCTGAACCATATCTCATGTCAAGCTTTATGGCTGCATCAGCAAGACCCATAAGTCCCAGACCTACAGGACGTATCTGTCTGGTCCTCTTCTCAATTTTATCCAGTGGATAGGAACATGCATCGATCACGAGATCGAGATAATACATGGACCGATATACCTGATCTGTAAATGCTTCCGTGTCGAAAAACGCAGTACCATTTTCATCTCTGCATACAAAGGGCTCAAGGTTGATCGAACCCAGATTACAGCTTGTGTAGTTGGGTAATGGCTGTTCTCCACAGGGATTTGTGGATTCGATCTTCCATTTTTCATCCATTTTGAGGATATTATCCGCATTCGCCCTGTCTATGAAAAATACTCCCGGATCTCCCCTCTTCCAGGCACTCTGACATAATTTATCCCAAAGGTCTTTTCCCTTAACCGTCCTTGCAACCGATCCATCATAACGGGATATAAGCGGAAAATCTCTGTTCTTCCTGGCAGATTCCAGTAGTTCATCTGATACACAAACGGAAATGTTAAAATATGAAAGTTTTCCGTCCTCCACTTTTGCATCGACGAATTTTTCGATATCAGGGTGATTATCAAAAAGCATACCCATCAATGCCGCTCTGCGCCTTCCACCCTGAACAACCACACAACCCATGGTATTCCAGGTCTCCATGAAAGATACCGGTCCGCTTGCCTGACCACCAGTTCCATGATCGATATCTGATCCATTCTGGCGAAGATGTCCAAAGTTTGCCCCTACTCCACCACCAAATTTACTTATAGTTGCAGCATCCTTAACAGAATCAAAAATGCCATCTATACTGTCCGGCACATCTATGACAAAACAGGCAAAAAGCTGCTGATTAGGAGTTTTAGAAGAATATATTTTTTGATAGTCCTCAAAAGCCATCTCATCCGGAGGACAGTAAAGGATCTGAGCAAATTCAGGTTCAGAGGTCAAACCCGCAGCTGACCCGAAAAGACAGGGTGAATTAAACAGAAAACGCCGGTTCAGTATATCGTTGTAAATATTTTTTTCCAGAGTCCTGAGCCAATGTAGAGAGACCGGATCATCCCCATTGAGGTATATAGTTTCTGCACTGGTGATCGTTCTTGCAACTCTCCTCGCGAACTCCTCAAAAGTAGCTTCTTTTCTGAGTGACCCCTTCTCCGCATCATATACACTGGCAAAATATCTCTGTGACAAAAGCCACATTGCATTCTCAGATAACCTTTGCCTGGAGGGATTTTCCAGTTCGGAGATATTAATGTCGTCAATAAAACGCTCTCTGTACTTTTTAGACATATTAAAGTCACTACCCTTCTGAAATGTTCCTCTGTATCAGCCTTCCACACAATTCAGATAGAATGACAATACAGAGATGCGGCATCTAAGTTGAAAAGCACAATATATAGTGTTTCTTTCATCGTAAGACTACCACAGGTGGTGTTTCACCGCAAGAATCTTTACATCATTCCAGATACACTGTAGAATTCATTTGCCTACAGGGATGGCGTTCCCCTGAAAACTGCTGGAGCATCCGGCTGATGACGCCTCTAACTTTACCTTTTGGTAAAACCACAAAATAATAATAGCTGGAGGCATTCCAGATGAAAACCTGTATACTGATACTCCTTGCAGGAGGGACCGGGGCCCTCGCAAGGTATTTTCTTTCTGCCTGGATACAAACCTTTGCCGGAAGTGGATTCCCCTGGGGAACAATTACTGTAAATATACTGGGCTGTCTGATTTTTGGCCTTCTCTGGACACTTGTTGAAGAAAAATACATGATAAGCCCGCAATTGGGACTTATAGTCCTGACAGGTTTCGTCGGTTCTTTCACTACATTTTCTACCATGACCTTTGAGACCTTCACTCTTATGAGATCATCTGCCTGGCTGACTGCGGCAACTTACCTGATCTCAGGACAGTTTTTGGGAATAATCGCAGCCTTTGCAGGGGTCAAAATGGGAAGTATTTTCTGACATGATCCAGGATCCGGAACTTTTGAGATCAAGAACGGGTAAGTTCATATAATGGATCTTTTAAAAATCCTTTTTTCAGCAAAATAAAACGAGGGTGCTTTCTGCAGAAAGCACCCTCGTTTTATTTGTCTACCTTATTTCAATCCCAGTTCCAGTAACTTTTCCCGGGAAGGTATACCTTTTTCATCCCAACCCAGAAGGCGATAATACATTTGCCGGGCCTCATAAAATTCTTCCTCACTTATCCTGCTCCCGGACAATGGCCCCTCAGGTATAGCTTCAAAAAGTCTCTGCGGGATCACGTCATCTTTTTCAGTAAAACCAAGGTTTAAATTTATCATCCTTGTCCCTGCAAGACCGCGTTCCCCCATCTTTAAAAGCTCCCATAGTGAAGTGTCCCAACCGGTAGCAGCCTTCACAAGATCAGGTATCAGATGTATCGGGAAATAGCTCCGAGGTGCAAAAACAAAGTAACACATTCCGAGATGATTCATCATGCTCCACAGAAGCCACAGATAAACTACCGGTGTCACTTTGCTGCTGCTTAGATCAAGGGGGTCCACCGGATCAAGAATACCAAGACATTTCATGGATTCCATAGTAAATGTCCCTTGCCTGGCAAACATTGGATCATGGGCAAACTGCATATGGTCCGCACCCTGAGGCGCAAGAGCATAGGCCAGAGATATCCCAGCTTTGCCCCTTGGGTCATGCATTGGAATTTCCTGCCCCTTAACGTGAAGGGCAAACCTTTCGCTTCCGCCGCCTATACTTGCGGAAGCCCTCATGACACCTTCTGCGAGAATGTTACCCAGACCTTTTCGCGTCGCTATCATATCTATGAGAGAAAGCATCCCCTCTACGTCACCAAATCCACTCAATCCCGTCTCTTCACTGCTTAGTATGCCTTCCTCTACACACTCCATAAGCCATGCAACAGTAACTCCAGTTGAAATTGTATCGAGTCCGTATCTGTTACATAGCTCATGGGCCTTTGCCACAGCATCAAGCTCTCCTATTCCACACAGTGGCCCGAAAGAACCGAGGGTCTCGTATTCAGGTCCTCCATAAGCGGGATCGACATTATAATTTCCGCCCTTGACTACCCTCTTGCACCTTATAGCACAGGAAAAACAGCCATACCTGTCTATCAGCATATTTTCAGTCATTTTTATGCCGCCCACATCGTTGGCAGATTCGAAAACACCCTCTCGGAAGTTTCTCGTGGGAAGCATACCTTTTTCATTATTCCCTTCGATCGCTGCGCTTGTGCCATAAACTCTCAGATTCCATGACAGGGGCAGATCCTTCCAGCCGGAAAAAGCCTTGTGCATTTCCTTGAGAAGCTCCGGATCTTCGGGCTTTGCTGCCCCGGAAAAAGGACATACTACCGCTTTAACTCTTTTGGAACCCATTACTGCACCCATACCTGTTCTTCCGTTAGCATGATGCAGATCATTTAATACGCATGAGTATCGGACCATCTTCTCACCAGCAGGCCCGATCAGTATGGCTGTGATATGTCCATGCTCTTTCTTAAGATGCTCAAGGGCATCCCCTGTTTCAAGACCCCAGAGATGTGAAGCATCTCTCAACTCTACTCTTCCATCTTCTATCCAGAGATACACAGGTTTTTCTGATATTCCTTCAAGAACAAGCGCATCAAACCCCTGAGCCTTCATCGCAGGTCCGAAAAACCCTCCGGCTTCACTTTCTCCATAAGCTCCAGTAAGAGGACTCCGTGCATACATTCCGTATCGTGGAACTCCATGAAAAGCCAGTCCGGTAAGCAGACCTGATGCTATTATCAGCGGATTTTCAGGACCAAGAGGATCGACATCCACATTCAGTTTTTCAAGAAGTACAGGGGTGGCAAGACCTCGCATTCCTCCCCATTTACGGGAATGCAACTCACTTATATCCTCTCTTGTTACTCTCCCACTCTCAAGTTTTACCCATTCTCTTCTACCATTCAATGTTGACACCAAAAACACCTCCAGAATGGTTTAAACTGATATGATTATTTCAGGTTTTTCATTTTACCGTTATACTCTGAATATTATAAACCATGCACAGGAGATGATCTTTTTATGACAACTTTTGACTTCGACAAAATGATAGATCGGCGAGGTACAAATTCTGAAAAATGGGACGGCCTCGAAAAAAGGTTCGGTTCAAATGATCTGGTATCAATGTGGGTTGCGGACATGGATTTCGAAGCTCCGCCGTGTGTAAAGGAGACCATTAAAAGCAGGGCTGAACATGGGATCTTTGGTTATACAGAACAGAATGATAAGTACTATGACTCCATAACCAGATGGGTTGCCAGAAGGCATGGATGGAATATTCAGAATAAATGGATCTGTAATACACCTGGTGTAGTCCCCGCACTTTCAATGGCCTTGATGGCATTCACTCAACCAGGAGACAGCGTAATAATTCAACCTCCTGTATATTACCCGTTTTTCTCGGTAATTGGAGGAAGAGGAAGAAAGATCGTGGAAAATCCTTTAATCTTCAACCAGGGTAAGTTCCATATGGATCTTGATGATCTCCGATCAAAGATAGATTCTGGTGTCAAGGCCTTGTTTTTATGCAGCCCGCACAATCCTGTTGGAAGAGTGTGGACAAGAGATGAACTGGAAAAACTTGCGGAGATCTGCATAGAAAATGAAATCCTTGTAATTTCTGACGAAATCCACTCGGACATAATCTTTGAAGGTAATCGTCATATTCCCATTGCATCGATCTCTGAAGAAATAGCAGAACGTACCATTACATGCATATCTCCGAGTAAAACATTCAATATTGCCGGATTATCCACTTCTGCTGCAATAATTCCAGATAAAAAAACCCGGGAGAACTTTAAAAAAGTACTCGATTTTCTTCACCTTGGAGAGGGCAACCTCTTCGGGACCTTTGCCCTGGAAGCAGCCTATGATGGAGGGGAACCATGGCTGAACGAGCTGTTGATCTATCTTCAGGGAAACCTCGAGTATCTGGATAATTTTTGTAAAGAAAGACTTCCCGGAGTTTCTCTGGTCTATCCTGAGGGTACCTATGTTCCATTTCTGGATTTCAGAACACTTGGGCTTTCCGGGGAAGAACTTCAGGATCTTCTTATCAGAAAAGCAAAAGTAGCACTCGATGGCGGATACTGGTTCGGAACGGGTGGGGAGGGTTTTGCACGAATAAACATTGCCACCCCGAGAATGATCCTGAAGGAAGGTCTGGAAAACATCGCCTCAGGTCTGAGGGAAAACTTTAAATTCTGAAAAAAGTTTTCATCGAAAGGTGGATCATCTAATGTCCGATATCAGAAATGTTTCATCCAGAGCCAGGGTCATTCTTCTTTCCCTTGGACATTTCATAAACGATATTCACGCAAATTTTCTGCCTACATTCCTTCCGTCATTGATAGAAAGTCTCGGCCTTTCCCTGACCCAGGCGGGACTCCTGACATCTTTACCAGGATTGATCCATGTCTCATGTCAACCTGTATTAGGATATTTTTCAGACAAATATACTCGACCTTTCATGATAATCGCGGGACCCCTTCTTTCTGCTGTTGGAGCCTCCCTGATCCCCGTATCACCAGGTTTTGCCTTAGCCTTCATATTTACCGGGATATGGGGGCTGGGAAGTGCATCCTTTCATCCTCAAGGGCTCGGGGCTGTTGGTTATTTGAGCAGACCTGAAAATATTTCCTTCAGCCTCTCACTTTTCCAGGTAGGCGGTGCTCTGGGCGTGACAATAAGCCCCCTTTACGCTGCTTTCCTCGCAAAGACTTTTGGTTTCAGTTTTATGCCTCTGATCTGCCTGATCCCTGTAATACCCCTTGTTATAGCATATATTCTCTTCATACCAAGCCTTGATCCTGAGGGTAACAGGGAAGATCCGGGTGACGGTATGTTTCCAACAATAAAAAAAGTATTTGTAAATATCTGGCCTGTCTGGACTGTTGCTTTTGCAAGAGATATAAGCATTAATGCAGTCCGTTTTCTAATACCGGTACTTATCTCCAGCAGAGGAGGGGGACTTGCAAAAATAGGGGCGGTCCTTTTTGTCCTTAATCTTTCAAGGTCCGCTCTTACAGTTGCCGTAGCTCGAATTTCCGATAAAATAGGCAGAAAAAAGGTCTTGTCGGCAACACTCCTTCTTGGTCCTGTATTTATGGTCCCTTCCATAATGATAGAAGGCCTCGCTTCTACTTTATTTTTACTGACCGGCTTTGCCATCATTGGCTGCAGTCTTCCCATAACTGCTTCAATGGCCCAGGAAAAAGCTCCGGGATCACGGAGTACTGCAAGTTCACTGATAATGGGAGTCTCCTTCGGGCTGAGCGGTATGATGATGACCCCTATTGGCGCTCTGGCTGATATTGCCGGATTACATACCACCCTTATGGCTGCCTTGTCTCTTCCTCTTTTGTCTCTTCTTACCCTTGCCTTTGGCTGGAGAAAAATGGATTGACAGGTCAATTTCAAACTAATATGTTTTTTCTCTTGTGAGCTGAACGTAAAATGATTAGAATAGTACCATGATGAATAAAAAATGGTTTCCGGATAATAATTGGTTCAACGGAGGAAATGATGGCGATGGAGGAAGGGAAAGGGTAAGAAAACCCAAATTTCCCTTCAAGTTAAGCAGACCTTTATGGCTTTTGCTTGTCCTTGCAATAGCTGCTCTTGTTATTCTGCCTGCTTTTGCGGATTTTTATACCGAACTTCTATGGTTTAAGGCAAGGGGAATTTCAAGTGTCTTCTGGAAAAGGCTGATACCTCAGGGGATACTTTTCCTGGCAGCAGCTATTGTTGCTTTTGCAGCCTACTGGGTAAACTTCCGAAAAGCAGTTTCTAACGTTCAGCCCATGATAACCCCTGAGATTAAGAAGTTTATCGGACCTCATGTAGCAGGTATAGTTATTACTGTAGTAGCCCTTATCTTTGCTATATTCAACGGCCTCTCTGTAAAAGGTGACTGGGCAATGGTATTGAGATACCTTCATGGCAGTTCATTTGGACATTCTGATCCTATTTTCGGGCATGATGTAGGTTTCTATGTTTTCAGTCTTCCATTCTACTCTTTCATCCAGAGCTGGCTGCTGGGAATCCTTTCAATGTGTTTTATAGGCTCAACAGCAGTTTACATGGTTGCAATGCTGCCAACTATTCAGCAGGAAGGCCGAATATCAATACCGAAGTTTACGCAGATCCACCTCACAATACTTGGTGTTTTTATTGTAATGATATGGGCAGCAGGTTACTGGCTGCAGCGATTCTATCTCCTGTTCTCTGAACGGGGCGTAGCCTTTGGTGCAAGTTATACTGACATCCATGCGGATCTGCTTGCTCTTAACGTTATGGCTGTGATAACAGTTGTTGTAGGTGTTCTTCTCATTATTACAATTTTCAAGAAAAGTACATGGAAATTTTCTGCCGGACTTGTCGGGCTTCTTATTGCTACAAGCATTATCCTAAGAGGATTCTATCCCGGAATAATACAGAAATATGTAGTCGAACCCAATGAATTCCAGAAAGAGAAAGAATACATCGAGTACAACATTCAGGCAACGCGTGATGCATATGACATAACAGGTTTGAAGCAGGTCGACATGACCCCGAAAGGTGGAGTAACTGCATCAGATCTTGAAGTTAATTTCCAGACAGTTCAGAATATAAGGCTCTGGGATTACCGGCCTCTTCTCAGGACCTACAAACAGCTCCAGGAAATACGTTCATACTATGACTTCTACGATGTTGATATAGACCGTTACAACATTGATGGTGATTACAGACAGGTCATACTGTCCGGAAGAGAGTTGAAACTGAGCGAACTTCAAAATCCGACATGGGTAAATACACGTCTGGAATTCACTCATGGTTATGGCTTTGTCATGAACCCCGTTAACGAGATCGGATCAAGCGGACTTCCGATACTATGGGCAAAGGATATTCCGCCAAAACTCAGTGTACCCATAGAGATCAACAGGCCAGAAATATACTATGGAGAACAGCCTGACTCATACGTATTCGTAAATACCACTGTGGAGGAGTTTGATTATCCCAAGGGTGATGCCAACGCAAGAACAACCTATCAAGGTTCAGGTGGGGTTTCCATAGGAAACTTCTGGCGAAGATTAATGTACGCTATGAAATTCGGAGATACAAAGATCCTGTTCACTAATGTCTTCACCGACAAGAGTAACATACTTCTGAACAGGAATATTCAGAACCGGCTTTACAAGGCAGCTCCTTTCCTTCTATTCGACAGTGACCCGTACCTCACGATAATTGAAGGAAGACTTGTATGGATCCAGGATGCTTATACCGTTACAGACAGTTATCCTTACTCGGAGCCGACAAATATCGCAGGGGGTAGAGAATTCAGAAAGATAAACTACATCCGTAACAGTGTAAAAGCTACAGTAGATGCCTATGATGGAACGATGAAATTTTACGTTATGAATGAAGAAGATCCGATAATAAAAACATGGTCTGAGATCTTTCCGGATCTTTTTACCAGTTCAGAAAAGATGTCTGAATCACTTCGTAGTCATATAAGGTATCCCAAGGGTCTTTTCGACATTCAGTCACAGATATATCGTACATATCATATGGAAAATGCCAATACCTTCTACAACAAGGAAGACTTGTGGGAAACTATGGGAAGTACCGACGGCAAGAGCAGTTTAAGTGCCTATTACATAATTATGAAACTTATCCAGGAGGAAAATGCGGAGTTTATGCTTATTTCTCCCTACATGCCTGTTGACAGGGACAATATGATAGCCTGGATGGCTGGCCGCTGTGATGGAGAAAATTATGGTGAACTCCTGGTCTACAATTTCCCCAAGCAGGAACTGATCTACGGGCCTTCACAGATAGAGGCCCTGACAGATCAGACCCCGGAGATATCCTCACAGCTTTCATTATGGAGCCAGAGAGGTTCTGACGTCATAAGGGGACATCTTCTCGTTATTCCTGTAGAGAATGCTCTGCTCTATGTACAACCCCTGTATCTGAAAGCTGAGACCAGTGATCTTCCAGAACTGAAAAGAGTAATAGTTTCCACAGGAGGAAAAGTGGTATGGGGACCAACTCTGCAAACAGCATTGGAAAAACTTCTTGGAGAGAAAATTCCAGGATTAGCTACCGAAATGGATGAAATCGTGGATGTAGATACGGAAGCAACTGCACCTCTCGCAGGATTCACCGGTGATGAAAACCTTTCGGATCTTATACAGAGAGCTCAGGAACACTGGAACAGATCACAGGAAGCACTCAAAAGATCTGACTGGCAGGGTTACGGTGAGCAGATGGAAAAACTTGAGGAAGCTCTCAAGCTGCTCATGGAAAATTCACCTTCCGGACAAACCGAACAACAATTGCCTCTTCAGGAAAAAGAATCACAGGGATCTGATCTTTTAAACTAAATGAACAAATATTGCTGATATTAAAAAGTTAAGCAGAAAAAACCAGGCAGAGAATTCTCCTTTGCCTGGTTTTTTTTCTAATCTCTATCCTTTCTGTTCTCCTCTCGCTGCAAGGAAAATACCAGTCATTATTACAAGAGCTCCAGCAATGACAGGTAGTGTTAAAGATTCATCAAGGAAAAACCATGCCATTAACGGGCTGAAAACAGGCTCTCCTAAAAGGGTCACAGCAACCATCGGAGCACTTACATATTTTAAGGACCAGTTATATGCTGTATGACCAAGGATCTGAGGGATTATTGCCATTGCAGGGAAAGTGATCCATGTAGCAATGGGAAAACCTCTGAATGAAAGTCCGGTAATTAATACAGCAGTCCATAAAAATAATCCTGCAGATCCGTAACATAAAGTAACATATGGCAATAAAGAGACCTTTTTTCGTATAAACCTTCCCGTCAGAAGATAACCAGTCATACATAAGGCCCCTGCAAGTGCAAGAAGATCTCCGAACAGGGCCTGACCTCCCGACTGGAGATCGTTCCATCCAATTATCAACGCTCCCGAGAAACTGATCAGTATTCCGGATGCAGTCATGAAGTTGATTTTTTCTCCAAAAACGGGGGATAGAATACCTACCCATATTGGATTTGTTGTTACAAGGACCACACTTGCAGCAACTGTAGTAAATTCAAGAGAAGTGATCCAGGCATAAAAATGCAGAGCCAGAAAGCCACCTGCAGTAAAACCCAGCATCCAGTCACTGACCTTGAGTTTTCTGAACTCCTCCCTTGAGAACACTAATGCAAAAGGAAGGAGGAAAAGCCCTGCAAGACCTACCCTGTACGCGGCGATAACAAGTGGTGAGGCATCAGCTATCCTGGCAAAGATAGAACCTGTTGATACACATAATATACCTGTAAAAAGTATGGAATAAAGCCTGCTGTCTATCTTTTTCATTAAGATCCTCTTCTGGATTATTGAGATTAATAATTTTGTCAGAGAACTTATAAAGAAAAACTGTTACATTTTGAAATACAAAATCGCTGCTCATTGAATATATAGATGTTTTATCAAATATCTTCATTGAATAATCTGATAAATGTGAGAATATCCATTGTAGTTATATTCCTGCCAGCTCACTCAGGACATTTCGAAATCGAGTATTATTGCAGTGTACAGTTCCAGGATCGAGCGAAAATCACGAAGGTCAATGGAACAGATGCTTTCTATTTTTTCAAGCCTGTATTTCAAGGTATTTCTGTGAACGTGCAGTTTTTCAGAGGCTTCCTTGATGCTGAAACTTGAATTGCACCAGCCAAGGATGGTTTCTCTTATTTCTGGCCAGTTCCTCTGTTTTTTAAGAGAATCCAGCTTCAGAGAAAGGAAGTTATATCTGTACTCGGGCTTTACGGAAGAAAGGAGTATTTCAAATCTCAGATCTTCTATTGAAAATATCCTGCCTTCAGGGTCAAAGGATCTCCCTTTTTCCAGAACCTCACCAGCATATATGAAAGACGTGGAAAGAGTCTCAAGATCATAAGCAATGTTACCTATAGCCGCTACAGCCTTTAAGCCCGAAGAGGAAAGCCTTTCCAGGGTCTGCGAACATTTATTCTTCAACTCTGACCATGTCCGTTCATCTTCAGTAAGAGCATGAAGAATTATGAAATCATCTTCTGCAAAGGGGGCACAAATATCTCCAGTTCTGCAGAAAACATCCCTTATATCCAGGATTACCCGATTTCTGAGGGATTGTAACATCAATTCACTGTCGGTGTTCTTTTCATTGGATCTTTTTGAGAGTTCTTCAACAGTTAACAGGAAATTACTGATTCTTATCCATATCACACTATATCTTGCTTCAGGCCTGTAACCGAAATATCTGGCCTTTGTCTCCATAAGAGTAATATCCGATTCTCCCGGATCAAAAACCTTAAGCTCCCTGATAAAATTTTGAAGATTTCTCTCCTTCTCAAAAATGGAACTGAGCGATACTCTTTCTTTTAAAAATAACTCCGCATGTTTTTTAACTATAAGTGCAAAAGGTTTAACATCTTCTGGATTCCCGGTTATCGCAATACTACCAATTACTTCCCCAGACATATCTTCTATTGGAAAAGTTACCCCGATCACTGCGTTATCCACCCTTTTTGCCTCTGCTTCATCGATCAGATAACCTTTTCTTGTGCGTATAACAACAGGAGCTTCTACCAATGGTTTCCCGAGTCTTTCAGGATCACTGCTCCCTATTATTATTCCTTCCCTGTTAGTCATAAGAACTTCGTAACCGATTATTTCCGCGATACCCTGAACTAACTGATGCGCATATTTTGCAAGCAAATATTTCCCTCTTCTCGATATTTTTTTGTTCATGATAAACAAATACTGGAACAACTATATCATTTTTTTCAACTTCTGTAACCGATGACAGAAAGGGAAACTTGGTCTAAACTATCGTCAATTCAATCGAATTGATGGGCCATAACTTTTCTTCAATTTTTCCTCCGCGTAGAGGAGGTCTCTCCAGCCCCCTCTACGCATGTTTTACAGGAATTTACCTCCCCGTTACAATTTCTCTTAAAAAAAGTTTTTAAGCGTTAAAACATGGAATACTGCTTTGAAGAATTGTACTTTTTTATTTTTTTCAAAATCGAGAAAACAGATTTGGGGAATGTTAACTGGAATAAAAGTTAAAGATCTTAATTGCGACGCATTGCTACATGTAAATATCAAGGTTGTCTATAATGAATAGAGATTCTCCTTTAAACCTGTAACTGCCTGATATATATTTTATCTCCATAAGCGCTGAAATAAACATACTCCTGTAACATAGCCCAGACCAGCCTGTGTTGAATTGCAGAAAAATAGAATTCCTTCCAGAAAAATAAAATAACTGACTGCAGTTACCGCAGCGATAGCGTAAGGATCTTTGCTGCGGATAGCTTTTAAACATTTGCGCCTGTATATCAATTTCACCAGGATAAGTGCAAATACTGCTCCTACGATGAATGTAAGAAGAAAGATCCTCACGGAGATCACCTCCATTCTGTAAGATGAAGCTATTTGCCCTGGAACTATAAACACAGTATAGTTCTCAACCTGGACTTTTTCAATATATCGTAATGCATATGCATAATGATAAAGGGGGAAACCTTAAGGTCTCCCCCTTTATCTATGGCGTATATCCAGAAATATTTTGCAAAGTAACGTTAATTTAGAATATTGCAGTCACCATAATAATGAACACGGCAACGGGAACTATTACTACCACTAAAGGTTTCCAGGCATTGGTGATCTTGAATCCCTTTGCTCCAACATTACTGGCTTCCTTGAAGCCGGAGAATTTCCAAACAAAAGCAGTGTAAAGGGCAATAAGGAGAGCATCAACAGGCATCATGACACAACCTGAGATATAGTCGGCAAGATCAAAGAAATTTTTACCGAAGATCATGATGTGACTCCATGGCCCCTGTGAAAGGATCGATGGGATACCAAGAATATACATAACAGCGAGGACACTCCATACAGCTTTTTTCCTGCTAATACCAAGCAATTCACCAAATGTAGTTGCAGGGGCCTCAAGGTAACCCATACCTGAGGTCAATCCCGCAAGAACAACAAGGAAGAAGAACATACTGGCAAATATACTGCCTCCTGGTATCTGGCCGAAGATAACAGGCATTGTCTGGAAAAGAAGTCCCGGCCCAGCCTGTGGATCCATGCCAAAGCAGAAAAGGGCAGGGAAGATAACAAGACCTGCTACAACTGCTATTCCTGTATCGAGAGCAATAACTATCACGGCATCTGTAGGAAGGTCAGAATCGGGTGCAAGGTAACTTCCGTAAACAAATGCGCAGGCAATACCAATACCTATTGAGAAGAAAGCCTGTCCAAGGGCTGCAAGTACGACCCCTCCGTCAAGTTTTGAAAAATCAGGTGTTACATACCATTTCAGTCCTGCCATTGCTCCCTGTGCTCCCTCTACCTGTGGAGACATCATCAATGATTTGGCAGCAAGAATAAGAAGCATTACCATAAGTATTGGAAGCATCCATTTACATGCTTTCTCAACTCCATTTTTCAATCCCCTGGTAACAATTACACCAAGAAGTATAACGATACCAAGAGTATATGCTCCTACCTGGACAGGATCTGCAACGAATCCTGTGAACATGGCCTCTGTCTGCTCTGGCGT
>Ga0102934_1000211_pt1 | contig 35887 bp, 36 predicted proteins | sample SalPonR2_A_D1_MG_FD_78175 | JGI IMG/M metagenome (GOLD analysis project Ga0102934, IMG submission 78175) | Salt pond soil microbial communities from South San Francisco under conditions of wetland restoration - Salt Pond MetaG R2_A_D1_MG | ecosystem: Environmental > Aquatic > Marine > Intertidal... | reverse complement strand
CCCCCACCCCCCCCTCCTCCCCCCCCCCCCCCTCTTCCTCCCTCCTCCGCCCTTCCTTCCTTCTCAGCCACCGCCTCTTTCCCGCCCGCATCGGCTTTATCGTCGTCTCCTCACACGCTTTCTTCCGCTCCGACAAATCCCTCGCTGAGTACCGAGCTCCCACCCACCGGGAGCCGCGCTCCTATGACCCTCTCCATGAGCTTTGCCTCCAAAGCCAAGAAGAGGATCGGTCGGTGACGCCAGGACTCAGACCTTTGGGACCCGCACGCCGGCAGTCCGTTGTGTGACATGAAGAGAGGAAGTTGAAAACTGATTTGAAAGGAAGCAATGACTCTGACCAAGACTTTTCCTCGAAAGCAAAGCGCGCCATCCCGCTTTCCGTGCTCTCGCAATGCTTCTTCATTAACACCCTGGCCCTGTCCACCTCTCTGGACCGCATTCTCGCACTCTCATTCGTTGCCCCTCTTCCCTGCACACAGACCCTCTGGAGGGATCTTCGAGGGTGTGGGACCCGGTCTCCTTGCCGTCGAACGCCCTACTTGACAGGCCTCGGCGCTCCTCCGCTCCATACTCATTCTCCAGGCTTCTATCCTTCATTCAGACAATTTTCATAGGTTACCTATGCCCTTAGGGCTCTTTCAGATTCCTTAGATTCCTATTTCTTAAGCACAGCAGGCCCCACGTTGTCCCCGCAAGTCTTGTTGAAAGCCGTGTGGGAGCCGTCGCAGAGCGGGAAGTTTTTGCTCCGCCAGCACCGGCAAATCGCGACGACGCCGTTCTTGTCTTTTTTCATCAGGTCCTCGATGTCTGCGGGAAGGAAATCGGATGGGGAGCAGAGTTGCCAAAGAGACTGGTGAGGATCGTGTACGAGTCTTGCCCAGGGAGATGCGCCATGTCATGTTCCATGCCGCTCCTCGACATTTGCATGCATTATGTCTGCCTTGAAAATAAAGTTGTAATATCTGATAGCTTTTCCCGCGTGAGGAAAGGGACGACTGAGCCCAGCATCTTTTGAGAAGCGCAAGCCATGCTCTGACCAGATTGATGATCCACGTGGAGGCTATGGACATATCTATTTTTTTTTCACAGCTGGTTCCCTCGCCCACGCACCTTTCATCGTAAAGGAATCTACAACCTTAGGCTGATCTTTCTTGATCCCTGTCAAGACATGAGTGTGTGGATTATTATCAAGGACCAATTGCAAACCCTCTTGCGTCTCGAAACTCACCCGGATTCACATGTTGGCCTCCCTTCCTTCCCGTCAAGATCATAAATGCCGTCACAAGGAATGCAACAATCGCTGCCATTACAACTTCATGGCCTTGCAAGGCTTTAAAGAGCTCTGCGGCCATTTTCCCTGTCAAAGCAGAATCGACCTGTCGCAAAAAAAAAAAACCTTAAAAGGAATGACGTACGCGTGTGAGGAGTCTCGTGTGGGATCAGCAGCAGCAACCAGCTACTCCGTTGCGTGTCAAGCACACATTTCATGTGTTGCCACTTCCATCTCGTGCCCCGAGTAAAATGTTGCGCCCTTGCAATAAGGAATATCAGCAGAAGTTAAAAGGCGTGGTCTACCGGTGTATAAGTGAGGCATTCTTTACGCTCGAGGACTCGCCGACTGCGTCCGACTGCGAGTTACGTGCACATCACATGTCGCGGAGGCATGAGACCACGGCACCCGGGCTCGACCATTGTTTCATGACTTTGATGCTACAGCGATTGGAAGACAGGCCACATATTCGAAAATTTCAGTTTTGCCATGGAATGTCCCCTTCGTTCAGAAAGGGGGGTACGCAGGGATCGTACACAGGGGAGGCGGCGTCCTCCTCTCTCCATATCTACCATCTCTAGGGCATTTGATTATGTGCTAGGTCTGTATTATTTTCAAAATTTCCGTGATAATGATGTGTACGGCATCTTGGAAATCTGAAGTAATGTCAGGTGACATTGGATGGACGTCAATTTTGCAAAGCTCTCAGGAGGTTTAGTGTTGCCCTATTTCCTGACATCCAAGATGGATGATTACACGGGAACTTCCGGGTTCGATTCAAGCGGGGACGCGTTCCTTATTTTCCCTCTCTGAGTTAAATCCTCTCTTCTTCCTCGATTTTATGACCTTATCCCCCCTCATTCTTTAGACTGTTCACGCCATAGTGCTTCTCCTCTATGAGCTCTTCCTCTATTTAAAAGAACATATCTCTCGATACTACTTCACTACACCCCATTCCATATGTACAAAAGCCACTTACAGCTACACGTCACTACTCTAGGCTTGCACCACCTGCCCCTCCCTCGCTTCCAGACTCCCCTTCCCATGCCCGTCCGCAGGGATACCCAGTACTTGCCGGATCACAAACATGGTGACAGGCACCGCCAGAAAGACCCCCTGCAGCCCCGCCAGGTGCTCCATCATGTAAAGGGCAGCCACGATCAGGACCGGGTGGAGTTTCACGGTCGCGGAGTAGATGAGGGGGGAGAGGCAATAGGCCTCCACCACGTGGACGCCGATGACCATCAGGATCACGTCGATCATCTTCCCCACCCCGTACTCGCTCACCGCGACCAGGGCCATAGGCAGCGTGGAGAGAAAGACGCCGAAGACGGGGATGAAGGAGGTGATGAGCACGACCAGGCTCATGAAGCCGTAGCCCGGGATTTTCAGGAAGACAAGGCCCAGGGTGGTGAGCAGGGTGTTGACTAGCGCGATGATGGATTGCACCTCGAAACTCTGCCCCACCAGGCGCCCAAAGGCGGTAAGCTGAGGCGCTAGAACCGAGTAGGCGTAGCCGAAGCGGGAGCGTGCCAGTCGCTGGGTGCCTCGGGCCAGGCGGGGCAGGTCCCAGATGATCATGAAGGAGAAGAGGAGGGAGAGGAGGCCCTTGTAGACGAGCTTGGTGCTGGAGGTGAGGAGCTTCTGGGTCACGAAATAGGCTTGTTTGATGTAACCTTTCAAGGAATACTCCATGAGCTTGGCGAAGCGGCTGGAGCGAGCCGGGGTCCAGGCTTCGAGGGGGAGGCCGTTGAGGGGCTGGCTCAAGCGCTTCCGAGCCACGGAGGCGGCGGCGGCGGCAGAGGAGGTCGAGGACGAGGCGGAGGGACCGGAGAACAAGGAGGAGGTGGGAGAGGTGGCAGAGAGCACGCCCGTGGCGAATGCACGGCCCTCTTCCCCTGTGACAGAGAGGAGGAAGGCCTCCACTTTTCCCGAGAAGTCGGGCCCCAGAAGCCGTCGAACGCCGTCCGCGACAAAGACGTAGGGATTCTCGCTTTCGATCAGGAGGGACAAATAGTTCGTCTCCCCCACAACCCGAGGAACGGTGACCACGGTCAAGCTCACGAAGCTGCTGAGGACGAGGACCACATAGGCCAAGGCCCAGAACCGGCGGGGGAGGGGGGGCAGCTTGAGCCGCCCGCCCAGCTCGTTGCCTTTCTCCTCGCTCCAGCGCACGGCGGAGGAGCCGATGTAGGATAAGACAAATGTGCCCAAGATGATGCCGTAAAAGGACCGGAGGGTCCACCCAAGGCCCAAAAAGGCCGCCCAGACCAAGAGGCGCTTGGACGGGTCCGACTGCACCATGCTGAGCAAGACTTGCATGTTACTGTTGTTCCCGGGGGACGTGGATGCCTGAACGCTGTCAAGGTAATCGTTGGCACTGCTACTACCTTGTAGTGCCTTGCTCTTCTGGGAGGAAGCCGGTTTCGCCGAAGGGAGATTGGGCATGGAAACGAGGGGGGCGGAGGAGCCGGCGGAGGACTGGGAGGAGGTCGATGAGGCCGTGCCACTGGGCCCCACGGGCGCCGAAATTCTGGGCGCCTTTGCTCTCCTACTACCCTCTACGTGATTAGAGCGGGGCATACAGGACGGGAAGGTATCTTTGCTGCGCGTGAAGAAGGACGGTCGAAAGCGCCCACGACCGCCCAAGCCGCCCCCGCTGATGGTTTTGAACACGTTGAACCCGTCCTTTTTCCCTCGACTAACTCCGTCCTCTGAGGCTCTTAATTTTGTCTCTTCGCTAGGGTTTGCAGCCTTGTAGATTTCGTTTGCAGGCGCGGTATCCGTGCACAAGGAGGCTACACCACCGATAGATCTTCCCCTGCCGTACTCAGCGTTTCTGCGCTCTCCCTCGTCCCCTCCCTCAAAATCGTCTTCAACTTGGTTCCCTGCTTCCGTCGGTGGGACGCCTGGGTGGTCTTCAGAGATGCTCCACTCTTCTAAGGGGGTATCTCTGGTCGGGTCAAGCCAGAAGGATGAAAAGTGTGCCTGCTGACGCTGCCGTGGCTGCCAGAGATACAAGTTGGGCTGAGACAAATCTCGAGCCGTGAAGAGCTGTGAATGCCCACAAGGAAACGATGGCATCACAAATGCATGCACAAATGCTGATCCGTTTGTAAGAGACCAAAACGCGCCACAGTAGGTCAGAAAGGCGACGACGACGGAAAGGGGAGGTCGCATGGTGATAATGGGAGGGCGCATTGCTTCTTTTCAGAAAAACGGTCCGAACGCTGCAACACTGACTTCTGATAGGCTGGACCAAAAGCGACCTTTCTATACGAGTGCAGGGTGTTTTAAAATGTGAGTGGTTGGCAAGGTGGGAGGGCAAAGGGCAATGTCAACGTCAAGTTCTATCTGTTCTCGTTGTCATCTCACGCGCCAGAACAAAAGGTATCATTCCCTGTCTGGATTCACCCCCGGAGACACTCTGCTCGACAAAAACAGGGGAAGTGCCGGACATAAGTCCAACAGGCTATTTCAGTCCATCCCCCATCGTCGTTGGACGCGCGTGCACGTGACCATGCGGCTTCGCGGGGGATGGTCGACCGCAAGTCGAGGAAACTTGTGCGTGCCGTGTGCCCCGTGTGGTCGGCGTTTGCCCTCTCTGTGTCGGTTAGTAAAGCTGGGGCTACTTGCCCAAGATCGAGCCTCTCCCCACCTTAACGTCATTTCCACGTCTGCCCGTCCGTCACTCTTATTGTGGCTCATGCATCGAACATTTTCTCATAAGCATAGACACACTGAGGCAATAGGTCTGTCTGGGGCGCCAACGTGTGCCATTAGAAGCAAGTGGGTTCACCCTCTCGTTCTTCCGGCCCATATTGCCTAGACTCGCCTAGGGGTACTCTTAAACGCTTCGACAGCCGACGCTGTCGATCGCCACTGCCATTATGCAGGCAGCATCGCCAGAGCACATTTACGACGATATACTGTACGTGGAAGAGGATGCAGAGCAAAGCGTGGAGCTATCACAGGAAGCGAGATGCCGGGTTAAGGAGGGCAAAGACGGGGAGGACAGCGAAGACGGTAGCAGTGATGGCTATCTTGAAGAGGAGGAGGAGGAGGGAGAGGAGGAAAACGATTTGAGAGGAACGTTTGAGGACAATTTTGATGCTTTTGTCGATGATTGGGGCGAGGAAGATGAATTCACCTGTGCGTGGGACCGCAGTCGAAGCAACGAGGCTAGTGAGGCGAGAGGAAACGAGGCGGCCGAGCTCCGGCAATTAAGTCTGGAGGTGTCCAACACTGGGGTCAAATTAGACGGAAATACGACTCTGGATACACTCGCGGTAACGGCCGGCCGCAGACGGAGCACTCTTTACCACACCTTCACGCAAAGCCTGTTAATGGAGGCCAAGCTCCACCAGCAGCAGCGCGACAACTTCCAGAGGGGACGCCTGCGGCACGCAGTCTACGTCCTTCAGCGCGGATTCAGCCTCAAGAAGAAGGCGGAGCATGAGAAATCGTACAAGGAGCGGTTTCTCTTCCTAAGCGACGATCTGAGGTCCCTGCGTCTGGCCAAATCGGGCCAAACCCGGCATAAAGCCAAGCACATCGCTCAGCTCCGAGACGGCCTTCAGATGGTGAGGGCGGGGCCCACCCTTCGACATCGACGGGACGCGGAGCAACTCAACTTTCACTCGACCACTTTCACCCTGCACGTGCGCAAGGGGAAGGAGGGTAGTTTCAGCCACCTGGGCCACGGGGGTCTGACGGGAACGACCCCCCCGGGCCCGGAGAAAGTGATCGACATCTGGTGCTCCTCGGAGAGCCACTGCGAGGAATGGTTGAAGTGCTTGCCACTGATCGTGAATGCCACGGTCTGCCCCGAGCACGGGCCCCGGGAGTTGATCTGGAGCGAGCCCGTGGGGCAGGGGGCCGGGATGGAGGCAGGAGGGTGGGTGGAGGGCCCGCGGCCCTACTTGGAGGGGCTGGCTGAGGAATTAGCGCGTTCCTCCATCGTCTACTACATGGACGTGCAGCAGAGACGGCTGCGGCGCCGGACGTTGCGACAGAGCGCGCAAGGTCGAGATATAGGCGCGGCGGTGGCGGCTGCCATGGCGGTGCATGGCGGGGACAAAAGTAAGACTCCCCATCAACGGAGCACAGATAATTCTAGCGGCAGCCAAGCCAGCAGCAACACCACCGCAGGCAAAGGGGAGGGCCAGGGGAACCACAACGGAAGCCACCTGCAGAACGCGATGAAGAAGATGCACATCGAGCATTTCTTGTCCAAGGCCAGGGAGGGCCATGGGGGGGGAAGCCCCTCCGGGCCGGGACTTGAACCCGTGCACCCGGCAACCACAGCCGCCAGCGCTGCCGCCAGCGCGGCCGTGCTCCTTCTCCGGCCACGTTCGTTGAACGAGCTTCTGAGCTTTCACGCGTCCCCGACCAAGCGTCCTTTCCATGCTTACCTTCGCGAGGAGGGGGCGGCCGCGGCCCTCAAGGCGTTTCGGCTCATCATGGTCTACATGGGCGACCTGGACGCGGTGGTGCAAGAAGAGGAGCAGGAACCGGGGGAGGAAGGACACCTCTGGAAGTCCCCACGCCCACACCGTCCGGCAGGAGGGAGCTGCACCAGCCAAAACAACGGCTCGGATCGGCTCCGTCACCATTCCTTCTCCAGCACCGCGAGCATCTCCTGGCCCTTTCCCGGCGGTCAAACGCAGGCACCGCGTCCTTTTTCGTCTCCATCGCCCTCCGAGTCCCCTCAATCCTCCTTCTCCTGCTCGTCCCCCGCCAGCAAGGCCGGCGAGGCCGATGGCGAGGCCCAGCACGCCCTCCTCCTCCACCTCTGTGCCCTCGGCCAGGCCCCCAGCCGGGAGCCCGGCGCCTGCCTCAAACCGCACGCGTGGATGCACGACTTGCGCAACGAGCTGTACGTGGCCGCGCTCGCCCAGACGATTCAGAACCCGGACCCTGCTTCCTGTTTGCGCGGCTGGCGCCTGCTGGTCGCTTTCGCGCATTCGTTCATGCCGACGGACGATGACCTCCGCGAGTGCCTCATCTGGCACGCGGACCGGGCCTGCCACCAGTACGCCGCCCCTCCGCCCTTGCCTCCGGCCTCGGGGGGGGGCAGGGGAAGCGAAGGAGGGAGGGAGAGCAAGGAGATGAGGACCGGGGGCCGGGGCCTTGATGCCAGCGGCTTGGCCTACCACGCCTACACCGTCTTCGTGAACACAGAGCGGGATCTTCAGCAGCCACCAGGTCGGGATTGCGCAAGCGGAAGGGAGGGAAGGGCCGCCCCGGTGGGCCTGACCGTCGCGGAGTTGGACCGTATCCAAGCCTTGGTCATCCCGCCCACGGTCTTCGACTGCTCCTTGGAAGAGGTCCTGCGGAAGGAGCTGGTCGTTGTCCGAGGGGGCGGAGGAGGGGGGGGCGGAGGCCTCCCATCGAGCGAGATGCTCCTGGAGAATGGGAACGTGCCGTTGATCGTCCAAGTCCTGATCCGAAAATTCCAAGAGCTGGAGGGCTACGAGGTGGAAGGCATCTTCCGTCGCGCTGCCGTCACGGAGCGCGTGCTCGCAGTCAAGCAGGGCCTGGAGGACGGGAGCTACGTGGTGTACGGGACCGAGGCCGTGGACACGACGGACCCGATGGTGGTGGCCGACCTGCTCAAAGCCTGGCTTCGGCACCTGCGGGAGCCTCTCGTCCCCTTGCAGCATTATCGACGCGCCCTGGACGCGGGCCAGGCCCAAGACCTGGCGCCGACGCTCGCGTTCCTCGACACGGTCCTCCCCAAGGCCAATGCGGCCACCTTGGTCTACCTGATCCATTTTCTGAACCACTGCGCCGAGCTCTCTCAGTTCAATCAAATGACGCCCAGGAACCTGGCCATCGTCTTCTCTCCCAACCTCCTCCGCCATCCCTCCAACGACCCCATGCTCATGGTCCAAAACGCAGAAAACGAGAGGAAGTTCGTCATTCAGCTCATGCGTGCCCTTGTCAGTCCCGCCGAACCCTCTCCTACGACCGCTTCGCCGTCGGTGCCTCCACTTGTCTCCTCGCGATGATTTGCACTTGGAGAAACACGCTAATTTGGCGGACTCTATTGAAGTGCAAAAAATGTAAAGCAGGACCTTGATTGAAATGCAAACGATTGTAAATATCGGTCAGGTGGTCGACCGAGGCGGCGCTGAGAAGCTCTTGGTTCCTTGGCTCGATGGGAAGAGCGAGGATCAAGAGGGAGGCCGATCACTTCACTGAGGACGCGTGGTGATCGCCCAAAAACATCCAATTAACCGACCTATAAATCGGCCACAACGAGCATCTTTCTCGATGGCTCTATTGCTTTTTCGCAATGTCTGCTTTTCTTTGCCTCAACGCGGGCTTTTTTACATCCACACACTACGTTTATGACAAAAATTATCATGGCAGCAACTATCATCTCCCCATCGGAATTGTACACTGCAGACGAGGGCAATACGATCTTGATGATACACCCACTCTCACCACCAAACAGACTGATCTACATAACACTACCTCGCCGCCAAGCCCACCAGCTCCCCATTACATTGGTTCCTCCAACCTCATCAGCTTGGCAATACCCTCGTAGGCGACCAGTAAGATCCCGCTTCCAGGGGCTGCCCTGTATAGACGTGCATTCAGGCCCCTAAAGCATCCTCGGAGCCCCTCCTTCTTGCATATCTCTCTCAGATAGGGCAGGACCCAAGGTAGGGATGCCCCCCCGTCCCTTCCCCCAAATCCTCCCGTCCTGCCATAGGTGACGCACTGCAACCTCGTTTTGCAGACATCGAAGGGGGTGTTGAGCAGCGTGGCCAATGTGCCGGCGAGGAGGCCCGTGACGAAATCGTAGACGCGGGGCGTGCTCAGGAAGACGAGGGGGAAGGCGAAGGAAGAGGAGGAGGTGGGAGGAGAGGGAAGCAGCGAGAAGTTAAGCGAAGGGGCAGGGCACGAAGACGGAGACGATGAGGAACATTGGACTGAGGCAGTGGAACGAGGAGAAGTTGTCGGGGCTGATGAAGCTGGGAGAAATGAGGCCAATGGGGCGTGCGTGCGGATGGCGGCGATGCTCGTGAAGAAGACGCCGTTCCAGACCCCCTGCCGCCACAAATAGGCCTCCCAGCCTTGATAGAAGGCAGCCAGCCTCCTCCAGCCTCCCTGCGCCCTCCCGCCTTGGGCCCAGACCTCCTGGGCACACGCGTGGGCGTCGCGGCAGTGCTGGAATTCTAGGGACTGGAGGCGGGTCTTAAGGAGCTCAAAGGGCGTGTGAAGGAGCGTTTCCGTGAGTCCGGTCATGGTGCCAGCCACTGCAGCGAGTAGGACGGGGAAGGAAGGGGAGGAAACGCCTGCGGGAGGATGGTAAAGCGGGTGTGCGGGACAAGCATGGGATGCTAAGGAGGAAGAGATGGAAGCCCAGAAGCCGGAAGGAACCAATGACCACGCGCGTCGGTTCCTGAAATGAGATTAAAAAGGGGGAGTAACACAGTGTGTGGAAGGGACCAGGGCCCCGCGTTATTGGGAGAACAATCGGCGGCCCAACTAATAACCCATGCCAGTCGACGCACGTCACGGAGTAATCCGAGGTGTCGCTCATTTTCGCACGCATCTTCATGACCACGGCAGTCTACAGAGAATCAAGACTGCCGGGAGATACCAGGTGCCAAGTTATATACGTAGGGCTTTCTCTTAAGACTATTATACACTTCTTTAAAGAGAAGAAGCAGCCACCAATACACAATGAGGCGCTCGTGGCCTGTGCAAGGCTAAACACAAGTGCGCATACATCCTGCAACAACGCCACCAGTTACTCTACCTCGGCCCTACCTGACCATCGTTTCAGAAATGCACGCCCTTGATGCGTGTAGAACTCGTTCGCGCTGAATTTGAGGGCGCGACGTGGTACTTCAGAGATCAGGGGAGGTAGAAGACCTCGATAGAGCCGGAGAAACCCTTCCTCTTGAGCAATTGATGCTAAGAGTCTCATGATGCCAGGTGAATGCCTCCGACAAGGAAACTTGCTAGGAATCAAATCGGCACCGTTGCCCGTGGTATCTTGCAGCATTTGCAAACGCGTTCGCACAAGGTCTAAGGGATACGTTAGGATGGTTTCAATGACGCCTGCTCCGCCGCCTGCGACGAGACTGACAGCGAACGCCGAATAGGGCTTTGGCGCTGTATTCGAAGAGATACAGAGCGTTGTAGCTCGCCGCTTGCATTGTGCATGTATGTCCACCGCGTTTGCAAACATGTGGTCATTGGGAAGATCCCGCTGGGGGTGCTTCCTACGTTGCAGGGCCGTGGCACTGCTGCAGCCCTGGTCCGGTGAGTACTCAAGCATTCGGGGCATTCTCTCCAAAATGCATTCATGAGCTGGTTTGTTGTGAGTGATGGCTATCAGTGAGTTCCGATAATTTTTTTTGGGGGAAAACCGTGATCGCGAGGCCACAGGTCTTAACCTCCTGTCCTCTCCCCTTCGGCCCATGCCACTCGGAAATCACAATGAAACGCAAGCTCTGCTACAAATGAACAAGAAATATAAGACGCTAGGCTAGCCAGGAAACGATGTAGCTTTTAAAAACAGCGTGATTCTTCTCTATTTGAAAACAAATACATTCGTAGCCCCAGACGGCCTCGATGATAGATAAGCGTATGTCACTTTCAGTCCTTTCCGCGCCTGGGGTTGTTCAGGGGGTCCAGCGTGTTGGGCGACACAATGCCAGCGTCTCCACTATGCCCCTGCATGACGGCCATTGTCATAAAGTGTTCGCGTTCATCGTTGCGAATGTTTACAAAAACATCGTACAAGCTTTCGATTTTTGGTCGGCGCCGTTCAGCAGGGCTGTTGGTGTGGAACTCGTCGAACATGTAGAGATCTCCTAGATTATCAAAGAAATGGTGGGGGGACACAAGTTACTTGAAGCGTCAGGTTAACAAAGACGCGACAAATCTCAGCAGGGCCTCGCGGAGAATAAATAGTCTTTGTGACAGCCTGAACCCTCGCCATACCTGTTTGATAGTACTCTTTCGCAATCTGAGGCGGTGGCAACGCCTTCAGCTCCTCCTCGTGTGTTTCCAAAAACTTGTCGTAAGTATCGTACGCGTGTCGCTCGACCATCTCGTTCAAATTGTAGGCGGTTTCCGGCGACGCCATATAAAGCGCGATGGCCATCCAGTAGTAAAAGAATGCCAAATGCACGGCGACCAATCGGTCCAGCCATTCCGCGTTCCCGCCCAGCTCCTCCATTATCAAAAGGTGATGCAACTCGTTCCAAGACTCCGCAAAGTGAATTTTCATCAAGTCCGCCCGGCGCCGCCATCCCAGGGTCTCGTACAAATGCAAGACGGACGTGTACGCGAAGTACGGCACACGAGCAATGGTCTCGAGGGCGTGGAAACGGGCGTAGTGCCGGTCCCCATACACGGCCACGAGAGCGTCTTTGATGGAGCTGACGATGGCCTTGTTGGCCTCCGCGACGACGGCGGGGACCCTTCCCCCCGGGACATAGGAGGAGGCTGCACTGACCTTTGCTTGCTCACTGCTGTCGCTGTTATCGCGCTGAAGCTCACCGTCCTGGTTGGCAGCCATGCTTTTGAAGATAGGAAGCTCGTGCAGCCTGCCCTTGGACGTGCTGCCGCCGTTGTTCTTCATCAAGCCCTGCGGCTTTCTTTCCTGGCTGTCTTCGTCCTTTCCCGCCGCTGAAACTACCCCCTTGCGGTGCTCCACGATTGAAGGACATTTCGACAACGACGCGGACGGCCCCGGAGAGCGAAGAGCGCCAAGAGAAGAAGATGCCGAGGAGGGAAAATGGAGGAAGCCCGGGAGGCCGGGGGGGGACACGGACTTGAAGCCCTTTGCCAAGGACAGACCGAGCATCGAGAACATTAGTAGTGAAATGAGAAGAGGAGTGCCTCTGTAAGCGTGCTTGGGTTCTTGCATGCTGTGGAAGATGACGGACTTTGAAGTCCGTAAGGCCTTGCTTGCCTTCTTGTAGTTGAGGTACAACAACAAGCGATGCGACGGCCAAGAACGCAGGTGGATGAAACCGGAACGCCGCCTTCAAGCCAGACCCCTGGTTAAAAAGCAGTGAATGCTGCAGTGATGAGAAAAACGCAGAAGAGCTGACGGCTGCGAGCCCCACAACCCCTCACCCCTCAAAAGGAGGGAGGAACATCTGGTATGCAAGCGAGAACACAGGCCTCGACTTCCAGCACCCCCACTTGACGAGGAAACACCGCACTATGTAGTCCCTGGTTTCCACACAACACCCAAACCCCGCCCAAGGGCACGCATGGAACCAATATCTTCCCGGTCCACACGGGCGTGGGGGCGGTGGGTGTTTTCACAACACTGGTGGGGGCGGGCGTGGCAGTCTGTGGTAGCGGGTGGGGGAAGGCGCGGAGTTGCCCCCTGATTGAAAATTTAAGTCGAAATTCCAACTGTTTGAATGGCAGCGCTTTCCAGTGACGGGAAAAAGTTCCCGGTGTTATCCTCATGGGGACGCACGCTGTACAGTAATCGGGTTAGGGGCAAGTGCATGGTGGAGATTTATGGTGGTGTTCAGCGTGCATAGTTTGCTAACGCGTGCGAGGTGAAGCAACCAGCTTTCTTGCCGCCGACGCCTCATCACTCCCCGCCCCCGCGACTTTCTTCCATATCGTCACCTGCTTATCCCCAGGATGGACCCACATGCAACATATATCCCTTTTGTCCACCCATTTTCGTCTCAACTACGTAGGTCGTGTTAGCGCGCTTTCCCCTTATCACTACGTGTGGAAGAAACGCGGCTTGCTCGGCGCGAAGACTCGAGAGTGGCGTTTGAAAACATTCAAACCTAAAGATCATGTCAGAGGCCCGAAATGGCAACGACACGCCCATCTCGTCCCACTTCATGTCATTTGCTGGAGAATCCGAGGAAAACTGGGGGGCAGACGTAGCTTCCCGTCACATGGATGCAGAAGCGGAGCATCAGCAAGAGGAAGCAAGACAGCAGCTAGGACAGACAACAGAGCAAGCGGACGATGCGACTGTCAGCGACGTCGCGACAAGCGATGCCATCCAGGGAGACCACGAGGGCAAATCTGGTGAGGATGATCGTGGGCTGGGCTCCTATGTTGGCGTCGAGGGCGAGGGAGATGGCAGGCCGAGAGACATGGACAGATATATGGAGGGGACGGGCGGGATAGGGGAAGGCGACGGACCACGGCCGCAGCCGGAACCCGCACGGCCTGAAGAGAGGGAAGACGGGCAGCGCCAAGTAGAGTACGGGGCGTCAAAAATGGAGAAGCCGCCAGCGCAGGGATTGCCCCAGCTCGATGGTGGAGGGCAGCAGGAGGAGGAGGCGGAAGCACGCCCGGACGATCAACGTGCGCCATTCCAAGAGCCAGGACAAGGGGGCTCGGAGGCAGGCGCCGTAGTCCGGCAAGAGGGGTCGGAGGAGAGGGGGGAGAGGATGCAGCCCTACGGCCAGCGCCAAGAGGCACCCCCAGTGGTCGCGTACACGGGCAGTGACGAGAATGACGTGGAGGACTCTGAGGTGGCGCGGGCCACGAAAAAAGAGGACATGGGACCAGGAAGTGACGCCGAGGAAGGGCATGGAGAAGGTGTGGCGCTGGATGGCTCGAGGGGGCCAGGAGCTGGGCAAGGCGCGGCGCCTCCACCCTCCTCCCTCTCGGTCCCCCGGCCCATCAGCAGCACGCTCAGCAAGGGGGAAAGCATGGGGCCCGTCAACGTGCTGTGGGACGCGCAGCAAACACAAGCGTCTGTGGCCCCCGCGGCCCCGCCTTCTCTGCCCGCCCGCTCCGCCACCGATGACTCCGCCCCGCCCCTCCAAAGCGTACCCGGAGGAAGGCTCCTCAAGCCCGAGGTCGGGCTCCCGGTCGTCCCGTCCCAGGTGGCCTCCCTCCCGCCCTCAACATCCTCTCAGGTCACACCCTCCCAGCCCCCCACCCTCCCCGCCTACGGCTCCAATGTGACCACCATGGACGGGGTGGCCCCCGGGTGCAACTGCAAACGCAGCCGGTGCCTGAAATTGTACTGCCAGTGCTTCGCCGCCCAGGCGTTCTGCATTCCCTCTTGCAATTGTCAGAACTGTTTGAACACGGCAGGTCAGAACCATCTGAGGGCGGAGGCAATTCGGCAAATCATGGAGCGTAACCCCAACGCCTTCCAGACCAAGTTCCGGCCGAACGGAGAGGACGCTGTGCATAAGATGGGCTGCAAATGCCGCAAGTCCGCCTGCCTAAAGAAATACTGCGAGTGTTTCAACGCCGGGGCCCGGTGCTCCGACAAGTGTTCCTGCGTAGGCTGTCAGAATGTGGCAGGCCTGGGGCGCCCCTACGAGGAAGCAGTTATGGCGGCCCGTCGAGGGGCCACAGCGGCGCGGCAAGCGGCCCAGCAAGTGGGACAAAACCCGGCTTTGGCCACGCCCCAGCCCCACATGATGGCTTCCATGGTAGCTGCTGCCCTGCGCCAGCAGCAACAGCAGCAGGTGCTGCCGGAGGTGACGGGGGAGGGAGTCGGCGGAGGCGGGGGTGTGAAGGAGCGTGGATCCGGGGGGGGGGGCTCCTCCCCGTCCTCCAAGCGCCGACGGAGCGGCAGCAGCGGGGCGGTCCCGGCGTTGGGAAGCAACCAGGGGCTCGCCGACCAACAAATGCCCTTCTTTCACCGGTCGCTCATGTCCCCAACCCCCACCAGTCAGCGGACGTCGCCCCTCCAAGGACATCCGGCCCAGGCAGGGCAGCCGGACTTCTCCGCGCAGGGGCTCTTCTCCCTCCCTCCCGGCCTCCAACCCCACCACAGCCCGCATCCAGGGCTCCTGCCCTTCTTCTCCCCTGGACAACCCGTGCCCCCGGGCTTCTTTGAGCAGCACGCCTTACTGGCCTCGCAAAACCTACAACAACACCAACAGCAACAACAGCATCAGCAGCATCAGCAGCAGCTGGAATTCATTCAGCGGCAACAGGCGCAAGCACAAGCGCAATTTTTCCAGCAACTGGCTGCCCAACAGCAACAACAGCAGCAACAAATGCAACAACATCCCCTTCACCAGTCCCTCTCGCCCACGCAGCTCCTGTTGTTGCAAGCTCAGCAACAGCAGCAGCTCCTACAGCAACAGCAAGCGGCCGGAGGAGGGGGAGGAGCGGGAGGGAGGGGGCAAGGGAAATCGGGGAAGAAGTCGTCGGAAGTGTCCGGCGGGGACGATCTGCAGGAGATGGTACAAGCCGCGGAAGATTTGGCGTTCTTGAAGGGCTCGAGTGGGCCTGGGAGTAAAAATCACGCGGAGGTGGAAGCACAATTCGCGCAAGCCCAACAACAGCAGCAGCAACAACAAGGAGCACAACAGCCTCAGCCGCCACAAGATCAAACGCAGCAGCCGCAGCAACATTACATGGCATTTGCCGCGGCGGCGGCGGCATCAGGAGGGGGTGGTGGAGGAGGAGGTGCAGGGGGAGGAGCCGGGGGAGGTCGGCCAGGACAAGGGCAGCCCTTCTTTGGCCAGCAAGTTGCGTTTCCCGGGAATCCATTCCTTTCGGGAAGCGTCCCTTCCCAACAGCTGGTGGCGCCACAATTTTTGGATCCTGCGCAAGCCGCGCATATGGCAGCCATGTATGCACAGATGCAACAGTTTCAAGGGGGGGGGGGGGGGGAAGTGGCCGATGGGAAGAAGTCTCCAGGTGCTGGGCAGCACGAAACCGTGTGAGAATTCGTGTGAGAGAGGGATGGGTAAGAAACGGAGGGAAACACTTGCTGCCTGGAGGCCAGATGTCGCGGCGTTTGCGATCATGCGCGTTCTTCTCCTCTGGACCCTTCCCTTGGACTGAGCAATACCGACGTGCACGGTGGGAAGCGGAACGCTTATCTAATCAGCCACGCAGGACAGACTTCTTCTAGAAGGCGCGAGCTTACCAAGTGGGAGAGGATGAGCTGTTGCGTGGGTGTGCAACAAAGACCGGGCGCTAGCACGGACAGTGGGAGCAACACAGCCTACGGGTCATTCAGAGTGGCTTAGAAGAACGCCACGAAGTTATATTGGCACACCGCAGCGATGGTGGCCGCTCCCCTTTGGGGGTCATGCCAAGGCCAGATACACGAATCAATGTGCTCACAGACATGGGTAAAAAAGAAACACAGAATCGATTCGCACACACTTCGGGGCAGTTTTCTTCACAAATTCTTCTTTCGCGTCGTTCACTTTTCTACCCTGCCACCTTAACCTTTCCAGTGCCTTACGTCCTGCACGGGGCCGCGCGAGGCCCCACTTCCACCCGCACGATTCAGTCGAAGTCCCCACCCCACCTTCCCCCTCGAACCTCTAAAAGCTTCCTCCTTACAACGCCATGGCCTCCTGATAGGCCTTTGCCCACGTGTCCTTGGTCGCAGACACCTTGCGGGTGACGGTGTTGTCGATCAAGGTGCTCTTATACCGGATGCGTAGCCCCGCCACCAGGTCCTTGTCTACGTCCGTGTGGAAGTTCACTTTGCTAGCCGCCGACGATCCGATCTGCTTGATGATAAGGCCCTCTAGCTGCTTGAGCGTTGCCGCATCAAGGGGGTCGGCGCTGGTAACGAACACGTCGATCTCGCCGCGCTTCTCCTTGACCAGCTTGAAAAACAGGTCTTTGATCTCGGGCAAGTGCTTGAGCATCTTCTGTTCCACGAAGTAGGGCAAAAGCTCCTTTGTGAACGGGGTCAGGCTCCCCGCCTTGCTCATGAACTTGTTCACCATCTCTAGCTTCTGCGTCGTAGTCCAGCCGTTGCTGTTGAGCCATTCCTTCGTGCCGATCAAATCCTTCTCGACCAGGTGGAAGTCTTTCTCCACCGCGTCCAAGACGCCGTTCATGGAGGCGTACGAGTACAGATTGCTAGTGATCTTGCCTACAGGGCCGGAGAGCCTCATGGGGGGGCAATGCTCAGGAGGGAATTCGACCTTGATGCGCTCGAAGATCTTCTGCGTCTTCCCATCGCCCAAGTCTAGAGTTTGGGCCACCTAGGGGAGAACAGAGCGAGGGAGAGCAAGTGGGACGGAGAAAACGGGACAGGGACCCGAGAAATATTAAGTCTTGCTACCCAAAAATCATTCTTTAACTATGAAGCGCTGAAGGGCTTAAAAGCTCACAACGTGCTTGCTTTTGACTTCTATTGACTTGTAACAAGTGCACAGAGGAGCAGGACCTTGGCGTAAGGAAATGTGTGAGTGCTTAGAGGAAGAACAGGCTACTTTTCCGAGCATCTGATTAGATACCAAAAAACAATCAAAACCAGTCCGACTATGGCGCGAGGGTCAATGATCTCCCACTAAAAAGCTAGACATACGCACACACACGGCCAAATCGAAGACTCTCACTCAACTCCCGCCCGTTCATCTCCCATGTGCCTCGGAAAAAAGAAACCTATGCATCACAGACCCACCGCATCATAGGATCCTCACCTTCTTCGTGTTTAACCGGTCCAAGGAGTGTGTGAAAGGGTTATATTCCCCTCCGCCTGACGCCAAGCACCGCACAGGGCTGACAGAGGCAGGGGAAGCCGCGACTCGGATAATGGCTTGCCGAGCAGCACGCGAGGCAGCCATTCGGAGAGTAGCGGCCATCTCTTCTCTATTCGCGCATTATAGATGGGCATTGTAGGGAAATGCATGAGCATGAGTGACACACAGCTTTAGAAGGGTTCATCTCGAATCGGAGAGGGCGGGTTGGCTCTCTCTTCCTGCTGCATATGACCTCTCCTCGCTTTCACAAACTTCGCCCATCCCTCCACCGGGGTATCGACGTTCATTACAACAGCATCGCCTTCGTACCCAAGGGACAACGAACGCAAGCGCGCAAGCGAACCATGGGCGTCGGAGTGAAGGAAGATGCTCGACGAGCACAAGACAAAGTGCCGGAAGGCTGGACGCAGAGCTGGATGACGGGAGAGGCCCCCAAGTCTATGATGGAATGCGACCCCATCGTCATTTGTTCCTCCCGCACATGGGAGATATGCCCGTGTCCGCGTGAAATCTACCGGTGGCGACGTCACATAAGGGGATGCGCAGAGCTATGACAGCCCTCAGAGAAATTTTGCGAGAGCAGCTGGGGGAGAGAAGCGTTGCCTGGCCGGGGAGGACCCCTATAAAGACTCAAATCGTGCCTCTCTTCCTGGCTTTCAGGCGTTCAGGAACGAAAGTAAGAACAAGCGCTACCCACTAACACACCAACGGGTGCCAAACAAATAAGTATGGGATGCGTAAATGCCAAGGTACGTGGGGTTGTATCATTACCTTTATGTTTTTGGAATAGCGTCCATTTTTGCGGGCAGTCAGGGTCGGAATCTTTGGTGTGTCCGACATTGTTCCTGAATTTACTTTGTAGCAGATCCTTCCTTTCTATCCTAATGCTTCACAATAGTTTTAAATATACACGTACCCTGAGTATATTCATTCCTCCTGCATACTTGCGAGTTTTCAATGGATGTCTTCTGCCGCTCTGTGAAACTCGGCCTTGCGAACCATTTAGTAACCATTAACTTGAACATACACATTTTTTTTCATTCGATGAACGGGCCACAGGCGGCAGCAAACAGCAACGGCCTACCCCCTTCCAAAAACCTCTCATTCGACAAAGACTACACACTGGGAAAAGAACTGGGCTCGGGAGCCTATGCCGTCGTGTACGAATGCACCAACAAGGCGACAGGACGGAAAGCGGCCGTGAAGATCGTGGACCGCTCCAAGTTGAGCGGAGAGGACGACGAGGCATTGAAGCAGGAGGTGGCAATCTTGCGGGACATGAAGCATGGGCACGTAGTCCAGTTGTTTGACTTCTATAAGGATAGACAAAAGTATTACTTGGTGCTGGAAATCTGCTTAGGGGGGGAGCTGTTCGACCGTATCGTCGAGAAAAAAAGCTACAACGAAAAAGAAGCCCGAGACCTGGTACGCATCCTCTTCGACACCCTGCGATATTGCCACTCCACCAAAGTTGTCCATCGGGACCTGAAGCCAGAGAACTTGTTGCTGGAGGACGAGCGGGACGACGCGAACATCAAGCTGGCTGATTTCGGCTTTGCCCAACGCATGCTGACGCCCAATAGCCTCACGACCCAATGCGGAACCCCTGGGTAGGTACTTGAATGGATTGCCGGGCCCTTTCCGCGCTTTCGTGTCTCCTTGTCCTGTTTTCTTTCCTTCCCTCCATGTTGCTCTCTTGCCCGCAATCATTTCTCCACCTCCCTCGAAGCGCGCCTGTTCGCCTCATTGGTCTTCCTTGCCGAATATCCCAACCAGCTATGTGGCCCCAGAGATACTGAAAGGCATTCCGTACGGCGAGAAGGTGGACGTTTGGAGCGCGGGCGTGATCACCTACATCCTCCTGGGCGGCTACCCTCCCTTCTACGACGAGAACCAGGGCCGCATGTTCAGGTAGAACCCAGCTTTCCTCGCGGGAGCGTTTGAAAGTGTGGGTCTGGCTGCCTATACTTTCTGTGTTGTGCTTGGGGCCGACCCGGTCTCGCTCGCTCCCCCCACCCGTGCGCCGCCCTCATCAAACCCGACTCACCACCGCCGTGGACTCGTCTCGTTTCTTTCCTCGCGCTTTCTCCCTTTTCCCCATAGAAAAATCAAGCGCGGGGACTTCAAGTTCCATTCTCCCATGTGGGACCATGTGAGCCCCGAGGCCAAGGATTTGATCAAGAGGCTTCTGGTCGTGGACCCCCACAAGCGCCTGGACGCGGCAGGGGCCTTGAAGCACGCGTGGATCCTCACCAGCGACCACTTGCTGCAGAAACGCGATTTGGCTGGCACGGTGGAAGAGATGAAGAAGTACGAAGGGGGAAAAGGCCTGAAGAAGGGGAAGGGAGGGGGCACGGGAGCTGCTGGGGATTAAGGGAATCGTTCCTCTCGGGCTCACTCGCACGGCTTCAACATGCCTTTCGATCACTGTATTTCTAGACAATGCATTTGTATCCGTGCTCGATCTTCTCTTCCATCCGTCCTTCGTTTGATGACATCTCTAAATCGCTTTCTGTTTGCGCCTTGCACAGGTTCAACGCCAAACGGAAATTTCGCGGTGCTGCCAAGGCAGTGATTCTCATGCACCGCTTGAAGGGAAGCTCTATGAGTGGTAAGCTCGACGACTCGACCGGGGACGGGGAGGGGATGGACGAGAGCGGGCCCCCCGTGGACTTCAAGCCCGTCAGGGACAACATCTTGGCGACCAATGTTGTGGCCACTGCCTAAAGGGGGGGAAGTGGGTCAGATTGTGAAGAAAAGGACTGAATTGTGTAGTTTTGAGTAGGGTGAAATCACGAATTCTTCTGTGGGTAGTCTTCAAGTGCAAAAAGGTTGTAAATTGTATATTGGCGCAACAGCCAGTGACAGGCCAGAATGCTGCAAGGGCACACAAGTAGCAGGCCCTGTCTGGGGTCAGTTTATTCGTGACAATTTATGATTGGATGAGAAGTATCGGTGGAAGGAGAATATGTGAGGGAGGTTGAGATAAAAGTGACGAGGATGTGCGGGTAGCCATACACTTCACACCGAGAGCAAATTAGATTTTCGGTTATCAACACCGTCTGAGTGGCTTGACCTTTTCAAAACCCATATCCACATTGCTGTTCTAAATTCAGAATACACTCTAAATTCTGCGTTGTGTTGTTATTAAAATTCGTTCTCACACGACACGGGATCGCGACGGCTGTGCTGACATCTACACGCAGCGATATCATCCCCGGATGTGAGCAAAAGCCTGTAGATAGAGGCCTCGGAAGCCTGCTTTTCAGCCATTCCTTAATCCCTTTAATCGGTCGGTCACAAATGTATGACCATGTATGCATGACTTTCTCCTTAAGTCCTAAAGGTTTTGGTTCTCCCCTCCAAGGCAGAGGCAGACGAGGGGCGGGAGCTTTTCAGGTGGCGTCACTGTCAAGCAGGGCATCTCTACCGCCTAGGCAGCCCCTGCCCGCATCACGACAAAAAGCAATGCATGTGCGTCACAGCGCCATAGGGGGCACCAAGAAGAGTGTACAGGTCTACATGGATATTAAGATCGGGCCTCGCTTTGCGGGACGCATGGTCTTTGAGGTGCGTTGAGGTTGCTTTGGTTTCTTCTTCACCGTGCCTTAATGGAACATGTAATGTACGCTTGCTCATGACTGAGTCTTGACGAAGCCACCTCTACTTTTTTCGCACTTTCTCGAATCCCATTGATCCATTTTGCGAGCGCACTCAAGTCTGATCCCAAAATTGAAGCGCATGAAGGACGCCTTGTCTCGCACGTGTTCTCTTCCCTTGACACGCCACCATCCCTTTCTTTCGTAACCGTACAGCTCTTCACTGAACAAACCCCACGAACCGCGGAGAATTTCCGGGCCCTTTGTACTGGCGAGCGCGGTATCAGCCCCCTGTCGGGGCATCCGCTCCACTATAAAGGGTCGATCTTTCACCGCGTGATCAAGGGCTTCATGGCCCAGGGCGGAGACTTCACTGCTGGGGACGGTACGGGCGGCGAGTCCGTGTACGGGTACGTCGAAGCCGGAGGCGTTCGGGCCAAAAGGCAGGACGAATGAGTGAGGGCCCTGTGTCTGGAAGAGGCAGGGGGGGCACGACGGGCGGATGGGGGGGGGGGGAGAGGCCGCTGGGTGCCCGAGGGTCGCGAACAACTCGTTTTCAATGCGCCAACGCATGCGCCACTCCCTGCCTGCAGGCTCAAATTCGCGGACGAGGCATTCACGTACCAGCATGCCTCCCGAGGCACCCTCTCCATGGCCAACGCGGGCCCGGACACGAACGGGTCTCAGTTTTTCTTGACCTTCCGCGACACCCCGCATTTGGACGGAAAGCATGTGGTCTTTGGGCGGCTGCTGGAGGGGATGGAGGTGTTGCAGGTGGTGGAGATGGTGGCGACGGACGGGAGGGACCGGCCGCGCATGCCCGTGACGGTAGTGGACTGTGGGCAGATAGGGGAGACGGCGGAAGAGGACGAGGGGGACGAGGGGGAGAGAGGGGAGGAGGCAGAAGGAGCAGAGATGGGGGACAAGCCTGAGGAAGGAAGGCAGGGCAAAGGGGCCAAGAAAGTGCAGGGGGAGGAGGACAGCGGCGAGGACGAGGAGAAGGAGGAGGAGCGGATAAGGGAGGACGAGGAAGCGGAGGAGGAGGAAGAAGGAGAGAAGGAGGCGGATATGAGCGGGATGACGGAGACCCAACGTCGTTTGTACAAGCTCAAGTGGAAGCTAAACCAGGGCCGGAAACTGAATCGTCAGGCCGTGAAAGAGGAATTCACGCGCAAGAACACGCCCAACTTGGAAGCTCGTCTGCGGGCGGAGGAGCGGCGGGATTCGAACGAACGGTGGAGGAAAGAAATCCTGGCCCGGGGGATGAAACCGGAGGAGGCTTACATGTTCGAGACAGCGGAAGCGGCGGGAAAGAAACAGGCGGCGGCGGTCCGGAAGGCGAAAGGCCAGGCAGCCTTCGGATGGGACGTGTTCAACCAAGATGCCTTGTACAAAGCTTACAAGAAACGCCTGGGGAAACTCCCTTCCGCGGAAGGGGGAGCCAGGGCGGAGGAGGAGAAGGAGGGGCGGGGGGAGGAACCGGACCCTTTGGCTTACGGCCAGGCCCCCAGGGGGGAGGCGGCGGGCCTGGTCCGGATGACGGAGGAGCTGGAGGAGCGGGAGAGGGCGAGGAAGAACTTCAGCCGACGCCGGGCCGCGTACGAGGGGGAGGACGTGTCCTCCATCAACGAGCGGAACAAGATGTTCAACAAGAAGCTGAAGCGCGCATACGACAAGTACACGGTCGAGACGCGGCAGAATTTAGAGAGGGGGACGGCCTTGTAGCACGGGGGGGCAAGGACGGCAAAAGGAAAAAATATTCAAGCTCAGCCATATCACGCACGGGGCGCGCGAGGTACGCCTCGGATGAGACGAGGCCAGGAAGCTTTGTGCTGCTTCTCTATTGCTTTGTACATGTGTCGCCGTCCTGACGACCGAGCTTCTCCCCCCTACCAGCTGTCTCGTCATCATGGCAGCGCGGGCCCGAGACCTCAGGGCGGCATTCCTCACCCGATTTTCAGCCCATTCACCCACGTATGCACACAACCTAACTTTGTACTTTCCCTCCGCCCCTGCCTCCCCCCGGTCCATCCTTGTCTTATCCGGCACCCCAGACCCTCTCCTCCCTGAGCTGCCCTTCCTCAACCAGGGGCCAAGCACACGCCCATGCCGCACAAGACGTGGGCTTAAGATGTAGGCCCATCTTCGCTCGCGCATTCCTCCCCCCCTCCCTCCCTCCCTCCCTCCCTCCCTCCCTCCGGGCGCGCTACCACGCGGTGCAATTACACAAATGGCGCGGGCCCCCCGTCGTCTCCTTGCCCACGTGAATGAAGTAGTTCTGAAGCCCATACGTGAAGGGAAAGAGCCTCCGCCCGTTCCAAATCACCCGTCCCGCCACGTTCATGTCCACCATGAGCATGAGGGAGCCGGTTTGGAAGGCCAGGTCGAGCTGGAGGCTTTTCCATACGGAGGGCGTAAAGACCAGGGTCACCAGCACGTCCGTGATGGCGCCCCCCTTGATCAGAAAAGGCGCCACCTCCACCTGTCCGATCGCCTCGTGGTCGTGCTTGAAGACGCCTTGCCCGCTGCTGATGGCCACGTCCAGCCTGTTGGGGTTGTACACGCTCAAGAGCAGCTGGTAGTCTGCTTCGAGCTTCAGGCGCTCCAAGCCCGTGAAGAGGGAGCCCCAGTCCAAGGCCGTGTTGCACACGTTCACGTCCGGGACCTGCGGGGTGTACAAGAAGACCGCCACAGCCACCATGACCAGCCAGGCGAGGGTGAGGATGAGCGCGGCACGGATGACTTGCGAGCACACGACCAGGAAGCGAGACCGTTCCTCCACGCGGATCCGGGGCACCGGGTCCCAGACATCCTCCCCTCCGCTGCCTTGGGGTCGCCTTTCACCCAACACCCCTTCTCCTCCTCCCTTGCTCGGACCCGATCGACTGCGCCCCGCCAGTCCCTCCTCTTCCTCGTCGAAAGCCAGGAGTTCTTGGTAGTTCGGATCTTTTTCCATTCGCACCACCGTCGCATGCTTCACGTACTCGTTCGCCACGAAGAAGCAGGCGCTCGTGCAAAACAGGGAGGTAAGAAGGAAGATGCCCAAACCCACTAGGACAGAGCCTGATGGGGCAGGGTGCGGCTTCGCCTCCGGTTCCGAACGCACGCAGGCCTCGCTTCCGTAGCAGTTCACGCCCGTCAGGCACCCGTAAGGAGAGCCAATGGCGTGGCATTTGTTGTCTTTTCCGCACCAGTGACAAGAAATGCTGCTGTTGCTGCAAGTAAAGCAGTCTTGGAAATTGGCGCACGACTCAGCACGGACAGCATGGTATTGAAGAGAGAACGCGAGCACAACAAGGGCAAAGAAGAGGTTGCAGGGGAGGCCACCAAAAAATTGACACGGGATCATGCTTCGACACCGCGCCTGAGACCGACGCCTTCTCCATCGTTCCCTTGCGCTCGACGTTGGCTTGGGGTTGGATGCCGGTCTGGCAAAAATAGCGGGGTGCGTTGGTGCTGCTGCGGCGGCCATGGTGGCCCGAAGCCGCCTCGAAGAAGCAACGAGACCACTTCAAGCGGGAAATGTGATGATAAACACACCCAGGGAAGTGACCCTGAAAGGACAAGGAGATAAGGGAAGGTTGCATAAGGTCGTCGACTGTAGACAGGACCGCAACAATACGAGGACGCAAAGCCAGAAGGACAACAAAAAACATCTTTATAATCACAGCTTTTCCTGCTTGGCCCTTGTCCCTGTCGTCGCTCCAGCCCTCGATCCGATCTTCACCGCTACTCGCCTTGATGTTTATAGGTTGTCTGTGTCTAAAACCATGATAGAGTGCGGCCCTCAGCATTTTTTTGATACGTGCATGCATCATAAGGGAAGTCAGCATGCCTTATAATAAGAAATCAAAAAATCAATCCATGAAAAGTGGGGAAATATTGTTTTTCGCCTTCAGTCCATACATACTTTTTTTTCTTTGCCTATGATTGCCACCCTTGTACTCCTTTCCTGTTTAGCTTTCATTCTTTACACATTCTAGGATCACATCTCCGTCACATCACGCCAGCACAGTGGCTACTCCTGTATTAACATCGCAATGATACACCACGATTTCCGGATATCGCTCTTGCATGACGAGGCGGGAGAAATTGGGGTCATCGCAAAGCGGATTATGTGAGCGTTTGGGTGCATGATCATTGCTCCCTGAGGGCACATCTCTATTATTAACGGTATCTGGAGTGCCTTGTTCCATATTGCACTGCAACGCCACGTCAGTTGGAGACTTGCCACCTTCACCCAATCGCGAAACACGGGGTAAGATCTCTCGATAAATAATCCCAGGTGTTGCAACGTGCCGTGAGCTCATGTTCCCGTCGGCCCGGTTGAAAGCGAGGAAGGTGTCCTTGCTGTGATCCAAAAGCCCGTAAGCCTCCGCTACGTACTCGAATTCCGCCGAGACAATGGAATACTGTCGATTCCATCCTTTTCCATGCTGTGCCCAAAGATCTCCATCGTAAATAGCCGAATAGGAAGGCATTGGGGGTCGCAAATCAACGGCGTGAAACGATATGTACCGGGCATCGTATTCCTCTGGTTTAGAGACTAGTGGTTCATCATATAGTCCCATAGGCGTGGTTCCCAGAGTGCCTGTTATCTTCAAAACAAAGTTCTTGCCCATACGCGCCGCTATGTCGCACCAATAAAAGTACGTTACGTCCGAGTTCTTGAAGCCGATGTAAAGATCCAGAATGGCAGGAAGTTTCGCACGCCACAAGTAGAAGTCAGAATTTATCTTTTCTGTCTCTGCCACCGGACAAATGAAGCCAGGAATGTCTCTTAAGGGCAAAAGAAACTGGGGGAAACTCATAAATTTATCCAGTATAGCAGTGTTGCACTGTTCTTCGGCTGCTGTGCACTGAGGAATAACCTGAAATGCTTCTTGGTCGTGCTTCTTCCACTCTACAATAGGAGGATCCACGAAGCCAAAGAGGGATGCCCCCTTGCCCCATGTCAAGCTCTGATCATTGCGAGGATCCGAAGCGTAAAAGCGAATAGCCATGGTGAAAAGGTTATATGACGTGTTGCGCCCTCCTTGCAGACGTGTCAGCATGCGGTCAGGATGGTACGCTCTGAGCTCGTTAGGGTAACCTTGATCACCATTAGCTGTGAAATAGATCTCATAATAGCCATTCTCGTCCGCAGAATGTACCGGCGTTGTGAATGGATTCACACCTGATGATGGCTTTATTTGATAGTCTGCCCTACCATCTATAGGTTGGCGTAAGAAGGTGTAAGTCTGCACGGAGAAATAGCGCACTTTTGGAAATTGACCTCGAATGCGATACACCGTCTTGTCGTGCTCAAATATGGTGTGCAACGAATAATGATAAATCACATGGGGCTCTGGAGCGATAACGCTGACATCTGTCGGAGTGAAACTGAACTGCCAGGCGCAGGGTCCTTTCAAATGGCAGCCCTTCAATTTTGACTCCAGCTCCATTACGGTATGCACGTCCTCCGCGTAGCCGGAGGCCTCTATGGCAACAGTGGTCGAAGATTCGCGAAGATTCTTGCCATGCTGAAGGGTATCTGTAGTTGCGCTTACGCTGCACCCAGGACAAGAAAGGTTGGTAGGTCGGAAACGTAAGAGCCCAAAGGATTGAGACGTACTCTCCTGCAAACACATACCGTGAATTGCGAGGAAGGAATACCAGGAAAGCATATGGCAATAAATATGTGTATGCTTTCATTTTTGACTCGCGTGTATGGTGTATGTTGCCGTCACTTGATGGAGTGTAAAAAAGCTAGTGTTGCGTTTGGACGGATCGAAGTATCGGCTTAGTTAGAAAATTCACATTGCTTTTTATCCACCATTACACAAGGATTAAGGTAGTCGGAGCGATTCTGACAAATAATCCTCAACACGACGATCTGTCTGTGGTTTTTAAGCGGCTCCATGAACATGTCGCTGCCGCATCCAGGAAAAGAAGTAAAGACGTGCTGTGCGGATCGAAAGCGAGCGGGTTGAAGTTCTCGAATCGTTACTGGACACCAGAAACGTCACACGTATCCCGTTCAACTGAGCTTCTACCCCATTTAGGAGTAACTAAAATCACAATTATGTTTTCGGCCATATTATTCGCTCCTTTCTATTGTGTTTATCGCGAGGAGTCCTATCTAGTCGCATTCACATCGTTTGCACGTTCAAAAACTTCCCCCCCCCCGGCGATTTCATTACTACTGCTTGCCTTCATGGTCTCTCCGTGAACCTATCCTTGAATAAGCTCCATAGACGCGAATAATAATTCCCATCAAAGCGTCCTTGATCTGATTAATAACACCGTCCTCAAAGGCCATGTCATTGATCAAACGAAGACCACCGCTTTGCAGCCATTCGTCCGCATTTCGCACAGAAGGGCACAAGGACCGAGTAGATTCTGGGTCGCGTGAGTGACCTTCCCCTGGACATCTTGCGTGGTACCATTTGTACATCTCAACGCTGGGTATGGCAAGTGAAATGATGTAGCGGTTTCCTTAGCGAGAATGAGAGAAGTAACAAGCACGTTGCAAAATTCATATTACGTACATGAGCTCTGATCCTGGGATAGGCAAACGTTGGAAAAAATCAAGTGGGAGCTGGGTGTAGGATGATTCCACACCTGTCAAGTTAGCCACCTTTTCAACAAATTGCTTAGGTGAAAGCACGTCCCCGGCTATGGGGAGCACAATTTCAGAAGGAATATCCGAATGCGGGGCGAGGAGGACAGTGGCAGCCACCCTTCCGATATCCTTCGGGGAAATGAATGGAATGGCCATATCTTCTAGCAGAGGAATAGAGAAAAAATATCTGCTAATACGTCCTGATGAGGGATTACGCTCAATACGCACCCGTTTCGTGCCCCTTTTGGTGACAATATTCTCGTAAAAAAAGGCAGTATGGAGATAAACTATGTGGGAGAAATTCAAAGTGCGCAAGTATTCCTCTATTTGGAACTTGTTATCCATCGCATACACCCCAATACGCTCTCCACCTGAGAACACGACGCGTTTCACGCCAGCCGCTATCGCTGCGTCCCCCAAATTCTTGCCTTGTTGTACCTCGGAGCCGTCGTGATCAGAAAATGTCACCAGGAATAGTGAATGCACCCCTGCCATGGCCCGTCCCACGAAGGGACGGTCAAGCAGACTACCTTCATAAAGCTCAACACCGTGGGCGGTAAGAGCCAATGCTGCCTGTCAAAAAATATGCCCGTAGAGTTCGCTAGTACATAAGGAAATGACCTTTTGACAGGAAAGTCGATCATACGTACCTTACTCCTGGCGTTTCGTGAGGTAGTACGCAGCCGTAGACGATTACTGACAATCAAATCCTGGATGCAACCAGAGCCCTGTAAGCCCGTGCCTCCGATTATGAGAGCCAGGGGTAATCGCGATTCTGGTTCCAATGCTTTGTCTTGTGTTGTCGGTTTTGGCATGTCTAATCCAAAGCAATTGCAAAAAAGGAGTTGTGACTTGTTTGAGGTCTTATAATAAAGCAAAAAAAATTAAATATCATAGTAAGCCTTGCCATCGTTATTTGAGTGACATATGGACGCCTTTGTTCGAGACAGCCTTTTTCGAACCCACCAAAACTTCAACTGACTTGTCTTCCCGGGAGAGGGAGGAGGTTAGCGACGTTGGATGGAAGCCATTGACGTGCCAAGTTTCCTGAAGTGAAGTATGTCTTAGCTTCTCTCAACATCCTTTGTCAACTTTGTACAGAAATGGAGCTGGCTTTGATAACATTTTCCAGATAAGCGGCGGCCAGTCACTTGGAAAAGAAAATATCTTGCTGTTTGATAATGGTGGTCGAGCCCACTGGCATTATGGACGGAGATGAGACACAAGCCGGTATGACTCCTTCAACGATCAAAATACCGGTAGATTGTAGAAGGATGCTGACGAAAGAAGAGGGTTGGAATTCGGGTACCGATAGCAAATATCGATGTGAGGCTAAAGGATCAGGACGGGGCAAAGATGTTTCTCCTACGTCTACTTCTCCACTTCTTGTGCCGGTGGCGGATACAGAAATCAAAAGGAAAGTTGGCTGTATAGGTGAAGATGGTAGGAGTAGTGATGATTCATCAGACGACGACGGTGACCGGGGGATGCAGCTTGGGTTTGTGGAGCGGCTCCCCGAGGAGATGCAAAATCGCTTGTTGTTCCAAGACCCTGACTGGCGCGACTGGGACGGAGGGAAAGTGGGCGGGAAGCCCATATGGCTAAACCCTAGAGATCTACCCCCTCAAAAATTGTTGCTTTGTCCCTCCTGCCAAGATCCTCTTAGCTTCGTCCTGCAGATTTATTGCCCTCTTGACGAGCCTGAGGAGGCCTTTCATCGCGCCCTATACGTCTTTGTCTGCCAAAAGTTTCGATGCCAAGGACCGGGGTGCGTTAAAGCTCTGCGCTGTCAATTACCTCGTCAAAATTTATTTTATGCTTCAGATCCTCGGGATATTAGGAAAAACGGAGGCCGTATAAAGGGACGAGCAGCCCTTGCAGTGCGGACGTGTGACGTGTGCGGGCTGCGGGCAGACAAAGTCTGCGCGGGCTGTAAACGCGTTAGCTACTGCACACACAAACATCAAAAGGAAGGATGGAAAACAGGACATAAATTGGACTGCAGAAAAGTGGAGAGAGAAAAGCTCGCTACCGAGGGTGGCGGCCAGGAAAGGGGTGCAAACCTTACCTCTGGGGGTGTCCCAGCGTCTTCGGTCAATCCCCCTCAGGCGAATGCACCAGACCTTGGGAGACCTGCTGACTCGGGAGTCAAAAACGCTCTGCGCTCTACATTTCCTGAATATGAGATCGTGATCGAGGAGGAACGCGTACAGAACGATGCGGTCCGTGACGCTCGTGAGCAGGATGCAGACGCGGCGCTTTTAGAGAAATACAAACACGTCATCGTCTCAGAAACCGACGACGACGCCTCTCTTGATCAACAGCATTTGAATCAAGCCACGGGGGCCAAGTTGGCCCTGACGGACGCTCTGAGCTTGCGGTTCCTGGCTGTGATCGGTCGCTACCCTGCACAGATTCTTCGCTACGCACGCTGGGATGACGCGGCCGCCTTGTGGGTCTCCCGAGACGAACGTCCCGCCTCAAGCACCGACATTCCTTCCTGCCCTCTCTGTGGAGCGAGGCGCGCCTTTGAGTTTCAGGTCATGCCGCAACTCCTCCACCACCTCCGGGTGGATGCACAGGTGCAAGCACCCGGGCATCTCCAGCTCGGCTCCCTGGATTGGGGAACTTTGGCCGTGTATACATGCGTTAAAAGTTGTAGGACCGGTGAGAAAGTCACCGGGATCGAGGAGGGGACGGGAGGGGAAGAGGGGAGGTATGTAGAGGAGTTTGTCTGGCGGCAAAAGCCGATGGCGTGATCGGAGGCGGGAAAAATTCAAAGCAGTCACACAGCAATGAGGATGAGTCTTTCATATCAATGTTTGCTTCCTTCCATGAGTCCTGTCATCCTTGAATTACGTCCACCCGATCAAAGACGGCTGAACCATCACCACCACATCCAATACCCGGACACGCAAGTTGCTTCAAAACATGGCTCCCTGGCGGCATCTTTATACCACTCATGAAGACGTGGCGCTGCTGCTTCCACCAACTCCGCGTGTCCATCGACTAACCGTTGCATGAAGGGAAGCAAGGTCGCATCTGCTGCCGAGAAAGTCGCGCCCGCCAAGAAAGGGCATGGCCCAATAATCTCTTTGTCGAGCTGATTCAACGATGAAAAAAGGCTAGTTATGTCTTTTCGTTCGATGGCCGTGCGAGCGCTCCTCAGGAATGGATTCAGGAGCGAACGCAAGTGAGTGTAAGCCTTAGGCGAGGCGGGAACCAGCGGATTGGGAAAGCCAAGCTTTGGACCTGGAAGGCTTGTAAGATGGTCAAGAATATTGTCGGACTCCACAACACATCGCCCAGACGGCAGCCATAGCACTGGTACCTGTCCTTTAGGACTGATGTCCAGAAACCATTGCGGTTTGCCACTCCCTCCGTAGAGTCCTACCTCCAACAAATCATAATCCTTGGACCCAGCATACAAGTATTCAAGCGCAATCCACGCTTTTTGCGCAAAAGGGCATTTTTTGTTCGTGACGAGTCGAAGCCGTGAAGGGTTCGAAGGTTTGGAAGAAGAGGCAGAAATCATACTTAATGGTGTCAAATAAGCCTGAGTGCCGAGGAGGAAGAGGCAGAGGGAGAAAAATATTGCGCACCACCCGCTGACGCCCGATGGAGTTGTTGCAACTCTTCGACTTCTCATTCAGCTCACTTTTCCGGCAAAGTAGCTGAAGAAGCGTCGTAAACTCTGTGCTGCAGAGGAGGAAAGGGGTGGGGAAGGGGGGGGGAGGTTACTTCGTTTAAGACACATTGTACCACTTTTTTTCCTCATTTACGCGAGTTGCATGAAAGTTTCACTCGTGAAAGCGAGACAATTAATTGAATTGCAAGTGAGTGTTCATATTGAACAATCAGACAACCTTGCGTAGCGGTACACGTCTCTCTGGGCACACAACCCACATGACTTGTGGGCATATCACCAACCCTTCGGAAGAAAATTTTGATAGAATCAAGAATACAGCTGTAGATCGTAAATCCAATGATATTCATTTTTGTCGAAATGTGGCCACAAAATGTGGCTAAAGCTTTTTGCCTGAACTCTCTAGACCAAAACTTTCAAATCGGCCCTTAGTTCTAGGCATCAACGTATTAACATTTTTCAAAGTCTCGCTTTCTCTCGACTCTTTTGAGTCTCAATCAGAGCTGAACTCCTTTTGAAGGTCATTTCTCGGCAGTCTTCTCCGCTTCTGCCTGATTTTTGCCCTTACCAGTACCTTCGTGTCCTTTTCCTTTCTCTTCTTCCTCTTCCTCGTCTTTTTCTTCCTCGCCCTCATGCGCCTTCCGCCATTCTTGCAAGCGTTTGTATTCGTCGTAGTGACTCATTCGCTTTTTGGCAAAGGCCGCGTGCTGAGGGCTCTTCATCAGCTTGTCGTCTGAAGCACGGTCATGTCCTGAATCCGAGGAAAAACTTGCCGATCTGTCTTTGCCTGAGCGCTGGCTGCTGCCGCTCCCGCTTCGAGACATGGACGGAGACTGTCCATCCCCTTTCCCTCCTGCATCGGACACTGCCGACGATGAACCCCTCGCTTGTCGAAGAGCCTCTCGATTTTGGGCAGCTTGTTCCAGTGCTGTCGTCAGTTCCTGCCAGTTTTCCGCTAGGTAGCCAGGTTGACTTTTCTTGGCAATTTGACTGGGCGTTCCAGGTGCTGAGGAGACGGAGTTCGAGCGGGAGACCCGATTTCGGGTGACAGGACTGCCCTTATTTCCGGGGGGCTTGTCATCTTCGCCCTCTCCAGTCCCATCCAACTTCATGTTGTCATCCTCGGCGTCGGCTGGTTCGTAGGACATGTGGTAGGGCGTGGGGGGTTCATCGATCTATGTCGGCGACGGACGGGATCAGGACAGGGAGAGATGGCCCGGGAAGGGTGAGAGAGGGAGGATCAGTGATTCTCGAAGTGGAAGGTCGATGGGGTTCAATGGGAGGGAAATGGCCTACTTTTTGTCGCGTTCCCCGCAGCTTGTCGTGCTCCGCGATTGTCTCCTCATCCCATCTAACCCTGAAAAGACAAGGACGATAGTATTGCGGAGGACGGTGGGCGAGGACGCGGTGTGGGTATTTGACATCCCCATGTGCTTTCAAATGCGCAAGAACCAGAATCATGTACAGAATCCCCGTGACCCACGACGGGGCACTTACCCTCTTCTTGACGCATCATCTTCTTGGCGGCATCCGGAGGCACTCATGACTGTCCGACGGAGACAAATGAATATATCTGTTTCTCGAAGACGGAGCGTACGACAGTAGCATCTTAATAAGTTTGATTTTAACCCATTAATCAGTATTACACAGCGCACAATACAAAGCGCTAAATAACCGAAGTAATAAAACATCGCATGCAATTCCTCCCGTTCGGTTTCCTTTTGCAAGTCGTGCGAAATAGCAAGCAAGTCATCTCGATCTCAGGCGTGCTTCAATTGCCGGTCTCTTCTCGGCAATTGCAGCCCCGTCCCAGAAAATATAACTTAAATTGGACAGGGCAATTTTCCGGCTGACACTTTCTAAAATCCTTGAGATGTTCGGGGACGCAGTTCTCAATCCGAAAATAGGTGGGTCACGACACGGAAGTAGAGGGCATTGGAGTTACGACGGGCGTGGGCGAGAATTCATGTTCAAGGAAACCTACGCTGCATAAAGAAAGCACTCATTTCGTTTCCTGTTTTTGATCCTTCTGGCTTTCCTTGGTACCCCCTCAGACGCGCAGGATATCGAAGAATCCAAGACTATCCTAGGCCTTCATTTGGACAGCATAGCGCCCGAGCTCCTGGTCAAGGAGGCCATACAAGAGGCGGCGTACCCTGGACAGGCGCTGGGTAGGCCGCACTTCGTGACGCCTGAGACTCTGCCGAGGTAAGTTGGCGGACGTGGGGATTGGGGAGAAGCTGAGTGTGGGGTGGCGATACACGACAGAAGTACAGCTCACAGTGTTGCTCCAATATCTCCTTAGGCTCAGCGCCGAGGGACTCAAGGCATTCCAGACGCGGCATTTTACGGCGAGGAGCATGGTGCTGGCCGCGGCGGGTGTGGAGCACGAAGCATTTGTTGACCTTGCGAAAAAGCATTTCGGGCGCTTGCCGGCAGGAGAAGGCGCTCACAAGCGCGCACGGGCCCTTTATCAGGGGGGCGAGAAGCGGATTGAGCAGCCTGACAGCATAGACCCATTTACTCGCGTGGCCGTGGGCTTCGAGGTGGCGGGATGGCATGACAAGGACCTGGTAGCCATGTGCGTGATGCAAATCCTCCTGGGTGGTGGGGACTCTTTCTCCGCAGGCGGGCCTGGGAAAGGCATGTACTCACGGCTATATAGGGAACTTTTGAATCGGTACTACTGGGTAGAGGGAGCCGAGGCCTTTGTGAACCTTCATAATGAGACGGGGGTCCTGGGGATTGCAGGTGCCTGCGAGGCCGCTCGTGCCGGTCAGCTCATGCACGAATTCTGTGCGCAAATCTGCAAACTCGCCTTGACGCCGGTTGATCCTGTAGAATTGTCCCGGGCGAGGAACATGCTGAAGTGCAATGTCTTGACACAGCTTGAATCTCGAATCATTCTCTTCGAAGACATTGGCCGGCAGATGATCACGTACGGGCATCGCGAGGCTCCTGAGGCCTTGTGTCGCAAGATTGACGAGGTCAAGGCCGAGGATTTGATGAAAATAGCGCGGCGGGCCATTTCAAAGCCGGTTTCCATCTCAGCGGTTGGAAAAGATTTGAGGACAGTGCCCAATTATGAGCAGGTACTACAGTGGTTTGCTCAGTCATGACGCTCGCTCGTGCATGGGTATTAGGAAAAGGGCCTATAGAACAGCGATGTGAATACTACATTAGTTTTGAAGCATGAAAGAAAACACATCCCATCGAAAAGTGAGTCGAATTCCTTTGCAAAAGATCTTATTCATGCCTCCATGTTTTTGATTATTTCATGTGAATAAAATGCTGTCTTATGGCAAGAGCGCTTATGGTTATACGCTTGACATTGGACATGAGAGGGATGATGCACAGTGACATCGATTAACCGCCAGAAATTTTAACTGCTTGGGGTTAAAAAGACATGGCACGACATTCCATGTCACGAATGTGCTGTCTTCAATACCGTCATCGGGCCTCTCTCGGTTATGATGGCAACTTCCGAAAAAACAGCGAACTAGGGAATTTTTTTGTATGCAGCATGAAAATTCACACCTCAATAATTCCGTGTATTCTATAATTTGTACTAGTCCTGTGGTTGTTTCCATCGACCGGATGTATGCTGAATTTCCCAAAAAAATCCATGGTGGGGTACTCATCCAAGTTCTCAGGGCTTTTCGCAGATGTCGAGAAGTGTCGACATGAAAGACAACCGATGACATGTCATGTCATCGACGTAAGTCGACATCGAGTCTGTGGTTTATGTGGAGGACATGTCCACTCGACATGTGAAGTGTTAACCTTGCATCGTATACGCAAGACTAATAGAAGGGTCTCAGAAATAACCCGGATGTACAAAGGCAGCCAAGACGAAGATGACGTCGGCGTGGAAGGCGCGACACACTCGTACAGTACGGGTTCTCAGGGCTTTTCAGTAAAAGCTACCCGGACGTATGTTCGAGGGAAAGTTCTATCTTCACCATCTCGCACTAATGTGAGAGTGGTAAAAAAGTGGTTTTTCCTATCGGGAATTTCTGTATGGAGCATGAAAAATAATATTTCAATAATTTCGTGGAATCTATGATTTTAACTAGTCCTGTGGTTTTTTCCATCGACCAGCGCCCATATCTTGAAGCAACATCGATGGGTTACTACAAGAGGACCGTAAAACGCGAAAAACTTCTTCACAGATTCGTAAATTGTATAGTTTAGCTAGTTTTGTGGTTATCGCAAAATGAATTTACTTGCAGCCATGCACTATCGTAGGTGAACACAATGCTGGGACTCTTAAAAAGACAACCCCAGGTAGCTCGGAGGTATCGGCTCTGAAATTTT
>Ga0102934_1000210_pt1 | contig 36130 bp, 29 predicted proteins | sample SalPonR2_A_D1_MG_FD_78175 | JGI IMG/M metagenome (GOLD analysis project Ga0102934, IMG submission 78175) | Salt pond soil microbial communities from South San Francisco under conditions of wetland restoration - Salt Pond MetaG R2_A_D1_MG | ecosystem: Environmental > Aquatic > Marine > Intertidal... | reverse complement strand
TATAAGTTAATCAAGATAGGGGTTCCAGGAATAAGCAAGACGAGCAATTAATATTTAGGCGGAATAGTACATTCTGAACTTTGGTTGTTTACCCAGTATCTATTTCCGTAAAATTAAGTCAAGAAGGAGTGGTCTAAATGCCAGCTGAGAGATTGGATAAGATTTTCAAACCAGAGTCAGTGGCTATCATCGGGGCAAGCGAAAAGGAAGGCTCTGTTGGTGCCACCTTAATGCAGAACATAATTGAAGGTTTCGAGGGGGATATCTACCCTGTTAACATCAACAGGGATACTGTAATGGACATCGAGGCAGTCTCCAATGTTAAAGAGATAAAAGGCGAGGTAGATTTAGCTCTAATTGCAACCCCTGCCAAAACCGTCCCAGGTATAGTTGATGAATGTGGAGAAGCAGGAATTCAAGCTGGAATCGTAATTTCTGCCGGATTTAGTGAAACCGGAAAAGAAGGCAAAAAAATCGAACAGGAATTAAACAAGAAGAGAAAAAAACATAATATGAGGATACTTGGCCCAAATTGCCTGGGAGCCATCAGACCGGCGTCAAATTTGAATTTAACCTTCCTCAGGAAGAATCCGGACACTGGCCACGTGGCTTTCCTATCACAAAGCGGAGCGATGGGCTCAGCAATTTTAGACTGGTCTACAGAAGCCAAAGTTGGTTTTAGCAGCTTCGTGTCCGTGGGGAATATGATGGATATCGACTTTGGGGATCTCATCGATTACTTCGGTCAAGACTCTAAGACCAGCAGCATTATCATGTACATGGAAGCGATCAAGGACGCCGAGAACTTTCTGAGCGCGACCAGAGGCTTCGCTCGAACAAAGCCAATTCTTGTGATCAAAGCGGGAAAGTATTCAAGGAGTGCAGAGGCAGTTGCTTCGCACACGGGTTCTTTGGCTGGAGAGGACCAGATTTACACCGCGGCATTCAAGCGCGTTGGCGTAACGCGGGTCTCCAATGTGGATGATTTGTTCAGTAGTTCGGAGACGTTGAGCAAACAGGAGCTCCCTGACGGCCCGAAGCTAGCAGTCATAACCAACGCCGGTGGACCAGGGATCATGGCAACTGACGCCATCTTAGACTGGGGTGGGGAGCTCGCCGAGCTATCACCAGATACGCTTGATCATCTGAATGAAATACTACCACCCCACGCCAGCACCCAGAACCCTGTAGACGTGTTAGGTGATGCAGGATCAAAGAGGTACAGAGAATCAGTTAAAACCTGCTTAAATGACTCCAACGTCGACGGTGTAATTGTAATCTACGCACCTCAGGGAGAGGCCACGGCCGATCAGGCTGCCGAAGCCATTGCAAAAATTGCCAACGACACAACTAAGCCAATAGTAACTTCATTTATGGGGGGGTCGGAGGTCGAGGGAGGCCGCAAGTTACTCAGGGAAAATGCCGTACCTACAAGGCCAACCCCGGAACAGGCGATCAGCTCATACATGTATATGAATCAGTACGCAAGAAACTTGGAATTACTCTACGAAACCCCCGAAGAACTGCCGGTGGATAGCCAGCCACCTCGGCACCACTTAAAGGCAATGGTAAGAAAGATTCTACAATCGAACAGAACGGTTTTGTCCGAAGTTGAGGCAAAGAAATTTCTCGATACTTACGACATACCGATATCTATGACGAAAGTGGCAGAATCTGCTAAAGAAGCATCGAACCTTGCTTATGAAATGGGTTATCCTGTAGTTCTTAAGATATATTCACACGATATCACACACAAATCGGATGTAGGGGGAGTCGAATTAAATCTCCAGAACAAAGAACAAGTAGAAGAAGCATACAAGAGAATCATCAGTAAGGCGAGCAACAAAAAACCATCCGCCGAAGTTATCGGGGTAACCGTCCAAAAGATGGTTACCGGCGTGGGGACTGAACTTATACTTGGATCCAAGAAAGATCCACTCTTCGGGGCAACCATATTATTTGGAAGAGGCGGTACGGGGGTCGAGCTGTACCGAGATACTGCGGCAGGATTTCCACCGCTTAATCAGGTACTCGCCCACAGACTGATGGAGGATACTAAAATCTACCAGATGTTAAAGGGCTACCGCGGCGAACAGGGAGCAGACATAAGAGAACTAGAAAAACTTCTCGTGCGGTTTTCCCAGTTGGTAATGGACTTTCCGAAAATTAAGGAAATCGATATCAACCCGCTGGCAGTGGTCGACGGATCGTTTCAGGCGTTAGATGCCAGAATTATTCTGGATGAGAAGTGCAAAGAAACAGATATCGAAGATCCTCACGAACACCTTGCCATTGCCCCTTATCCACGTCAGTACGTCGAGGAATGGAGATTAAGTGATGGGCGTGAGGTGACCCTGCGACCTATCCAACCTGAGGACGAGCCGTTAGAATTCGAATTGTTCGACTCATTTTCAGACAAGACTTGGCGTCAGCGGTTCTTCGGCCCGAGAACGGAAACCACTCACAGGGAGATGACTCGGTACACAAATATCGACTACCGCCGTGAAATGGCGATCATAGGTCTACTCGAGGAGAATGGAGAGGAAAAGATGATCGGCGTGGGTCGACTTATCATAGGACCCGAGAAGGACACAGGCGAATACGCTATCGTGGTAGGTGATCCCTGGCAGAGACTTGGCCTAGGTGAGAAGCTGACTGATTCAATTATCGGTGTTGCAGAAGAAAAAAAGTTAGAAAGCATTTACGCTACAATCCTCAAAAACAACAAGCCAATGATACAACTTTCAAAAAAGATGGGCTTTAAGGAGGTAGAACGCGATTCGGACACCGTAGAAATGGTTTTAAGATTACGATAGCCCCAAATGGCAATAAGCTCCAGAACTTAGACATGCTGGAAGATTCTGCCGAGTTGCAGCCGATATACGGCTTTGTTAAGATTTTGACATTAGTTCACCAATTTACTTTTAACCAATAGAATTTTTACTCAATAATCATAGGAGGGTAAACATTGACAGAACCGAAAAAGTGGGTTAAGCCTGACCCCGAACAGGAAGATGTTTTTTGGCCTACCCAAGAAATGAAGGATCATACCTGGGTATCAGACGATTCAATTTACGATGAAGCCCTTGAGAACCCGAAAGAGTTCTGGGCAGAACAAGCAAAAGAAGGTCTCGATTGGTACGAAAAATGGGACGAGGTTTACACTGAAGAACCTTACGAGTACGACTGGTTCGTTGGAGGAAAGTTAAACCTCACCTATAACGCGGTAGATAGACACGTAGAAAACGGCAAGGGCGATGAAACTGCCATAATCTGGGAGCCAGAGCCACTCGACGAAGACACAGTCCGTATTACCTATTCCGAACTCCTGGACGAGGTATGTAAGTTTGCCAACGTTCTGAAGGATCTAGGGGTTGAAAAGGGAGATCGGGTTGGTATATACATGCCCATGATCCCCGAGGCATTAGTAGCAATGCTTGCGACTGCCCGTGTGGGTGCAGCCCACAGCGTAGTTTTCTCTGCATTTAGTCCCGATTCACTCAGAGACAGGTTAGAAGACGCCGATGCAAAAGTTCTGGTTACCGCAGACGGTTATTACCGCCGGGGTAAGCCGTTAAACTTAAAGAAGAATGCCAACAAGGGTCTCCGAGGGTCTCCCGTAGAGAACGTGGTGACGGTCAAGAGAACCGGTTCAGAGGTTGAAATGAACGACGGTAGAGACCACTGGTATCACGAATTAATGGAAGACGCTTCCACGGAGCATGAACCTGTTGTCATGGACAGCACTGACCTTGCATTTATCTTATACACCAGTGGAACTACGGGTAAACCAAAAGGCGTTATGCACCATGTAGGTGGTTACGCGGTACAGTCTTACATAACCAATAAGTGGAACTTCGACCTGCATGAAGACGATATTTTCTGGTGTACTGCGGACATTGGCTGGATTACGGGACACACTTATATAAACTACGGACCGTTAATGAACGGAGCGACTACCGTAGTTTACGAGGGAGCACCTGATTACCCAGAATACGATAGATTATGGGAAATCATTGAAGACGAAGGAGTAACAATATTTTACACCGCACCTACCGCAATAAGAATGTTCATCAAACAAGGAACAGAGTGGCCGAATAAACACGACCTCTCCAGTTTAAGAGTTCTTGGAACGGTTGGCGAGCCAATCAACAAAAGCGCATGGATGTGGTATTTCAATAATATAGGCGGCGGCCGCTGCCCAATAGTCGACACCTGGTGGCAGACAGAAACTGGCGCCAACGCGATTAACGCTTTGCCAGGAATTGGACCATTTATCCCTACTTACGCAGGCAAGCCCTTCCCGGGCATTAATGCCGATCTGCTGGATACAGAAGGAAACCCAGTCGGCGTCGACGAAGGTGGTTATCTAACGTTAAAATCCCCCTTTCCTCCAAGCTTAGTAAGAGGAATTTACAAACGTCCGGAAAAATTTAAGGAGGAATACTGGAGCGAGTACGGCCCCAAATATTACTTCACAAGTGACGGTGCTCGCAGAGACGCCGATGGCAATATCAGAATAACGGGACGACTTGACGACGTAATGAACGTGGCTGGTCACAGATTAGCTACAGGCGAAGTAGAAAACGCAGTCGGAAAACACCACCTAGTAGCCGAGTCAGCCGTTGTATCCCGCCCCGACGAGATAAAGGGTGAAGTACCAATAGCGTTTGTTATGCTAGAAAAGGGAGCAGATATCGACGGAGAAGTTCTAAAGAAAGAGCTGGTAAAACTAGTTGATGACACAATTGGACCCACGGCACGTCCCGCTGACATCATTATAGCTGACGAGGTCCCCAAAACCAGATCAGGTAAGATAATGAGGAGAATTTTGAAGAGCCTGGTGAAAGGAGAAAGTCCGGGCGACTTAACTACATTGAGAAATCCTGAAACAGTCGAAGACTTACAGGAAAAAATCTCTTAACCACAAAATTTATCTTTTACGGAGGTATAGCGTTGGAAATAAATGACGATGTAGCAAATCCTGCGGCGCTGGGACTCGGCGGGTTCGCACTATCTACGTTTATATTGAATCTAGTTAACTCGGGTCTGGTAGCAGGGGACACACTGGCTATCGTAATGCCAATGGCACTGGCGTACGGGGGCATAGCCCAATTTATGGCGGGCATGTGGGAATTCCGAAGAAACAACATATTCGGTGCTACTGCGTTCTCTTCATTTGGTGCATTCTGGATGGGCCTAGCGGCTTTTTACTTCTTTACCTGGGCAAACTTAATCCCCGAGGTACCAAAAGAAGGAGTAGCTATCGCTCTAATCGCGTGGGGGATATATACGGGCTATTCCACAATCGCAGCCCTGCGCGAACCACGAGCAGTAACCTGGGTATTTATCACTTTGACCATTCTGTTCTTCCTACTTGCCTGGGGTGAATTCAATCCCACAGTACATACGATCGCCGGTTACGAAGGATTAGTATGTGCGCTAATCGCCTGGTATGCGTCTGCAGGCGTTCTGATAAACTCCCTTTTCGGACGAACAATCCTACCTTTAGGATAACGTTGATCAAAAAGTACCACTCAAGTTAGAAATCAAAAAGCCGTAAGTATTACCTAAACTTGCGGCTTTTTTCTTGATTTTTCCACCATCTCTGTTAGATAATTATTTGGTCTGGTAAGCAGTTTGTATTATTAATCAAGTTCCCACCCAGCATCAAAAAGTCAACACCTTGGTTAAGCGATTCTTACACGTTGATTGAAAAATTTGGGTTAGCCGTAGGTTCAATTGAGATTAGGGAGTTAATGCAGCACCTAGTTTACTGTATTTAAATGGGTGTTGACCAAACCTACAGATTAACTTTAATCTGTAGGTACAACTGACGTACTCAGTGAATAGTAAACTGGGTGCTGGTAAGGCTCTTGGAAAAGAAACTTGTGTTGGCTGGTTTAGTTAGGTCCACTGGGTGAGAGAACACAGTTGGTTAAGAACGAGTAATTTGTATGTGTATTCTTTGGTAAAGATTGATCAAAAGAGAGAAAGCTGCTCAATTTAGGTAACACTATTCCAAAGAAGGTATAACCATGCTTGATTCAGTAAAGCGCGCAGTCGATTGGATGTTTGGTCAGACAAATGAGCAAAAACTTTCCAAGCTTCAAACTTATGTGAACCAAGTTAATGCTTTCGCGAAGGAGACGGCGGAGCTCTCAAACCAAGAATTAAGGAACAAAACCGCCGAATTTAAGAATAGATTGGAAAAAGGTGAATCTCTAGAGGATTTAATCCCCGAAGCCTTCGCCGTTGTAAGAGAAGTAGCGGAGAGAAAAACGGAAATGCGGCCGTATGACGTCCAAATAATAGGCGCAGTTACCCTACATCGTCGCAATATTGCAGAAATGGCTACCGGAGAAGGTAAAACATTAGTGGCAACTCTTCCCGCTTACCTCAATGGATTGGTCGGACAAGTACATATAGCAACCGTCAACGACTACCTTGCTCGGCGTGACAGAGAATGGATGGGGCCAATTTACGAAAGTCTGGGACTGGACGTTTCTGTCATCCAGGAAGATATGGACATTCCAGCTCGAAAAGAAGCATATCAATCCGACGTGATATACGGAACAGCATCCCAATTCGGGTTCGATTACCTCAGGGACAACATGGTGATTTCCGAAGACCAACGCGTTGGTGCCAAAAGAGACTACGCCATAGTAGATGAAATAGATAGCATTCTCATCGATGAAGCCCGAACGCCACTAATTATTTCCGGTTCAGCCGATGAATCCACAAAACTGTATAAGAAATTTGCAAATTTGGTAAGACGCTTTAACAAGGACAGCGACTACGAAATCGACGAAAAAAATCAATCCGTTTCCTTGCTGGACAAAGGCGCAAATCGCGCTGAAAGTTCTCTCAATCTTGACGACCTGTACTCGCCCGACAATATCACTATCCTACATCACCTTAAGGCGGCATTAAAAGCACAAGAGTTCTTTAAAAAGGATGAAGATTACATCGTCAAGGACGGACGAGTCATACTTGTAGACGAATTTACTGGCAGGCTCATGCCCGATCGACGTCTATCAGATGGATTACACCAGGCTATTGAGGCCAAGGAGGGGATGATGATTCAGCGTGAAAATCAGACCTTGGCTCAAATAACTCTACAGAATTTCTTCCTGCTTTACGATGGTCTAAGCGGTATGACTGGTACTGCAAAGACTGAAGAGGACGAGTTCGAAGAGATTTACAATCTCGAAGTGGTAGTTATACCCACCAACAAACCATTGGACAGAGATAGCAAACCTGACGTTATCTTTAAGACCAAAAAGGCGAAATACAACGCTATTACTGACGAAGTAGAAAGACTCAACGAGAAAAAGCGTCCTGTCCTGGTTGGAACAAATGCCATAGAAAAATCCGAGAAGCTTAGCAAACTGCTAAAAAAACTTGGCCTCTCTCATGAGGTACTTAACGCCAAAAACCACGAGCGGGAGGCTGAAATAATCAAAGATGCTGGACAACCGGGCGCAGTCACTATCGCAACCAACATGGCGGGCAGAGGCACCGATATCAAGTTAGGAGAAGGTGTTAAAGAGGTAGGTGGATTACACGTTTTGGGAACGCAACGTCATGAGAGCAGAAGAATTGACAACCAGCTTCGGGGTAGATCCGGACGACAGGGAGATCCAGGTTCCTCACAATTTTACCTTTCCCTGGAAGATGATCTATTACGAATATTCGGCGGTGACCGGATTGATTCAATAATGGATAAGGTTGGACTTGAAGACGGACAAGCAATTGAGCATCCACTGCTCACGAAAGCAATTCGGCGAGCTCAGAAAAAAGTCGAGGGCTTGAACTATGAACGAAGAAAGAATGTGTTAAAATACGACCAAGTCCTCGCCCAACAGAGAAAGGCAATATATGAACTACGGGACCATTTCGTACTAACAGAGAAAGAGAGTACATGGTCGGAAATCGACGGCTACATCCAACCGTTATTAACAGATTATGCTACGGAACTAGTAGAAAAGCACGGTGTAAATAGGAAGGGAGACGAGGAGGACATAGAGGGACTCATCAACGAATTGGAAGCATTTGATAACTTTGATAAGCCAAGTTTTACCCAAGACAAACATGATTACGATAGCTTTGTCGCCGATCTGATAGTTTCCAGCTGGGAAAAGCAATTGGAGGGGTTTAAAGACAAGGAACCGATTACTCCTGAAATCATTAAATCAATTATAGCAAATATTATCGACCGGAAATGGAGAGAGCACCTATACTTAATAGACGATCTCAAGGCAGGTATCGGTTGGTCTTCCTACGGTGGTAAAGACCCACTGGTTGAATTCAAACGTGAATCCTATCGCCTATTTCAGAACCTCGAAAATGCAATTAGGAAGGATCTTGTCGATTTCCTAGTCAAAACCCGTATCGAAGTCTCAAAAACCACAAAACCTGTGGAGTCCGAAGTACCTACTTCAAGCTTAAGGCTGATGAGAGGAGACAATCCTCAGGGACTTGAAACAAACAAAGACTCCAATAATCAATCCAAAAGCGGAAAAGGCACAAAGGACAATCCACAGCAAAGAATTGTAGATGAAGAACCGGGAAGGAACGACCCCTGTCCATGCGGTAGCGGTAAAAAATATAAATACTGTTGTGGAGCTGATGACTAGGGGATAGTGACTAATACTTATCTTAAATATCATCGGTCAAAACGCACTTTATTTTATTGACTTTTCGTCCTTACCTGTTATAATCATTTTAGGTTATAGTTTACAACATTATTTTTAGCTAAAGGAGGTGCAGTATGATTACTATATCTGTAACAGCGGCAGTTCTAGGATTTTTCTGGGCTTTTTGGGGAGCTGCAGTTATCTCGCTTCTGTGCTGTAATCCTTGTTGTTAATCACCGCAAGAACTTTCTTTTCCAGCACTACTTTTCAGATTACGAAGGAGACATTTTGGCTAGGCTCAGTTAACTTGAAAACGTTGTTGTAAGTGGGTGATTAGCTTGTTGAAGTTTAGGTCTTATTCCGTTGCAGTTTTGCTTTGTTTGTTTATATTATCATTTAGCATCGCCACAGTCGGGAGTGAAGTTACCGACAAGCTTACACGAGTGATACAATTAAAAGTCGGATTGGATTCAGACCTTTTCCGGGTAATTGAAACGAAATACCGAGGCGAAAGGTTGATCCTTATAGTTGTTTATGGATCTGAACGGGCATTGAACAGCGACCTCGGCGATCCCGTTAAAGCGGCTTTCAGAAAATATAAGGGTCAAAATCCTCTAGGGATAACCGTTCTTTCTAAAAGTAAATCAACAAAGTTTCACCCGTATGCGCTCAGGACCGTTAGAGGGGACGAAAAATTATCAATACAGAACGTTACAGGGATAACCGAGGGTTTCTTGGAAGGTGAAATGCCGAAAGAAGTTCCAATAGGCGAAGAAACTTTCTGGGGGAGCATGGGTGTGGTTACACTAGGAAAAGATTTTCCTGTGAATTCACCTTTCAAGGTACATTATGGAACTAGAAGTGCTTCCTTCTCACCACAAACAAGTACACAAACTCAAGTTGCTTCAATGGAGGAGCAATCAGAAACTCAGGACACCGGCAAACTATCCCCAACTGTCAACAAGCCATCGACTACAAACAACCCAGGAAATGTAGGCAATAATACTGACAACCAATGTCAATCAAAGAATCAGTGTCAAACCTCGACTTCACCATCAAACTGTGGTCAAACGCAGGGATCGGGCCTATTACTAGGTGGAATTGGGGCATCACTGCTGATGCTAACGCTCTCGCTTCTTTTTTAGAGAAATAAAACAGGCTCAAGAGAAAAAATTAACATAATATAGGGCGGAAAACCTAAGTGTTTTCCGCCCTATATGTTCTTCACATAAGATAGCTATTCAGAAGTAAGTTTTTCGTATTCTTCCTCTGACAGAAGGCCAGCGAATTCCTCTTCGTCTTCAATGTCCAATTCCACTAGCCAACCATCTTCCCAAGGAGACTCATTGATCAATTCTGGTGCACTCTCTAAATCTTCGTTTACCGACGTTACCACACCGGAAATAGGAGCTTTCACATTTGAAACCGATTTAACTGATTCTACCACAACCAATTCATCACCCTTTGCGAACTCCTCACCCGTCTCGGGCAACTCAACAAAAACTATGTCCCCTAGCTCATTCTGAGCAAAATCAGTTATTCCAAGCCTTGCCACGTGACCCGTCTTTTCTACCCAATCGTGATCTTCTGTATATTTCAGATCTGTCGGTTTAGCCATAATACCTCCTCTTGCCAAGATAATATGATACTATCGAATTCTCCCCTGTTAATTCAACTTATGTCCAGATATTCTCGAGAAGATTAACACCACGTGATCAAACCTTTGACCTCCATAGCTGAAAACAGGGAAGCAATAATTGATTACAGTCGTCATTGCAACAAATAAACTCATTAAGTATATTTACTCGGTGAAATCTACATGGACTGTGTAATTTTAGCCGCAGGTAAGGGCACTCGAATGAACTCATGTTACCCCAAAGTTCTACACAAGCTCGGGAAAGTGACTATGATTGAGCATTTACTTGAAGCTTTACATCCATTAGAATTAACCAATATCATAATAGTCACAGGTTATAAACATGAAATGGTGCAAAAGGCACTGTGTGATAGGGATGTAAAATTTGCCTATCAACAAAAGCAGCTGGGAACTGCTCATGCTCTCACTCAGGCACAAACGAAAATTCGAAGTAACAAATTTCTAGTAATGCCTGGTGATCTACCTCTAGTTACTGCATCCTCACTGTCCAAATTCCTGGAACAGTCCAACAAGTCTGGCCGGGATTTTACTTTATTAACGACTGAAAAATCTGATCCAACCGGATACGGACGAATTGTAAGAGACACTACGGGACGAGTGCTCAGAATAGTAGAAGAGCAGGATGTAAGTACAGAGGAAAGTTCCATCAACGAAATAAACACCGGAATTTATTCATTCAAAAACGATCCGTTACTTTGGAACAAATTGGACCAACTGGAAAAGGATAACGCTCAGGGCGAATATTATCTGACGGACCTGGTTGAAATCTACAACGACGAAGGGATCGAAGTATGGGCCCCAAAAAGCACTAACTCCGAGGAGTTCATGGGTGTCAACAACAGAATGGATTTAACTAACGCAATCAATATAATGAAGAAACGCAAGTTCAACCAGCTCATGAGTCACGGGGTTACCATTGTCGACCCTGGTTCCACTTTCATTGGTACCAAGGTCGAAATAGCTCAAGATTCTCTAGTCAACCCTTTTACGATGTTGACAGGGGAAACAGTAATAGGGGAAAGATCGACCATCGGACCACATGTAGAAATCAATGACTCTAAAATACATAACGATGTGGAGGTCAAACATTCGATCATAGAAAGTTCAACTGTAAGATCTGGATCTGTAGTTGGACCTTTCCAACATATAGGACCTGAATCTACCACATAATGTCAATTACCCCGCCCCAAGGGACGGGGCTTGTACAATACCTGTTTGGCTAAGTACATTGATCTTTTACAAAAGAAGACCCAGCAGTCAATTCGTCCTGCTCGTTTGAGCTAGAAACAGATACAACATTAGTTCCGAATTGACTGCTGGAGGTAAACCAGCCGATTCCTCCCCGTAGCAAGTTGCGGGGATTCCTCGGCTAATTTTGGTAAAGACCTCTTAAATATCGGCCAAGCATTAGAAGAGGGGATTATCTTGAAGGACTTAAAAGTAATTACTGGTAATTCAAATCCAGAACTGGCAAAGGAGATTGTTGCTAATTTAGGGAAAAGATTGACCGACGCTAAGGTCAGAAAGTTTCCTGACGGAGAAATCAACGTACACGTGAAAGAAACAGTCAGAGGCGCTTACGTTTTTATCGTTCAATCCGTTTCACCGCCAGTAAACGACAATTTCATGGAACTGCTTCTTATCATTGATGCTTTAAAACGTGCCTCTGCAAAACATATAGCTGCAGTCATCCCATATTATGGGTATGCGCGACAGGATAGGAAACAAACCGGCCGGGTTCCAATTAGTGCCAAATTGGTTGCGAACATGATTGCTACCGCCGGTGCCGACAGAGTGCTAACAGCCGACCTTCATGCTGGGCAAATCCAGGGCTTCTTTGACATTCCTGTAGACAACCTCCGGGGGGACCCGTTCCTCGCAAACTATGCCGACAGTAGAATATCACAGTCCGAGGGCGTAGTGGTAAGCCCTGACGTGGGGGGAGCGAAAAGAGCAAGAAAAGTATCGTCGAGACTCAATATGCCACTTGCCATTGTGGAAAAGAAAAGAGATGCTGAGCAAGGGAATGTCGAAGTTCTAAACTTGATAGGAGATGTAGATTGCAAGAAATGTTTGATAGTGGATGACATCATTAGTACGGCGGGTACTCTTACAGAAGTGGCAGATACTCTAAAAGAAAGAGGATGTAAAAACATTGAAGCAATCTGTACTCATGGCGTTTTCTCCGGCAAGGCTCTGGAAAGGATCCAGTCATCCTCAATCAATGTTGTCACAGTGACCAACACTATTTACAATAAAGAGGCAAGAAAAAGCGATTTTGTGAATTACATATCTGTAGGCAATTTATTTGCGAATACAATTAAGCGGATTTACAAGGAGAAATCTGTCTCGACTTTGTTTCCTCATTCTTGATCCAAAAGTCAAGAACCCCGCCCCAAGGGACGGGGCTTCCTCGGCAAGTTTTAGCAACAATGATAATTACGAATAAAAGTACAAGGTGATATAATGCTGACTTTACAGGCAAAAAAACGAAAAGCGGAAGTTAACCCTAATTCTCTGAGACACGACGGAAAACTACCCGCTGTATTGTACGGACCCGATCGAGAAACGGTAAGTCTTACTATAGTTAAGAAAGAACTAACTGAGTTGATGAAAGAAATAACCAGGAGTACAAGACTGAACCTAAAACTAGACGACACAGCTAACAAGGTATTTCTAAAAGATATTCAATATAACTACTTGACGGATGAACCTGTCCACTTAGATTTCTATGAGGTGGAGGATGATCACGTTGTAGAAATGGAAATACCTATCATTACCGTGGGGACACCCGAGGGAGTCAACTCAGGAGGAATATTGGACCAATTAATGGAGACTATTATGGTCAGCGGAAAAGCTAAAGATATCCCCGAGATAATTAAGTTAGATGTGGAAGAGCTACAAATTGGGGATTCCATCCACGTATCCGACCTGGAAATGGAAGGACTCAAGCCCCAAACACCGCAGGATAGGGCGGTATTATCCATACTATCGCCTCGAAAGGAAATCAAAATCGACCTGACCGAACCCACAATCGGCGAAGAACTACTGGTAGAAGAAGAGGAATTAGAAGCCGAAGAAGAGGAACTGGAAGAGGAATTAGAAGCCGAAGAAGAGGAACTGGAAGAGGAATTAGAAGCCGAAGAAGAGGAACTGGAAGAGGAATTAGAATAACATTGCACGGTCTGCGTAGATGTTAGATCAATACCAAAGAGGTAAAAATATTTTGAAATTAAATAACGATATTAGATATAATTTGAGCATAAGGCACAACCTGGGAGGTGAGCTAGATGAGCAATATGTATAAAAAGTTCTCAAAAAAATCGATGGAAATAATGGCTACAGCCTATGACGAAGCGGAAAAACTCAACGACGGGGCTGTCTCGGTAGAGCACTTATTATTAGCTTTGCTAAAAGCCAAGAATACCAGAGTCTACAAGTTTCTAAAGGATAACGGCCTTTCCTATCATCACGTATTGCGCGTCGTAAAAAGGAACGAAGAAGAAGAACTATCCTTACCACTCCAAGGCGAATTAGAACCTACCTCCAAGCTCAAAAAAATAATGAAGATGGGCTATGATGAAGCTAGGACTGACAAGGGAGAAAACAAAATAGAACCTGCTCATCTCCTTATAAGCATCTTAGAAGAAGGAAATGGAATCGCCTCCTCGGTTATCAATCAATTTGGAATCACAACTAGAAAGACACGAGCATACTTTTCCATGGTACATAAAGGCGAAGGCAAACAGGGTATGGAGTTAAAACTTCAATCAACTGAATCCGGGAAAACGGAGAATGGAGTACTGGAAGAGTTTGGCCGAAACTTGATTCGCGAAGCGCAAAACGACGAGCTGGACCCCGTAATAGGGCGAGAAGAGGAAATAAACCGCGTAATTCAAACCCTAACCCGACGTAAGAAAAACAATCCCGTACTGATTGGCGAGGCCGGCGTGGGCAAAACAGCAATCGTAGAAGGATTATCTCAAAGCATAGCCGATAAAGAAGTTCCGAGCATACTGACAAATAAAAAGATATTTGAAGTTGATATGGCGGCGATGGTGGCCGGTACAAAATATCGAGGAGAATTTGAACAAAGATTAAAAGCACTAATAAATGAGGTAACATCGCGAAAAAACGTAATATTGTTCATCGATGAACTAAGTACGGTCGTGGGAGCCGGTGGAGCAGAAGGAGCAATTGACGCTTCATCAATACTAAAGCCACCGCTGGCATCTGGCGCAATTCAGAGTATAGGTACCGCTACATTAGACGATTACCGAAAATCTGTGGAGAAAGACCCGGCGCTGAAAAGAAGATTTAAGACAATAATGGTCGAAGAACCTACCATCAATCACACAATAAAAATTCTAAAGGGCCTTAGAAGTCGGTATGAAAACCATCATAACGTCAAGATAACTGACGAAGCAATCGAACAAGCAACTAGATTAAGCGATAGATATGTCACCGGACAGTTTTTGCCTGACAAGGCGATTGATCTTATTGACGAAACCTCAGCCAAGGTACGGTTAGACAATTTCAACCTGCCTCCCAAATTACGGAACATATCCAGAAAAAGAATTTCTATCCAAACCAAAGAGGAAAAAGCTATCGAAGAAGGAGACTACGAACTCGCTGCAGACCTACGAGATCAACGAGAAAAACTAGCAGAGGAATTAGATGAGATGAAGAACGACCAAACTGAATCTCACAATGGCGACAGCTTGGTTGAGGGGAAAGACATAGCAGAAATGGTTTCCTCCTGGACAGGGGTGCCTGTCGGTCGCTTGCAGAAAGAAGAAAGGAAACGAATGGTGGACATGGAAAAAGAAATTCATAAACGGTTGATAGGCCAAAATGAGGCAGTCAACGCCATATCTCAATCATTAAGGAGAGCTTATGCCGGGATTAAAGACCCCAATAGACCTATCGGCTCGTTTATGTTCCTTGGACCAACGGGTGTCGGTAAAACCGAATTAAGCAAGACCCTGGCCGAATTCTTGTTCGGCGACGAAGAAGCACTCATTCGGGTGGACATGTCGGAGTACATGGAAAAGTTCAATGTGTCGCGATTAACAGGTGCACCGCCAGGCTATGTTGGTTACGAAGAAGCCGGAAAGTTAACAGAAGCAGTTAGACATCGACCTCATTCTGTCATTCTCTTTGACGAAATAGAGAAAGCTCACAACGACGTCTTTAACATCTTGCTCCAGGTAATGGAGGATGGCATCTTAACCGATTCTCAAGGACGTAAGATTAACTTTAGAAACACAGTCATGATAATGACTTCAAACCTTGGTGGAAAACTAATAACCGACAAAGCACAACTGGGATTTGGCTCAAAAGAAATAGATTCCAAGGAATCTTACAAAGAAATGAAGAAAATGGTGATGGACAAGGTAAAAGACGAATTTAGACCAGAATTCATCAATAGACTTGATGATCTAGTGGTATTCCATCAACTGACAGAAAAAGAGCTATTCAATATTGCCGACTTGATGTTAGATCAATTGCGATCTAGATTACTCGAAAAACACGCACTCGGCTTAGAACTCACCGCTGACGCTAAAGAGCTTTTGGTAGACGAGGGATACGATCCAAAATATGGCGCCAGACCCATGAGGCGAGCCATAGAAAACCTAATCGAAAATAAAATCTCAGACCGTTTACTCCAGGATGACTTTGCCGACAATAATATCATCAAAGTGGATACTATCGACGAAAATATCTCAGTGGAGGGGATCAACACCAGAAGTACAGTTGGCGTTGGAGATTGATAGTGAATGGCCTATAAATGCACCAACTGTGGTTTCACCTCTGTCGAATGGCTTGGGCGCTGTCCAAAATGTGGTCAATGGGACACGTTCAAAGAATCTTTTCCGTCCGAAAAAGATAAATTAGTCGAAGAATCGCCCTCTGGCGCGGATAAACTAACCCCTCTCTCGGATATAACCCCACATTCCCATAACCGATTAACTACACATATCGGCGAGTTTGATCGTGCCCTGGGTGGGGGTTTAGTTCGTGGATCGGTCGTACTGCTTGGAGGCGAGCCCGGAATAGGTAAATCGACACTAATGCTTCAATTAGCGGCAAGCTTGGCGACACAGGGTAAAGTACTCTATATTTCCGGAGAGGAATCGGCCAGACAGTTAAAAAGAAGGGCGAACAGGTTAAATCTATCATCGGAAAACCTTATAATTTATAGTGGTGGAAATCTCGAAAAGGCAATAAGTAATTTGGCTCAATTAGACCCTCTTTGTGCTATCGTAGATTCCATTCAATCAATACATAGCGTTAACAATTCTTCAACCTTAGGCAGTACAAAACAAGTAAGGAAACTGGGGCAAAGTTTTACCCGAGTAGCAAAGCAAAAAGAGATTACGACTTTATTGATTGGCCACGTAACCAAGGCTGGTGATTTTTCTGGGCCAAAGACTATCGAACACCTAGTAGATGCCACCATATACTTCGAAGGCAAACAAGAAAGCAACCTACGCATGCTTCGACCCGAAAAGAACAGATTTGGCTCCACCCAACTGCTGGGGTTGTTTCAGATGAAGAAAGATGGATTGTTTGGAATACCAAATCCATCCAGGTTTTTTGCTACAAACCTGAAAGACTCAAATCAACCCGGAGCAGTTACTGTCTGCAGTATGGAAGGTAACCGACCAATAATGGTAGAAATCCAAGCTCTCGTAACACATGCTAATTACGGTGGTAGTGCTCAGCGAAAAACAACGGGCTTGGACTACAACAGGGCTTCGCTGCTCCTTGCAGTGTTGAACAAACAAACAAATATAAACCTGGAAGGATTTGATATCTTCTTAAATGTCGTTGGGGGGTTTAAGATCAGCGAGACTGCTGCCGATCTAGCAATTGCTACTGCCATAGTTTCCAGTTTCTATAACACTAAATTGCCAAAAAGAACAGTAATACTGGGCGAGATCGGGCTAAGCGGAGAAGTCAGGGCGATCCAAAACTTGCAATCCCGAATTTCGGAAGCAGAAAAACTCGGTTACCAAAAAATGTTCGTTCCCGCCAGTAACCAAAGTATCAATCAGAATAAAATTACACTTAATCTTAACAAGGTAAATAACTTATCCGAGACTTTTTCTCGCCTCAACTTGGAGGGTGGACAATGAGTCTTGATTCATTAGAAGAACTGTTAGAACAAATTGCGCCAGGGGCCATTCTCCGGGATGCCTTAGACAGAATTGTCGAGCAGAGCCACGGAGGATTAATAGTCCTATCGCAGTTGGACAAAATACGGGAAATTATCACTTCAGGCTTTAGACTGGAGGCCGAGGTAACCGCTCAACGATTGAGTGAACTGTCAAAAATGGATGGTGCCATCATACTTGAAGATAATCTATCAACAATTAGCTACGCTAATGCCCACTTAGCACCAGATCCTACTATTGAAAGTTTGGAAACTGGCACAAGACACAAAGCAGCCGAACAAACAGCAAAGCAATTCAAAATACCGGTAATCGCAATATCGGAAAGAAGGAACAGAGTAACCATTTACATCAACAACGAACGTTACATCCTTAGAGATATTTCCACGATAATCTCAAAAGTAAACCAGGCTCTTTTAATTATGGAACAGTATCGGGGGAACTACGACGACGATCTACAAGAATTAACAGCGCTCGAATTGGACGGAAACGTTCTGCCATTTCACGTAGTTAACCCAATTACCACCATAGGGCAAATGATGACGCTAAAAAGTGAAATAAATCGAATGTTTCTCGAGCTCGGTGAGGAAAAGACGTTGCCAAGTAGACAACTCGAAAACATGATGTCCGGCATCGAAGCAGATCTCAGATTTATCATAAAGGATTTCAAGAAAGATAGTCCAAAAGACGTGGAACCTCTAGAGAACGAGATAATAGAACTCTGTTCGGACACACCGCCATCAACCAAACGCGTGATGGAACTTCTTGGGTACGATGAAGAAGATCTTGACGAATTTCTTTCATCACGAGGATACAGGATTCTCCATAAGATACCTCGATTACCGCACGTGGTTATCGAGAGAATCGTAGACAAATTCGGAAGGCTAGAGGAGATCCTAAAAGCAAAAAGGCAAGAATTAGAAGACGTAAAAGGAGTAGCGGAAACTAGATCCAACACAATAAAGGCTGGACTTCAGAGATTAGAAAACAGAATTACTATAATGGAGGATTTAGAACGTTGAACGAAAGAGACAAATTAACTAGATCCGTCAACTGGATACATGAACGCATAGATACTTTGCCAAACATCGGGATGATCCTGGGATCAGGTCTATCCGAAAGCCTTAATTTCCTCCAAGAAGTAACCGAACTGAATTGGCGAGATATCCCCGGTTTTCCACAACCAACTGTAAAAGGACACTCTGGCAAACTACTCATCGGGGAGATTTATGGAGAGCCAGTTTTAGTCCAACAAGGCCGAATTCATTGGTACGAAGGGCAGGACTGGGAGAACGTGTTATTCCCAGTTAGGGTCCAGACACTGTTGGGCGTAGAGAAGTTAATTATTACTAACGCAGCGGGAGGTATAAATCGGAATCTTCTTCCTGGAGACCTGGTGCTTATCACCGATCACATAAACTTCTGTGGAGACAACCCACTCCGTGGGCCAAACGACGAGAGATTTGGGCTGAGGTTTCCAGACCTTACCAATGCTTATAGTAAAGACCTCGGGGCTAGAGCAGAGGCGGCCGCAACAAAACTGGACATGAATCTAAAATCCGGTGTCTACGTCATGACAACAGGCCCAAGTTACGAGACCCCTGCTGAAATTCGCGCTTTGAGAGCGCTAGGAGCAGATTTAGTGGGAATGTCGACCGTTCCAGAGGTAATAGCCGCCCGCCATGCGAATGTAGAGGTGCTCGCAATATCCTGTGTAACAAACAAGGCTGCGGGGATGCAGGATCAATTAACCCACGAAGAAGTAATTCAAGTAACTACAAACACAAACGATAAGCTAGGAAGATTAATCCAAGAGATTGTAAACTTATTTGATAACTAGGAACTCCGGTCAGGGATTATCGATATGAGTCCTTTTGGAGGATAGAGCTAGGCTTAGTGGGAATAATTACTCTTCCTTCGTAACTCGCTTAAAGCTACCTATGTTTCTGTATCGTTCGTGCCGCTTGGCCAGAAGCGTCTCCCGGTCTAGCTCAAGTAATTGACTCAAATTTCGATTCAAAGACTCCTCAAGACTTGACACGGTAACCTCGAGATTTTTGTGAGCACCCTCTGGGCCTTCACCGATGATCTCATCCACAATCCCGAGCTCCTTTGCGTGATCCGCAGTTAACCTTAACGCGCGAGCGGCTTCATCGGCGCTATTTTCATCATTCCACAAGATAGCTGCACAACCTTCAGGCGAAATAACCGAGTATATAGAATTTTCTAACATTAACACTCTATCAGCTGCCCCGATCGCTACCGCACCACCGCTACCACCTTCACCAATAACCACAGACATGGTGGGTACGTCAACTGACACCATCTTTGATATACTTCTGGCGATCATTCCCCCGATGTTCTTTTCCTCAGCGTCCTTGCCCGGGTAAGCTCCCGGTGTATCGATTAAAGTCAAAATAGGGAAACCAAACTTCTCCGCCAGATCCATTAATCGGTGAGCTTTTCTATAACCTTCTGAACGGAGCATTCCGAAGTTTGTTTCTTTGGACTTCGATGCGTTCCCCCCCTTGCTTTGGGCAATCACCATTACAGACTGCTCATTAAACTTTGCCATTCCCCCAATTAAAGCTTTATCGTCCCCCAGTAGACGATCTCCATGAAGAGAATAAAAATCGTCAGTTAGCCTATCGATATAAACCTTGGAACTTGGTCTATCCGGGTGCCGTGCAAGCTTAACGATATCCCACTCATCCAGTTCTTCCTTGGCACTTTCCTGTCTTTCAGCCAATTTTTCAGCCAAGTTATCAATTTCCGCAGAGAGATCCAATCCATTCTTGGCATTGAGGTTTTTGAGCTGCTCTATCTGTTTCTCCAGCTCTTGTAGCGTTCTTTTTTCACTCATAGCAATTCAAAAGAATTTCAGGACTTCTGACAATTCAGATCTGAGGTTATCTCTTTCCACTACAGCATCTACCATGCCATGATCGTAGGCAAATTGACTTGACTGAAAATCTGGAGGCAATTCTTCACCTATTGTCTTTTCGATAACGTTCCTCCCGGCAAAACCGATCAACGCTCCTTTTTCTGCCAGTATGATATCACCAAGACTGGCAACGCTCGCTTCTACTCCAGCGGTCGTTGGATAGGTCATGATCGAAATAAAAGGTAAGCCTTCCCGGTCAAGGAGGTTTCTAGCAGAAGTCGTTTTCACCATTTGTAGAAGTGATAGGAGGCCTTCCTGCATCCTCGCTCCGCCCGAGGAAGAAACTAGAACAAACGGAAACTTCTTTTCAGCAGCGAGTTCAATTCCGTTAACGATTTGTTCGCCGACCACAGAACCCATGGACCCGCCAATAAATCTAAAGTCCATCACTGCCAGAACCAATGACATGCTCTCTATCTCCGCGGTGCCGGCTATAATGGCATCAAACATTCCGGTTTCCTTCTGGGCCTCATTCACTCTCTGTTCATAGGGCTTCACATCGATAAACCCCAGAGGGTCATCGGATTCTATCCTCCTCGTTTCGTCCACAAACGACTCCGAATCAACTAACGTCTTGATCCTTTCCTTGGCGGTCAAAAAGAAGTAAGCTCCACAATTGGGGCAAATATGGTTGTTCTCTTGCAATTTCTTTTTGAATATAAGTTTGCCACAAGACTTACATTTGACCCACAGGGCCTCATCCTTTTCTTGTTTTTCCTCAAAATCAACCCTTAAATATTCCTCGTCACGAAACAGTGGCATACTTACTGGTCACCCATAAGTTCCTCTCCAACTCTATTGTCCAAAAATTTGGCTGGTATTACAATGCCCATAGATAGAACAAGCCTTAAACCTTCTTCTATGGTAAGACCAAGATAAGTCAGATCTTCTTTGGGTACTATTACTATCATGCCACTCAGCGGGTTAGGAGTTGTGAATATGAAAACAGCAACGACCTCATCTCCAATAATTTGGTTCAATTTGCCGAGTTTGTTATTTGTGACAAACCCCACGGTATAACATCCCTTTCTTGGATACTCCAGTAGTACAACGTCCCGAAACGTAGAGGAATTACGGCTCAGTATAGCATTGATAATCTGTTTAACAGTAATATACATCTTGTTTACAATGGGGGTTGAACCGATAGCTCGGTCAATTAAAGAATAGACCTTTCTTCCCACGTAGATTCTGGTAATTACACCCATAAAAACTATTAATAGAAGTGTAAAGATCGCACCTATCCCCGGAAACCACTCCTGACCGATTGTCATCATCAAAAAATTACTGATGAGGTTTCCGAAGTCCGATCCTCTGCCCGTAAACCTCACTATCATACGATATATCAACCACAAAACATAAAAAGTAAGGCCCACTGGCAAGATGACAAGCAAACCGTTAATAAAACTGTTCTTAAGATACGCCAAAACCCTGCGCATATGTCCCTCTCTAAGTTAACATTTGTGATATTAATTCTACATAACTTGAGTTATTCTGACACGTTCTTTATAACATTAGGCTATTCGTATGTTCAATTCCATGTGGTTGGAACGGGGTATTTATTATAATATAATCAGGTTAATGAGAAGAGTAAATTGGACAATAACCGAAAAACAACATAAAGAATTGCAGCGTCTATCACGTAGAACGGGGCTTCCTATTTCAGAGCTTGTCAGACGCTCTTTGGATAAGTATCTTGGATTAGTTGGGGAAGAACCTCTTCGCAATATCGATGATGAAATGAATCATTCTTCTTAAATGTATAGGAGGTAATTATTTTTAACGTAGCATCAGAAAAGGAAATAAAGGGAGGAAAAGTAACTGATGTATATTTCAAGCGCACCCAAGAAATACTCAGGAAAAACGATATCGATAAACATGTCAAGATGGAGATTAGAACCAAATCGATCCCTGGAAAAGAAGCTGGTGTGTTTGCCGGCTTGGATGAAACCTTAGAGTTACTCCAAAACACCGGCATGTCCGTTTGGTCAATTCCAGAAGGAAGCTTATTCCTCCCTTACGAACCGGTTATGATAGTCGAAGGTTTGTACCGGAGCTTTTCCCCTATGGAAACCCCTCTCCTCGGTTTTATATGCCAGGCAAGTGGCATCGCCACAAAGGCTCGGATAATAACCAGAGCTGCGAAAGACAAACCCGTCTTCCATTTCGGCTCGCGGAGGATGCATCCAGCAATTGCACCTATGATTGGTAGAAGCGCATACATAGGTGGTTGCGATGGTGTTGCAGTAACGAAAACTGCAAAAATGCTCGGCCTGGAACCCGTAGGCACGATCCCCCATGCCTTAATCCTCCTGCTGGAGGATTCCACGACTGCAACTGGTATGTTTGAAGAAATCTTCGGAGACAAAATCAACACCGTAGCACTTGTTGATACTTTCGGCGATGAAAAATTCGAAGCGCTGGAAAACGCTGATCTCACCGAGGGATTAAACGCTGTCAGGCTGGACACTCCCTCCTCACGTAGAGGTAGTATGCTCCAGATTGCTAAAGAGGTCAGATGGGAACTTGATCTGCACGGCTTTCAAGACGTCGATATCTTTATCTCGGGGGGGCTCAACGAAAACACCATTCCCGAGCTAAACGAGATCGCCAGTGCATATGGCGTTGGAACATCAATTTCCAACGCACCCGTCGTCGATTACTCACTGGATATTGTTGAAATCGAAGGGGAACCAATCGCCAAGCGCGGAAAACGTTCAGGAGCCAAGCAGCTCTATGTGTGTGACAAATGTGGGAATAGAGAGGTAACTCCATGGAACGTGGACGAGCTTAACTGCCCGGTCTGCGGCCGCCCAATGTCAAAACAATTAGTAAAAATGATAGAGGACGGGAAAATTATCGCGGATGATCGGTCAGCTCAAGAAATAAAAGAGTACTCCTTACAGAATTCGATAGAAGTCGAGGAGGAATAGAGATTCGGCAATCAGCGTGGAAACGAATCCGAATTCTTAAGACACAGTCCAACAATTGAAACCTTCATACTTTATTCACATCCATTGCATATGCTGTTTAACAGTATGTTGAATTAACCCTAATGATAACTAACAATTACTCTACTGAGGTGATATTGGTGAATTTCACAAAGAAAACTGTATTAGTCCTTGTATTAATATCTGCTCTGGTTTTTTCCTCGTTCGCTATACTTGCACAGGATGGCTCAGATCAAAAAGGTAATTCAGAACAACAACCAACCATCGTAGCTACAGTTAACGGAGAAAAAATAACTCAACAGGAACTTTCTCAATCGACACAGGTCTATCAGATCATCATGACCTTATCTCAACAATACAGAACATTTGCTCAATTTTTGATGACCAGCGAATCCGGTAGTAAATTCCTCACAGAATACCGTAAATACGTGTTGGACCAACTAATCACTCAAAACCTTAGGGCTCAACAAATCGAGGAAATGGATATTACGGTTCCGGACGACGAGGTTCAAACAGAGATTGATAATATCATCGAAAACAATAAACAATTCAAAGACGAAAAAGCCTTGGAAGATTACCTCAAAAACAACCAAAATATGACTATGGATAATTTAGAATCTATGATCAGGGACAACTTAAAAGTGCAAAAGTTAAAAGAAGAAGTGAGCAAGGACGTTAGCGTAAGCGAAGAGGAAATCCAGGAATTTTACAACAATAATAAGGAAAGCTACAAGGACGACGAAGGTAACGTAAAACCGCTGGAGGAAGTCAGAGAACAAATAACGAACTCGTTAATGAATCAAAAGCAGAATGAGTCCTACAATAATTGGCTTGAGAAAGTCAAGGAATCAGCGGAGATCGAGAAAAAAGAAGAGAACATCTAAACTAGTTGTATATCTCTTTGAGCAATGTCTCTTCCAGGAGAGTTAGATAAAGTTACTCCTGTTATCGCTCTCCTGGATTTGACCCGTCAAATCTAGAACTTACTTTCGTATAAACGTTGAGCTTTTTCTATGGAGCGTTTCGCCTCCTCTCTCCCCGACCAGCCTAGTGTTTCTACCTCTTTTCCTCCTTCCAACTCTTTATACACCTCAAACATATGTGAGATCTCATCCAAGATATGATCAGGTACATCATCAATATCTTTGTAACCCTCGTACCTGGGATCGTTCAATGGAACCGCAAGAATTTTATCGTCTCTTTCACCAGTATCCAGCATTCCCAGGATACCAATTGGTCTTGCTTCCATAATACAGCCTGGAAAAGTAGGATTAGTCACAAGTACGAGAATATCCGCAGGGTCTCCGTCCTCGTCATAAGTCCTTGGAACGAACCCATAATCACCAGGATAATGTACCGCGGTATGTAGAACTCTGTCTAGTACAATTTCTCCCTTTTCGATGTCGTACTCATACTTGTTCTCGCTCCTGCGGGGGTTCTCGATAACAGCATGCACAATCCTTGGGGAATCCGGACCGGTCTCCAGATCACGCCACTTATCTTTCATGTTAGACCTCCCTGTTGCTTTTCGCCGTCTAGCGTTAACATTCAGGCATCAGAGCCGCTGGATCTGTCGCATAATGCGCTGAAAACCATATTTTCCACTAGCTCTTGAAAACCTATTCCGGCATAACTGGCAGCAAACGGTAAATCGCTCATTTTCGTCATTCCCGGAAGAGTATTGACCTCTAAAGCGTAAACCCCTCCATCCAAGTCTACACGGAAATCTACCCTACTGTATCCACGGCAATGATGAGCACGGTGCGCTTTCATAGCTAACTCCTTTACCTCTTCCGTAATCTCATCGGACAATCTTGCAGGTACAATAAATTCGGCCTTGCCAACACTATATTTAGCTTCATAATTGAAAAACCTCTCTTCAGTAACATTCAGTTCAACCAGGGGCAAGGGAGTTAATTTACCGTTTAATTCAAGCATACCTGCAGTGATCTCCTTCCCAGTAATGTATTCCTCGATAAAGACCTTTTCGTAATTATTCCTAACCTCCGCCGTAGCCTCGATTATTGCTTCTTTATCGTCAACAATTTTTATCCCTCTACTAGAACCTTCGCTTACCGGTTTGACAACGAAGGGAAAACCCAAACTTGAGATAATCTTTTCCCTATCGATCTCCTCAGATTGACCTATTTCAATGTACTCCGGTACATTAACCCCGGCTCGCTGAAAAGATTTTTTGGAATATAGTTTATCCATTGCTAGCGCACTTCCATAAGGACCAGTACCCGTATAGGGGATATCCAGTAATTCAAGCAAAGTTTGCACTGTACCATCTTCGCCTATTCCACCGTGAAGGCAATTAAACACCAAATCAGCTCCGATTACTAAATCTAACAGTTCACTCGGACCGGAGAATTCCCCTCTTACTGCGTTAAACTGTTTATCACTTTTCACTAAAGATTCGTAGACGTTGGTACCACTATGCAAAGAGACATCACGTTCGGAAGAGTTACCCCCCATCAGAACGCATATCTCTATGGGTACATTTCTATCGGTCATTGTACTTTTACCTAATAATAAAAAACCGTGGTCCGACTTTCAGTACGAAATTGTACATTTAGGTTACCCCAATCTCAAAAAGTTGTTCAAGGTTAGAAATCAGTTAAATGTGAATACGAATTGCAGACATTGAGCATTCAACCTTCAGAAAACTTTCTGACCACCAAAAAAAATCCTTCCCCAATTAAGGGGAAGGATAAAATTAACTTAGCGCGATATTTATATGTTATTCAACTAGTTAAGAGTTTCGCCGCTTTGACAGTATTCGCCATAATTAAGGTCGTAGTCATTGGTCCAACGCCTCCAGGCACAGGAGTAATGTAATCGGCTTTTTCCTTAACATTCTCGTAATCTACGTCTCCGGTTATCCCACCCTCAACCTCATTGATACCGATATCGACAACTACGGCGCCTCCAGAGACCATATCTTCGGTAATAAAATCTATCTTTCCGACAGAAGAACAAAGAATATCCGCTTGCCTGGTCTTTTCTGGTAGGTCCTCAGTTTGATACTCGCAAATGGTGACAGCCGAGTAACCTTTCCTAAGTGCTAACATAGATAGTGGTAAACCAACAGCCCCACCGCCTACGACTACGAATTCCGTACCTTCTAGATCTATACCCGAGTAATCCAATATTTCCATAACTGCATAAGGCGTCGCAGGAAGCAACGCTTCTGGATCATTTTTTAAGTCATCGTAGCTTGCCCGGAACGCACCGCCAGATAATAGTTTTCCACTATTAATTGGGTTAATACAGTCAATATCCTTTTTAGGGTCTATCTCGGTACGTAACTCTCCAATCTCCAGATTCTCTGGAAGAGGTAGTTCTACGAAAAGCCCATGCACGGTCGGATCGCCATTTAATTCCCTAATTTTACCTACCAAATCTTTCTTAGAAATATCCGCATCTAGTTTAACACCGTCGTAATTAATTCCGAGATCCTCGGCCAGGCGCTTTTTCGTCCTATAGTATACTTTGGCACCAGGATCGTCACCAACTAAGACTGGAGCGATAGTTGGGTTTACACCCTGATCCTTAAGCTCAGATATTTCTTCTTTAAGTTCGCTCCGATACTCTTCCGCTATTTTATTTCCATTTAGTTTTTTCATTTTACCTCCTTATCAAAAAATGAAACGGGTCAACTTTCGATTAGAGATAGCGCTTCGTCTCGAGCAGCTTTATCAGTCGTAAACTTCCCACGTATTGCTGATGTCACCATCTTTGTCCCCGGTTTTTCAACTCCTCGAATCGTCATACACAAGTGTTCAGCCTTGATCTCAACAAGAACGCCATACGGGTCAAGCTTTTCCATTAGTACGTCAGCTACCTGAGAAGTGAGCCTTTCCTGAATTTGCGGTTTGCTCGAAGCCACTTGCAGCGCCCGAGCCAACTTACTCGCCCCGACAACACGTTTCTCCTTCGGCATATAGACAATACTTGCACTACCTAGAATAGGAAGCAAATGATGCTCACACAACGAATGAAACGGAATGTTGTTTAGCAACACCATTTCTTTGTAATCCTCTTGAAAGAAAGTTGAAACTACGTCGCCCGGGTCTTTGTGGAGCCCATAGCAAAGCTCTTCCATCATTCTAGCTACCCTGCTGGGAGTGTCCTTTAACCCAGGCCTACTTGGATCTTCCCCTATTCCTTCTAGGATTAATTCAGTTCCTCTTTCAATCTTTTCCTGATTCAATTCAAACTCCTAATACTACAATTATTTAGTCAAAGTTCGATCAGAACAAACCAACTACATTCCCTTCGTCATCAAGATCGACGTCCATATAAGCTGGCTCCGACGGTAACCCGGGCATAGTGCTCATCTCACCGCAAAGTGGATATACAAAACCCGCACCCACACTTGCACGGACCTCCCTTACTGGTAATGTAAATCCAGTTGGTACTCCTTTTTTCTCCGCGTCATGTGAAAGTGAGAGATGAGTTTTCGCCATACACAAAGGAAGATCGCCAAAACCAGACTCTTCGTAATCTGAAATTTGTTTTTCAGCCTTACTGCTGTAATCCACTCCGTCAGCGCCATATACCTCTTTTGCGATTGTTTCGATCTTTTCTTTAATTGATTTGTCTATATCGTAGAGGAATTCAAAGTTCGACTCCTCATCGGTCGCTTCTACGACGGCTTCCGCTAAATCAACAGAACCTGCACCACCTTCAGTAAAGTGGCTTGAGCCAACCGCATCGTAAGCGCCAGCCTCTATAGCCTTCTCCTTAACTAACTCAACTTCCTTGTCGGTATCCGTTTGAAACCTATTGACAGCAACTACAACAGGTACTCCAAACTTCTGAGCTATTTCAATATTCTTAGCCAGGTTAGCCGCCCCTTTCTCGAGCAACTCCAGGTTTTCCTCCGTATATGCTGAATCAAGATCTTTACCGGCAACGACCTTTGGCCCTCCACCGTGCATTTTCAAGGCTCTCACTGTAGCAACTAAAACGACGGCATCAGGTATAAGACCGCTGTAACGACATTTAATGTCGAAGAATTTCTCCATACCGATATCAGCACCAAATCCAGATTCGGTAACTACGTAATCGGCCAACTTCAAGCCAACCATGTCCGCCAGGATTGAACTGTTTCCATGTGCGATGTTAGCAAATGGTCCAGCGTGTACAAATGCAGGCTGTCCTTCTAGAGTTTGCAACAGGTTGGGCTTAATTGTGTCTTTCATTAATACAGTCGCCGCACCCGCAGCACCGAGGTCTTCAACGCTAACAGGCTCTCCGTCCCAATTGTAACCTATCACTACTTTTCCGATTCGCTCACGTAAGTCGTCCAGCCCGTTGGTAAGACCCAATATAGCCATTAACTCCGAAGCGACCGTTATGTCAAACCCACTTTCACGCGGAAATCCATCCCACTTGCCACCGAGTCCTACATTGATGTTCCTTAACTCACGGTCGTTAACGTCAACAACGCGATTCCAGGTAATAGAATATGGATTGATATTTAACTTCTCCAAACCTTTTTTGGCCCAGGCCTGGTCAGAGTAATTGCGCTCATGCATCATTCGAGCGTCAATTGCAGCAGCAATGAGATTATGAGCTGCCCCTATTGCGTGGATGTCTCCCGTCAAATGAAGGTTGAAATCCTCCATAGGTATTACCTGGGAGTATCCTCCACCAGCGGCTCCACCTTTAATCCCAAAAGTGGGGCCCTGCGAGGGCTGACGGATGGCGGTCATTACATTCTTGCCAATCTTACCAAGTGCCTGAGTAAGACCAATGTTTGTAGTCGTTTTTCCCTCTCCCAAAGGTGTGGGGGTAATGGCCGTTACATCAATATACTTTCCGTCCGGTTCATTTTTTCTTTCTTCGTATGCATCAAGTTTAACTTTCGCCTTGTAGTCTCCATAAAGCTCCAACTCGTCTCTCCTTAGACCAACTTTTTCAGCAATATCTGTTATTGGCTTAAGATCCGCTTCTTGAGCAATTTGAATATCGCTCTTCATGGGTGTAATTACCTCCTAAATTTAATTGTAAAGTAAATGTAAACTCTAGATTTAGTAATACTTAAATTAAACGGTTTTCTCCCTTCTAATTAATCTCTACCAAAGAATACAAGTAGAAATTACTCCTCTTTCATAAACTGTATTCTCTCATCCAGTAAGTGCAACCTAATCGAGGTCATTCAATTTTCTTTTGAAAAATCTGACCAGCACCTAGTTGAATATTGACAAACGGAGATCGATGAAAACTTCGTGCTAGGTTTTAACTGCAGGTAAATCTCATTAACTAGGTACACATTAAGCTGGGTGCTGCACCAACTCTCTATTCTCAAATTGAACGTACGGCTAACCGAAATTTTTCAATAAACGTGTAAAAACCACTCAGCCTAGGTAATAAAATCCTCCTTGAAAAGGGCGCGGTCACGGTCCCTCGCATTTGTTACCGTTATGACTTACTTCTTATATATTTGAGGTAACCCAGACAACTTTTGTCCTCTCCAAGTAAGGCTTCTGCTGCCTTTAAGGTGTCCATCATCGGAGTGTCAGTTGGATCGATTAAAGCAGCATCCAATCCTGCCTCCAGAAGCATTGCAAACACCGTACGATTGATTAAACATCTGTCTGGAAGGCCAAAAGATACATTGCTTAATCCGATATTTGTTTTAACGCCGAATTCCTCCTTAATCTGCAGGACGGAGTCTATAACGTACTGACCCTGCTCTTGATTGCTACCAATGGTCATTGCTATTACGTCAACGTATAGCTGATCTTTGGCAATACCCAGTTCATCGCATTTTTCGAGCAGGGCTTCAGTTTCGTTCAATCTATCCTCGACTGTCATGGGCATCCCTTCGGCGCCCATTGCCAAACCTATGATATCGGCATCATAGCCTGAAGCGATTTCGCGGGCGTCCTGTTTATCTTTCTCGTTACTTATCGAATTTATGACAGGTTTATGTTTTACCTTCTCTAAACCAAATTCCAGTACCTCCGGATCCGGAGTATCAATAGCGATCCTCACGTCTTCGATTTCGTCTTCAACGACGTCTATTAACCATTCCATATCGCTTTTTTCCTTCTCTCTCGATTCACCAGCGTTCAGATCGATCGCATCTGCGCCAGCCTCAGTTTGTGCCCTTGCTAACCTACGAATAAAATCTTCATCTTTCTCTTTTAATGCCTTTTTTACCTCATCCCTTGTAGAGTTAATTAATTCACCAATGGTCAAAAACATATACAGTTACCTCCGAATTAAAATTTTATAACAATTGTCAAACTGTAAGTACTAATTCAAACGTTTACAAGAGAATAGCTTAAGCCAAAAAGCCGTAACTCAATTATAGAATATAACTAATGTGTTCACAAACACATGAGTTATAAATCTTAATTTAAGAAACCCTGTTGGATTTTTAATCTTACTCAAACGGAACAACATCTACTCAGAAAACTTAAAGATTCCCTGCTCAATAAGGGTAAACCGGGCATCTAACTCTGGCCAGAGTTGGTCCACCTCAATATGGGGTTCCGAGCAGCTTGTGTTTCATTTAGCCTTCCCACCGGTGTTTCAGTGGGTGCGTTGTGAAGAAGCTCAGGATCATCTGCCGCCTCTTGGGCAATACTTACCATGGCCTGAAAGAAGCTATCAAGCGTTTCTTTGGTTTCAGTCTCCGTTGGTTCTATCATCAATGCTTCCTGGACAATCAAGGGGAAGTATACTGTTGGGGGGTGGTAACCGTAATCTAACAGCCGCTTTGCGATATCTATTGTCTTTACCCCTTCTCCCAAACCGCCGCCATTCAGAACAAACTCATGCTTACAGCTCCCTTTGTAAGCCAAGGTATAGACTTTCTGCAACTTCTCCTTTAAATAATTCGCATTCAAGACAGCATTTTCGCTGACCCGTTTTAGACCTTCGTCACCCAGAGCCAGTATATAGCAGTATGCTTTAACTAATACTCCAAAAGCACCAGGAAAACTATTTACCCGACCGATCGACTTCGGCCTGTCATAGCCAAACTGATATTCTTCATTATTCTTCTCTACTATCGGGACTGGGAGATACGGTTCGAGGTTTTCTTTCACAGCAACTGGTCCCGATCCAGGTCCCCCACCGCCATGTGGGGTACTGAAAGTTTTGTGAAGGTTGAAGTGAGTGATATCCATTCCCAAGTCCCCGGGCTTGACCTTGCCGAGAAATGCATTTAAATTGGCACCATCGAAATAACATAACCCACCAACATCATGAACAATGCTAGCGACTTCTAGTATATCCTTTTCAAATATCCCCAGCGTATTTGGAACTGTGAGCATAATACCTGCAGTATTCTCGTCTGCTACTTCCTTTAGCCCATCAATGTCGACAGTTCCTTGATCGTTAGATTTCACCTCTATCGCCTCAAAGCCCGCTACCGCTGCAGAAGCGGGGTTCGTGCCGTGGGACGAATCGGGCAGTAGGATTTTATTTCGCTTGTCCAACTGGCCGTTTTCATGGTGATACTTCCTAATCATCAACATTCCTGTCAACTCTCCATGCGCGCCTGCAGACGGCTGAAGAGTAATAGCATCCATGCCAGAGATCTTCTTTAGCAGTTGACCCAACTCATAGGATAACCTTAAGTTACCCTGAACAAGGTCATAAGACGCCAAGGGATGGTGTCCCTGGAATTCTTCAATTCTGGCTATATCCTCGTTCGGTTTCGGGTTATGTTTCATAGTACAAGAGCCAAGAGGATATAGACCATCGTCGACTCCGTAGTTCAACTTTGACAGTCTTACGTAATGTCGCACCAAGTCAGGTTGAGTCACCTCAGGTAAGCCAGGCTTTCCCGAACGAATCAAGCCATTATCTAACTCCGATTCCGGATCTTCCGAAAGCCAGTCTAGATAAGGAAAGAAAGTTGATTGTCGCCCTGATTTACTAATATCGAAGATCGTTTCCATCTCAGCTCACAACTCCCTTTCCAATAATTCAGCAAAATGATCCATATCTTCCTTGCGAATCTTTTCAGTGACGGCAAGCATAAGATTCCGATCTAGACCCATATGCTTAAGATGCTTAGGATGTAACAAATCTATCCCTTCCTGTTTCATACTTTTCCAAATTCTTTCAGGATCATTACCAATAGTAATTACAAACTCGTTGAAAAACGGCTTCTCCCAGGTAAGCTGGACATTATCTATTTCTACTAATTTGCGGGCAAGATAGTGTGAAACCTGCCAGTTAATTTCAGCCAATCTGGAAAACCCAGCTGGACCCAAAGCACTTAAATACACGGTAGCGGCCAGAGCGTTGAGAGCCTGATTTGTACAAATATTAGAAGTAGCTCTCTCTCTTCTGATGTGTTGTTCTCTTGTCTGTAAGGCCATCACGAAACCTTCGTTTCCTTCACCATCCGTTGTTTTCCCGCTTACTCTTCCCGGTAGATACCTCAAATATTCTTTCCTGGTCGCAAATAAACCCAGCAAAGGACCTCCAAAACTAATCGGATTTCCTAACGGTTGACCCTCCCCTACCACGATGTCGGCGCCAAATTGACCTGGCGGTTCGAGCAGGCCAAGAGAAATTGGGTTTGAACTTACTATTAGGAACCCATCATTCACCTTTTCCTTTAATCCACGCAAATCCTCAATTAGCCCAAAATAATTGGGGGATTGCAAGACTAGTGCAGCTAAATCATCATTGCTGGACACCGTCCTTTCTAGAGCATTTGTATCGATAGTACCATTGTTATCGGGTAGTTGGATAACCGAGTCGTCAGGATCTGGTAAGTAAGTTTCTATTACTTCCCTATACGCTGGATTTAGCGTATTTGCTACTACAACTGATCTATTGCCCGTGTACTCTTGAGCCATTAACACCGCTTCCGCAGCCGCCGAGCCACCGTCATATAAAGAGGAATTCGCGATATCCATGCCGGTTAGCTCAGAGATCGCGGTCTGATACTCAAACATCCAAGTTAAAGTTCCCTGGCTAATTTCCGCCTGGTATGGCGTATAGGCACTATAAAACTCCGACCTACCGGTAACGTGAGAGACAACTGAAGGAATAAAGTGATCATAAAGCCCGGCGCCAATGAAGTTGACACGGTCACCGGGCTTAGCATTCTCTTTTGCAAGGCTACCAACTTCGTTCTTTAATTCCAGTTCAGTTCTTCCTTCTTCACCAATTAGCTCCCCTTGCACCTGCACTTCACTTGGAATATCGGAGAAGAGCTCAGCAATGGAGTCAACCCCAATTTCCTCCAACATTTCCCTCTTGTCTTCGTCCGTGTTGGGTATAAAGTCCATCTGGATGAATAATTAGTTTCTTAGCTCTTTGACCAAGTTTTTGATTAAAGTCGTGGCGGAAGCTGCATCGGGTGCGTACCCATCTGCCCCAATCTCCTCACAGTAATCCTGTGATACGGGAGCACCACCTATTGCTACTTTAATGTCATCCCTCAAGCCTTCCTCTTTGAGTGCCTCAATCACTTCCGGCATATGCGTCATGGTGGTGGTCAAGAGAGCAGACATACCTACGACGTCAGGCTCTAACTCTTTAGCCTTCTCAACAAATTCTTCAACCGGGGTTTCCGCACCTAGGTTCTCTACTTCAAAGCCAGCACCTTCTATCATCATGCCAACCAGGTTCTGTCCTATGTCGTGTAAGTCCCCCTCCACTGTACCAAGTATGACTTTGCCCGCAGGCTCTACACCTGATTCCGTCAGTAACGGCCTCAACAGCTTCATTGCCCCCTTCATGGCCTCCGCGGATAGCAACATTTCGGGAACGTACCTATCTCCATTTTCGTATTCTTCCCCAACTCTATCCATAGCGGGAACGAGGGAATCGTTCAAAAGTACCTCGGGATCCATTCCTTCATCTAATGCCTGTTCGGTTAACTCCACCGTTGTATCTTCATCCATATCAAATACTGCTTTACCTAAATCTTCCAGTAAGTCACTCATATTATTAGAAACCTCCTGTTTCTTGCGTAATCAATTGTTAAATTGATTATATACTGTCATCATAGTCATACAAGTGAAAAGGTGGGAGGATTTATCCCACACAACTACGTTCCCTTGTGGATTATCAAGAGGGCGCTGAACATTAAACAGTGAAGCCTAAATGTTGATAACTCCATAAAAAAAGTGGGGATAGCCTGTATCCCCACTTGATTGATATCATTTCTTAAGCGATATTTACTCTATCGCTGAAGGACCTCTAACCCAATAATCTACTAAATGCGGATGGTTTTCTGCAAATTGCTGCCCTGCTGCGTAAGCATCACCCAATTCATTGTAATATCTCGTTAATTCCACCTCCATCGAAAAAGGCAGGTGCAACCGTGACAAGAATTCACTGACCTCATTCGGAAAGACACTCATAAAATCTTCTCGCCCAATTATGTTAATATGTTCCTCCCCGCCAAGAACATTTTTCGGTTCTTCCAAAGAATGTAAATCATAAAGCGCGTAAGCATCATGGGGTGCCCACAAGGTTACCACTATCCAGGATTTTTCTTGAACCGCTTTCTGTAACGCCTCGGTCATACTTTTATCAGTTCCTTCAGCCAGTTCATATCCCTCAAGCTCAGGGTATTCCTTTTCTATCATCAACTTCGAATGTTGCATGATGCCGGAATTGGGGTCGATCCCTGTTATCTTTCCACTCAATTTCTTTTTTACTTCCGAGCTCCCTAAATCCGTCACCGAACGAACCCCTGCTTCGTAAACGTAATCCGGCACAGCCCATGTTAGTCCAGCATCCTCGTAAACTGGGCCAAAATTCAAAACATACCGTGATACTCTATTCCAGTAGTTCTCGTGGGTCCTAGGGAGCCATGCTTCAATCATCAAGTCCAATCTCTTATTTTTAATGTCATTATAAGCCCTGCCCACATCAGGATTCGACAACTTGACCTGCATACCAATTTCCGTTTCCAATAGATATTCAATCAACCCACCTAAGGCTATGGATTCCGACCACGGGACCACACCAAACCTAATCGTATCCTCATTTTCTTCTGCCACTGGTGACATGCCAACAAGAAACATCATTAAAATCACCGTCAACACGGCAAGCCGGACAAAGTATCTTTCTTTGTTAAACAAGGTAACCTCCTTTCATTATTTGTAGCAAGATCTATAGCATAACTAATCTGGTGACTAATCCTTTTGAGGAGCCTCAGTTTATCACATTTTTCGATTTCGCTACATTGAAAAAAACAGTTATGCTCTAAGCCTACTTGGAAAGACAGTAATTTTATTCACTAACTAATCAAATACGTAAGAATCAAAAAAGCGGGAGATCCTTATCCGCAGACCTCCCGCTTAATTAGCTGTTCATTTATACTGCAATACACCTATCGAAAAAGGAACACGAATTCTACTATCAATTCTCTTATAGAGCTTCTATTCCGTTTATCCAGTAGTCGACAAGCTCTGGATATTTGTTTGCAAACTTTCCACCAGCAGCGTCCCCGTATTCATCGTGCATATCCGTAAGTTCATTAACTTTACCAATTGGGAGGTAGAAGCGGCTCAAGAACTCACTGACCTTATTTGGGAAGACACTCATAAAGTCCTTCCTGCCGACCATGTGTATACGCTCTTCCGCGCCAAGTATTTTCTTTGGTTCGTCGATAGTGCGAATGTCAAATCGGGCAAATGCATAGTGTGGCTTCCACAGCGTTACTACGGTCCATTCGTCTCTCTGCATTCTTCTCTTTAACTCGGCTACCATCGCGTAGTCACTGGAATCTTTAAGCTCCCAACCTTCAAGAACAGGGTATTCTT
>Ga0102934_1000209_pt1 | contig 36159 bp, 46 predicted proteins | sample SalPonR2_A_D1_MG_FD_78175 | JGI IMG/M metagenome (GOLD analysis project Ga0102934, IMG submission 78175) | Salt pond soil microbial communities from South San Francisco under conditions of wetland restoration - Salt Pond MetaG R2_A_D1_MG | ecosystem: Environmental > Aquatic > Marine > Intertidal... | reverse complement strand
TGAACCCGTCGAGAAGAGGGTTCAGGGGGGAGAAAGGCGAGGGACTGAGAGAGGCGGGGGGCGATGATGATGATGATGATGATGATGAGGAGGAGGAGGAGGAGGAGGAGGAAGAGGAGAAGGATGAAGAGGAGGAAGAGGAGGAAGAGGAGGAAGAGGAAGCCAGTAGCAGCAGCGAGGAGTCAACAAGTGGGCATGAAAGGAGAGGGAGAAAGGACAAATCGGTGCCCAAGAGATTGCGGATGACGCCCGCCGAGAGCTTCTTCAAGGATCTGTGAGGGCGTGGCGAACCGGGGCTTCTGTGTCGGTGCGGGACTCGTGGCCTCTAAAGGGAAGGGCAGGTGGGGAGAGGGAAGTTCTGAGACGCCACCCCAATCAGCGGGCAGTAGGGTCGTGAGGAACATTTATCCCCTCCTTGATCCCTGGGGGGACGCTTGCACTCTTGGAAGCAGAACGACATAGAGCATTGTACAGCGGAGAGACGCAGGCATGGGCTTGGTTGTAACGGCGCGTCAGGATCGAGCATTCTCGCACTTTTTATGCCCGCTTCTTTCTTTGGCCCTAGCCGTCCATATCGTTGATCAAAGATCCTCTTTCCCCTTCAACCTGCCCCCTTCGCTGCGCAAAGTCCCTCTCAACTCCCTCCGCCCTTCCTCCCTCCCGAATTCCCTCCCTCCCTCCCTCCCTCTTGTCCCCCTGCAGGAGCGGACAATGCCCGTCTTTCCTCAGTTTCTCGCACCACAAGTGCACCATCTCATTCACTTCGTCAAACTCGAGTCCGGTGCTGCTCAAGCGCAGGGAACGGAGAAGTGGGGCACCTCCAAGTTGCAGACCTCTGACGATTTCCTGCATGCCTGAAAGAAGGGCAGGAAAGGGAGGAGATAGTACACGATACTCTAAAACGTAAAACATAGAGTGCGATGCTATTAAAAAGCAAGGAAAAGAAGAGACTTGAGCCAGAATAGAATCGACGGCACTGGATCGAAACGTACCCTCGTAGGTGAGAAGATTCTCGGATAAGTCCAGGCACCGCAGCCGTCGGAAATATCGAGCCTCGAGTACAACCGCCACGCCTGTGAAGGCCTCCGTCTCTAAACATGCCTCCCGCAAATCCAGATCCTGCAGCCAGGGGCAGCTTCCTTGCTTGAGAGCCTGGAAGAAGGGCTTCGTGTCCTTGTCCGTCAGGGGGCACCCCCCCAGGGAGAGGCGTTTGAGCTTCCGACACGCCCCGTGCCTCCAAGCGTTGACCAAGCCCAGACACACCTCCCCCTCGACCCCGCTTTCGCCCACGTCCAGCTCCAGCAAGTTCGGCGTCCGGTAGAGGGCAGCCGTCCACAGGGCCTCCAGATACCTCTTCCTCGCCTCTTCACTGGGAGCTCCAGGCATTCCCCATACAGTGTCTTTCCCTCCGCAACCGCATGCGTTTCCCGATAGATCCACACGTAGCAAAGAAGGGCACCGCCCGCTGGCCAAGAGCCGCAACAAGTACATCAAACCCTCTTGGGACATGTTGATGGAGCTCAGTCCCAGCCGTCTGAGACGGCGCCCGAGTTGGGAGCGGGCCGATCGCTCTGGTTGATTCTGCTGCTTGATCTCCGCTTGTGTGAGACCAGTCGGATCGCTCGTTCCCCTGCCCTCCATCCACGCCCCCAAAAATTTGACGGCGGCATCACCGAGGCAATGTCCAGATACGTCCACTTCTTCCAACATGGGCCAAGCGCAGGTGGCAACCACGCCTTGCAAGAAACGGAACAAGCACGTAGATCCTTGATTGAGGGGCCTCGGAGAGTATTCGCCGCGCTGCCGGACACGAAAAACTTGTAGGAAAGCATGAGGACGCGATGTAGGTGACAAAAGAGCGCTGGCAAGGGAAGAATATTCCCGAGGACCAAGGTGGACGAAAGATAGGTCAAGGACACGTAGACCTGGTAGAAGAGGGATGCCAATTTGCACGGCTCGAGAGACGGCACTATGTCTCGCAACGTCTTGGCGAACGCAAACCTGGGTGACCAGGGCACGGGCAGGATCTCGTAGTTCTTTGCAGGTCGCAGCGAGTCGGAGAAGCTCTCGGGTTGTAAGGGCAGGAGAAATGTAATGGTGGAATAGATCATCAATGCCGATAAGGGTGGCGAAGACACGTGAAGATGAGAGAGAAGCTAACTCTCGGGGTCCAGCCGAGGGTGTAAGGATTGCCAGCTGCCTTCGAGTGAATTGCTTTTGAAAAACCATCAGTCCTCGTCTTGAAAGAAAGAGAAATACGGGGACGTACCAAATAAGATGAGGCCGGAGGTAAGAATGTTTGATGTGGATGAAGGTACGACAACAGAAAGTTTCGTCGCGAGAAAATTTGCCGACTTTTCATGACTCCCGCTCATGTATCAACATATCAATTTATTCCCCGAAAAACCTTTAAAAACCGTACTTACTTCCCCATGCCTTGACGCGCTAGCCGGTGTGTTACCACCTGCATGTTCAGCGAGGTCAGCGACCTGGACGCCGCGGAGAGGCTGTGCCGGCTGAGGTCTTTTTCGTCATCCTTCCTCCTCATCTGGACGCATATGAGATCTTTTACGTCATCCTCTCTTCTCATCCCCCCACTCCCTCCTCCCTTCTTATCACCCTTCCTTTCCACCGGCGTGCTCCCTACGTTCACTAGTGGTGTGGCTGTGTCTCTGGCTTTGACTTCTTTGGGCCCTGTATTCGCACTTGCCACTGCAAGTTCTGGTTTTGGCACGAAAAATACCGTGTGTGTGAGGATGAGGGTTGCGATTGATTTCTTTCGCGTTGGACGGAGGCGCTCTCATCACAACGTCTCCCTCCAGCCACACACGCCCTCTTCGCTGTCTTTCACCTCCATCCCACCCTCTTAATTAACGCGTTCCTAAACCATTCCTTCGCATACCACATTCTTGACACACGTAAAATTTCACAGTGCGCGATACTTCTGAATTGGTTGCTCCGCCGTAATCAATCATGGTAAGTGTTTGCAAGAGGTCGTGCGGAGGATGAAGAGGTGCCTGAGAACGATAGATGGAAAGGGTCGGGTGGCCTTGGTGATGGCATTGTTTTCAGAGCTTTCCGAACATAGTCTTGTATCTGCAGTATTAATTGATGTATGCAGTGTGTATGATCCCACCCAGTGCCTTTATGCAGCATGGGATTGTTAAATAGATATGAAAGCATAACCGGTAGAAAAGAAAGAGAGATGAGACGCTTGGTAGAACGCCATAATCTATGCGTTATATGAGGAGATACAAGCATAGGCTGTCACTCAATATGTAAATGGGAGAAGAAGCGTATGTTACTTGTAGATCAGGGAGACGTGTGGATAAAGCGCGCAGCGATTTGTCTTCCCCTCTCCGTCTCGATACCTTTCTGCTCGGTAACAAACTGACATGGACTCTATCTTATATAAATCACAACGTTTGTAGGCGCGCGGTCCAAAGAAGCATCTCAAGCGGGTCAATGCCCCCCGGCACTGGATGCTGTCCAAAATGGACGGCATCTTCGCCCCTCGTCCGTCCACCGGCCCGCACAAACTTCGAGAATCTCTTCCCCTCATTCTCATCCTTCGTAACCGGCTCAAGTACGCCTTGACCAAGGCCGAAGCCAATGCAATTTGCATGCAAAAACTAGTCAAAGTTGACGGGAAGGTGCGAACTGACCTGAACTTCCCTGCCGGCTTCATGGATGTGATCACCATCGAGAAGTCTGGGGATGAGTTCCGTCTGCTCTACGATGTGAAAGGGCGCTTCTACCTGCAACGCTTGGAGGAGGGCTCAGAGGAGCGAAATTTCAAGCTGTGCCGCGTGAACAAGAACGAAATGTCGGCCAATAAGATTCCCTACATTGTCACACACGATGGGCGCACCATCCGGTACCCCGACCCTTTGATCAAGATGGACGACACGGTTAAGGTCGACATCCGCACCGGAAAGATCCTGGATTTCATCAAGTTCGATCTGGGCAATTTGGTATATCTGACCCGCGGGCATAACACGGGGAGGGTAGGGATGATCCAGCACATCGAGCGCCACCCGGGGTCCTTTGACATCATTACGGTCAAGGATGCGCAGGGCCACACGTTTGCCACGCGCCGACAAAATGTGTTTGTTATCGGACAGGGCAACAAGCCCATGGTCTCGTTACCGAAGGGGAAAGGCATCAAACTTTCGATCGTGGAGGAGCGGAGCGCGAGGAAGGGGCAGTAAGATGGGGGAAGGAGGGTAGGGGGACGCCGGGACGGGGGGGACGAGTCTAGGAGCCGGGGTCAGTATTTGTTATGCTCTCGGCAGTAATGGCTCAGGTGCCTAGACTCATTGTTCTTGTGGTGTGAGAATAACGGGGGATCGTAGTCACAGGACGCTTGGTCAGTTGGCACGGTGCTTGCCTACCTCTCTCACGGACGGACATGGAGGAGGTTGAAAGGAACTCATTGACACCAAAAAGAAATAGGGGACGAGTTGACGTCATCGATCGCGACCCTGTCGAGCGCCATGTGAAAGTTCTCATTCATTTGACCCAGGCCGCGTGAGCCAGCCATGCGTCGCTTCCTGCCATCCTTCGTCCTCAAGCACACTCTCACTTGACCAGCACCCCCGCCACTTGCACGCTGACAGGCCATTGAGTGTCCATCTCTAAGTAGTTCAAACGCTCCACCCGATCGAACAACTTGACCCCTTCCCTGTCCCTTCCACCCCCTCCCTTGGTCTCTCCTAGAAGCAGATCGTCCGTGTGCCGGACGAGGTGGCAGCCGTTGACCAGGAAGGCCTGGAGCGGGTCCATGATCCCTTGTACCCGGTGGAGCACGGGGTGCTCCTTCTCTCCCGCCCATATGTGCTCGACGAACAGGAACTTCCCCCCCGGCCGCAAAACACGCGCGACTTCCGTCAAAGCCCGAGCCTGGTCTTGCACCGAACAGAACACCAAGGTGGAGACGACCGCGTCGAAGCTAGCGTCCGGAAACGGGAGCGATTCCGCCCTTCCCTCCAAGGCGCTCCACTGGATGTTGCGCGCTTTGGCTTTGGACTGAGAGAGAAAAGAAAGGGACCAGCAAGGGAGGCGGAAGGCAAAAAATATGAGTGGCCCTCCTCATGCCTATCACCGTCATTCCCGCCGATACCAAGAAGTAGGAATACGTCCATCTTACCTGTGCGACGCTCATTGCATCTTGATTAAGGTTTGGGTCCAGGCCCACCACTTCGCAGCCGGAGGGATAGTACTTCACATTCACCCCCTGTCCCACCCCGATCTCGAGCACCTTCGGCGCCCGGACATCCCTCCCCGCCTCTCCCGCACCGGACGCGCTTGCCGACAAGAGAGCAAAAAGCTCCTGGTGCAGTCCCTCGTAGGCCCGCTCCTCGTTCAAGGACTTGTTTAGGAGAAGGGCGCCGCTCCCGAGGGCAATAAGGGCCGGGAGGAAACTTTCCCGGCGACTGAGCCGGGAGACTTCCTCGCCCGACGCGACCTTCTGCTTGCCCTCGGCCTGTTCGTTTCCACGGCTTCCGCGCTTGCCCATAGTGCGTTCGGGACGTAGGTGTGCGGAGAGAAGCGGGCAAAAATGCTTCGCTTGGGGCCTGGAACAAGGGGATGGGAGTTAGGCGGCGGAGGAAGAGGGGGGCACGCGGGGGATGGAGAGAGACAAGCACGGGGGGGGGGAGGAAAAACCGGCATACCTCCTCGCTTGCCGCTGTAGTGACGGCGAAGCATGTGTGAAAGCGGGGTAAATATTGGCGATGACAGGAACTGGCGAGAGGAGGAGTGCAGCTACGGGAATACCCTTCGTGACGACATTACAATCGAGGAAGAGACATCCGGCGACGCAAAGGAGGGAATGATTGATCTTTCGTCGTGCAGATATCCTTGACCGAATCATGGCATCTACAGCCTGAAAGGGGTGTGTTTGGCGGTGTGGATGTGAATGCTGGGATGGTGAAGAGGTGGGCGGGGGGCCGCCTGTACGGGTAGAGCAGGATATTAAACACCACATCGTCGATGTTTAAGGGATGTGAAGAGAGTGGTACTACGTTTCAATTTCCTTCTTCGTCACAAATAGTCGGCGGAGCAAAGGCGGCGCGAATATTTACAATTTATGCCTACATGTCGCCACACTTCAGTCGACATGCCCCACACCCTTGGCATGCGTCCATCGCTGGTCGCAGTAGACCGCGAAGGATCCCAGGCTGTGCCCGGCAACCGCTCCCACAACCAAAGGTAGAGGCCACTCTTGGAAGGGCATGGCCCAGTCCAATGGTACGACAAACGCACCCACCCACGCCCCCGCGCAGCACCCCAGTGCGCGAAAGCGTATCAAAGCAGTCTCGCCCGGCGGACCTTGCCACAAAGGCGGCAACCGCAGTTGTTGCAGGCTAGGAGCAGCCGCACCGAGGGGGCCACCAACCAATATGCCCATTATCAGGGCCCACGCCGCAGTACGATCCACCATTTCTTTCCACGGCGCTCCCAGAGCAACGGCTGAAAGGAAGAAATACGGCGCTGCAATCAACACCCCGCCGACGAATCTGAGGCTTTGCTCCCGAGCTTCATTGGGCCCAATTTCCAAGAAACCAGTGGCGTGTGTGACAATGGTGCTTGTGTACGAGGCAAGGGCCATTATGCCAGCCAGACGCCACAGGCGGGTGGGAAGTGGCAAGCGTGTGCTGTCGTTGACCTCGATCATGGCGGCATCCCGACCCTCCCATAGTGCCGGAATCGTGAGGACCAACAACGCCAGGAGAGCTTCTAGAAGCACTACCACTGACCAATCGTGCTGCATACTGTTCTTAATCGTGCGATGTAATAGTGTGGGTCTCAGGTACTACTTTGAACACTAGACGACAGATCGCCAAACCGTCCACATGTCGTGGCTCGCGAGGTTTGACGCCTTGTAGTTCAAAATGTCCACGCAGCGGTCACAAAACGTGGATAATGATCGTGTTCTTCCTCGCGAGCACATTGAAAGGTGTTAGACGGGTCATTTTCCGTGCGAATAGCGAGGAGGACAATGGGCAAGTATTATCGCTTGGAAACCCGTTCGCTTATCCCAGGCCGCCGGCAGCAGCTGAAATGGAAATGGGCCAACAATATTGGTAGCCGGTTGGGGGAGACAGTGTAATATTTGTGCCTAACATGGATGGTATGAAGCATTTTCATGACATTCATTGCTAGTCGGGCCTCCCACTTGGCTGTCTCATACGGAATGGACGATTGAGGCGCCAGTATGTTGGTATCCGCAGGCGGGGTCAGGAGGTAAGAGAGAGGATTGGAAAGCACATGAAAAGTTTAGAGCACACTCAGTGCTCTACCAAGGATGCAATCGCTTTTTGGTCTTTTCCTCTCCCAAAAGATCCATGGGGTCCTCGCCTGACTTTGCACTCGTTAATGGGGCTACATTCATTATCTGAGAAAATGTATAGTATAATAGATATGCGTTACCAATAGAGCAGCCGCCGACATGATCTCAATTACGACCCGCACGGACTTTCATTCAAAGGAAAAACACGCAACGGCGAGCGAGATATTAAAAAAACTACAAGTAACGAGTTGTTGCGCTCATTGCGTCTATTGCAAGTACAGTTGATGGAAAGTTGCGGTGTCGAGCTGCGGGCGCCCCTTTTACTCTATTTTTCCTTGCCTACTAAGTTTTTGAATTGCATTTCCCTCACTCGCCGCAGATCCTTATCGAGAACCTCTACTCTCTCTCTTTTCTGGGCGTCTCGCAAGATCCGGGCTTGCCTCCTCCTCTCCCTCCACGGGTCAAACGCCTGGACTTTCAACCACCGCACCAGCAACAGAATGATAAGTAGTGGCCACCCGTTGTCGCCCAGGAAAGAAGTGACTCGCACGTAAGCGCCCCGCAAGATTTGGGCCAGAACCTGACCACCAGTCACTTGCGGCATGATCCTGACGCGTGCTGGTTGCCTCAAAGGCGGGACTGTGCAGGGGATAAGGGAAAGCCGGAGAGGAAACAAAAATGATGGACAAAGTCAATGGCCGAAAGCGTTGCATAGGCTGCGAAAAGTGTGCGTGGCACTGGAACGCACGACTGCATTGTAAGCAAGCAATCTTTTCTCTTCTTTTCCCATTTCTCGCACTCTATACATGCTCATATTCGCAAAAGTGCATATCGCATTTCCTACACAGCCATGTAATGTCAAAAGTGTGCCTCGTCTAATATTTTGACTATGTTCGGGGGCGACCGGTCTCCGCCTCCATTCAAATGCCGTCGATCATCTACCAAACGCGGCAACGTTGCTCCGACTGGCCGCCGCGTTATGTGGCCTCGACAAAATCGCTGCAAATCGGTCAGCAGCACTAGCAAAGAAGGGAGCAGGCCTTCGAAGCGGCCGCCCTGGGCGACCTGAGAAGGGGACGGCGCGGGGCAAGCAGCAGCAGAGCGCCACATGGAGGGGTTTAAGAGTCCCGCAATGGTACCACCACGGCCAAGACAAGGCGTTGGATCCCACATTAGGTACTGGCTGTGCATTCGCTCTCGGGCTACCAAGGAGTGCTTCGAGAGTTCGAAGACGGCTGTCGCGTCCACGGGCCCCCCGTACTCCAAGAGGATGGCGTCCCCACCGGGATGTGCCCAGAGGAAAGACGTCACGTCGTAGACCTAGTATCAATGGGCATGTGCATCGATTGAGTGAAAGAGGGCCGTGCCCCTGCTCACATTCAAAAAAGACAAGACTTGTCACACAATACCGGCTTCGACGCGCAGACTGGACTCGCATAAGCTTGAGGCATCAGAATTTGACAAACGCACCTTGCCATGGACGATAATCCTACACGTATAGGTATGGCAATGCGCATAAGTAAGCTCGTAGGGATAGACGAACATACGGCGGAAAAATTCCAGTTTGGGATTGTGGCACTCATGTGTCAAGAGCTCTTCAGGCCCTCTCGTAGCCTCACAACGTCGTTTGAGGGGTTGTCGCATTCCCGCAAGCCTACGCGTCCAGGCATGCTGCCAGTATGTCACGTGTTCGCCAGCAAGGTGGAAATAGCGGGAGGTTGGGAGGAGACGAGTCACTTCATAGGGTGAGAGGAAGAGAAGGACTTCAGAGACGAACAATTCTTTGGGAATATGGACCGGAAGGCGATCAGGTACGGACGGTGGGGGTGAATGCACTGGCGTGGGAAAGGTAGGTGGAGGGAAGGGAACCGACGCCTTCGAGGGCAGGTGGTCCGCTTCACGAAAAAAAGTTGGGTGGCCGAAGAGTACATTGATGAGTGCAGAGGCGCCCAAAAGAGCAAGTAGTGCCACCACCAAGCCTAGGAGCTCGGAAGGCTCCATGGCTGGTGATGGGTAGCAGCAAACCTCTGTTTTGCGAAAAATAATATGCTGTGAGTCGTCCCTCGTCCATGTAAGTACTACATAGTATGGGGAAGGGGAAAGGCGAAATGGCTCCCACACACGTCCACAATTCCCTTATATGTGGCCTGCAAAAGGGTAATTGGCAGTCTAGTGTCGTGCATACATTTATTTTTGTTTAGTTGCGCTGCATCATGGCACAATGGCCAAGGTAAATCCCCTGGGCTCCTCCCTCTCAAAGTTCTCGATATCACCGATATGACCTCATGCCCTCCCGCGTGACTTGAAGGCTCGTGAAAGGAAACGTGTCCCAGCCGGTTGAACTCGACATACATGTCCATTTCGTACGTCCGCACACACAGTGTTTGGCCTCGACAAGACGCTCGATCCACGCACCCACCTCTTGCCCTTGACCACGTTGTCATGATAAATGGAAGGAAAGGGGCAATGGCGGCTGCCTTTCTTTTCCTGCTCAGTTTGATTGCAGGAAAGGCATGGGTGCTCCACCCTTCGACATCATCATCCTGCGCTGGACAATCATTCCCGTCACTCGTGGGATGCGTTGCAGCCGCGACTTTTCACAGCCCTGTCAAGAGCGGAAAAGCTGCGGGGGAGGAGGCAGTAGGAGGTTCTGAGAGCGAGCGAAGGGAGCTTGTGCTAGCCAACAAACCACCGGACGCGGTGCAAAGGGCGGCAAGAACACGACCGTCGCACAAAGCGAAGTTACCACAAGACCGACAAAGGCACACGGCAAATGGCGGGTGGTCAGAAGGCGATGTTCGAGCAGCGCACCACCATTATCAGGATCCACTGCATTCAGAGGCAACCTCGGCGCACGCCCCGTCATATACACGCCACCCCTTTTCTACACTTGCACGCACGAGACTACGCGGCAGTGATTGCAATACCCTGTTGAACAGCATAGAGACGTACGCGGAGGGTGCCTCCGTTGACGAGCTGAGCGACGCGCTCTCCCGACTGGGGCGTCTTGCCACCTCCAAGGAGGCCCTTGGCCGAATCTGCCACGATGCGCGCTTCCACCTTCTCCTCCAGCGTCTCGTCGAGAGCAGCCCCTTGATGCCCCCCAAGCGGGCTCCTTTCCTCCTCAGCAGCCTCGCGAAGTTTAGCACGGCGCCCGGCCCCACTGTGACGGCTTTCATCTCCACCCCCAGCGTGCAGGCCTTACTCCCAGCCCTGCAAAAGCGGGTGGACGCCGGACTCGACCAATACTCGCCCATCGCTTTCTGCACTGTTGCCTTTGCCTTCTCTCGGCTTCGGTACGCTCCGCACCTGGAGGTGGAGGACTGCGAGATCGAGGATACCAAAGGGCCTGACAAAGCCTCCCACACCCCTCCCTCGCCTTCTGACCCCCCTGACCGGAGCGTCCTTGCCTGGTGGTCCCGCTTCATCGAAGCCTCGCAAAATCGACTCATCGAATTCAGCCCCTGGGAGCTCTCTCAACTCGTCCGCTCCCTCATGGCGCAGACCGGCGCCCCCAAAGAGGCCCTCCTCTCCCCCCCCTTCCTCACCTTGACCCTCCGATGCGCCGAGCGCCAACTCTTCACCGCCTTTACCGTCCGGGACCTGGAGGGACTGGCCACCTCGCTCTCCAAAATCCCCCCGCACTTGTTCAAGCCTCCGCAATCCTTCTTGGAGACGGTGGTCCGAGCGGCCGATGCCCAGCTCCCTCGAGGCTTCCGGCCCCCGAGCCTGGCCCGTTTTCTCCACGCCCTCTCCCGCCTGGAGGGTTTCTCCCCCGACCCGCACTTCCTCCGCCGGGCGGAGCAGGCGTGTGCGGGCTGGACAGGCACGTGGGAGCAGGGCCCCATCGCCCTGATCGTGCAAGCCTGGAGCTGGTTGAAGTACCACCCCAGCGAAGCCACCTTGGCGACTTTGCTCGGCCAAGCCCGGGGCATGCTCGAAGACGGAGTCTTCACGCCGTTGAACGCGGGCACGCTCATCCAGTCCTTGGGCGAGCTGCGTCGGTCCCCGGGAGACGCCTGGTTGTCCACCTTTTGCGAGGCGGCGGCCCTGAAATTCCCGGACATGCACGGGAAAGACTTGAATTTCATTCTCAAGGGTCTGGCCAAGTTGAATTGGTATCCAGGCGACGCCTTCATGGTAGGCCTGCTCGGGCACATGCGTCCCTACCTGGAGGGATTCAACGGCGCGGACCTCCAGTTCACCATGTCATCGATCGTGGGACTGCACTACCTGCCCCACCGCGCCTTCCTGGACGCTTTCCAAGCTCGTTTCTCACGCTTGCTCCAGGACAGGCAGGTCTCTTCCCGCAATTTGTGCATCGTCCTTTGGGCTTTCGCCGCCTTGGAAGTCCCGAATGCGCGGCCCTTCGTCGTCGAATGCATGCGGGCGGCTATTGCCCAGCTCGAGGCGGAGAGGCCTCGGTGGGGGCAGTGGGAGGCAGACGCGCCAGAGACATGGTCCTTGACGGCGCGCATCCGACAGCTGCGCCAGGTATATCTATACGCCTTACGTCTAGAGGGTGCGGGGTCACAAAGCGACAGGAACGAAAGCAGTCTGGCCGAAGAGTTTCGGGGCATGGGCCTGGTGGAGCTTCTGGAGACAGGACTGCGGTATTCGAAGGAGGAGCTGGTGTTGGCCAAGTCGCAGGAGTCCGGCTTCCACCGGGAGGTGGCGGAGATCCTCCAGTCCCTGGGAGTACGGGCCCGACGAAGCGTGGACTGCTTCGTGCTGGACCTGAGGCTGGAATCGCCCCAGGCGGCAGAGGCATCGGGACAGGGAGGGGACAAGGGAGAGGGCTTGGGGGCGGGTACGCTGGACAGCACGGGAAAGGAAAGGCAAGACTGGAGTGGGAGAGGTATGTCGACGGGTCAGAGGCAATCGTCAGAGGGTGATGCCGTCAGAGACGCGGAAGATCCCCGGACTGAAGGGCCTCCAGCGGGCGGGAAGGAGCAGGAGATTAAGGGCGCGAAAGATGCCACGAAGCCCCTGGTGCTCCTCTTGCATGGGCCCAGCCGTTTCCTCCGCGGCCTCACAGGGACGGCATCGCCCAAGATGGAGGCTGGCACGGCATTCAAGGTCAAGATCCTCCAGACAAAGAGCCTGCATCGCTTCGCGGACGTCGTCTCACTTGACGTGTGGGAGTGGGCTCGGCAAAGAACTCGGGAAGAGAAAGTAGAATTCCTGCGCCAAAAAATTGGACCAACACTCTTGGAAACATACATGGCACCTTCTATGACATTGGCGTCGGCCGATGGAGGAGGTCGATCGGAAAAACAGGAAAAGAAGGAGAAAGGCAAGGGTGAGGGAAAGGTGATGGAAGGGATGCGACAGGTGATGGCGTGACATTGGTGTAGGGATTGTAGTTGAGTATTTCTTGATTTATACAAATGCTTTCACGTGTACTATAGAAGGTGCATCTGACCTGGGTGGGAAGTTCTGCGAATATGACTATGGTAAGAGATGATTCATGAAAAAATCCTCTGCGCCATCCCTCGCATCGTCATCTCGCCCTGAACAGAGGAGAAGAAGGACTAATTAATTATGTTGATGATAGCAAAACGCATATTTATACGCTGCAGCATCTTTTCAAACTCAGAAAAGAATGCAGACTTACAGAATGAAAGCCAATGATCGTCGTCGAGACTTATACGGAGTTTATTTTTGGCCTCATTTTCTTGTCGATATTTTCTTCCGTCACACTGCTACCGGAATTTCAAATTGAACGCAGAGTGCTCCGGGTGGACAAAAACATTCACATGGTCGGCGCGCCCGGCGTAGACCGTGACGCCGTCCCCGTTGGGAGGGCTTCGGCGGACGTTGACCGAAAACACGGAGGGGATATCCGTCGTCACTCTGGCCGCCTTGCCCAAGCCCGGCCGGGCCCAATGCAAGGCCTGCCGCTCGCTACCAACGGAGATGATTTTCTCCTCTTCAAAGGCGACTCCCTGGATCGCACAATCAGTTCGGGCCGCCGAGACCATGGAGAAGCTTGGTAGGTGCACGACCGAGAGCACGCCCCAAGACGACGGCTTTCCTCCCCCCATCCCACCCTCCATCCCCCCCGCCGCCACCATAAAGTTTCCCCCTCGGTCCACATCCAGGGACGATATCCACGACGGCCCCTCTCGCCGGTTCACACTGCGGCTGCCAATCCCGCCGCCGCTTGTCCTGTTCTTTTCCCCCAGAACTTCACCCCTCTCCCATCCCTCCATCATTCTGACCAGCGACGCCACGCCTCCCCCCCTGCCATCGCAGGCTCGTACATCCCACACACCGATCTTCCCATCCTCTCCCCCCGACAGGACTAGGCCGGGCGCAGCAGTCCCGGGGCCCAGACTCTGGATCGCGTGGACGTACCCCGTGTGCCCGATCAGGACTGACGCGCACTTCTGTGTCTCCAGGTCCCATTGACGAACCAAAGCATCTCCACAGGCGCTAAAGCAGACAGAGGGGGAGGTGGACGAAGAGGAATGAAAGGAGGGCGCGACTTGGTTGCTCTCTGTGAGGAAAGGCCACGCCTCCTGGGAGGGGAGAGCCTTGAGAAGGGCAGATGGAGCTCCAAGATCCTGCGTTATACACGAGTTTCCCGGTATACCCTGCGTGCAATCCTGGTCCATTCCCCCATCTTCCCCAATGGCCTGACTCAAGAGCTTCAAAATGCGCGCCCAAGGCCATACGTAGATGCCGTCGTCGCCCGCCAAGACCAGTAAGGGATTCGTGGAGCCTTCACCCAGGAACATTACGTGGTTTATGGCCCGCTCAGAGACTTGTATGCTCAAGCATGGAAAACCTTTTCGTCGTAATGCAGCGGGGAACATCCGACATTCATACTGACGGAGGTGGCGTGAAAATCCACGTGTGAGCAGAGGGGAGGCTCTTGAGGCGAACGACAGCGAAGGACATGTGGTGAGTAGAGACGCGGATGCCGCTGGGAAAAGGTAAAAAGACAAGTCCCATATAGCGATTCTCCCTTTATTCGACGAGGCCAGGAGGTAACGATTTTGTGGGCAGTGTGCAGTATGGAAGATGGTGGCCTCCTTGGTCGCCGCTTCGTCTCGGATGTGGGAAATGTAAGCGGCGTCATCGAAGAAATGGCTATCATCCGGCATTCTTGTACCTGTATACTTGATTTGAATAAGCAGTCGCCTGGAATCGTGCATGAAGTTTTCGGAGAAGTCATTTAAGGGCCTGGAGGCTTCGAACAACGGACAGGGCATGGTCAACTAGTCGCCTCGCTGCTACTGGTTAGTAACCAGTGTCAGGGCCGGAAACATTGTGCGTCGAACGATTTAATAACCCTCCGCTGAACGAGTAACCTCGATCGCTTGAAGCGGACTGTTATCACACTCGATCTTTTTTCATCAACTTTGCACACAAGTCTGGGAAAAGTCATCCTTTCGAGGGTACAGTGCTTTCTTTTCGAGCAAACTTTGAAGGGAACCTCCCGCCGACCGCCGTATGGGCCGGCCCTAACTCAGATGGTGGACATTTTTGAGGGATGCGCCACAAACATACAAAAAGCCTCCCGCTGATGAAGAGTTTTTACTTCATCCGCGCTTTTCGTGGTCCGCGCCGGTAAGGAACAACGTGGGAAGGTAACTCGTTACAAGAGAAAGAAGCACACGCGTATCTCGCATCTCTTGGAACTATCAAACTTGTCGATATTTAAGGCCCCAGGTGTGTTAACACGACATATTCTATATAAAGCTTACTTTGTTTTTGGGAAGCTTGCTGAATCGTGAATCGCTGCTCATATCAGATGTGTCTAAGTCATCGCAAGAAGAAGTATTACCACCATGGACGCTACGATGGCATGCATCCGCTGTGCAAACTCGAAATCGCATCGTACCATGCTGGCTCCCTTCTGCATCCTCCCTGACCCCCATGTCTCTGTCATCTTTGCTGAGTAGCAACCAAACCCATGCCAACCACGAAGTGATACACGCACAACCAATGCAGCAAACTCCCAAGCATCACAAACATGTGCCACACCATGTGATAGATCGGTTTGATCTCGCCCAAGATGAAGAAAACAACCCCAATAATGTAGGCCATGCCCCCTCCGACAAGGAGATAGAGAGCGGTTGCCGGTAGATTCGCCACCAGGTCATCCCAGATCCCAAACGCCGCACAACCCATCCCTAGGAAAATAAAAACTTCCACAAGGTTAGTGGCTTGGTTTGACACTCCCACGCCGGAGGACGCGATGGAGACGCAGATTCCACCGAATGCAGTCAGCCATTCCAAGAGGAGGAGGAGGTTGGCTCGATGACTGTGATGCAGAGCAATCATCATAATAGGGGAGTAGGAACCGGCGATAAGAAGGTAGATTCCCACATGATCGAGAATTTGAAGCACGTCTTTCGCGTGAGGGAGCATAAAGAATGAGTGGTACAGGGAGGAGGAGATGTAGAGCATCATCAAGGAGAGCGAGAAAAGGAGACAGCTCCACCAGTGATAAGGCGTGGTTCCTGGCGCCGACGCCGCTGACATGAGGAGGAGGGTGCCGACCACAGATGCGATGAAGCCGAGACCGTGCGTGAGGCTGTTCAGGATCTCTTCAAAGACGTAATTGCCTGTAGAGAGGGCAATGGCAGGGATGGAGAAAGGGGCGTTACGGAATTGGCATGGTTGAAATAGAGTGGACCTCAGCCCGATCACAGACACGTCGGAGCAGGTTCGTCGGCACCATGCATGTGATCGCGGAAAAGTCTCGCAAGGGCGCAAGCAAGCTCCAGGCCGTTGTCGACCCACGACAGGCGCTCCGCCGTGCAGGCCCTATCGCTTCTCAACCTCCCTCGCTCGCTCGCCGTCCAGCGAGACTTACCTTCCACTCTCATCTCCACGTTTCTGAGTTTGGCGCAGCACTGCAACCTGTTGATACACTTGAAGCCCAGGGCGTTCCTAGAGACATCTACACCGGCGAGAGAAAGAGAGTAAGGGGTGAGCACAAATTCAAAAACCTGGCCCTGAGGATCCCAACACATCTTTCCATCTAGCGTGAACTGCGGCGCACTCACCCAGGTATTTGAGGCGCGTGTTTTTCTGCAGCATATCTTCCAGCATCAAAGCGCCTTGGGCTGAGAAACAATTTCGCGCCACATTCAAAGTGGTGACAGCGGAATTAACGGCCATGCCCTGACAGACCTCGGCCAGGCCAGAGTCATCTATGCCCGTGTTGCTAATATCGAGAATATTTATGGAGTCGTTGCTGAGCAGGACTTGATGCAAAATACGGGCGTTGCTGTCTCCATTACCAGCTGTGGCTTTCACGTTTGTGACGCCGGCGCCACTCAAATGCAGGCGGCGGATGAATTTGTTGCGATCCAGAATACCTGCCAGGGGTAGGAGAGATCCTTCGCAGAAGCTTTTGGTCGGCTGCATGGTTGCCCAGCGGGTGCGGAGGGTGATGACGACTGAAGGATCGATAGCCATATTGTAATGCAAGCAGTTTATGATATACTGTGCCGTATCGCAGTCACCCTACAAGCAATAAACGAAAGAAAACGACAAAAAGTCGAAGTGGTGAATGTCACATAACGCATGGATAGGATGGCGAAGTACGACTTATCTCAACACAAACGCCACAACTCAGGAAAAACGCAGATCTACGGCCAACACAGTACATATGGAGACACCCCCGGCTCCATGTTTACCTCTGCATCTCCACTATCGGTATGGTTGCGGGGAATGGGAACCAAAGCAGAAGAGAAAGGCGATAGTTTACCAGCAGAAGGAGGGGAATCTGAGGGTGGGCCGTTTCGGGTTGATGGCTGCGTAGGAAGCAGGGCACTGGTAGGCTCCACGTCGTTCATTATATCCGCCGCCATGCTACTTTGCTACGATGAACAGAGATGTAGACAATGCAAAGAGTAAACAGCTGTTTCTAGGACTGGTAAATGTGCACATTGAGGACATCGTCGAGCCTCGCAAGTCGACAAAAGGCGACGCGTCTCCTCGCCTAATAACTTCAAGGGGTCAAAAAAACCTTCTTTCTCGATTGAATGGGGACATTGCTAGGATTTCCTATAAAATATCATGTAGAACTTCATTCGTGGAATAAAAGGTCGTCGCATCCGAATATCACATCTCGAAGCACTCCCCTCCGGCTGTAACCTCCCGACCCCCACATGCCCCATTTTCGCTCCCTCACTAGGATGGATTGTATGCGTATAATTTACAGACCTCGACTGCTGATTTTATCAGATTGTCTCCTTTATTTGTGCGTGGGCATTTTGAAATGCATTGAAAGAATGTGCGCACTACGTCACGTCCCATGGACGCGCGCAAGATGTATAGACTTGTCGCCGGCCCTGATCCCTGTGTTGGTAAACAAATAAGAAGATCATTCTCTAGTAAGGTCTTTTCTACCGCGTACCAGAATTGTAAATAGTCGTTTGCCACCAAAACGACTGACTCTTGTCGAAAAACAAATTACAGCTGGCTTAGTACGTGAGGTACCAATACTGGAAGAGTACACGAAGCGAAGGTACAACTGTAGTGCCGGGCGCGCTTTTCTTTCCAGCCCCCTCCCGCTAGGAGGCCAAAATGCCATGGCCCGCCTGGGTTTTTCCGGGGGAGAGGACGGTCTGAACAAGGATGAGTGCTACCCTGAGCTCAAGTTTGGCAAGTGTGAGGGAAACTTGGGTACAGAAAACATTTCACGTTGTGTCGCAGAGTACGGGAAAAAAAGGCAGCCTTGGCGGGATTTACTCGCCTGCACAGTAGAGCCACAAAGGGCATGCGGAGGTCGTGATGCGGAGGTCCGTCCGATTAATTTGTGGGAGGTTTGGGCCTTTTTTAGGCTCCAGTGAATTCCAATGACCGCATGCGGGGACTTGGCCAAGATGAGCGGCGCATGCAGGTGTTCTGTTCCCTACAGGCATGTTCAAGATCCCCAGGAGCGGGAGGGCCGAGGGTGGTAGTTGCCACGTGACGTTCTAACCTGGCACATCTTGGTAGCGGAGAGGGGGGGGTTCTGGGAAGTAATCGACTGGGCGTGGGTCTTTGATACAGCTTTTGTCTTGCCATTCGTGGTGGATGATGACACGTCCCGGCGACGCATCTATTGGCTGGACAAGGACCTTAAATAGAAGATGGGAACGTATCCGGCGGTCTCGACAGACTGTTGGCTCCACGCAGTCTTGAAAAAAAAAATGACAGAACAGAGATTGAGACGCTGCGCTAATGACTTTGCCTGCGCGTACACTTTCGATCACCAACAAGCATCGGGAACAAGACACAAAAAACGGCTTCCGCCAACAAGAAACAACAAGGAACTTGGATGACGACGAAGTAAAGGACGTTGTTCGCCACTTTCAGCGGATCGTTTAATTTGGATGTGGGCGTTTGACTCAATCGGTTGACCCCTTACTATTCTTGGGGCAGTCGTTTTCGAGTGACTTGCACGGTTACCGATCTCACGACTGAGTATGGTTGTACGACCCCCGTTTGTACCGTGTCCAACCAGTAAGACTGCGTCCTGGGCCGCATTCTAGATATCCTAGGACCTAAAACATCCAAAAACGGGTTCTCCAGCCGTCGAGACTTGCTTGTCTGTGACCGATCATTGCTTTGGTGTGGGGGGTCCTTGCTCGGTTGTGATCGATTTTTGCCCGTCGTGCGATCGATCAATGCCGAAATGTTTACCGTTTCGCGTGTGCCCCGCAACCTGATTGCTTGAAAGTCTTGTTACGATCATTGGACTGCTTTTATTGGCTCTGTAATTCGCTTCGACATTCTGCTTAATTCCACGACCCACCAGCCGTTGAGACGCTAGTAGTGCTCCACTCTTTTTCCATGCACGGTGAAGATCATCGTACACTGTGCTGTCAGTCAAGTTCAGACATGAAATATATGTAAATGTTAGCTTCAATACGAATGTACACACATGTACTTTATAAGCAGCGAACGAACGAAAAGGAAAAGGGATACATTATGGATGTTAACCCTCGTTCTCGACAAGCAGTCGGGGCCCGTCCGGTCTTGCTCTTGGAACAACTGGAGCGCTCTGGATCCTTTCCTTGAGGCTTATGTCCCCGCATGTTTTCAAAGGAACATGTCGGCGTCGCTTCTCAATTCGGTGGAGATTTGAAGCGGAACAAAATTTTCTCGTGCGAACTGCGATATTGGTGACCTTTGGCTTCCATCTCCGGCATGATATTAGTAGATTCGCTTAGGGAAAGAGGCACCCGGTCGCCGGCTGCATCCAACAACATGTCCTCAGCTCTCTACTCCCCATGGCGGCCACTCGTCATTTTTTACGGTATTTGCTGCTATAGTGCCACTGCCTTTTTGTCGAGCACACCATTTTGTACCCGTGGTGTGCCAAAGGTAGGATTTTGGTCAGAGTCTCCTCCGACCCGCTCGGGCTGGTGTTGCGGGGTGCCAAGTTGAAGCATTCGGCAGCATTCTCCCTTATCGAAACGTGTCCTGCCATGTGGTAACTTACGCCTTTCTTTTCCCACCATCTGGGCACGTACATTTTTTCAGTCCATTAGGAGTAGAAGCTTTGTGTCATCACGGTTGGCCAGCACTATGACCGTGACGGCTGCGGACATCACGACGGCAGGTAAACTGGGCGAGGCTGAGACAAGCGCTCTCTCCGACAAGTACAAGAGTGTCCTATATTTGGCCACCGATAAGGGCGCAGACAAAGGCATTGAGCCCAACGGATTTGCCTCTCTACGTGGACTTACTACTCGTCATTTGCCGGTTGATGTGAAGGTAAGTTGATGCCAAATGGTGTTGCTAGAACACTTTCGCAAGACGTATGTCCCAAGTCTACAATGCGGGATGGTATCAAGCACAACACTAAAATCAATGCTCGGCGGGCAGGAGAAAGAAAATACGAATCTATATGCATTTTAAAAGCTGGAAGCCTTGGGATGAACGTAGCTTTTAATGTATGGAAAGAAAACGTTGCCGCTGCCGAAGAGGAGGCGGATCCCTCATCCCTCGCTATGTCTCTTCTCAAACCTCACCCGCGGCCCATCTTCCTTATCCTTCCTGCTTTTCCTTAGGACGGGCTTTCGCTACAACTGGCCACGGATGCCCTACAGGCTTTGGACGAGCTTCCCGCCCCTGCCTTAGTGGTCTGTAGCTCGGGGGGGCGGGCCTCCGCAGTGCAGTGCCTCCGTAAGGCGACAGAGGAGGGGTGGACGAAAGACCAAACACTCGCTTACGCTCTGGAAATGAAGTTACCGTTCGTAAAGAATCCGAGCCTCAAAGATTGGGTGCTGGCTACCGTCGCCGCCAGGGAATACAAGGACGAGCTTCCATTGCTGTTCCGTCCCCTATACGAAGAGACGTCCTGGACGTACACCTTCTTATTGGGCTGCCCCGTGACCAAAGAGGCCATCCTGATCGATCCAGTGGATCTGACTGTGGAGAGGGACTTGCAGGTGATCAAAGAGATGGGCCTCACCCTCGTGGCCGCTCTCAACACGCATTGCCACGCCGACCACGTGACGGGAAGCGGACTCCTCGCACAGAAAGTACCGGGCTGCAAGTCCATGATCGCAAAAATATCGGGCGCCAAAGCGAGCGTTCATTTGGAACCCGGGAACCGGGTTCGATTCGGACGTCGTTATGTGGAAGCGCGTGCCACGCCGGGGCACACGAACGGATGCATGACTTTCGTCACGGACGACATGAAGATGGCTTTCACAGGGGACGCATTGCTGATCAGAGGCTGCGGGCGCACGGATTTCCAGCAGGGATCTCCAGAGACGATGTTTGAGAGCATCTGGACGCAGATTTTCTCCTTACCGCACGAGACCTCGGTGTATCCGGGGCATGACTACAGGGGCCGGCTGATGTCGACCATCGGGGAGGAGAAACGCTTCAACTCCCGTTTGTCCGGAAAGTCGAAGGAGGAATTCATAGAAATCATGAACAATTTGAAACTGGCGTACCCGAAGAAGATCGACGTGGCATTGCCGGCCAACCTGGTGGACGGGGTGCTGGCTAGCTAGGGAAGGGGGTTACCTGGCTAGCTAGGGAGGGTTACTCGTCTCAAGTACATGGCGAGCGAATGACTGATCGGGAGGGACTATGATCGGGATGGTCGGCGGGCAATTATGCAGGGAATGCTAGTATGAGTGCAAGGTAGAATGCTACGGAGGTCATGGTGAAGCTCGACGACGCTTCCCACAATCAGATAGCGGGGGGTCTCGGTTGGGACGCAGAACCTCCATTTCTGCCCTTGAACGACCAAAGAAGTGGAAAAAATACAACCCGCCCGGACAATTTGTCACCTCTTCGCTTTATTCCCGTCTCTTGCTTTTTTCATTCCCCCTTCCTGCTTCCCCCACGACGATGTACAACGCACATGCATGCTGCGACGACTTCAAGTTGATGATCGGTCTAAGCCCGCTTCCCCGCTTGAGCATCTGTCATTCCCTTTACATCCTTGCTCTCTTCCTCCATGTCCGCCCGGCGATCGGCTTCCGAATAATCGGGCTTGAAAATAAGCCTCGATCCGTACCACCTCCCCTTCATAAACAGGTTCCAGTACACAAATGGGAACACGTATTTCTTGACCAAGAAAAAGAAGAAAGAGGGCTTGCCTTGGTCTAAGAAAGGCAAAGGAATTTTCGTGAATGTTTCCTGCGGGACACAGTCGTAGACAAATTCGGTCATGAGCAGCTTGTCGTAGCCCAGGACGATGGGGCAGGAAGTGAAGCCGTCGTAGGTGGCAGTCGCTCGCTTCCCCCGCATGACGCGAAGGAGGTTATGCACCAGCACCGGCGCCTGGCCCGTGATCGCGGCCATGGTCTTGGAGGTGGGCAGCGAGGAGGAGTCCCCGAGGGCGAAAACGTTCGGGTAGCGCACGTGCTGGGTCGTGTACTTGTCCACCTCCACGAACCCCTTGGGGTCGGCCAGGGGGCTCGTCTTGAGGAAGTCGGGCGCGGACATGGGCGGAGTCACGTGGAGCATGGCGTAGGGCAGCGTGTATTCGCTCCCGTCCTTCACCCGTTGGAAAGTGGCCTCGCGGCGCTCCCCGTTGACGCCCACCAGCAAAGTCTCGAAGACAAAACCAACGCCGCGGGCCTTGGACTCCGACTCAAGGACCTCCGCATACCGAGGCACTCCGAAATAGACTTTTTGTGGCATGAAAAAATTAATGTCCACGGCGTTGCGCCTGTTGTTCCGACGCAAATAGTCGTCGGCAAGCCACATGATTTTTTGAGGGGCTCCCCCGCACTTGACAGGGGAAGGCGGTTGGGTGAAGAGAGCACTGCCCCCGCTGAGGCCCCTAAGGACGCGCCAGGTGTTCTCCGCATACTCGGGATGGTAATTCGAACACACGTGTGAGGTTTCACTGTTGTGCAAGGCATCCTGTAGGCCTGGGATTTTATCCCAATCGCATTGAAGGCCTGTGGCGACTATAAGATAGTCATAAGTAAGCTGTCGTCCGCTAGCGCACTGCACGGTATTGATTTCTGGATCGATTTTACTTGCGGCGTCCCGGGCCCAAGCGACTCCCTTAGGAATTATGTCGGACATTGATCGTGCTGACGTTGCTAGATCAAATATGCCTGCGCCCACCAAAGTCCACAAGGGTTGATAATAGTGAGTCGAGGCGGGTTCGACAATGCAGATGTCGGCCGCTTGCATTCCCTCATTAATTAAATGGGCAGCCGAACCGCACCCTCCAGTGCCTCCGCCAAGTATCAAAATTTTATGATGACTAGTGGGTCCGCTGTTGATGTCGTTGGCGGTAGATGTTGCGGAAAGAGGGCTTGCGACGAGGGTGAATACAGAGCGTTGATGTGGGTATGTCCCACGGCCATGGCTGGCATCTTTGAGGCAGGGAGGTCGCAAAAATGCAGCCGCGTTGTGAGCGACTAGAAATACTGAAAAGAAACCGAGGACATCTGACCCCTTCATTTAAGCTGTACGGTATAATGTTCAAATGGGTAAGTTCATTGGACAACGAGATTCAAACAAACTAGCAGATGGTCCTTCGACGAGCACAAATTGAAGTTTAGGCTCAAGCCGCCAAGACGGGAATAGCGAGAGGAGGACGAAAACGAGCAAATCGGTTGGCAAGGATTTCCAAGCGTCGAAAGTACGTCATTTGCGCCATATCCAAGCAGACACAGTCTCAAGGCAAAGAAAGACACCTTGATAGTCAAAATGTAGCAGATCAATTACCCCCCCAAACTCGTTCTTTTCCGTCCGGGCTTGCCCTCTCCGTTACCGGTCGCCACCTCTACTAGGACCCACCAGTGATGAGAGTCACCAGTCATTGGCGAGATTCTATTCATGACGCTTGAGCAAGTAGAGGAGAACCGACGAAATACGAGGGTCCTTTGTCGACTGACACAAAGCGCTTTGAACCCCGGAAACGTAGCAACAAGGAGAAAAAAGGACAAGGAGAGGGAAACAGAAGGAGAGGTGGAAAAATCAGTGTGCAGTCCTCCGCTCTCGACCGCGCATTTTTCGTCCTCGTCCTCCTGCCTCGCGGTCATGCGGAAGTGCCCTTTTTTGGTCAAAGCCATGCAACCCATTCAAAACAACGACTCTATATCGATCGTTAAGCCTAAAAACAATACATTTAGCGGCCAAGGGGTCGGATTCGGGCCAGGACGAGGCGTCGGTCGTGGTCTTAGCTCGCGACGATAGTGACGCGGCTGCGACGGAGGAAGAGGACGAGTTCGAAGTGGACGAGACCACCGCAGAAGAGCAGCAGCAGCAGCAGTAGCACCAGAAAACCCATGCCTGAGGGCTAGGAGCCGAGCTGGCTGCAGCATTTCGAGACTTGCAAATGGTTTGACCCACACGCCTACGAGGAAGCGCAGGTAGGGCGGAAGGGCCAGAAGTCGTCCCCCGCGTGGTACTTCTCCATGAAGGAGAAGGCGACGCGCCGCTCCTTCCGCCTCATCGACCGTGTATTTCATGGCACCAGGGAAAGACCTGTGGGATGGCGTGCTCAGCTTGTGCATTTTCCCCGTCCTCCAAGCCGTTTCAATGTGGATCGAGTACAAAAGAGACAGTGCGGACCAAGAAAAAGTGATCCCCCTGGCGGCGTTTCGCACTTGGCCGGCAATATCTCTCTTCTTCTTGACCCCATTGAAACGGCTTGGAGGACGTGGAAGGTGCAGAAGCTGAGCTCGACTTGTGGCCACGCCACCTCACAGGCCTTTCCCTCCGCCCCGATGTCAGCAAGGACGTTGGCGGGGCCAATGTCAGTGCCGCGGAAATAGGAGGCCCGGTCGCCCGGGAGCGTCTCCCTGAGGGCCTCCAAGGACGCAGCGTATCCGGCCGCGCTGTTTACGTTGGTGACGATGACGCCGAGGGGAGCCCCCGAGAGGTGTACCGCACATCAGCCACACGAGCTTTACTTCGGGGTCGTTCGTGACGTTGAACGTCCCGTCGACGTGAAGTGTCTCGCCTGCCTGCTGTACCCGCTCGTGCACACGGGTCATAAAGGCAGGACAATGGCAGTTGACCAGCCATAGTCCCGATCCTTCTTAGACACTGCGTCTCTACCGCCAATATATTCCGAAATGCGAACACAGAGAGTCTACGCGATGGAACACAATCTTTTTCTTCTCAGCCTCCATCCCAATATTGAGTTCATCGAAGTGGCGCCTGGCGAGGTGCTGGCACTCTCCCAGCCGCTGACTTGCATATTCTCCCCGGAATCACTCCCATCAGCCGCTGAACCGTTGCTGGGCTTAGCGCCTGTCCGTGGTAGCTGGTACCGCCGTCCTTCGCCCGGTCCTTCTCCGTCTCTGCCCTGATTGCTTGGGCAGAGCTCTCTCCCGAAGCGAAGCGGGCATGGAGCCAGTCGAGCATGCGGGGCTCCGCTCGTCGTCGGAAGTCGAGATCGACACAACCATGGTTGTGGAGTTCTTGAGAGGGCCATCTTCATCGACTCTGGCTCTGTCGTCAAAAGTCTGGCGGTCGCGAGGCCCTCCTCGGCGGCGGCGACTGTAGTTCGTATCAGAGAGATGTTCATGCGTGAAGGACACGAAGTTGGCCGGTAACGTTGGCTTTTCTTCTTTCCCCGCCTGCCGTGAATAGCGTGACCTCCGCTGCAACGTCCCGAGGGCTTACCTTTTGGCCCATGCCGGAAAGCTCGCACGCGAGACTCCTGCGGGACTTGTTGGTTCTGGTGTATGTGGCCACCATTCTGACGTCCAACGCCTTCTGCAGCGCCACACTCAGGGACGCACCTGCGGTTACCACTCCCTTCTGAGGGAAGAAGTGGCCCTGCCCTGCGCGAGCGCCCGCTAAAGGCTCGGGTAGATATATGAAGTTTTATGTGAAGCTTCCATTCCAAAAGGGGGAAGAGTTGACCTGGGTGGGGTGGGAGGGACCGAGGTGAAGAAGAGCACGAGCGGGTCGGTCCTTCTCCATAGCCACCGACGCGCTCTTCCGTATCCCCAGTGGAATCTCTCCAGGCATTATGATTTTATCGGCCGTAGCGGCACGCGCGTCTTGACGTGCTTGATTTTTACGACGACGTGCTTCCCGACCTGTCCCCTCAGGCAGCGCCAGCGCCTTGTCTGGCAGCAGCTTCTCGACCGCCTCCCCCACCAGGCCTTGAATGCAATAGATTCCCGAGACAGCCCCCTTAAAATGGAATTTTGAAGAGAGGGTCGAATCCTCAGGCAGGGAAGGGGCGACGGGGAGGACGCGCGTGCTGTTCCGGTCCTGTCTCAAGTCACCAGCGGATGCAGGTACTGCGCGACGTAGAGCAGCGTACAGATGTCTACCCTGTCTACGACGGTTAGGTACTCCCCCACGTCCAGCACGCCGTTTAAGGGCCTGGCCCCGCTGGAAGGGGTCGCCAGCCTTCACCCACTCGCTCTTGTCTACCACTGCATGGCATGACATGGAGAGTGTCAGTCAATATCAAATACGAAGCCAGTGGGCTGGCGGGGACACTCCCCCTCACTTCTCCCACTACGCCATCGCTCCTTCCCCTCCTCCCTCAATCTCTTCATTCACCCTCACGAAGCCGCGTGTCTGCGCGCGTACACATCAGCATAAAGTAAAACAAGTTTTACTTTGTATCCAATAGCCCTGCCCGGGGCAGGCACGTATATGCACACGTGCGTGGGCGGCATAGGCAACTTCCCTGTTTATTCATTTCCGCCTTGGTCACGATGCGCGGCGTCGCACCCGTGGCGGTAGTCCCGCTGTTGAATGCCGCCCCGATACCACACACAGGTAATGCCGTTTTAAATGTTGTGCTCAAGGGAAGGTAAAGAGTCACAAAGCAATGGTAGCGTCAGCCATTATCATAAGCAAACATAATTTTCAAACGCATACAAACGCTCGCTCGAAGTCGATTAAAGACGCGTGTTGGCTTTGCGCCTTCATGCGCCTTGAAGATGCAGAAATGACGCGACAGCGAGACATAAAGTACAGCATGTAGGCAAATCACAATTTAAAGAAATACCAAGAAAATGGCCACTTCAGCTGGTCTACCGCACCTCTAGACGGAGGATGTCAACAGTAGACTACCCGGATGTGGGGCGTCACGGCCAAAATGAGCGACTGAAAGGAGGATCGGGAAAGGCGATATGCCATCAGGGAAACCATGTTGACGTCTTGTCACATCATGACTTTGTGGGAAAAGACTGTTGACTTTTCTTGCTGCTTATAAGCGTGGATCTCATTTTTTTGTCGCAATGTGGGTGAAACATATTGGGCATGTTTGTCGTGTTGGATCCGACAGAAAAAGACGAGTTTCCCCAATCCTTCAAGGCAACGTACTCACTTAGGACATCACATCAGCAAACAATATATTGAACATCTTTGCCACTCTCATCTTCCCAAGCACCAAACATTGAGTGGGAAAAACAATTTAATTTAGAGTCCTTGGCCTTGGAGCTGACGAAACCATTCCCTCATCTACCATACACCCCATCGAAAAGGAAGCACCAAGCCAACACGATGATGCTGCGAATCGTCCAGGCCTTAACCTTGCTGATGGCCACCACCGCCTTCTTCGCCCCTCACGCCCCCTCTGCAGGCATCAAGCGCGGCGGTCCCGTGTACAACGGGGATGTCGAGGTCATCTGGCCTGGCAACAAGAAGGTGAAAGCTAAACCGGGGGAGGCCCTGAAGGCTGTCGCCGCTAGAGCTCGTTACACGCCTAACTACGGATGTGAAGAGGGGAAATGCGGTTCATGTGAGCACAAAGGTAGCGATGGTAAGAAGTACCGCGTTTGCATCACGAAGGTGCCGAAAATCGCCGGCCCATTGACCTTGAAGCCGTAAGATGGAATGGGAAGTGGTACATAAGTGGAATCAAGATGAAATGAATGCCAGACTGACCATTGATTCGTCCACCTGATGAGAGATTAAGAATGAAGAATAAACCGTGAGCATGGTTATCTGTGCTTAAGCTTTAAATCAAACGAAAAAACTTGACGATAACCACACGACAAGGGGGCGAAACCCCACGGTTCGCTCACGGTCATCGATTTCACGCACAGTGCATTCTCCTTTGTAGCAAATTGTGTCTCAAACGATTCATCTATATGAACATCATCGAGGGATGGCTCGTCCACACGGTTGTCTGTACACTAACTATCCTCCTCAGCTCCCAAGGAATGTCTACATGAAAACCTCGGGCGGCATCTCCAAGCGCCTGCGGCCTTCACGCAAACCTCTGTTCATCTTCCCATCGTCTGTTGCCTCCCCACCCTCTGGCATCTTTTCTCCTAGTGCCTGGTCCCGTGCCCATTGCGGACTCAAGGATCGAATGCGGTCGCCAGAGGCATGCAAAAGGCATGCGCCGACGGTCGAATCAATGTTTTCGTGTTCCTGCTCCCATCCTTGCTCGCGTGCCGGCGTACCTGTCTCGCGTCCAGCCTCAGTCTGCGGCTGCTGCGGGCGATGTTGGTCCTCGAACATGCTGTCCTCCGAGAGATACCAGTCTTCCAGGCCGTACTTCCGCTCCAAATGCTCGTAGTAGTTCATGACCTGTCCGACGTACTTTCTCTTCTGCAGGTAGCTTCCTGGAAAGAAGCTGCGCTTGAAGCCCTCCAATATCATGGTTTTCAGCTCGGTAGGTGTAAGTGCAAAGTGCTCGATGGCGAGGAGGAGCTCATTGACTACCGTGGTATTGCTTACCAGTCGATTGTCCGTGCAGAGGGAGACGCAGATCCCGTGGGCGAGCATATCCTTGAGCGCGTGCTTGGAAATGTCATCGCGGAGCTCGGTCCTGCGTAGAAGGATCGACTTAGATGTGAGATGCATTAACATAGGAAATCAAATGACGAAGCAGCATACAACGGTAGCAACACGGGCGTCACGAGTGAGAGTGCAACGCTCTTCCATCCACCCACGCTTCGGCATGACAGGTCCCTCAATTGGGCCGCCCTTGAACATCACCTTTTCCCCCTCGGACCTACATAGTTTGTCTGTTGCTGCTCAGACACACCTCGAGCATGATCCTTCGTTTTGCCACGTACTGGACCAGGCCCGCGACAAATTCGGCCGGGCGCTCCTTCTTGACCACCTTGTCCACCGAGAACAAATGGTAGCCGTGGCCAAGCCTCTCACAGTGCAGATCTGTGATTGCCTGAAAGACTGCTTCTGGACCGAAGGCCTCTCCGGCGTGCACCGTCACCCCCAAAAAATTCTTGTGCGCGACCTCGAAGGCGGCTTGGAACTCCGCCGCGGGATACCCGGCCTCTTGGCCGGCAATGTCCACCCCGACGACGGGCAGGCCATGGTCCTTCTTGGCTTTGATGGCTGCGTGAAACAAAGCGCTGGCCGCCAGCTGGTAGACGAGCGCCTGAGGCTCATCCTGGTGCAGGGAGCAGAATGCATGGTAGTACTCCGAGACGTCCGTCATAAAGGTGCGCATGGCGCAGCATATTATGCCGAAATCAAAGCTAGGTTTTTGTCCATCCCTGACCGACTGTTGGGCATTGTATTCCTTCTTAGCCCTCTCCAATCCCCGCGTTGCCTCCGTCAAGACTCCTATCACGTCCAATGTCGCCGTGGCCAGAAGCTGAGGCGCAAAACGCGGCTCAATGTAAAGGACACCTTCATTCAAACAATCCCAAGCAAATTCGTAGGCAATCCGCTCCAGCGCTCCAGGTTGCTGCAGAACGCGAACAATGAGAGGGAACCCTCGTAGGTAGTCAACCAAACTGTCGTACGTTTCACGGAACACTAATGCACGCAAGCCCTCTTCGGTATAGGCAGGAAGGTCGACATGGTGCTCTTGGGCAAGCTCTATCAACGTACTTAGCCGAGGGGAACCATCAAGATGCACGTGGAGATCTGTCTTTGGAATTTCGGTTAAAAAATTTACGAGATTGGGCCCCATCTCTTTGAAAACACGACACCGGCGGCACGCGGAGGCTAGGTCGCTCGAAGCATCATTTACCCTGTTCACGCGCCTAAGCAAATCATCTACATGGTTATGCTCACCATTCTCTTGTGTGGCCAACTTTTTTCCATTAAATGCGCACTGTCGGGAGGGTGCAGGGGAGAAGTTCTGCTTTTCGGACATTCGTAGTGCTTTAAAGTGTCACGTAGTACGTGCCTGGAGTCGTTCCTGGAGACGGAGAAAATCATGAAATGAGGTACTTTGAGCTTTTCACACAGCTTACGCTCCATCAGGCTGCTCATAAGAAGCTAAATGAATCACGTCTGCCAGAAAAGTTTCGCCTCCCAAACCTTAAAAGCTGCAAGCTACATGGTTGTCACCAGTCGGAGCCCGTCTTTGTACCTCCGGGTACTGTGGCACTGCTAGTGGCACTTCAATGCGAAAAACCATTGGACCCTTTTCTAAACCACGCAATCGGCCAAATAACATAATGCGCTACGTTAATTTTTGTTGGTTGAACGGTTCAAAGGATCGCAAGCTCTGCTAAGGAGGAAAATGAACAGGTAGCTGAAGCCGTGTACCATAAGAGGGCAGCAAAGCGCTTCTCCAAAATGTGCCATAAAAAATAGCCTGCATCCCATCATAAAGATAATTCATACAGAGCGATATTGAAAAGTCCCTGAAACTAGAAGTTGTTGTTCTCACATCAGTGATGGGCCTTTCATGTCCAGTGTTGTTCCGTCTTGCTCCATGTCGGTGCAACGGGGTTCTTCGCATCGGTTGCCTCCACCATTGGCTATGCACCGCCCGGGGAGACGTGTCTTGCGACTGCTCCCCTAAGCGAATCTGGCACAATCCTAGTGTATACACTGGTTGTAGTTGGAAGGCATGGCTGCTAGTAGGCTGTGTCTTGAGCGAGATGCTGTAAAATAGGAAAAGTGACATTTTATCTCACTACATTCTATTCTATAATTGAAGTTTACAGACGAAACGTGAGGCATCAAAGGGAATTAATCGTGATTGCGTTCTCTCGGGAAGGAACGTGAAGCAGAAGAATAAAAGTGGAGGCGACAGCGGGCAAGGGGGGCTAAGGGAGGTAGGAGGCGTGTGAGGGGGGAGCTCAACGAGGCCCCAAGCATCCACAAACCAGTTCCGAGATTTATGCGTTTCTTCTTCAAAAAAGATATTCTATTTTGTCCCTTCCCCTGGAAATGTCATTTCCTTCCAATCTTTTAATGATATACCCATAGTTACTGCTCCTGGACCAACACCAGCATAGCCTTCTGGGTTTGCTAAAAGGTCGAAAGCACCCCCCATGACCGCTGTAAGAATCGCATTTCGAATTTTACAGGGTAAGGAGTCCATCCGCGTCAACAAGAAGAGATTGAGTAGGAAAACACAGGCATACACACACGTACACACACAGGATACTTACCTACTTGTGATGGTCCGAGTGACTGATACACGGGTAAGACCAAATTGCCATTATCAAGTGTATGACCTTGTGCTACGTGCGGATCAAGGCGTCCTCTCTCGACAGCGTACTCAAGTAGCTCTTGCAGATTTCGAATATGCCCGTTTTGTTCTTGCGGCACCCTTTCCTTATACATATTGTCTCGTAAGCACACAGCGGTGTTTGGGCGGAGAAATTGAGCCAGTAGAAGCAAATGCAGCATCGCATTCATTATGGTCGAATAAAGACAGGAAAAAGTATCGGCTTATCAAAAAAATCCTAAGGAAATATCACGACGTTGTGGTAAGCTGAGACTTGAATTTTGTTGTGACTCGTTCATACGAAAAAAGTGAGTTCTTTCAACCCCTTACTTCCTGTCGCACAGCATAGGAAGGCCATCTTTTGAGAAGCTTAGCTCAATAATATGAAGTTTTGTTTGAGCATTATAAAAAACTATTCAAAGTCCACAATAGACACTAAGCTGATCTCAACATTCTTGGTCCTCGGGGGGAAACCGAACATGCATATCTCTTCGGATAAATTAAATCTCGATGCACATCCATCATCCTTTCCATCCTGAATCTTATCATTATTGATATAAATGAGGGTCACGATATATGTACACCCTCTTGTTTCATAAAAGCTTGTTGTCTTTATTGAGCTCAAGTTAGTATTTGTCGAACTTTTTCTCCCTCGTCTTCTCCCATGCAACTTCTTTGAACCGCCTACCCCCACCAAGGAATGAAAACCCAGTCCCAGGAAGGAAAGCTTAATCAATTAATTAATTTGACGATCGCACGAGACCGTGCTCATATTTCAGCGTGGTGCCCAAAGCACATGCTCGACAAGCTGACTTGCTGTCAAATATTCGAAGCGGATCAGAAATCTGATTCAAAAATTTTAAAATTTAAGTTGGGAGGCAATCGACTGGAGTGGTGATAATACTTCTGGCAGACTGTGCATTTCTGGATTAAAGCGGTCGCTGCCATTTATCCATCCATAAACTGAAACATAATAATAAACCGTTTTGTTTCTACATGAATTATTTATTTGCTGATGGTCTTCCGTTGCTTGCTTACATTTTATTTGTGGGGTTCGATTTCCCCATCCCTATCCGATATTTGTTCATCTTGTGTAAACTATAAACGAGTGCTTTCCACACACCTGCCGTAAATACGCCTTTGAAGCCTTGAGTCAAACTTGAGCGAGCTACCACTTTGTGGATGGCAAGCTTCACCATCTTCGAAGTCTTCTTCCCTGACAACTGTTCCCAGGCGTCTCGAAGAGCCTTGTCCCCCTCTTCTCTTGAATGCACAATCTTTGTACTTCTTTCGCTTGACATAACGTCTCGTAGTTTTCGCGGCACCAAGAATTGCCGCAGTGCCATTGGAAGCTGACGGAGGTGGCTGGCCCGAACCCGAGGGCTCAGGTCTTGAGAGAAACGTCCTTTGTCTGCAGCGGCAGCTGTCAAAGACGAGAAAGTCGCCAAAACGGGAGAATACAATTCATGAAAATGTGACAAGTTGGCAGTGACGATATTTTTCACTTTTCTAGGATTTTCTCCGAAAGTCATGCGGAAGTCGCCCCTATATGACAGGCCCGCGATCATCGTGAATAAGTCGAAGTCGGAAAAGGATTCGGGAAGCAGGAGCAAAGCCGCGCGTACGGCGCTTCTCAAGTTCATGCGTTGTGCTTCCGCAAGTGCCTCATAAGCTTTAAGAATTTTGACAGGTTTCTGCATGCGCCCTGTGAGGTATGGAGAAGCATCGATCGATTTGATGTTTGGAAAAAGCAAACAGACAATAATTAGCGCAACGGCCTCTCAAATAATTTCCCTTGCGCGTATAGCTTTCCCTATAAAACGCACCTGCTGCATACATCCATTGCCAATCGACCAGGTCCCGCCGAAGAGCATGCGTGCTTATGATGCCGTACTTCATGACGCGGTTGGGGTGTCCTGGAACAGGAAGAGCCGTGTTGTAGTAGAGAGCGGCGCCATAGTCCTCTACCTCGCATAACCAATTGCGCATAGATAAGTGTCAGCGAGAATAACGGATTAAAAATTATGAATTCAAATCTGTTGCGAGCCTTCAAAAGTAAAGGTTTCGCGGAAAATCTCTTGGCCAAGACAACCGGAGGATGTCACAACTCTCTATAGCCTCAGCCATCGCTGGCTACGCCAGCTTTTCAGCAGTGACGCCAATATTGCGACCTATCCTCACCTTGTATCTGCCCTAACCTCTCGGCTCCCAGGTATCGCAGTATTGAATAGTCCTTCCAATTCCGCTCCAGATTTTCCCGGTGCCATTCGATTGGATTGCGCACAGCTACCACCAAATCAAGCATGGGAGGGCGTTTAAGTAGCATGTTTGCAGATGGTGTCGACCCCCCAGGCTGGAGGAGTTGATCATTGACGCCCCTAATTACTTCCTTTTGTTCATGGTCGGAATATCCATCCTGTCCAAAAACACCACTTCCGTAGGCGAAAGCAAAGTCTATAGCGGGCAATTTTTGCAATATAGCATCGTATGGCATGTTTTTATCGTGAACAAGCTCATCGCGAGGATGTTTGTGGAACTGCATTTATGAGGCCGTCTTTACCTGAGAATGGGGTTCTAGGCCATGAGAGGATAAGCACTTGTAGAGACTCGCATGGTTTACATCCAACTCCGTTTGACACAAGGGGTCCGTTCCTAGCTGTTCCAAAACTAACGTGCGAGTTGTAACCATAAACATCTGAGGTTGCGTTCCCATGCTTGGAGTCACGTCACACCAAGGCGATGGTGAGCGAGCGAGGACTTCTTGCGTCTCGATTGTGAGGAGTGATGTCGAGTTGTATGATCATCAAGACCCCGGCCTTTCGTGTGAAGAAGATCACACAGATACCAATCAATAATAATTTTGCCTGTCTGCCTACCCGTATGAATGATTTAACAATGACCTGAAATCAAGGTCATGGAGTCTTGCCAAAGGAAGTCAAGGTTTCGATAAGGAGTCCAACGTCCTTCGCGCCAATATCCCACCGACGGTCTGAGGCGACCGAGAAAACCCATTTCTGTAGGACCTGAAGATTTGCCCCAGACATTCACCCTACCAGAAACTTTCAGTCTTATAGTGGTCCAGTGCATAAAATTGTTGCGTCAATGGTACGCAGAGGCCACAAATAATTGATGTTTCCGAAGCATCCTACCCTATGGGCCCATTATATTCCGGTTGAGCTGGGCACCTGGACCTGGGCCCAAGCCCTCCGGGAGTGTGTGCACGCATTCATCAACCCTGGTTTATCTGCTCAATACTAGAAGGTCTATGTGTTGATTGTCGGTGCCATTCGTGTAGAAGCTTCTGAAACGTGGCGCTTAGACCCCGTTCTTCATGCCACAGTCCTGCGTTCCGTGAGTCTTCATGCAGAAGTCAACTTGACTAGTGTGCCTCGGCTGTTATCTCCCCGCCTCACCCCCCTTTCGCAGTCCTGACATTCACCCAGGCAGGTGTATAGTATGATTGCATGTATACAACGCCTGGCGTCATATCTCATGCTTACATCTAAGCACGCACCCCTTGAACGGTCCCCTTGCTTAGACCCATAGGGGATACATGCTATCACCTCTCACCATCTCGGTCGGTTCTTGCGCTTCCGACCCCAAAGCAGGGAATCTTTTGGGCCTCGAGCAACCCGGACATTCAAAGAACGGGATTCTGCCTTGTCTCAAAGTGGTCATCTGCGCCCTGGAAATCGACCGGGCTGGGTGGCTGTGGCTTTTGTGGGGGACGTAACCTTTCAGGCGCCCATAGAGGCGTGAGCAGGCAAGCAAGGAGGAATGGACGGGCGGATTGTGACCACGGTGCCTTCACGGAGTCGCCACGATGCTGAGGCCGACGAGGAGGAGGATGTCGAGCTAGTTCAGATTATGGGGAGTGCGGCCGTCACGTGCGATGAGGACGGAGGCGACCAGGCCTTGCCCTCCCCCCTCACCACCGAATCTGCGTGTGAAGGAAAAGAAGGGTGTGCCGGGGCCTGGGGGATGCACACCATCGTGACCAAACCCTTCGTGCTGCGACAAAAGGGGCCCATGGGAGGTAAAGCTGACATGGGTTTCGGCATGGGGTCCTGCACTCGAGCTCGCACCTCCCACCATCCCACGGCCTATCCTCCTCTCAACTGCACGTATCCCGTCGCACATGCCGTGCCGGCGCGGATGGTAGTCAAGAGGAAACGCCTGGAGGAGGAAGATGCCGAAGTGGCGGGAATCCTGGCCCGAGTCCCGCCCTCCTCCCTTCCACCGCCATCCCCCCTGGGCCCGGGGCGGCAGGCAGGGGAGGGGGCCTCGTCCCCCGAAAGCGGAGGGTCCTCCCTCTCCTCGACCTGCTCTTCTCCCTCCCTGTCCTCCGGGCTGGACGTGTCGGAGCGGGACGAGGACCTGGGTGGCTCCTGCCGGGAGGGGGAGGGGATGGATGGAGACAAGGACAGCACCTTCCTCGGTCCCTTCCCCGGCACCACGCCCGACCACCACGGCTTCCAGAAGCATCACGTCCCAGAAGAGGCCACAATGGATGTGGAGGAGGGCGGGGAGATGGAGGAGCGGGAGCAGAAAGAGGGCGAGGGAGGGGTGGAGGTAGGGGTGGAGAACGCAGTGATCGGGGGGCGGCCTCAGCGGAAGAGGAAGGTTCCGTCGTGGCTGGCGGAGACAGATGAGTATGGAGGGATCTCAGACTCCCTCTACGAGCCCGGCCACGGCCCCCACAGGCGGTCCCGCAAATTTCTTTGTCCCCCTGCACGAGACATGCGCTACTGCCCAGCGCTCCCGCCCTCCGTCCCTCCTTCCCTCGACCTGGCCTACCCGTCGCACGCGGCGCCCCTCGCGGGCCCAGAGCCCCAGGGGGGCCTTCTCTCCAGCCTCTCCCTATCCCTGATCGTCCAGCCGTTGTCCTCCAAGGCCCGACCGTGCTCGCGCCTCTCCCAGTGCGCCCTCAGCGACTTCTCCTTCAGCCCCGGCGCGGACGGGCTGGGGCTGGGCTTCGACTTCCCCCTCGACAACGCGGAGGCGGAGGGGAAGCATGTGCTTGAGGGGCCCGGGGAGAGCGAGGGGAGATGGGGGG
>Ga0102934_1000208_pt1 | contig 36184 bp, 22 predicted proteins | sample SalPonR2_A_D1_MG_FD_78175 | JGI IMG/M metagenome (GOLD analysis project Ga0102934, IMG submission 78175) | Salt pond soil microbial communities from South San Francisco under conditions of wetland restoration - Salt Pond MetaG R2_A_D1_MG | ecosystem: Environmental > Aquatic > Marine > Intertidal... | reverse complement strand
TGTCCTTCTTCCTCGCGAGAGCGAGGAGATGAAAGCGCAGGAGGCAGGAGGAAATGTGTCATGAGGGAAAGGACACAAACGTGGAACGTAAATACTCCTCGAAAGGAATTGTATAAAATAAATGTCGAGGGAAACATCATTTGATTTGACCATGAACACAATGCAAACTTAATCTATGTTACTTTCACCCTCACTCTTTCCCTTTTTTCTTGCCTGTTTCTATTTCTCTTTATCCTCCGTCTTTCTGCCTTTCTGTGCCACCTCCCACTCCATATTAAGTCTGTCTAATATGATGGAACCAAACGCTCTTTCCGCCTTTACAAGTCTGCTTATGGTCGGCAAAACCCATCGCATGAGTCTTTGATCTATTTCCCTCCGGGTTGTTCAAGAGAACCATATCAAGGGGATAATGTCACATGTTTACACTATGACCACTATCGAAAGATTAAAATCTTCATTGAATTTCAGGGGTAGTCTACGCTGTCCTCACAATGCACGACGCGACACTATATAACCAGCGTCCGACCAATACAAATCACATACGTTCCAAGTGTCAAGAAGTATGACTACCACCTTTTCATATGATTTATAAGACATGATTCGAAGCACAAGGTCAATCTAGCGGAAGTTGCTTAAAGATTTGACACTGCCTTGATGCTCCGTTCGACTGTCAACACATTCGGGTTCTTAACTTGACGAAGCAATAAAGGCGTCTATTTGGATGATCCATCCATGATATTTAGTAGTATATAACCAGTGAGCAACAGAAAACACAAACCAGGATGACTAGAGATATTTCGAGTGGCTTTTAGCGTTCAATACACCTTTCGAAGGATCGCCAGAGAGCAAAAATATACCACAAAATGCATTGCACCTTGGTACTATTGCTTCTCCTATCTGCGTCGAATTTTGACACGAGCACAGAGTTGACAACGTGTATCGCGTATAAATTGTAGACCACTTTTGATCCAGGATATTGGCAGAATCGGTCGACTATCACGTACACGAGCAGGACTCCGAGCTACCTACCACCTGAAGTCGCCCTCGCTCACGGCGAAGCTGCCCGCAACGTCCTGGTAGTCTCGTGGCTATTTCTTGATGAACTCTATCTAATCACAACATTACGCCCATTCAGCTGTAGGTATGCCGTAGTAGCTTTAATTCCCAACGCGTTCCACCTTCCACGAGGCAGCGCCTTGATTCCTCGTACCATGATGCAGCTTTTTTTGCTCGCTATTTCCATACTCGGCCTCGCCTCATCGTCCTCCTCTCCTAAAAAAGAAGTACTCGTCTTGGGAGGCAACGGCTTTATGGGCGTGTACACAGTCATCGCTTTAGCTTTTTCTGATAGATATGCGGTTACCATTGCCAATCGCAATACTACCTACTTTGACTCTTTAGAGCGGTTGGCCAGCGCAAATATAACCTCCCTGCATTGGGATCGGAGAAGCGAACCGATCGAAGACGCATCGGAAGTTGTAGCTTTCTTTGAAGATCACCCTCATATTCATGCCATTGTTGATTTCTCGTGTTATTCAGGAGATTCAGCGCGAAACGTGGCTACTTTTTTGATAAAAGAGGAAGTACGTGTGGGGTTGTACGTTTACGTGTCCAGTGATTCTATATATGAGGTTTGCTCAGCCAAGCGTGACCCTGAAAAACCTACCACGGAAGACGTTGACGATCATCGTCCGTCCGGGCCTCGTTCTCAAGCGGAATGTAATGCTGCTGACACCTACGGCCACGGCAAGCTCGAGGCTGAGGAGGTTCTTCGAGAGCTCCAGCCCGTCTCGACTTGGGACTACATATTCTTACGCATTCCTGACGTTGTTGGTCCTCGAGACACGTCTTATCGGTGGTGGTTTTATCAGATATTGATCGACCTCCAGATCTGGATCCATGTGCCCATCCCATACGTTCGCGAGGATCGAGACGGACGTGAAATGAGCTTGTTGTACGTCAAGGACGTGGCGCGGGCGATCGTCTCACTGATTTCAGGTCATGACGGCGCATTTCTCCACAGGTGGGGCGCAAATGTGAGTGATCGGGCGCTTACAGTCAGGAATGTAGCCATCAACGTGGCCGATCACAGGGCGCGGACCTTTGTCCAGATCATGGAGGACATCGCCAAAGCCCTGGCCACGTCTCGGTCTTCCCAGTGGCCCACCTCATCCTCTTCGACAATGCCCTCTCCATTGGTGTTTGCGCTGAATTCCACCACTGACTTTCCAAGCGTGAAGAGAGGGCCTATCTCCACCACGCGGGCACGCACCCTCTTGGGATGGGAGCCAACGCCCTGGGACGAGGTCGTGCTCGAGACCGTCGAGTTTTTCCAGTCAAGAATCCTCTGGAAGGACGCTCGGTACGCCAAGGAGCTGCAAGGAGTCTTGCAAATGGTGTGTCAGCAAGTAGCAAAGTACATTGACGAGAGGACTTTCCGCGACTTGTTACTGAAAGTGTACGGGCTGAATGCTTCGGAAATGACTCTGACGTGCGCAGGCTGCGCCAGTGACGTCATCGTGGACGACGAACCGTGGAGTTCGCAGATAGAGTTATGATCAACATCTACGATCGGATGAAGCAGTATAGAACTGCGATGCCAAAACTCCCTTTAATTGTACACGTCATGAACTTGCCTAGGGCCCATAGCCGAAGCCAAACTGCCCATTTCTTGTCACATCCCGGATGCGATCTCCCTGGCTCTGTTCCGGCAGAGGAAGTGGCCACCCGTCTCCTGGAATGTCATTGACTGTAATGATAATCTCAGCCTCGTAAGGAAACTCGTACGTCCCAAAGACGAAGAAAAACAGGTCTCGAAAACTTGTAAGGTCGCCCAGGGAATGATGATCCCCGATTTGCGTCCCGCCCGTCGTAATTGTGAAACCTCCTCGAGCGGTAAAAAGTGCGCGCCATCTGTACCGTAAATTTTCGGAGCTTAGCCAAAATTGGATGGTGTCAGTTGTCCGAGGAGCCACTGGGACGGAAAGCTGCCAGTTACGAGTCTCAACGTACGATTTTACAACGAGGATCTCGTAAAAATTGTTGTACGCCACAGAAAAAGCATTTTGAAACTCCTTTAGCTCACTTATCGAGAGCGTCAAATCCGAATCTCGGCGCAGATCAGACCCCTCGCGTTGTTTGAACTTCTTATGGCTAGAATGCTTTTCTTGCCAGTCCTGTTTGCTCTGCCGTTTAGCCGGTGGTGGGACTCGAAAAAGCGCAGATTGGGCGGGGTTTGCATTGACGCGATGCGTTACTACGTCACTTATCGTGTAGCCCCAATTGGCCCGAAACTGACGAGACAACGTAAGTCCTTGTCCGTAAGCAAATGTGCACGTAGCCGTCTCGGTAGGCGATTGATTCTCACAGCGAACGCGCCCGTTTGGCAGAGGCACACGTGGAGTTGCAAATGTGCTCTGGTCGAAGAACAACAACGCTTCCTGCTCCAAATAAACAAGATCATCGGCTCCCAAGCTGGCCATGGGTCGTCGCCGACATTGAAATGATTCCGAACGAGAGGTTTGGTCGTATATGGCAATAGAGCACTCCTTTACGCCAGGCTGTTCCAAGTCCCGACTTCTAGCAACAATGCTCAAGCGAAGATATCGCCATGCAATTGAACGGATAGGACGGGAGGTGTAAAAACAGGCGATGTCATCTACCGCAAAGACACTGTCCACCCACGGAGATGGATTCTGGGGTGGTGTCAAGACACTTGGCTCGGATATCGAAGCGCTTTCATCGCGTCGGTAAAATTGACCCTTAAATGGGTGAGTCTGAAGGCTGAGGTCGACCATGGGAGGCAAGAAGCGACATATCAGTCCCCCGCTTTCTTCATCGTAGAATAAGCCTGCTCCATGCGGCGTGAGAAGCGCCACTGCCCCAGTATCCCCGTGCATTACCAAAGTCCATAAGCACCAAGCACGATCGCGGTCACCTGACAAGTACAAGTGGTTTTGGTCATCGACACATAAATATTGGTTTGAATTGACGTTCTTCAGAAAAATATCGAAGCAGTCGTGACACCAAGGGTAAGCACAAGATGTGGGGCCCGCAGACTCGTTCACGTGAGGGTTCCTGCTGAAGTCATTCTCATCAAACATGACGTTTTCATGACCACTTGCATCTATCAATTCAACAGTCCATTGTTCGTCCTCGTAAGGTCGAATGGCCGGGCAAGAGGCTGCGCGGGGCTTCTTGCACACGTAGCAATTCGCGCGTTCTTCATCGTCACATGGCTTCGTCACCCATGATCCATCTCGAGCCATTTTGGTGCATGCAAAGCTATCCAAGACCATCGACGGCTCACTCGTCACAGAAGGTTCAATCACCATCGATGGGTTGTCAACCGGTTCGTCGTGTTCGGGGACTAGCCTGGCATTCGGCAGTGACGAAGGATGACGCCAGTTTTCATAGTAAGACCAATCGTATTCTTCCCCATTCAGCATGCTATTCAATCCTATGTACCCCGGAAGGAAGCCATAATTGAATGTCATGCTGTCTTGAATTTGCGCGAGCACCCAATCGTTCTCCTCCTTTGAATCAATGACTACCAAACGGCCGCCCCAAGAGCCGCACATTTCTTGCGCCCCCGCCCATGACACGTTGTACACAACTTGCCTTTTGTAGCAAGAACAACCGAAGTGTAGGCTGAAAGTATTATCGTCGGATATATCATGATATGGGCCGGGCCCTTCCTCGTGACTTCTTGTCGGTGAAGGACAAGAACACGATGTATCATTTGCTCCAACCTCACAGAGCACGACGCGCGTTTTGGCCGTAAAACAAGATGGCAGCACCAAATCCCAGGTACCATCTTCCGCCATCTCAAAGCATTGTTGCTTTGGAATATTACTTTGATCTGAAATCAAAGTCGACGTCATGCTCGTACTAATTGATCTTGTAGACCACTTTCCAGGAGTATCAGCGAGACTATTCATACCAGCTACGTTCCAATATGCATCCCAAGCCCAGGATTCTGATTCATCTCCATTACTTCCCACCAAGGCAGTCCTATTGCCTTGCGTTATAAGGGGGCGAGACGATTTTCGCCGGTGACATCCAATGTATCCACCCCTTCGGCCAAATAAGGCATGGACAAATGTGTTCTCTGCCATGGACTTTATCGAACCCAAATGTCCGCCTAGAGCCTGACAGTGCGCTCGGGCATCCCACCAAGAGGCATTGCGGCTGCGGTGACGAAGGTAGCATGAGTTTTCAAAGGGTGTCCATCCCCTAGGGCAGCCCCGCTTCGACAGCCAGCCTTTTTTTTTGCAAGCAAAGAATATGACTTCTTTTGGCGCTTGATAGCAGTCAACGGCGAGCCAATCACCGGACTCATCCATCCATCCACAATCCTTAAGAATTCGTTGATACATTCCTAGACTTTGAATATACCCGGTTGCTTTAGCGATACTCCCAAAGAAACCCACGACAGGGTGGTGCCAGCGTGATGCTGGGATCCATAACTCTTCTGTCAGAAAACCGGGACGATCGATCAACAAATTTCCAAATGGACCATACGTTCGAAACTTATCATTTGTATCAGAATCTAAGGTAAATAAGCTTAGACTGCGCAGGCCCCATACGCCAAAAACAGCCTTCATTCCAACAAGTCGTTCTTCTGGTCGAAAAGCCACCGTAATTTCGTTCAAGTTAGACGAAATTGACATCTGCGCATCTGCAGATAAGACAAGTTTAGTACCGGGCCTAAGAAAACGAAATGCAATCTTATCATACCCTAGTTTGATGTGCGTGAGTCCTGAATTTCCTGCAGTGAAGCTAAACTCTTCGACCTCACCAAAATCCAAATGGCTGCCATTGCTCACGGCTTTATTATTGCCAAATTTCTCATTAAGAGAGTCGACTTTCTGTCTGACATCGTAAAATTTCCCAACTTGCGAGGTCTTTGCCAAATTCCGATCACCAAAGGATGTAAGATGAATTGACGATAGTGATTCCGATGAGAGCGATGGTCTAGACTGAGCTTTCCATCGATGAAATTTGGCACCCGGGTCCCAGAAAGCCCGTTTCAAGGTATTTTTGAGGGATTTGCGTGCGCCAAGTTGACGCGAACCATGATTCATCAATGTGCGGTAAAAATTCCACGTAGGTGACAGCCTGGATAGATATGCTGCTTGCTTATGGAATGATTGGGTACGTGCATCGCCGTCTTCATTCCAAATATTAGCTACCATGTCGGAGAGGTGCACAGATCCATTAGAAAACGCCAAGGCGCTCAATGTCCTCTCGTCATGTGTAATGGCCACCTGTTGCTTCATACTAATCCAACCCTCGCAGCCGCCGTAAAGGTCTTGGACGAAACGGTTCTCGCCCTCCGATGTGATTGTAGCTACTTCTGCATCTTCCGCGAGACACTTGGCGCAGGCTTCGTCGTACGTCGAAGGATCTGCCCAATGTTGCCTGTAACACCAACAGTCATATTGGCACCATCCAACCGGACAACCATTACCTTTACTAAGATATAATGGAGGAGCAGAAGGCTCCATCCAAGCTCTTACACGTTCGTCTCCAGCCTCGGCGCCATCGTTGCTGGCGTATGTTGCAGGATCATTTTCGCGATTTACAGGTGATGGGCCCAGGCGAAAGGCTACGTTGTCACAAAATCCATCAAACTCAATCTTGCGTCTGAATATTGGACTATTAAACCGATAATCATGCGATAATTGGCGCAAAAGCTGTTTCATGATGTCCATTTCCCCGCTCCAGCTCACGGTAAAAAAACGCTCATCTCGACTTCCACAGCAAGTAAATGAGAAACATGAAGCCTTATCAGGACTGCAAGGGAGATCACACAAGCTAGTATCTACACGATGGAATACAGATGGGTAATCGTTTCCGCAGAAACAGCTGTCAATCAACCCGGTGGCTGACAAAGCATAGCCTTTATCGGTACAAATGGCCTGGCACCGTTTATTGTTGATATTATTACGTCCCAGTTCGACTGCAAATTCCGAATCAAACCTATCAAAGCAGCCTTCAATTTTTTCTGTTAGGCCTCCGATGGGACGTTGACCAAATACACGTTCCCTCCCTGCTCCCATCATGCCTTCCTGATCCCCAGCGCCTGGCCAGGGGCTCGCCGACGCCCCACCGCTCCCACGGTTAGAAACGCCTTGCGGCAATATTTGGGCTTTTATAGGCCAAAAAACTGCGCTCTCAATTGTCCAAGCAGTTATTGCTGAGACCAAAATATTCTTTTTCGAAGCCGTCATGTAATGACGTGTAAAGAGTGTGAGCCCTCCACCAAAGCCAAGAGCCCGATTGAGGTGGCGCCGGAGAGAGTAAATGCCTGGTATGAAAGCGTCTGTATAGATTATGTCATAGCCGTTCATACGATTGATCAACCAATTTACTTCTTGTAGACGCGTTTGCGATAATTGTTTTACACACAAAGGAGCGATTTCGAGCTGTCCAACCTCCTTATTGGCCGTTGAATTAAACGGCTAAGAAACGGTGAAGATAATCCCATCGAACTACCACACTAGCAGCTCGATTCTTCAACGAATGCTTTTTATCAAAGATAGAACTTCCCGCTCTTACACCAGTAGCACCTTTTATGCTATAATCACAGGTAGTGTTACGCAAAGAAAGCCTGACAAACTCCTGTGATATCATCACGCTGGGATGATCAACAGCACTTCCCTCTGCTGCTGCGAGCTCGTCCGCACCACGTACCGTACTCAAAGTCTAGCGAATGAAAGTAGGGAAATTAGCCTTTTTGCTCTGCCTCTTAATTTTTTGGTATTTTCCTCGGCCTTTCACCTCTGTCGAGACACCCGAGACGCATGACGTAAACGGTGCTATGAATCTTGACATGAAAGACGAGCGACGCCCTCCTTCAGCAAAACTCGCCATTGGCGGCAAAGATGAGCAGGTGGAAGGATGCTTCAACAATTTTATTGCGAAATTCGCTGTCTCACTGGCACAGAATAATTTTAGCAACCTACGATGTCAAGCCATTTGCACTGAGCGCGGGTACGCGTTAGCAGCAACGGGTGGAGGATCACAAAGCATATGCTGGTGTGGAAATGACTACCCAGGTTTGCCACACGAAGTAGACACATTTCGTTGTGATCGTCCCTGTAGTCTAGACAAGAAAACATGCCATTTATTTACATGTTGTGGAGACCGGAACGGATCGCTCTTCACCATCAGTTGGAATGGAGAGGTAAACCCAGTAAAACATCTTCTGGGACGTTTGTCGGAAGAATACAGGAGCAGCACTATTTTTCGTCAGAATATAATCAATGACTATTTACAATCTGACAACAGATCTTCTTTTCAACTTTGCGCGTCGGATAAGCTACCTGAGAATCCACCGCTGTACCTCAGCGTCGGCAACGGTTGCCCTGTAGGATGGTGCAAGCGAGACGGTTGGTGCTACAAACAGCATTGGGCCGACCCATCAACCTACGACGAAGCTCAAGACAAATGCCAGCTTGAGGGAGGGGAGTTGGTGAATGTCAGATCGAGTGTACAGAACGCCTTTGTCTTGAGTCTTTATGCTGGCTGTCTAGGGTGGCTGCATATCGAATCCTATTATGAAGGGGCCACTTTGCACATCGATCAAAACTTTGGAGAAATATCACACCTACAATTGAAACCTGACGGCTCTTGGATCGCACTTCCGGGCTATGACAGCGATAGGCGGGTCGCTTGTTTCGCATGTCAAAAGGCCTGTACGCCACCCTTCCCCGCGCTGCGTCCCCACGAGGCTGACGAGTGGGACATCGAGATCTCGGCGTATCCATCAAGCACCTACGCTTGGTGTACGGATTGTGCTGACAGCTACTTGAAAAACGTAAATACACATTTATATCTCTGTGTGGACGATCAGTATCATCTATATTTATCGATGCAGCCAGAATCCTCATGGTGCATTTGGACCATAAAAATAGACCCCGACACCGGCGCTATAACCTTTCTTTCTCATCACAATGCAATTTTGACGTACCAAGCTGAAAGAAATGAGCTCACATGTCGTTCGTTGCCGTCGATGTATCATGTATCACGATCATTTGTGTCGCGGAACCATCTCATGTTCGATGGGTCATTCCTGAACGCTCCGGACGGCCTGGCTATCTTCAATCCTAGCAGCCTGCCGCTCTCGATTAAAGAGCACTACCTACGTATTGCTGTCCACAGCCTCAATCGACGATCGAAGTCTGCATTCATCGCGCCAAGGGGTTTACAGGAATGTTCCATGGCTGTCTGGGATATGAGCCCACAAAGCGATACATTTATGTGCAGACCACTAGTTGTAGACAACGCCGACATCGGAGTCCTTGGTAGTGCAGCCACTATCTCGCCGCTTGTATTCAAGCAAAAAGCTTTACATGTGTATGATCAGAGTTCCTACGTCACAGCACGTGAGCCTTTGCCGAACGGACGGGTAACCTGCTTGAATCAAAACCCCACTGAGACTGTCAGCTGTGTTTTGGCCTACGGACGGGCAATAATCCTTATCCGGCGATTTCGGACGAATTTTGGGATTCTTTTATTTGATACCGTTGCAGATCTTTTTCAAGTTTCGTCTGAACAAAAGCAAAGGTTCCGGTTTCAGACGGACCTTAAGACTAGAAGACCGGAAGGAAATGTTGTCGCAGGCAAAGAAAGAAGACGTTCCCGACCCAATGAAGTCGATTTCTTGAGTGAGCAAGGGAAGCTTGTCCAGAACGCGCTGACCGGCTCGTTTAATACATTCTACCAATTTCTATTTTTCAAGGAATTGGTGGATGTCCGGACATGGCAACTTGGCATCAACGTGGCGCCCCTTACAGCTCTCACTATCCAATTATGGATGACAACCCAATATTTAAAATATCGGTGGCGGGCCGTATTTCAACCGCGGGGCGGATTTACCCTTACATTGTTCGGTCGGAGGCTGAGCGGCCAGAAAGGAGCAACATTTTCCTTGGGAGACTTGGTTGTCTCCAATGATATTCTGTATTCAATGTACGGGTCCTATGAGGAGCCTGTAGAGGTAGCTTTAACTATGACTGACAGCGAGCATATTGAGCTATCGTACCTTGGTTTGCCTTTGCATCCTTGGAGCGACAACGAGATGTGAAAGAAACAAAAGTGAGCTCCATAGCTACACAGCTTGACGAAGCGTGACAAATGTGATGAAAATCTGAGCGGCCAGAATTCTTCATTTATGTTAATTAGCGAGAACAAACCAGCATGTTGAATTCCTGTCGCATGACCACACATTTCTCTGATCTCCACCAGCTTAAATCGTACACAAACGGTTTTTCACTTATCTTTCGATTTTTTGCCATTTTATAGCTTATTACCTCCAGTTGCCGTGAAAGTTTTCGTCGATAAAATTGTCATCTTCTACGATTTTCGGTTATCTATGTTTGTACTTTACCCCTCTGAGATATCATGCATCCCTTTGCCAAGCCAGCGCATCTCGATTCATGTCATCGTTTCGTTTGAAACGGAAATTGCGGACCCAGGCCCGAGGATGGTGGTGGATGGCTCACATGGTTGGTGATGCTCACTGTGGCAGAAGAAGAGCCTCTCGTTGTGTCCACTCGCGCGCTATCCTTGTTTCCACGGCTGCTTTCGGGCTGATTTTCAATCGGACTTGTCCCATGTTTTCGTCCCTCAGAATTAGACTTTCCTCGGTTATCGCGTCGCCGAGTGTCTGCCAATCCTTTTCCCCCACGCCGACGATTCGCTCGCGCCAAGCTTTCTTTATCACGCGCCCAGCGTCTACTTACCTCTTCGGCCAGCCTCGACTCTCCCGCTCGCCGGCATGCCTCGACCACTAGGGTATAGCTTTTATGACTCGGAAGCCAACCACTTTCCACCATTTCATCCAAAAACCCCACCGCGACCTCCCATTGTTCGCCCAAATGGGCCGCGTGGATAGCCTTGCCGTAAGAAATCGCATCAAAGCGCACCCGCGTTGCATGCATGCGTTCCACGATTTTGAGAGCAACTTGCCACAGGCCTTGACGCAGACATATGTCCATGGCCAGAGTGTAGCTCTTCACGTCCGGGGTCAGCCCATGCTCAGTCATCAGACCCAGCACAGCAATGGCTTCGGTGGCCTGGCCTGCATTCCCATGCGCACTCATAATGGCATTGAAGCTCCGATGGTTGGGGTGGACACCCTTCTTCACCATCTCTTCCAAAAGCCGGAGACTTGTTTCCACGTCTCCTACCGAGGCACATGCATCCATGGCAGTCGTATAGCTTACCACGTCAGGAACGACGCCTTCTTGGCCCATTTCCTTCAACAGTTTCAAGGCTTTTTCGGCATTTCCGGCCTGTGCACAGGCATGGATGGCCGTGTTGTAGCTCCATTGGTCTGGAGCAATGCCCTTGCTCGTCATATTCTGCAGAAGGCCGACAGCTTCCTCCCATCTTCCCGCCTGAGCACATGCTCGCATTGCCAGGTTGGTCACTTTCTGATCAGGACGATCCATTCCTTCAAGCAGCCACAAGACTTTCTCCCATTCCCCCGCCCGCCCGAACGCAGCCATGGCTTTCTCGTACAATTCCTTCGTACCCCCTTTGCCGCTGCCCTGGTCTCCTATTCCATCTCTGCCCTGCGCACTCACGTCCCTGAGGAGACTCAGTGCCTTGTTCCAGTCCTGGACCTTGGCGCACACGTCGATGGCCGTCTGGCAAGCCTTCGAGTCCAACGGGACGCCACGCACGGTCATCTCGTTCAATACCTCCAGTGCCGCTTGCCATTGCCCCCCTCGGCCACACGCTTCCATGGCCAGGGTGTAAGTCACGACGTTGGGGGCCACAGACTGATGATCCATCTCCTCCAGCATCGCGAGGCTCGTCCGCCAATCGCCCTCCCGAGCACAGGCATTCAAAAGCGCGTTGTAGGTCATAACCCCCACGCTCACGCCCGCTGCACGCATGCGATTGAGGACACTTGTAGCTACGTCGACCGAGGAACGTTGCATGACGGTAGTGTAGCTTACCACGTCGGGCTCCACTCCATTGGCCTTCATCACCTGCAACAGCTGGAAGGCGAGGTCCGGCCGCCCACCCGAGGAGCAAGCCTGCATGGCTGAGTTGTAAGTCACGACATTGCTGGCATCTCCACATTCCTTCAACAAGTCCAGCGCCTCGTTGAATCGACCAGATTTGGCGCAAGCCGCGATGGCAGCATTATAGGTGGAGGGCTCCAGCTCAATCCATCGAGCGGCACGCACCTCGGCAAGGAGGCTTAAGGCATGTTCCCACTGCCCAGCATGTCCACATGCTTTGATCGCGGAATGGTACGTGACCAGGTCCGGTTCTGGCACAAGACGTTGGTGGCGGCGGTGATGGGAGGCTCCGTTGCGCTTCTTACTCGCGCTGGGGAGAGGCACATGCCCCCCCGCCTTCTCCGTGTCGGGGACCTGCATGGATCTCAGGATGGCCAGGGCTTCTTCGAAGCGGCCCCTTTTAGCGCAGGCCTCTATTGCGGTGTTGTAGGAGATAATGTTGGGCCGGATGGACGGCTTGCTACCTCGATTGCCGGGGATGGTGTTGGTGGTGTTGCCCTGGTTGGCGCCGACTTCTTGCGTCTGGTCGCTGACCGTGCTCCCCCTACCGTCTTTCCTCCTGCCTGCCTGCCGCATTTCCTCCAACAGCCCTACTGCCTCCTTCCATCGGCCTGTCTTAGCGCAAGAATCCAACGCACTGTTGTAGCTGATCAAATTAGGTTCCTCCATCCCACGCAAAAATTCCAAAGCTCTCTGCCATTGCCCCCCCTTCGCGCATGCATCAATGGCCGTGTTATACGTGATACGATCAGGCCGAACACCCGCTTCCTTCATTTCAGGGATGAGCGTCAGGGCTGCCTCCCACTGGCCCGCCTTGGCGCAACAATCCATCACGGCGGTGTAAGCGACCAGGTCGGGCGGTGCCCCTCGGGTCCGCATGTCGCGCAGAAGGCGCACGGCCTCAAACCATCTCTCCTGCCGAGCACAAATTTGGATGACTAAGGTGTATTGCTGCACGGAGGGATGCACGTGCGGCATTTTCACCACAGCAAGGGCCAAGGGTAAGCTCTCCGCATTTACACATGCCATCAAAAGGGTTCGCACAAGGAGGGGAGATGGAGCCTTTAAATTGGACAAAAGCTTGACAGCTTGCTTGAGATATCCTTCTTTTGCCAGCTTGCTCACTATGGCGGCTTGACGCTCGTCGTCGAGAAGCAAAGGAGGATGCAACGAGGCGTGCGGCGGGGCGAGCGTGCTGTGAGTGAGAAAATACGATGATACACCTCGACCCGACATCCTTGCACTTGATTCCTGCTTGAAATCATCGCCATCATTCGACTCTTTGGATGCAGTCAGCGTTAGCAAAGCCTCACGCAGGAAAAGAAATTGGCAATGTCGTTCACTTGGAGGAGATCGTCGCGGGAATGTGAGGGTGTGCCAAGACCTGAGCCGTGAGCCTTGGTAAAATGATGGATCAACTCCTGACCGGACAAATGCATCCACACCCGCTGAAATAGGACATAGTATGGCTGAAGCTGCGAAAACCATTGTGCGCCATGGGGGACGGCGGCGTTTCCGCGTTGTGCGGCTGGTTGATGTTGACTGAGACGCCGAGGCTGCAACCCTGACAGTGGCCATCAAAGTTCACACACGAAGTTTACGATCGAAGAGCATCCCCACTAACTCCGCGTGTCTTCATGACCATGTCATGGTCGTCTAAATTGTATCTGTTTTAGGGTGTTACAATACGTGAGTGGCATTTTTTTAGGTTCGTATCCTGCGCCAGGCGCTCTGCCGCTCGCTCGCCTTCCGGTAGTTTGGTTATCGCCGCCACAAATTCCTCGTTTCTTATGCCAACACTGGTTTTGATCGATATAAAATTTTACCCACGTCAGGACATCAATCGAGGCGTTGGAAAATGGCAGGATTGAATACCACAGAGCTAGAGCCTGGTCGGAAGACGAAGCGAAGCATCCGCTTAAGAAATGAAAGAGGGGGGCCGCCTCTTGCTGACGCTGCGACTGAAGGGCAGCCGGCACTCAAGGGAAATTCGACAAGAAGCGTCCACACTGAGAAATCAGCGACACACTTGAAAGTAGAGACTGCTGTGGAAAAAGAGAAATACTTCGTTGGCGGAAAAACGACGCCCAATGCCTCAGGGGAAGAAGGCAAGAAAGTAGGGGTTGTGAAGAAGGAGGAGACGGAGGAAGACAGCAAGGTCACGGGTGCAGTCGACGGCTACATGCCACGGCGTTCGCGAGACAAGGCCTTGGGTTCTTCTCTTGTTGAGTCTCTGTCTTCTAAAAAGATAAAATTGGAGGCGGAATCGAAGCGGAAGCCCTCGGCATGTCCCGATAAGTTGATCCACGACGCGGACGAGGTTCTCAAAATCAAGGCCTTACTCGATAAATGGACAGGACCAGGCACCTCCATCAAAATCACAGCCAGTGAGATCAGTCCATACCCGCAACAACGACGTCCGACTCCATTTGAAGCACTTTACGTGCGCGACCTGCTGGCACAGCTCCACGGCGAACCAGAGCGCGATGTGTTGGAGGAAAATTGCAGCGGCCAAGGCACGCTTTTAGAAAAGCGGGCACGCTCTGTCCTCGATTCTCTTGTCCGCACGATCCTGAGTCAAAACACCACGGACGCTTTGAGTAAGCGTGCTTTCGAAAATTTGAAGGTACGTTACCCGACCTACAAGCAAGTGTTGGCTGCCGCACCCGGCGCAGTAGAGGAGACGATCAAATTTGCGGGGCTGTCGGATATCAAAGTCGGCCGAATCCGCGCAATTTTAGAGACCGTGCTGGAAGAGCACCCCGAGAAGTGCCCCGAAGGGGAGCCAAGTCTGGAGTTTCTCCGAGCGCTTCCGACGGCCGGGATCAAGGAGTACCTCAGCAAGTTCAAGGGCGTCGGGCCCAAGACAATCGCCTGTGTCCTGCTCTTCACGATCGGACACGACGACTTCGCCGTGGACACGCACGTCTGGCATATTGCTAAGAAGCTAGGGTGGGTGCCGGGAGCCGCCTCCAGGGAGGATGCCTACAAGCACCTGAACAACCGCGTGCCTGACGCTATCAAGTATGCCCTACATGTTCTCTTGGTGCTTCACGGAAAGAAGTGCGAGTCTTGCTGCAAAGGCCGCACGCAGCTCGCGCCCGACGGCCCATGTCCCTTGGGAAAGCTACAAAAAATGCGCGAAGAGCTGGTCAAAGCCGAAGCAGCGGCAATGGAGGCTGCGGCCGCGCGGGTGGGACTGGCACACGTCAAGAAGGAGGAAGAGAGCGTGACCCAGAATACGGCTAGGCAGAAGAGCATCAACAAGGGGAAGGGCGGTGCCAGGGCCGCGGTCGTGAAAAAAGAGATTGTCGTCAAGGAGGAGTGGGCGTGAGAATGAGTAGAACGAGGTGGCGTGAGAACCCTTGCATGCAACGCGTGCGTACGTATTACATGTGTACATGAGTAGGGATGATGAAACGAACAGTATACAAAGGTGTCATTTACAGATCGCAGTCCTTGGCGTGGCGGACGGAGCACATAGTTTCACCATTCACCATTGCAAAGAGCTCAAGTCGCGCCCGATCCTCTCAATGCCCTCCTTCTCTCAAATCCTCCTTGTCTCCTGGTCCATTTTTCTGCAAGAAGTTCAGATTCACGGGTGGTGTCTCCGGCCATTTCAACTCAGCGCCTTCTACTACTCTCCGGTTCCAAAATCGAGTCAAGTGTCGCTGTCCTGAATCGCAAAGGACCGTGACCACTGTGTGACCCGGCCCCAGCACCCGAGCTGCACGCACACAGCCCACCAGATTCATCGCTGTCGAGCTCCCCACGAAAATGCCTTCTGCCTGGAGGAGAAAATGGGCCATGTCAACTGCCTCCTGATCCGAGACATGGAAGGCCTCGTCGATCCGCGCTTTTCCAAAGTTTGCCGTCAGCCTGTCCAGCCCAATCCCTTCGGCGAGAGAATCGTAGCGGTGGCGCCGCACTCCTCGCTCCCGCTGCGCCGTCGAGTAGCAGACGCCGTGTTTGACCTTGTGGTAGAGGGAGGAGCCCGGGGGGTCCACCAGAAACACTTGTACCTTCTCCTCACGCTCCTTCCAGGCCCGAGACACCCCCGCCAGCGTGCCACCCGTCCCTGCCGACATGACGAAAGCGTCTGGGCGGGCACCGTATCCAGCCACTACCTGCTCCCACATTTCTGGCCCTGTTCCCTCATAATGGGCTCGAAAGTTTGCCATGGTCTCGAACTGATCCATGAAAACTGCCTCGTCACCTAACTCTTCTGCCCGTGCCCGCGCACGATTACAGTAATGGTTAGGGTTGGCAATGCTTGCAGGCTTGACAATTTCAACCTCAGCACCAAACTGTTTCAATAAATGGGCTTTCTCCGCCGCCTGGTCGTCTGGCATGACTATCAAGCATCGATACCCTCGGGCACGGCACAAGGAGGCTAAAGCAATACCCGTACTTCCTGAGGTCCCTTCTATCACCGTACTACCAGGATGTAATAAACAGGCCTTTTCTGCCTCCTGAATCATTCGCAGTGCCACGCGGTCTTTGCTGGTACCACCGGGATTCAGATATTCCACCTTTGCCAAGACACGGCATTCCGTCGCGCGCGATAGACTAGTCAATTCGATGAGCGGCGTGTTACCGATCAATGCCGCATAACCACTTTCCCGATTGCCACATTTATTCCCCAAGGTACGTTTAAATTTCGATCGACGCTGGGAAAATACAAGCAAGATAGCTGCAGTCGTCGCAGAGGCAGCAACTGCTGAAACCACAACAAGCAGTACGTGGTGCTTCCCAGGCTTCGGAAAAGGGGGCAGCAACGCCAAGAGGTCCATGTCCAATGCTTTCCCCACTTCTAGAATACGCCTTGAACTCCCGTCATGTCTGTAAGCGTTTTATATCCGAATAAGATGAAAGAAGAGGCAGGAGGTCGTTGATAAAGTGCTTCGCGGGTTCCTAACGGGAGTGGACAGCAGCAATCAAATTTCTCGCTGAGCCGGTTGACGCTCCTCCTGTGCACCACCTAACCCCCAAAAATGACACTTAAACCGCATAGAGCCCTCGATTGGTCATTTCATCCCCATGGACTCTATCATGAATGCTATCCATGCCAATTTTAACGACCCCACGTCGCTTCCTTGAAAAGTGCTGTCTATGACCGGGGCGGGACGAGCACCACCGTGCCTTTTTTCACTTTTGAAAAGTACGCCGCCACATGGGCCAAAAATGCACTATGCTATTCCTCGCCCTCACCACTTCCTCTTGAAATCAATATCAGCCACACACAGCAGGATTGCCAAACTTTTATTGAGAACGGTGCCGCAGGCTGACGCTTACGTGCACGCGCAGCAAGCGTCCGATAGACCTGACGTGAACATGCTGAATGACAACATCAAGTTTGTTGTCTCTACGAGCAACACCTGCTTTTGCATCGCGGGCTTAGTCTTGGGAGGTCTAGCAGCATATCTTTACTACGCAACATCCCTTGCTGCGGTGACATTGACCAGTCTTACCCAAGGATGGATCATGTGGACGATGTTGGTCGGCCTTGGGCTTGTCTTTTTATCCTGTCTTGGATGCTTTGGAGTAAAACGTCAAATCGTCCGCGTCGGGCCGTGCGGAGGAAGGAGGTTGCTGTCATTGTACCAGCTTCTACTGTTGGGACTACTCTTTGCTTTTACAACGGCATTTCTGGCTATGCGGACTCTTCACACGCAGGTCCCTCTTCTCTTGGATAATCCAGACGCAGTTTACGCTCGCTCAGAGCAAAATTTGCTCGTCCCTTACTTCAATCGTCTTTACTTTAAAACCAGAAAAGCTGCGGTTAGGGCGCACGACGGAGGGGCGGGATCTTTTAATTGGTTTGCAGACTGGACGCGTCAGAGCTGCCCTTTGTCCATGGATGTTGGTACCTGCACCTCGTGTGGTACTGACGGCGACGGCGGTACCAGTGTGCCCTATACAGATGGATGTTGTCCTCGGGATGACCTCTGCACCGCGGGAAACCTAGATGCCTGTCCATATCACCGCTGTCGGTTGGGTGTGGCCCGCTTTCTAAGTAAGCGCCTGGGAGCGTTGCAAAAGTACCTCAACTTTCTGTTGATACTACAATTGATTGTTCTCATAAGCACATGCATGCTCATCTGCTACAATCCGCGCGACTCCTTTGCAGAGCTATTAGCCAAGACAGGTGTCGTCATCATGCACGAACGCACAGATTTTTTGCCCAAAGATGAGCATCGTACCTCTCGCATTCTTAAACCTCCGACGACAAAAAAGGAGCAACCATCTCACGTAGGTGTAAAAAGGTCACAGAACTCAGCGATCGCGAGTCCTACAACAACTTCGCCTGTGGTGGATATCGAAGGGAAGAACAATACTACAATGTATGGAGGGCGTCGATGTGGTTCTCGGCGCTCGCCTGCTCATATGGTATGAAAAATGAATGAAATAGGGAAAAAAGCTTGCTCATCGATGAATGTTAATCTAATGACAGAAAATACTACATAGGAGATGTCTCAAAGACAAATGAACAATTAACCCTCGTAGCAATCGAGATGGGGAGGTTGACACGAGCCTTGCCCTTCAATATCTAGAGATTATTCCGTCACATGCGTTGTGTGTGTAATACCTACCATTTACCGCATGCGTCCTACAAATCGACTTTTCAACACGAGATATGGGCCATCAACGGCTCAAGGGGGTGGCAAACCGGCTTGCAGGAATCATCCTATGGTAGTTCTTCACTTACGCACATTCCTCCACCTTTTGAACCGAAATCACCCGTAAGATAGCTCTTCAAATGTCAAAAGTAATTTGATACATTCCGCCATTAAGCCCGAAGGTGGCGGGGTGCGTTACCACCACCTACTCGCGTAAGAGTGGAGGAGGAAATGGGGGACGTTACCACGGACAAGAAGACCTTCCGCCTTTTTACGAAAAACAACCTACAGCAAGAATATATCTGCCCACTTTATCTGGATACTGGGCGTCATACATCTATGTAAGTGGTTTTCAATGTGTGGCAAGAGCTGACACTCGGTCTGCCGAATCCCCTCCGCCTTCCCAGTCGGCAGGTTATCTCTGTCTACGCGTCCCTAGTAGTATTGCTTGTAAATCAGTCTGGACGATCATCGGTCCATCAAACCCGTTAAGCCATCATTTATACTATCTACGAACATCCAGACTCGACACGGCGTTTGTAATATCGCATTACAAGCGTGAGGGGGTGGATACGAAGACGCTACCAGCAATCGACGTAGGTGTACCCGAAGCTGCCTCCGAATCAGAGAAGCAGCACTACGTTGGCTTTTGTAAATATTTAAGCCACGGGCTTCAAGGAAAGAGCTTGCCAAAATATGCCGAGATACGCCTGCCTCAGAGCCGGAATCTGTGTGTATGGCTTTGCCCACCTTCGGATTCCTCAGCTTTCGAAGCAACAGATAAGCTAAAGCTTTTAATCCCACCCGTCCTCTTGAGTTCGTTCACATTCTCGCCGCCATCTTCCCCCCTACCTTCACCTGTCTCCTCTGGGAATGCAAACTCTATTGTAGAGGAAGGTGGCTCTCTCGACACGCTCCACCACGCTGGTGCTGCGACAGATGATAACACCACCGGAATGCAGAAGCGTGTACCGGTACGACAACATTTCGAGGGTGCAGAGTTGGAAAGCGACGAGACACCCAGGACTTCTGGGGAACCTCTTTCACTACCTGCGGCGGTTGGGACTCGAGCACGGATTCCTCCGCCTGTTGCCCCTTCTTACGTAAGTCATCCCTCGTCATCTCCTCCACGCCCGGTGGATCCCTCGATGCCCGCCTCCACATTTATGGCGATCGACAATTCTTATTTGAGCACCCTCAGCCAAAATCATGTCTGGTTGTTTGGAGCGCTGGCAGAGTTGCTGCATAATTCCCTGGACGCAGGGAGCACGCGCTTGCATATCGACGTCCGCGAGGAAGACGGAGGGGAAGGCGGGGTCATGGTCCTCGAGATCAAGGACAACGGCGTGGGGATGGGCCCCGATGAGATGGAGGGGATGTTTCGATTGGGTAAAACGTATGCTCGAGACCGGGAAAACGTGGAAAGGGTGGGCCGATACGGCTGCGGTTTCAAGCAGGGAAGCCTTCGGATCGGTTCCACGGCCGTTGTGCTGAGCAAAAGCCTGAGGCATAAGTCATTGGTCATGGGCATCCTGTCAAACGAGCCCCACCTTCGGGACGAGAACGCGGCACCCGTGTGTCGTGTGGTTACATTGAGCCCCGACACCATGGAGCCTGACCCGCTGTACACGTCCCGCCAGGCCTTCCGAGAGGCCTCCGAGCTGATAGCTCGCTACAGCTTCGTCACTCCAGAGCGGCATTGGTCTCTGTTGCTCAACGCCTGGGCGGCGGGAGAGTCGGGCACCGTGGTCTACATCCAAGGCATGGAACGAGGGGATCCGGAGGGCGGTGGCGTTTGGCGTGAGCTGCGAGTGGACAGGGCGGAAGGCGATCTACAGCTGGTGACGCGTACGGGGAAAAAACATCTCAACACCCGCGGTGCCCTCCTTGCTCATGACGTGCCTATTGACTATTCCCTTCGAGCGTACCTCCAAGTAGCCTTCCTGCAACACCGCATGAGAATCACCTTGTTGGGAAAAGACGTTCCGACGCCAGACCTCCTCGAGACCTTGCTGCACGTACGGCGTTACAACCTGCTCCAAGACGAGCCAACCCGAAAACCCGTCATAGCCTCCGTAGGTTTCTCATCCGAGGCGAAGCGATTGGGCTTGGGCGGGGCCATGTTTTTTTGCACCAACGTTCTGATCGCGTCCTACGTGCGACAGGAGATCGGGATTACAAATCCGCGGGAGGGGATGGGTGTGCTCGCCGTCGTGCATTTAGATCCCCGCCACTACGAAACCCAGCATTCCAAGCAATCCTTCCGTCGCCCCAACCCGGCCCTCGAGAAAATTGAAGAGCGGCTCGGACGTGTCTGGACTCAGTATATTTCCCAAGAGCTTGCGCGCGAGGCAAGGATAGGGAAGAGCAAAGCGGTAGAAATACCGTCCAGGGCCAAGTTAAAAGTGACGGATTTCATACAGTGCGAACACTGCGGCAAGTGGCGAATGGTGACACAGTCGTACGTAATGCAATTCGCAGGGAAGGATACCAAATGGTACTGTTGGTCGCAAGGATCACCAGTGACGAGCTGCGAGGCCCCCGAGGCAGCGATCTCTCAAGAGGGGGAGGAAGTGATGGTGGATTTCAAAACGGGTAGTCAGGCCGAATATTTGACAGCCATCGTTGACGGCGGAGAAATGTCTTACGCAGACAAGATGCCAGGGAAGCGAAAGCATGGGCCTGCAAGCAACAAATGTGGATCACAGGGTAAGGGGCAAAGCGTGGAAGATAGTAGGGAGAGAGAACGAAAGTCGAAGGGAGAGAAATCCCGGACGAAAAAGAAGCATCACGGCCTGGACTTGGACCAGAAGGTAGAGGGCGTGCAAAAAAAGCGGCGCAAGAAATGCCATCGCGATGACTACAGCGACGGAAAAGACGGCGCAGGTCGCAAACCTCGCTTTCTTATCTCGGGAAACGACACCACCTTGCTGAAACCCCTGTCACTTCCTCATCTAAATTTGGTCAAACTTTCAGACGGACGAAAGGTTGTCTTGAAGAACGTTGCTGTGTCTCCTGTGCCCGAAGCCCGCTCAGCCTTTCGAGAGGAATTGAAAAAGTTGCGGCGGCTAAATCATGAAAACCTCGTGCCGGTAGTGGCGGCCCGCATCGAGGAGGGAAAGGCCTTGTCGGCGGTGGGTTTCGCTTTTGAAGAAGCGCTTGTAGATCTTGATCACGTCCTCCTGAAGCCACACGCGCTAGTTACGCTGGAGGACCGATTACTGACCGCGTGCAAGATCGCGGCCGGATTGGACTACTTGCACGCTCACGGGCTGGTTCATGGTGCATTGCGTCCAGCAAACATCCTAGTCTCTTTCCCGATGCCGATGCTGCAGGTGGTCAAGCTGACGGACCAAGGTATTGCCCATCGTGGGTTATCCAAAGGTGTGCCGAATAGATGCGGGAGCGCGGACAGGATTACCTTCACTGCTCCTGAGAGATTGAGTATTTGGTCGTCGTCAATGGCCACGGCTGAAGCAAGAAGTCGATCCCAATCCAAGACGCTGCCACCCCTTGTGTTGCATCCATCGGGTGACATATGGAGCATGGGCGTTCTGCTCCTCGAGTTGATGGTGGGACGCAAAGCGTGGGGCGCAGCGAGGGATCCGAAGGAGCTTCGTCGGCTAGTGGCTGACTTTTCGATAGCCGAATTTTCCGGGTGGCGCATATTCGAGAATTTCAAGTCGCGGCTACCGGCAGACTCGGGATGGGAAGAGCGTCTTAATGGAATCAAACAAATTTTGCAGGCGTGTTTGAGGAGGAAAGCCTCTGAACGCTTAGGATCACACCAGCTGGTAAACAAGCTCGCAGTTCTGAGCGCGGACATCTTGTATCGCCCGGCGCGAGGTCCTTGAAGGCATGGTAGATGTGGCATCCAAGCTTGAAATGTTGAAAACTAAACAAGAAGTAATTAAACAGGAAAAGCTTTTATATTTGACAATGAGGAAATGTATAGAGTTGGTAACAAAGCGTACATTTGGCATGGGGAGAGATCCAGACGAAGCGTACTCGTCGGTCCCGGTGTAAGCTACACATGTAATGCAGCCATGTTCACTTTAATGCATTTAATTATAACACACGTGTATGTACACAGTGGGACTACGTATCTCAAGCACTTCAAAGTGCTTCACATTTTCACACGAAGGCCTTAGGTGTCCCTGTTCCTGGGACTTCAGTCTCATGTGTTGGGCCATTCCAGTCATGTACATCCATGCATGGTGTTGATCATTCGGCTGGCACGGTCTCATCTCCTTTCCCCTCCCTTATTCCCTCCCGTCGTCTTTAATTCATTCTGTGCACCACACGGACCATTGCTTTCTGTTCCACTTCCACGAATTTTCCCTGCAAGCGCCACCCGGTTGAATTCCGGCTGTAGCATTTCCATACCTAGACCGTAGACGGCCGACATCAAGAGCTTCTCCTCCCTTTTCTGTGCTACCCTGTCCTCCTGCAGGCGTGCTTCCAATGCCTGGCATTTCCCCTTGTACTCGGCGTTACTCCTTTTCAAGCTACCAAGCGTCTGAACGTACTTCTCTTGGACAGCTTGGAGGGTCTTCCGCGTGTACCCTTCCAGTCGGTCCTTCTCGCCTTTCAAGGTCGCGATCTGCCCCTCCAAATCCTGGGTCTCGGCGACAAGAGCGCGCACGCGGGCCAATGCAGATTCCTGTGCGGCCACAGCGAGGACCCCTTCCTCCTTCGCCTTTCCCACCTCCTCTTCCATCTCCTCGCATTGTCCTTTCAACATAAGGATTTGCGCCTCCAAGTCCGCCGCCCGCTTCGTTGCCGCGATGGCCTCCTTTTCTCTCTCTCCTTTTATGCGTACCACGTCCTGCATTTCGGAGCGGAGAAGGGCTAAGTCTTCTTCCAAACTAATAATTGACCGCCCCTCCCCATCGGGTTGCTGATTCCTTCCTTCCATGTCCTTCCGCAGCTGTTTATTCTCCCGCTCCAGCCTTTGCAGCCGCTCCGGCACACTTGCCGCGTCCTCGAAGAGGCCTCCCACCCGATCCTTCTCCCTTCTGATGCCACCGTCTCTCTCTCCCCCCTCTGGCCGGTCTGCTTGCTGCTGCAGCCTCGAGAGCAGTCGTTTACACTCCTGGTACTCCTCGGTGACCGTTCGCCGTCCCTCCCTCGCTGCCTCGAGCTCTGCCTCCAGCCGGTCATTCTCTCCCTCCACCACCTCTTTCCTCTCCATGGCCACAAATTTCTCCCTCTCCAACACCACCACCTTCTCCTTGTACTGCTCCAGTGCCCTTTTCAAGCTGGACACCGTCGCTTTTGTTCCCTCCTCCGCCTGCAAAATCTGGTCCAGATACGTGGCATTCCGCTCTTCAAGGTCTCGACAGAGCTGCTTCAGCCCCGCCATCTGCTCAAGCCGCCCCTTGTACTTCTCCAACGACCCCTCCAAATCCTGCACAGTCCCTGCCCTTTCTCGCAGCACGTCCACCTCATCTGCTAGCTTCCTTTCTCCCTCCTCCGCCTTTCGAGCCCTCTCCCTCTCCGCCTTCACTTTGGCCTCCCACCGCCCCGCCTCCCGACGCCAGTGCTCTCCTTCCTCCTCCTTTTCTTCCACTCGCACGCGCCACTCCTCGCAGGCTTTCTGCAGCTTATCTGCCCTGTCCACCGCTTCCTTCCACCGGTTTTTCATCCCCTCCAATTCATCCTTGATCTCTCCCTCGCTCGCTCGGACCCTTCCCACCTCCTCCTCCCTCAAAGCCAGGGCGGTTTGCAACTGTTGCAGCTTCTCCTTCAGGCGTACATTCCCTCCCTCCTCTTGAGGATGTGCCTCACTTGTCAGTCCTGCGGTGATGGAGGGTGGATTACCGTTCCAGGTGGCGTTGGAGAGGGAGGATGGCGAGGAAGAGGAGGAGGAGGAAGGAGAGGGTCGTGAGGAAGGACCGGCCCTGGACAGTGTTCGTTCAACGCAGTCTTTCAATTCAGCCTGGGCACCAGGAGACAATGCCATGATTTTCTCCACGTAGATACGAGCTTTTTCAGGGGTAGGGGCTCGCACAGCGGCAAAAATGGCAAGCTCCCAGATTTTCACAATCTCCCTTTCCCGTTTCTCTCGGACCACGCCGACCAAATCCAAAGTAGAAAAATAACTTATGAACCCATCAAATCCAGCGCTACTTTTCTCAGCATGCACCCTCTCCATCTCTTCGGATCCCCGCAGGCACAACCCAAGGTCTTCCTCGTAGTGTGCCTCCAAGAGCCGTGTCAGCTTTTTCATGTTCGTGAGCGCCAAGGCCCAGTTGGTCGTGGGCGTGGGGGGGGAAGACGAGGAGGCGGTCGATGCAGGACGAGACAATACATTGCGCGGAAAACGAGCCGGCGCTACGTCGTGAAGAACTTCGGCCAGGGCGACGCCATCTGTCAAGTGCTCCAGTTTTGTGGGAAGGTCGCCAGCGGAAAGGAGGGAGTGGAAGCTGCCTATCCATTCCAGCAATGCGTTGGCAGTCGCGGCGCAGACACCTCCATTTTCCTCTTCCTTGCCGATCATAGAGGGCATGTAGGGGAGCGAGCCAAGTCTGTGAGTGATGGTGTGTTGTCGAGATAGGTTCAAAGGAGGGAGGAGGTGAGCATTCAAGGTTAATGCTGGGGCCCATGGGCCACCCTGTACTGCAACATCGGCCAAGGACGATTAAAAAAGACACGCAGACGACAATTCATTGACTCTACCCACGTATACCAACCATGCGGAGATGATGACGAGCAAAACGCGAGCCCATCGAGCGTCTGCACGGCATACCGGGGGGAGGGAGGGAGGGAGGGAGGGGGGGAGGGCTACGGCCGGCGCGGTTTCAGCGACGCCCTAGGGAAGGCGGAGGACTGAGGTGGCGGCTGATTCGTGTGCTTGCGTCTGGTAAAGCATGGACGGACGACCACGTCAGGATGGGCGTGGTGCATGCGCATGGATCTGTGTCATTTTTCACCCGAGGACGTGATGCCTGGGATGTTTAGCAGGAAGAGTGCGACGACCGCAAAAGAAGAGGCTGGAACAAGCGCCTTCAAGCTCAGAGCACCTCAACCTCTTTCAGCCTCAATGCTCGCACTTGCTTCGTGAACCTGGGGAGTGCGTTCCCATAGTACCTCATTATGTCAGGACTTATTTTTGAGCGTAGCCTTGAGATTGTTTGTGAATATTGCAAGATTCCAACGTCCTTTTGTACATCAATCCTTTGATTCTCTTACGCCACCAGCTCTTCAGGAAAAAACTTCAAAACCACCCAGTACAACACTTCCATACATTTTTGGACGTTCTTCCATGCTGCGCAGCGTAGGCAAGCGTCTTTTGGGCAGTGTGGCGCAGGTCCAGCGGGTACGTGACGTACATGTACAGGCTTGGCAAAGTGATTCACTCCTCCGGCGTATTCCCCGCCGGAACACCTTCCGTTCCACCACTCCCGTGGTTTCTGGATTGAAGGAAGCTTGTATGGGCCTTGTGGTCTTTGAAACTTACCCCTGTATTTCTTGTGCATCGCCCGTGGCTATCATCCCTCTGGTGGTGTATGGAGAAGGATTGAGACTGCGAGCTCCGTTTCCAGGCCCGTCCAGCCCGCCGGAGATGTGTTCAGGGGAGCGTAAAACATGTATTATATCATGATAACCTTTGCATTGTTTTTTTCTTCCCCACGTTTCGCATTGCCAGCGCGCTATTCATGCCTCCTCAGCCCGCCTGGCCGCCATTTCGGGCGTTCCCCCCGAGGGGAAGGTCTCCTCTACCCCAAACGCCAAGTACACTGTGATCGATCACGAGTACGACGTGGTGGTGGTTGGTGCCGGTGGGGCGGGACTTAGGGCGGCCATGGGAGCTGCAGAGGCCGGCTTCAAGACCGCGTGTGTGACCAAGCTCTTCCCCACCCGTTCTCACACCGTGGCGGCTCAGGGCGGCATCAACGCGGCTTTGGGAAACATGACCGAGGACGACTGGCGCTGGCACATGTACGACACGGTGAAAGGCTCGGACTGGCTGGGGGACCAGGACGCGATCCACTACATGTGTCGAGAAGCGCCTCGGGCCGTGTACGAGCTGGAGAGTTACGGGCTGCCCTTCTCACGCACTGAGGACGGGAAGATCTACCAGCGGGCCTTCGGCGGCCAGTCCCTCAAATACGGAAAGGGCGGGCAAGCCTACCGCTGTGCCTGTGCCGCGGATCGAACGGGTCACGCCATGTTGCACACCCTCTACGGGCGCTCTCTTGCCTTCAACACCACATATTTCATCGAGTATTTTGCCCTGGATTTGATCATGGATGGGGACGGGCGTTGCGTCGGGATCACCGCCTTGAACATGGAGGACGGGACCTTGCACCGGATCCACGCCAACAACACCGTCCTGGCAACGGGCGGATACGGCCGTGCCTATTTTTCTTGCACGTCGGCCCACACCTGCACAGGGGACGGCAATGCCATGGTGCTTCGGGCGGGTCTGCCCGTGGAGGACCCGGAGTTTGTTCAGTTCCACCCCACGGGCATCTACGGTGCGGGATGCCTCATCACAGAGGGCTGCCGTGGGGAGGGAGGAATCCTGAGGAACGCAGAGGGGGAGCGATTCATGGAGCGGTATGCGCCCACGGCCAAGGACCTGGCGTCGCGGGATGTGGTGTCGCGCGCCATGACGATGGAGATCCGGGAGGGGCGAGGCGTAGGCAAGGAGAAGGATCACTTGTTTTTACACCTGGACCACCTGCCCCCCGATCTCCTCGCGGAGCGCTTGCCGGGGATCTCGGAGACAGCGGCGATCTTTGCCGGCGTGGACGTGACCAAGGAGCCCATCCCGGTCCTGCCCACGGTCCACTACAACATGGGCGGCATTCCCACCAACCACTTTGGGGAAGTTATCGCTCCCAAGAAGAAGGCGGACGGTTCCCTGGACCCGGACCACGTTATTCCAGGACTCTTTGCGGCCGGAGAAGCCGCGTGTGCGTCCGTGCACGGCGCGAATCGACTGGGCGCCAATTCCCTCCTGGACATCGTCGTCTTCGGACGGGCCACGGCCTTGCGAATTGCGGACATCGCCAAGCCCGGAGACAAGGTTCCTCCCATGCCGGCCGACGCAGGTCAACGCTCGGTGGAGGACTTGGACAAGGTCCGGTTTGCCAGTGGAAGCACCAACACAGCGACGATCAGGAAGAAGATGCAGAAGACTATGCAGGAGCACGCGGCTGTGTACCGGTAAGCACGTAAAGTAGGAAGGAGGAGTTCAAAACGATAACGTATTCAATGAGAGAATCTTGCTTTGAATATTTATCAAAGAAGTGATGGCCCAGCCGTGGCGCGTCAGGTTGTACGCGACCGAACCGACGAGTACCTTCCTGGTGGGAACACACTCTCTCATTCTTATTGTAGGCACGAGCCGTGAAAGCCTTTCTTTCAATGAAAACTCACTACACACAACTTTCCCTCACATTTTCCCCCTTCGCCCGCGACAGGACGCAAGATAGTCTTGCGGAGGGCAAGGTGAAGATCGACGAGGTTCTGTCCACCTGGCAGGATTTGAAGGTGACCGACCGATCCCTCATGTGGAACACGGACTTGATTGAATCTCTTGAATTAAGGTAAAAGTGATGTCGAAGGACAAGAGGGAGAGGGGGAAGGTGTAGGAGGCGCCTTAGAGCGGCATGGGGATTCGAAGACTTTTCCGGCTCATTTTCCCTACCAACTTTCCATCTTCTCAGAAACCTTCTGTCGAATGCGGCGACCACCATGTATGCCGCCGAAGCTCGTAAGGAGAGTCGAGGCGCACATGCCCGTGAGGACTTTTCGGAGCGGGATGACGCGAACTGGATGATGCACACGATAGCAGATTTTGACTACGACACGCATAAGACGACGATTTCTTACCGACCCGTCCACAAGCACACCTTGGACGAGAACGAGGTGAAACCTGTGCCGCCCTTTAAGCGAGTATATTAAAAACCCTTTTTTCGAACATGAATAGGAGACGCAGAAGCGGCATACCTGATGTCATATAACTGATGAGGATTGGCAGGCAAGGGCCTACGAAGGGGCGTTGGATGGGGCAGGGGGAGAGTCAAATTTTGAATGAAGATTATGGCTCTCAAATATACGTAAACCAATCACAGTCAGCTAGTGTGTGGAGGAAGGGGTTACAAACGTCGCAGATGTGATGAAGTTTCCATGAACTAACAAGGAAAAATCGGGATTAACACAAAGTAGCCTTGAAATCGATGATCCGGACCAATTTTGGTTATTTGGGCATTACTTTTTTTTTCTACACTTTCAGTCTATAAAATTTCGCATCCCAATTTAAGATGCTTTCCCTCTACTGGCTGGTACGCCGTTGGACACATAATGTCGACATGAAATCACGTTCGCACCACCTTCAACATATCAAACACGTACCTTGGCATTCAAACCGTGACCAGTGTTACTCCGGACCGACGCTTCGTCGGCGAGGAGGATGAAGCGGAGGAGGTTGGGAGCGTGGGTTGTACCAGGGAGGTAGAGGCGTCAGATTCCATACTGGCATGTCTACCGCTCCATGTGTCATGAGAAGTTTGATGGACGTGAGAGGCAAAGGTTTGAGGAGCTGAAAGCGAGGCGAGCTCGCAAGATACGTTGTCGCCCATTGCAGCTCCTGACTCCATCAAAGAAGACTTCGATGGTGGGGCCCGCGAGGAAGTCACCGCCACTCCCAGCACGCCGCTGTTCGGAGCGGCACTGGTATAGATGGCGGCCTTGGGGGTGCTACCTTTGATGCTGTACAATATCGTAGATGAAATGACAAGGGTCGTTCCCGCCAAAAAGAGGAATGACACAGCCGCATCCTGAAAAAGCAGCAAAGACAGCACAAACGACACAACAATCGAAACTGAGGTAGCAAAGCCTTTAAGGACACTGTCTGCGTACTTGACAACGAGCGCTACCATGATACCACCCAGCGCCTGAAGTCCTACTACTGTCCAGACAAGCAGTGAGTACCCTTGGAAAAAGCCATCAGCCCGCACAGCCGCAGCGTCGGTGTAGCAGACGGCGACGAGGCCGACCATGATTCCTATCAAGGCAAGTTGCACGTTGCGAACCCAGACAGACACGTCCTTGGATGACTTGAGAACTTTTTCGAAGTACACCCCGGCAAAGCCACTCGAGATACAAGCAAGAAGGATGCAAATCAAGCCAAGCGTGGGATTGTTGGTCTCGCTAGATGGATAATTCATATCGGATGGGTCTTCCGTTGAAGTATGCTCTCGATCCGATCCTCGCTGCTTCGCAAGTTGGACGATGGAGACTCCGCAGATAAGTAACAGCAAGGCGAGCCATTGCCTCAGGGCCAGATGTCGACCGAGAAGGAAAACAGAAAAGAGTGCGGTAGTCAAGATCTTGAGCTTCGGTGGGGACCGGGGGGAAAGGAATAGATTTAGGGATGGGATGGATGAGTCCAACAAATAGGTTCCAGTGGTTTTAAATCTTTAATTATGCCACGTGTTAAGGAACATACTTCACTAGTACTGACGCGTGTGCCCAAAAAAGGGCCTCCGTAAGCAAGTAAGTGAGTGCCAGCATATCTCACATACCTGGTACAGAACTTGGAAGGTAGCCGCGTCCAAATTTGACATTGCCACATATCCAAGATTGTTTTGAATGACGTACAGCAGTGAAGGCACCAGTAGCTTGCCCATATCCTCTGGACGACCGATCATTTCCTGATATAGTCTTTGTTTGGCATTGGTCCAGCCGTACTCAGCACGGACCACAAGACATGTTGACACAACAAGCTTGATTACTTCAGAAAGGACGACAGCTGTACTCGCTAGATACATCGGGTCGGCGCTTTTCTTAGCTGATGTCCGTGAAAGTCGCATGGTTAGTGCGAGTGCAGAGTTCTGTATGACCAAAATAACCAAAGCCATGAGCTTGAAATGTGTCGCAGAAGCCGATGAAGACGATTGCAAAGGTGTTCTGGACGATGTCTTACAGGCTGACTGCGTTGAAGCAATCCCTTTTTTGGGAAGCAACAGTACATCCTGCGTCGAGCCATTCATTGCCTGTGCTGGATGTGTGCATGGGTGTAAAGCGCACATCCCGACAGGAGCGTGAGTGAGTTGCGGCACACGACGACTGGAGGGAAACGCCGAAAACCCGAGGCCGTTCTTCGGCGATTGTTCGTGGTTCGGGGAAACAGAGCACGGAATGGGGCCACCCGACTCGCAAACCCCACTTACGGCGAGTGAATCCCTGAATTGATGGATACAGGCAACAGTGGACCTGATGATTTACCTCAGGCAAGACGATTCTATTCTATATATAGAAGGGATGACCGCTGCAAGACAGTGACAGTGCACAGATAAGCAAATGCTAGAGATTTAGAAGGATGATAGCGTAATTAATGGACAATATCTTCAGGAAGGTCTTTTCAGACAGCACGACTGGAACTCAATCATGGACGCCTGGGGGGATTGAAACGGAAGGAAACAATTCTAGGCTAGATCCGCTGTCTGTTGTCCATCGGGGAACCTATGATAGGTCGTTTCAAAAGAGTTTACTAAGACAGACAGACTTCCAGTATGTCATCCACAGCAGTCAAAATGTACGCGGAAAATTTTTGCGTCCCATGACTCGTGCACAAAAATAATGGAAATATGATACGAAAGAAAATGCAACACACACAATCTAGGAGCTTACCAATCATTTTTTTTTCTTTCTTTCTTTTATCGTCAGTAGGGCCTCGAGCAAATCGACATCACATTTTCACATGCACTTACACCATCACATGTTCCGATTCTACACTGTCGCATGCTGCGATTCTCAATTCCACCCCCTGAGCCCGACCTTTTTTGATTCCGGTAAATGCACCAACCACTGATCCACGATCTCCGGCGTTCCATACCAGACGTACCCCGGAATTTTGATGCTCGGGCCTGCCGTCGGGATAAATCCAGAGTGCTTCGCCTCCATCACACGGACGTGCGTGGAGCCCTCCAAAAATGCCACCGATTCGGGTATAATACCATCACCCTCAGCATCCCCTTTACCACACAAAGGTAGATAACTTATGTACGCGATGCTCTCTTCGAGGCCCCCACCAAACCTACCCTTGGTTCCTACCCCTCCAACCGATACGTATTTCATTCCCTTGTGAAAGGCTCCGGGAAATCTTAGATTCACATAGTCTAGCAATCCGCGTGTCTGATCGATCGAACCCCAGATGCCTTCCCCGGCGGGAGGAGGGTAATTCGGAGAGCCGAGCGTGGTAAGGGAGATGAATCGCTTGTTGACGTCCTCTGGGTCAGCTACCTCGCCGCAGTATGCCCTTGCAACCCAGCCTCCGATGGAATGAGCCACAAGGTGAATTTTGCGATCGGGATATTCGAACTTCACGCGCTCGATTATGGCTGCGGCGGCATCGAAATAAAAATCCAAAGTTCCCGAGGGTTTCAGCGTGCCTCTCCAGTAGTCTTTAAAAAATCAATCAATAGAGGATGAAAATGTAAGTATTACAATAAATCAGATGGGTAAATTTCATGTGAAGGCTGACATAGGGTGGAGCACCTCAAACAAAGTAAGCAGGATCGTGTCCCCCCCGCATGTTGCCCTGCTTGTGAGCCTCTGCGTTCAAAATGCATGGGGTATCTGTCTACATGTTTTCAAACAGTCTTTGAAGTTAGATTCTGTACCTTGCGTAATGGCAGACTTGGTTATTTTGAGCCAATCAAAACGGGAGAGATCTACCGCATACGCCGGATGACCTCGCGAATTTAGCTCCGCAATCATTTCCTCGTAATCTTTTGCGACGCCAAATTGTGCCGGGAAGATAACAATGGGGCTTTTGTTCAAAGTGGACTGATCCGAAGCGGGTAAAGCTACCGCCTTCGTGATCGTGCTGATTCGAGGTCTTGCCGTGCTGAGGGGAGGGCTGAAGGCGGAAACCAGTGGGAGAAGGAACAAAAATAGTATGGCCATACCACCATAATACATGATCCACGGTACCGTTCAACGGTCTTTCTTACTCTGTTGGCAAGCTCTCCTGTGCATGTGTATGTTAAAAGTGGGGATACACGCAATGAGTACGCAGTCTGACAAAGAGGCCAGTGCATGTCAACGGGCTTGGACAGGGGAGTGGCGTCATGAACGTCATCGCTCAAGGAGGGCGTGTTCGCCAAGCCCGTGAAATAGCTCAACCAGGCCCTATACGCACGTACCCGCACAGGAGTTCCGGGTTAGGGCACCAAGAATGCTGATGGATGCGCTTTGGAGAGGCACTAGTCGGTAGCGCTATGATATTGGTCATTTGATGACCGAGCCGGGGTCTTGTCAAAGCGATCAGCTTGAAGAACAATGCGAAGTTTGAGGCCCCCGCGACGGCTACTGTCCTCGGAGGACGATATCGAGGTTGAAGAAGAAGAGGAAGTAAACATTGATACGGAGGACGAGGGATTAAGCGAGCAAGAACTGCCGTCCCGCGAGCTTGCGGCGGAACGCAATGGCGACAACGACGGCAAGTTGGACGCCTTCAAGACCAAAGCCCTTCCACGTCGCACTTCATCCTCCTCTCCATATTACAGTACAACACAAGCAACACATCCACGACTGTTTGAAGGATTCTTGGCCTCGGCAACGTCGGCTGCGAGGTCCGCTCACGCTCATCCAGCGCAGTTACCTGTGCACCCACCCCTCATGTCTTCCCCCCCCCACGTCTCATCCACCGCATTCGGTCGAAGCGCCGCAAGCGTCATCAGTGCCGCCAGTAATGTGACAAGTGTTGCAAGCAAAAAGGGCCTGCACGAAGAGATCTCCCGTTTGCACCAAGTGCTGGGGCTCCAGGCACAGGAACTCGAGATGGTCCACGAGTCATTGCGGGCCAAGGACGACACTCTCAGGCGCGCCCAGGGTCAAAGCGATGATCTTCTTCAGGAAGCTAGACAGGCACGGGTAGATCTGAAACGATGTCGAAAGAGTAAATTGGAGACCGAAGAAGCCCTGGAAGAGGCACAGAAAAGGGTGCTTGTTTTGCAAGAGAAAGTGAAAGTACTGGAGATGGCGGTGCGGCGGACGGGCGAGGTTGGCAACAGCTCCCCGGGAAGTCCCCAAGGACCATTGGAGGAGGCCGGGTCCGTGGCCCGTACAAAGGCCAGAGCAGAAGCAAAGGCCAGAGAGGCGGCGGAGCTGGTGGATGGGATGAGAGCGAGGCTGGACGACGGGATGGAGCAGCTCCGGGAGTGCCTGGCGACGATCGAGACGCTCGAAACGTCCTTGCACAGGTCGGAACGCGAGAAGATCCAGGCGCAAGGGGAGGTGCGAAGACTGACATTATCTTTGTCGTCCCAAGACGCCGGCGGCAGCGAAGTGACTGCATGGAAGGCCAGGGCGACGGCAGCAGAGGCGCGAGCCAAGGCGATGGAGGAGGAGTTATCGTCGCTACGGGAGCGAGAATCCCAAACCCCGGCGGCGGCTCGTACAATCATGGAGCTGGAGGCCCGGTGTCAGAACCTGGAGGAAGTCTTGCGCAAATCGAAAGAGGTGGATCGGGAGGCTCTGGAAGCGGCCCAGAGGGCCACCGCGCGGTTGGAGAGTGAGCGAGACGCCTGGCGTGGGAAGGAGATGCGGCGGCGACAGGAGGTCACAGACGCCAAGTCTCAAGCGGAGACATACCGGCGCAAAGCGCTTAAGCTAGAGGACATGTTGGAGTCGCGGAGAGCGGCGGAAGAAGGAGGCGGGAAGCGTCGCGGTGGGGCCAGGGGCCACGACCAGGCCAAGGCGGCAGAAGGCGTCGCCCGTGCTGCGGAGCGAGCACTGAGGAGTCAGCAAGAAGAGCTAAAAGCTAGGCAGACGGAGGCCGCTGACCTGAGGTCCAAGTGCCGGGATTACCTGCAGGCTATGAACGGCGTGATGGACGATTTGGAGCGGATGAAAGCGCAGCAGGAGGAAGAGCAGCAGCGGACCAAGTCAAGGAAGGAATCCCTGGACAAGGAAAGGAGAGAGAAAAGTCGGGAGGCGCTGAGCAAGGCTCAAGCCCGCTGCCTTGCGTTCGAGAAAGAGAGCTTGGAGGCACGGAGGATCGTGAAGGCCGAGCAAGAGAAGGCGCGGGAGCTTGAAATGGCGGTGTCCGAAGCAGCGGCTCGGATCGTGGCCTACGAAGAGGAGATGGCAGGAACGCGGGCAGAGATGTCGAGGACCGTCCACCAGCTCGAGGAGCTGCAGGCGGTATTGAGGCAGCAAGAGGAGCTGGCCGGCCAAAATGGAGAACAAGGAGAATCGCGACCGAGGGGGCAGCCAGGACGAAGTCCACAGCCGATGGCGTCCAAGGCGCCACAAAGACAAGAGGAAGAGGCACTACCAACGTCAGCACATGCCTCTACCTTTCATTTACACCCGCATAACGGGCTCGGAGAAATGTCACAGAAAAGCATCCCGAGGAAGCCGAGCCAGGGGCCTCCGGAGATCAGGGAGGACCGATTGACAGAGGTACTGATGCGCACTACCCAGCAAGTTCAAAGGGCGACTCGTAGCACACACACCGTGTTCCCCGCGACGTCCGATGGCACTACTGCAGTGTCTCCCTCCACAGTTGTGGCCAGCCACGTCCCTCCCATCGGGCCGCCCGCTTTCGCCGCCTCGTCCGCTTCGTCGGCCTTGGCGGCCTTCCAAAGGCTGCGGGACCAACTCCGACGATCCCACAGGGACCACGGCCTTCCCATACCCGTTTCCGAACACCAAGAACAAGAAGGAGGCATTCCTTTTTCGTCCTTGTTTCCGAGCTCGGCGGGAAGGGAAGAGGAGCGGACGCAGGAGCACGGTGAGCATCGGGCTGACAAGCAGGACGCGGGCGGCAAAGGCGGTGCGGGGGGGCTCCAGGCAGCGCTGGGAGATGAAGAGTCAGAGGGAGAGGAGGGAAACGAAAGGGTCTTGCCTGAATCGTTGGAGCAAATCCTGCAGCGCTGTCGTTCCCTCAAGGCCGATCTGCTGACGGCCGTAGATTGTGAAGAGGAAAGAGAGCCATCCCTGGGAGAAACGCCGCAGAAGAAACGCGAGGTCTCCAAGACGGCGAAGCGGACAAAGAGGAAGGTGCCAAGGAAGGAAACAGCATGATCAACTGATGGATGGGCTGTCACTGGATCGAAGAAGATGAAGCAGCTTCCGTGTACGTGACCTCGACAAGTAATTGCCAGCCTAAGGGGGGGGGCATGTCGGCTGCCGGGGCCTGGCTACCCACTGTTAACCAGAGACATGAGAAGAGCGTAAGCGGAGACTCTGGTTTTATTTCTTTGTTCGCGTCGTCCCCTACATTCTTAAGATTTGACTCACGAAAGGATCCGTTAGTGACGATGATAGTCGTAGACACACAAGAGCTGCTTCGGTATGTATGTAGCTTTCCATCCCTAGGTTTCCCATTCCGACCATTTTCTTTCTTCCCCTGCATCCCAGAAATTGAAAAATGAAACACAAGGCGGTTTACAAAGCTGGTTCTCTTGAAATTAGAGTGTTTCGTCAGCGCACGCACCAAACTTCCTCGTCCATCCAATCTCCACGACCTTCCTCCCCCCCCCCCCCCCCGCC
>Ga0102934_1000206_pt1 | contig 36264 bp, 32 predicted proteins | sample SalPonR2_A_D1_MG_FD_78175 | JGI IMG/M metagenome (GOLD analysis project Ga0102934, IMG submission 78175) | Salt pond soil microbial communities from South San Francisco under conditions of wetland restoration - Salt Pond MetaG R2_A_D1_MG | ecosystem: Environmental > Aquatic > Marine > Intertidal... | reverse complement strand
GCCGGAGACACGGTCCTGGCCTCGGCCGCCCAGATTCTCCCCTCCTCTCTCACCTCCCTTGGCGAGCTTGCCCCCTCTATCCCTCTCTTCTCTGCCGGTGACGGCGTGGGCGCAGGGGTGGGACTGGAGGGCGTGCTGGGTGCCGACGTGCTCGCCAACGTCGGGTGGGCAGCCCTCAACGCTTCCATGCTCTGCTACTTTGTGGCCATAAACCGGTACATCCTCGTGGAGCGAGATGCGTTCCTAGCGGACTCCATCGCCAGGGCGGCGGCGACGAAGGAGACGAAAGGGAGGGTGGTGGCGGCCGTGGTGGGCCTCTTGCATGGGAACGGGATCGCGCGGCACCTGAGGGAGAGACACGGATTCGTCTTGCGCGATCGCCCGTAGATTAAAAGGAGCAAGGCGCGGGGGGAGAGGGAGTAAAACGGTTAAAAGGAGGCGCGTGTGTGGCGGGGCGGGACCACAGGCAGCACTGTGATTGCTGGGGTCATGTGAAGAATGTGGCATAGGAAGGGATTCAGGAGGAAGCCAGCGCGGTAGGTTCAATGGGGCGGAGCACAGGGACATTAGAAAGATGCATTGAGTCGATTCAAGCCCGGTGATGCCAGGCTTGCCGGGACTACGGGGAGGGATCGTCAGGAAAAATACCACAAAGCACTTTGTACATAGGGGGGCACGCGGCCTGCAACACGGCAGAAGTAAGAAAACGCCGCCCAAGAATGCAATCGAAGGATAGGGAGGAAATCATGGGATAGATTTCGTAGATCTAGCGGATTCTGAGGAGGGGGACGAGGAAGGCGAGCGTGAGCAAGGACAGAAGTCTACGTCTCCTTCCATTTTACCCGTCACTGTCTTGGCCTGCCGCAGGTGGCGGTGCATTTTTGCTTTCTGGACCATGTCCAGAATGAAAAAGTGCTTGGAGTGCGAAGGCTTGCCAGGGAAAGTGGCTGCGAAGAAAGACATAGTGTTTGTCGTGGAGGGTGCGGTATGTGGGCGCTTTTGGACGGCAGGAGGGAGTCCGCACCGGAAACTATCGTGCAAGGATCGCCAGGGTGTCTCAGTTGTGAAAATGATGTATCTATAGACAATATGATGTCATGAACTAGACGCGCCGTTGTATCTTAGAAACGGGTGGGCAGAAACTGGCAATTAAAAGGAATCAAGCAAACGCCTGGTCTGCTTGCCAGCTGCACGCATGTCGGAACCGGCCTAACGTTTGGTCTTAAAGCTTACTTGTACGGAGACTCTTGTTACCACTCTTTCCGCCCTCGCCATGGGTACTTTGCCTTGTCACACCATTACCAACTATTGCCATTATTGATGCAAAATTTACCGCCGACTGACATCACTACCCAGCGGGACCGCACACTCTCTAACACTATCTTCGAAATACAGGGCTCACTGGGATGCTGTTGAGGTCCTGGCCGCCTCTATCGGAGGGGCGATGGATTTTTTGGCTTTCATCTTTGCGTCCTCGGCTGCCACCGCTGAGGTAGGTGGTGCGTGCGTTCCTCCCTCCGGTGCCACTAAGTTCGTAGACCGCGATGCCGGAATACCGTGTGTGGATGCCACCTCTTGAGTGGCCTTGTGAGCAGCGCCAGCGTCCAGGACAAGGATCTCGCCCCGGTCAAATTCGAAAACCATCTCTCCTTCCCGGCAGGCATCGACAAGGGAGACCAGATGGGCCAAATTTCTGATTTCTTCGCCGTTGAAAAGCGTCAGATGCTGGCGATGAAAAAGCTCGTAGCCCAGGTTCACAGAGTGCTCTAGAACCTCCGACAGAACCACAAGCTGCTGTTCGGGTTCCTGAAGAGGGGACTGAATGAGGGAGAGAAGACGCACGTCTGCGTCCGTTTCGGGCGCGTACGTCTCGCCCAGGTTGGAGAGGAGGAAGGGGTGCGAGAGGACCGTGAAGACCATGCCCCCCACCATAAAGTAGGACGGCATCTCGTTGTTCAAATGCGGGCGAACGGCGAGTTTGTAAATGTAGGCGGGGACCGCGATGTCCTGCGTGATCCCTTCGCGCCAAATCCGGAGTTGGACCGTGTCCCCTTGAAACAACTGGGAGAAGTAGTAGTGGAGCTCCACGCGCTCCCCCTTTCTGAAAGGGATGGTCCCGTCGTTGGCGAGGGAGATGCCGTCCACGCCCATGAGGACGTCGCCCTTGCGCAGGAGGCCGTGCGCGGGCGCGAGCGGGTCGACTCTGGTAATGAGGACGCCAGAAGCGCCGGGTGAGAGAGCCTTGTGACGGCGGAGGGCGGGCGACTCCATCGGCTGGAACTTGACCCCCAGGCGGCAGAAGCCCGTGTATTTCCCGTGTCGCTCGATGTCCGCGAGGAAATGGAGGAGGATGTCGACGGGGATGACGTAGCCGATGTTTTCCGTGTCGTGAGAGGACAGGGACTGGAAGGCCACCCCCACGAGCTTGGGGACACGACAGGAAGGCGTGGGGGGGCAGGGAAGAGGGGCGAATGAGGTATTTTTTACAAGATGCCAGTGTGCTCAAGCGCATCGTGGACTCATCCAGTGCAGGGGCATGAGAGCGAGATAAGGGGGGGGGGATGAGTCTGCCACCCGGCCCCTGAGCCGTCGCACAGACCGAGGGCCCCTTTCACCAGGCTCCCAACACAGGAAAAACCGAGCTCCCCCGGGTCCGAAGGAGTCGGGCACGCACCTTGTCCTGGTCGTTGATCACAGGGCCTCCGCTGTTCCCGCTGTTGATGGCGGCGTCGATCTGGATGGCCAAGAGCGTCTCCCCCCCCTGGGCGTACTCTTGAAGCTCGATGCGGGAGACCACGCCCGCGGTTACGGACAGAGATTCACCGCCCACCGGGTAGCCCACCACGCTCACGTCGTCGAGCAGGGCTGGGAGCTCTCCGAAGGCCAGTGGGTACAGGTCCTCCCAGAAGGCCTCGTCCCTGACGGTCAGCACGGCCAGGTCGCACTCAGGACCGTAGGCAAGCAGTTCTGCCACCCACTTGATATCGCACCCGCGTTTGCGTATTTGGATGATTGAGCCGTACTCCACACTGTGGGCGTTGGTGATGATGCGGCGACCTTCTATGACGAAGCCGGAGGAGGTGGAAGAGATTTGCTGGAGCCGCTGCCAGGGGGCGGCAAAGGAGGGCTGCACGTGGGTGCAATATACGCGCAAGACGGAGTCCAGCGTTTGCTCAGAGAGCGACTCCCGGCCCATTGTTTCCAACAGCCTCGCGAGCAAGGCCTGCTCCCCTCCCTCCTCCAGCATACCGTCCGGGCCCTCCCGAGTCTCGGCTGCGAGGGCAGCCTTGTTGCTGGAGCTGGTGCTAGGGGAGCCGTGTTCAAAGAAAAATCGACGTAACGGAGTGATCAATGCATCGGTTGAAACATGAGGAAACTACCGTGTGACGAAGGCGTTGAAGGGGGCAAGAGAGGGAGAGCGGCAAAGGCCCATGTGACCAGATCACGAAGATACAAACGAAAAAAGACATAAGGCCAAGGCATTCATTATTGTTTGAAAGGGACCTAGAGGTTGCGAAAGCGTGAGCCATGGAGAGGACATGTTCACGGCCAGACTTGAAATCCTTCCTCCCTCTTCTTTCGAGTGTCCTTGCGACCGTACAAAGCCCTCACCTCAATTCGGGAGACTTCCCTGGCCTATATATGTGCGGTCTCCTCACATACGACATGCCATTCTGGTCGGTGCGTGAGGTTTTGGCTGAAAGTGGAGCAGAGAGGCCGGGGCTACAGGGGCGATGTCTTGAAGCAGGATGGGCGGAGTCCAAGCGGGATGAGGGAAGCGGCGGTAGAAAGGAGAAGCTGAGGCTTGAACCCGAGAGTAATAACAACACGCTTGAAAAATATCTCATGATGGCTGATGCTGTGAGGATCGCGGGGGGGGGGGGGGAAAGGTGAGTTTTTTGTTTTGTTTTTCTTGGAGCGGGAGGGGATCAAAGGGCCCCAGGAAGGTTTTGGAAAGTATCCTGCCTGCCGCCAAAAAGAGGCGACACAAATCGCTCCAAGGGGCATCCCACGGGCCCAAATAAGCCCTGGATTCCTCGCATTCCCAAACAAATGCGATCTACGCGCTGATAGCTATGCTTAATGCTCCGACAGTGTCCATGTTGCTGACCTATTCACCCTTTGCAAGCACATCGTAGGCCGGACGCCGTTATCGTCCTCCTTGTCAGCGTCTCACGCCCCCCATCACGAACCCTCCTTCGCGACGATAGGGCTTTCCATCTTCATGCCACGCGTTCTCCTTGCCTTTCTGGCACTTTTAGGCTCGTCCACGTCCTATGCCTTCGCCCCCCCCCCCCATCCTCGATCTTTAAAGGGTCATCTCAGACACTCCTCCCGTCAAAACCTCGTGGCGAGGCACCTCCTACAAGACCCCGTCACGACCGCCGCTGACTTCCTACAAAACGAAGCCGGAATTCCTCCTCCCTCAGATCTATCAGCTCTCATTCAGTTGCTCCTTTACCGTGGAGAGGAGTCCGTTTTCCCGTCAGAGAACACCGAACTGCACCCTTTAGTGATTCCACTGACTAAGTCAGGGGATGAATACACGTGCCTCCTCCGATGGCCGACTCCACAGGAGGGCGCGCCCGTGCCTGTGGTGAAAGCACGCCCGGGATTAAGCGGCCTGAAACTGGTGGCGCTGAGCACGCTTGACCTCGCTCACCGGCTAGCCGCGGAGGAAGACCACGGCCAAGGGCGGGAGGCGGAGTGGGCCGCCAGCCTGGTGAATGCCTACCTCCCCGCCGAGAAGCAGTACGTGCGTGGGGCCGTCGAGAAAGTTGGCTACGGGCTGGAACGGTACCTCTTCCTCAAAGTGGGAAGTTTCCCGGACGTATACAAGTTTTTGACCGAATTCCACATGAGCAAGGGCGACCAAGCCAGCGCGCTTGTCACGGCGGAGAAAGCCTACAACACGTTCAACGGCTGGGGACAACCCTACATGGAATACTGCAGGCTGCTCCAAGGCATGAAAGGGCGGGAGTTGGAGATGAGAGACGCAGCCTTCGCGGCGTTGCGGACACCGCTGTGGACGGTTGCTGACGACGACGGCGATTTGGAAATGGTTTTGAATGCCGCAAAATCCAGCCGTGAGAAGGCCGCAGATAAATTCTGGAAGCTCTACGAAGACGAACGGCTACAGGAGGTAAAGCAGGGGAAGTTGCCGGAGCAGGTGGCACTGGACAGAGCAGCGTACCTGATGGACGCGGCCCTGGTAGGTGGGAACGGGATTCGGTCTTGGTCCGACGTGCGACCGCCGCTGGCGGAGTTGTACAGAGAAGCGGGCATGAGGGAGCTGGCTGATTTCGTAAAGAGATGAGTGGAGGGGTAGTTTGGGCAGTGGCCTTCATGGAAAGAATCAAAAATGTGCAAGAATTCAGTGGAGAGTAAAAAGCGGTACCGGACCCGTCGACAAGGATAGGAGTATGTCTCTTATTCGTTTCACGTGAAAAAGATCAACGACCATTTGGTCACATGCTTTCAGAAACGCATTTTAAACACTTGGCTTTCCATGTACATCCTGTTCTACTTTTTTGAAAACCGAGTTTGCCTATCGAATGTGTACATCACTCGCTCCTGAGCGCCTCGGACACCAGTTTCTGGTACAGGGAGAGGAAGCACGCCTCGTTGTGGCGCGTGACGAGCAGCATGACATCACATATCTTCAAAATCCGGCTCTCCATCCCCGTCAGCCCCTGTTGCTGGCAGAGGTGCGCGACTCGCCCGGACTCATCCTCCGTTGTCGACTCCTCCCGCTCCAGGACCGCGTGCACCACGTCCACCGCGCGTTGATACAACAGTTGGAACACCGGGCAGCGTCCTTCCTGCAGCAAGCGTCTCACGCGCTCCTCCATCATCTTCCTCTCACCCGCCCCTGTCATCCCCAGCCTGGTACTCGCGATGTGCCCAACGTGCAGGCCGATGTCCTCCACCTCCACGTCAGCCTCCGGCAACAGCACCATCAGCTCCTGCACCACCACCTGGCGTTCCTCCGCCCGCAGCTGCCGACCCAGAGCCTGTCCGAGGTACGCAACCACGGTGCCTGCGCTGGCCACGCACCACAGGGCATGCCGTGCCAAGCCCAGTCGCTGAGCGTCTATGGCCAGTGTCTCGGGAAGATCGTCCTCCGAAAACACCGACACGGGCCGGCCTTGACGGGACGAGTCTGCCAACAGAGAGGCATACGCCCGTCGCAGTAGTGTCCGCATCGCCTCCCCGCTTTGCTGTCGCACGCCCTCCAAGAGGGCCACGCGTTGGTCACCGTGTCGAAGACTCGAGACGGGCATGGACTGCTCCTGGCACCACGCGGAGGCTACCACCCCTCGGAGCCAGGACAGCACCCTGTCCACGGACGTGAGCCCCTGAGCCAGGCGCTCCTCAAATTGGGAGCGTTCGAAGGAAGGGCCGTGGGCCCGGCAATGCGGCGTCGCCCGGCGGATATGGGAATTGAAGATGTCGACGTGGACTTGGTCCACTTTTTCCAAGAGGAACTCGAAGAGGGGGCTGATAGAGGGGACCCACTGCTTCGAGACCGTACTGTCCTGCAGAGAGAGCCTGACACACGGACCCCCCGCCTGCTGCAACACCCGATCCTCCAGCTCTTTCAAGCGGACCAGCCACCTTTCTGTGGATGCGTTGCGGGCAGGCGCCTCCAGGCACAGGATTCGTCGTCCCGCGAATCGAAGGATGGAGAAGAGGAGCTGCGAGTCCAGCAAGTCCTTGCTGAGCACCTGCTTGAGAAGGGCGACGTCCAAGGACCCGAGGATCTCGTCCCTGAGGTCCGCGCGGGACGGAGTCATCGAAATCAAGCGGTCTGCCAGCTCCTGCACCAGCACCAAGAGCGGCGAAAAATCACCCATCAAGAGTGTTTGAGTGACTGTCTCCCAGTACGCCTGTGTGTCTCCCTGGCTTGGCTTATTGCCGCAGGTAAGTGGCTGAGACGCATCTTCCATTGACACTTGCAAGAAGCGAGACTTGGGCAAGACGCAGATCTCGTGGACGAGCCACTCATTTGAAAAAATCGCGTCAGTTTGGGTGTCGCCGGAGGCGTGCAATTCCCCCTCGGGCTCCGAGTCCATGCTCATCAGTGTCTCATCTTGGTCGCTTGCCAGGGGCTTTAACTCGCTTCGTCCGTGTATCTTCCCGTCCCGCTGCTTTCCTTCCTCTGCAACTTGTCGCGCCATATCCATGCGACGCGCTGTGTCCCTCTGCCCCACCAATTGCTGCAGGGCGGCTTCCAGGTGTCGCAACCGAGCCTCGCCCTCTATGATAGCCTCCGCACACTCAATCGCTTGCGCCGCATCGACTTGGGACTTTTGCTGACTACGGTGCATTGCTTTGAAAACACCGACCGCGGCGTGTGTGACGCGTCGAACCAAGCGGGCCGCCTCCGCGTCTGACACTCCTTGGTATCGCACTCGTTGGACGACGTAGAGGCGGAAGGCCTTACGGACCTGAACCACCGCTCGCAGCATTACCCATCGCGGCATCTTCGCTTGATGCAGGCAGTGGTACAATGCCAGCAAAGTCTCGTGCACCCGCGATGCCGCCTGGACAAGAGCGATCCCTCGTCGCTCGTGCTCTCGGCGTCGGCGCTTGCTCCTGACAGGCGAAGCAGTCGTGATAGCCTCAGGGTGCACAGATATCAGTAATGCAGAAAGTAAGGTCACGGGATGTGTAAGCGACTTCTCCGCTGCCTGCCCTTCGCGGGCGAAGCCCAGCCCCTGCAGCATGTGGCACGCATGAAACTCGAGGCTACCCTGCCGGCACATCGCCTCCCACTCCGACGCCCACGAGCCCGCTCTTGAAGCCTCCGCAGCCTCCAACAAGGGCAATAACGACTGGCTGGTCGCTTCTTGGACCTGTTTCACCAGCCGCCAATGCTCTCGTAGGTTTCGGAACCAGCGTTGAAGGACCAGAATGGCATGTTCCCGGGCCATTCCCAGCGCTTGGCAGGAATGCTGCTGAGTTTTGATGCCATCTCGAAGGAAATCGAGCAGTTGCGCAGACTTATTCTTGCGAGCTGTCCTCGGCTGCGGGAGGTATGACGAGGACGAGACCTGGTGCTTGAGGTGGCGTGGACTCTGGAACGTAGAGGTCTCCGACTGGGCGATCCGCCTTTTTCCAAGATTCAGGCCTCCAGAAGATGCAGGGGAGCCGACCTGACCTCCAATACGCTCGCTACTCTGCATACATGAGTAGGACACTGCCCGTTCTTCGGGGGTGGCGCGTAGCATAGGCTTAGATGTGGCGACGATGCCCGCCTCGGAAGACAAGGACGGCTGCGGTGGAAGACTCGTTTCACTGGAAGGTTTTGAGCTGGTCTCTGACGTCACGTTGACGATAGCTGCAGTGACACATTGTGTGCTTTCAGGAGCAGCAGTGGTTTTCATCATGCTTAGCTTTGGTAAAACGAGGCAAAGTATCCACCTACTTCAGAAAAATGTGGCGGCGAATAACGATACGAGTCTCACGAAACAAATCCACCTACTTCGTGTGTAGATGCGGCTTTGATCTGTTCAGATGGTTTATTACGTTGATCAGGATGTAAACAACATGTAGATAGAACAGAAGCACAGCGACAAAAAACCCAAACCCAAGCAAGGGTCCGCTCGACGTGTCGCGACGGAAAACACGCTGGGGCAGGCGGTGGGCGAGTCAGCGGCTGACGTTGCCACCTCCCCCCGGTCGGAGTTTCAGAGTTGGGTCGATCGACAGGCCTCACCACGTCCCCGCCTCCAGTCGTTCATCATGCCTCGTGTGTGGAGTTATCGACGCATGGCCATCCCCCCGGGGCTCCCACGCGCGCGTTCGCAACGTGTGCTTTTCCAGTCCTTACCTCCCAACCTCCGAGGCGACGTGGTCGTGTGGACGACGTGGTCTTCGGATCGCTGAAAAGGCTGACGTGGGCACCCGCACGGACATGAGCGCGGAGGCCTGCTGACGTTTGCGCGGAGACGTGCTGACGTTACCTTGGCCAAGAGTTTCTGAGTAATGCCAGCAGTTTTCAGAATTGGCGTATGTGGTTTGAGGTATTTTGGGATGGATGTCGCATGGGTATGGATGGTCATTCTCCGTGCCTGGAATTAAGGACAAGCAGAGAGGCCAGCTGACGCCTGACGATGTAATATCGTACCCTCCGCTAGCGGGTATGTGAGCCCGAGTAACCGGTATTCAGTTTGCCGCCATGGGCAAGGCGTCAAACGTCGATGCAACGCTCAGCTGCATGCGAAAGGCTTACTTATCCTGCGTATCCTGGGCACAAGCAGATGCATACGTGCACGGGCTCATTTTCCATGGAGTTTTGGTCATGTAAACATCAGGCGATTTAAAGACCAGTTCGGTTCGGATTAAATGCGACCCGTTAACTTGCATTGTCGTGCGTTATTATTCGAGATTTATGGGCACGCTATACGCCTTCGTATGCGTAATAATGACGCAAGGTAGGCGGAGTGGCATTTCCACTCGCCCCTGCTAGAGTTGTGCGACTCCAAACTTTTCGGACCGCGAAAGCAATTTATTATTTAGTAGAAAAGTCATTGCAAGCAAAAGTCACACATCATAATTTATGAGAGCGTCGTCAAAAATTCCTTCTCGTATCCAATCTATAATGCTTGCATTTTAAGGAGAAGAAATCTATAAAGCTTGCATTTTAAGGAGAAGAAACGCATTAAAATCACTCCTCCGCTTTCTTAATAGCTTAGTAGAAACCGTTAACAGTGAAGCCACCGTCTACGCAAACCGTTTGTCCGGTTATGTATGAAGATCCTGACATCGCCAAAAAGGCGCAGATACCGCTGATCTCCTCTGGCGACCCGACTCTAAAATACATGTATGCACAGCGCAAGTCATGCGCGTGAGACATATGTGAGGGGACTCCCACATCCTAATGCCGTCGAAGTCACCCTCCAGCACTGTCAGACAATCATCATGCCTTCCGGCTCCCTGCATTTACGTACCGCTTCATGGGTGTTCGATCTTCTACTTCTTTGCGGTAGACAGGATCACCAAGGACCTGAGCTGTGAGGGGCGTTTCGATGTACCTGGAGAAAAGAGAGGCGCGTGTGAGAAGTATCTCAATTTCTTCGCGCAAAGTCTAGTGGCAGCAAGGTTGGAGCCTACGAGGAACCGCTGCACCCTTTCGAATCCTGACCCACCATGGTGCGACAGTGTTGACTCGAATACCGTCTGAAGCCCATTCACAGGCTAGGTTTTTAGATAGCTGAACCATTGCGGCCTTTGTCAAGCCGTACACAGAACCTTGTGGGAAAATAATGGTTGGGGGGAATTTTGGAGGGCAATAAGGTGATGAGGGCTTTCCAGATGGGGCAGAGGGATTTATCTCGGCGTCAAAATTCTGTGGGACTGGTCGACGGGCATCGACGAGTTAGATAGTGTGTAAGTACACGGCCATGACAGCTCAAGCAGAACCTTTTATCAGCGCAAGCATCGTCCCTTCAACAAGGTTTGCGACATTTCAATACGTTACTCACCTGATTTGATGCCTATCACGCCTGCTACACTCCCTACATTAATCACGCATCCTTTCCCTGCTTTTTTAAGCAACGGGTGGGCGAGCTGGCACAAATGATATGTGCTTTTCAGGTTGATATCCATGATTTTATCGTACTGATCTTCCGTGTACTGCGCCGTAGGTTTCCGGATGTTGGTGCCCACGTTGTTGACGAGAACGTCCAACCTCCCCACAAACGATCCGGCTACTTGCTCCATCATAGCACGGCGGGCGTCGCTGTCACTAACATCCACCGCAATTCCTTCCACTTCGTACCCCTTAGCTGTCCATTCCTTCAAACAAGCAGCTAAGTCCGAAGCAGAGCGTGCACAGGTGAAGACGCGTGCTCCCAACGAAGCAAACTCTTCCACTATAGCTTTTCCGATGCCCTTGGTGCCACCCGTGCACAAAACTGTCCGACCATCAAGCCGCCACCGGGCAGGAGACCCGATGGGAGGGGTAGTGGTGGCCATTTTAAGTGCTCCTATGTGCCCAAAGAAAGTCGTAATAATTCTTTTTAGGGTAGATCACTTCCTTCACTTTGCTCGATCCGGTGCCTCGCCAAAAGCCCTGGGAAAGGACGGAGGCGAAGGGGCACCGGCGTGGGAAACTAGGAGCAATCGAGCACATATCACGTGATTGTGGTGACAAGGGGCCAAGCGGTGTCATTGGTACCGGAGCATGTATACCTGAAGCAGCTACTACTGAGCACGGATACCTAGCATGGAGGGTTCTTATAGAGAAGGCTGAAGGACTCCACAATCGACAAAAAGTCAGGAAAACTCCCCTTCTCACTTTTCATGCAGGTTATAATCTTGGTTAGTTCCCTATAAAAAATGTTCGAGAGCTTTTTACAAACTCTGGAGGCCTTTCGTCAAGATAAGACAGCAGCGGCTATGCTAGCAGCGACGGTGGCTGTGACGGTCACTGTTTTCTACTGGGTGACAAAAGACCCCCCCTTACCAAAAGGGCCCGGGGGAAAGGCTCCCGACGAGGAGCCTGAGCCCCCGCGCAATTTTACGGCCACGCAACTTCGAGAATTTACAGGAACAAAAGAAGACGATCCAATCTATGTGGCATTGCAGGGAGACGTGTACGATGTCTCATCAGCGCGAGATTTTTACGGCCCCGATGGGGTGTACGGCGGCTTCGCGGGTCATGACGTGACCAGAGCCTTCGCGCTAAATTCACTGGAAGAGAAGGATCTGGACGACCCGAAGTAAGTAGGGGGTACCGTAATTCGCTGTTGCACATCTTGATCGACGTTGCAGCACACACAATTCTTTTTCTAAGCGAAGACTCATTCAAACAATCCTCTCACTTCTGCCACTGTTTCCCGACCATTCTTCCATTCTATGCTCACCCATCGTCCAAGCTTGGAAGATTTGACCTACACGCAAAAGGAGTCCTTGCACGGATGGGTAGAGAAGTACAAATACTATAAGTGCTACCCCGTGGTCGGCCGCCTAGTCACGCCTCCCTCAGGGCTGAGCCTGACCCTCGCAGAAATCGCGCAATACAAGGGGGAAGAGCCGAAAGAAGGAGACGCACAAACGATTCCGGAGGGCTGGGCGGCGCCCCCCATCTATGTAGCGGTCGCAGGGAAGGTCTTTGACATGTCATTTGGTGGCCGCATGTTCTACGGCCCGGGGGGGCCTTACCATTTCTTAGCGGGCAAGGATGGCTCCCGACCGCTGGCCAAGGTACGAGCTCGTAAAGAGAAGGGGGCGTGAGAAAAGTGACAGCCGCTTGAGAAAAGATACACGCCGATTTATGGTCCTACGGCGCGAGTGATGAGGTGCTGCCTTGAGACAACCCCTTGCTGACCCTGAAAGACGTATTCGCTAGCGTGTCCTCGGAAGCTTGCTGTGGGGGATTTTTTCAAATCCTATGATCGCATTCAGATTGTGTCATGCTTGTATTCCTTTCCTTTGTCTCACACAGATGTCGTTCGAGAAAGCAGACGCGGAGAGTAGGAACCTGTCCGATCTGACCGATCGGCAACGACAGACCTTGGAGGAATGGGTTGAGAAATTTACCAATGGCCGCAAATATCCTGTGGTGGGCAAGCTTATCGATTGAAATATGTGGCGAAATACTTGAAGAAGGGAATTGTTGCAGAAACAACAATATGAAGGTACTACTGGCTGGAATGTGCGGGGACTTCAACGTGGAAACGCGTCGCCCAAGGCACCGTGTGCGAGATGATGTTGGTTCACTGATTTGCTACAATGCTCCGGGTTGATGGAATGTAAATTGCAAAATTATGACAGGGCTACCGCGATGCTTCCGTCATGCAAGCCTACTATCGACTCTCCCCCTTTAAATTTCTTTCATAACCAACGAAAGACCTCATAAGGTAGTGGTGGGGCAAAAACTCTTCTCGGCGCGCACGTGCCAAATGGAAAGAGTAAGAACGACACATGTGACGACCCTTATTGACCTTCTTTCCACTTTTCAAAGTGAATAGAATTAAACCCTGTAAGCCTTTGTGGTCAATGAAAATGAGGCTTATTGCTTTGTCAGTTATTGAAACACATCACCAAAAACAAGGCTTCGCAGAGCCCTGGTCTCTATATTTACGAGAAAAATTGATTCCCGGGATGGTTTCTCGCCAGTGATGTATTACGATGGTCACTTTGAATAGACTCTATCTGACCCTTCAAGACCTAAGAGCCTGCATGTCCACACATCCATCATCAACGCTGCCTACGCACGTCCAGGGGCATGGTGGAGGAGGTTATGAGTGCTTGTGGCCCAAAGGCTTCAAATCAAAAAAATAATTCAGGCTCTTTGAGTTCACGAGAAGTTTTTTTTTTCTTATTTGATGCCATTCTTAAAGTTTGTAGATGATTCTTTGAAAAAAAAAGCTTGCAGGGCGGCAAGTACCAATGCTTCCTCCCGGCAGACGCGGCCATCGCGGACAGCCCTCCGCCCCAGCGAGTGTTCTCCTTGCTCACAACGCCACGAGCAAAGAAGATCAGCCAAAGTGGATCAAACTTCGGTTATTTCCCCGCTTCCTCTACATTTGTAAGCTTGTCATTTTCACTGTCCTTATACACGTGACTGTACAGGTGCTGCTGAAAAGACTGGGCAAAAGTAGACACTCCGCCAGCTCTTCTCAGTCTCGAACGTCCCTGACGATGTCGATACGGGTCGCACCAAAAGTGTTCTTCCTCGCCTGCTGCTGCCTACTACCCTTCCTCACGTGCTTGCATGCCTTTCTTGTAGCCCCCTCGTCCTCTCCACCACTTGCCTTGCTTAAGCGGTCTGCGGTACCTCCACCGCAGCAGACGGAGGAAGCAGTGCGCTCGAAGTTACGTGAGAAAAACACAGGGCCGCAATCTGAACCCCCCAGTCCCTCTACAGGCAATAGCATGATGGAAGAGGACAGCAAAATCATTCAAGAGCTCACGAAAGAGCGACCATACATCCAGTTTCTTTCCGAAAAGGCTGTAACGGTGTTGGATGATACTTTTTTGAGCTTAAAGGAGTCCATTACGGCTCCTGACCCCTCTGAATTCAGGCGACGAGTCAAAGAGGGCAAGGAGTCAAAGGACACACGGCAACGTATTGTTGTGCTGGGTACGGGATGGGGAGCGCACGCATTCTTACAGTCCGTGGACGCGGTGAAGTATGAGGTAGTTGTGGTGTCGCCCAGGAACTTCATGCTATTCACACCCATGCTGGCCGGCTCGGCAGTGGGAACCGTGGAGTTTCTTAGCATCACTGAGCCCATCCGACGCGTCAATCCCTACGCTGACTACCTTGAAGCGACGTGCACGCACGTGAATGCTGCACAAAAAAGCATTACCTGCCAGTCCGTCATCTGCGAGGGGAACAGCTGTGACATCGAGGAGTTCGAGCTTCCCTACGACATGTTGCTGGTGGCCGTCGGGGCAACCACCAACACGTACGGCATTCCCGGCGTCAAGGAATACTGCCATTTCCTCAAACAAATCAACGACGCTGTCAAGCTGCGCACTTCCATCGGCAATGCTTTCGAACGCGCCAACCTCCCGGGACTGTCAGACGCCCAACGGACGCAGGCCTTGACCTTCGTCATAGTGGGCGCGGGGCCCACGGGTGTGGAATTCACCGCCGAGCTACGGGACTTCGTGGAGGAGGACGTGCCCAAATTCTACCCCCACCTCTTACCCTTCGTCCGGATCAAGCTTGTGGAGGCGAGCGACCGGGTCCTGACCATGTTCGACGAGGCTCTCCAGGCTGAGGCCGTCAAGAGGCTGACCGAGGCGCCCCAAAAGCTGGTGGAGCAAGGGCTGATCGGCGAAGATATGACGGAAGTATTGCTGAAAGTGGGCGTGAAGGAAGTCAAAAACCGCGACATCGTCCTGTCGGACGGGAGGAGTCTCCCCTACGGCCTGGCCGTGTGGGCGGCGGGGAACGGGCCCCTGCCGCTGGTCTCGAACCTGATCAAGCAATTGCCGGAGCAGGAGGAAAAGCAAGCTTTTGGGCGCGGCCGGCTGGTGACGGATGAGTGGCTGCGAGTCAAAGGCACAGAGGGGGTGCTGGCGATCGGGGATTGCTGTGTGATCAACGACAAGCCCCTGCCGGCCAATGCCCAGGCGGCTTCGCAGCAGGGCTTCTTCCTTGGTCGCCTCCTAGGCAAGAATATTGATTTCACGCGATCCATTCCAGAGCGGACAGGCCCGATCACGACGCCTGGCGAGCTTCTTTCCGTGGGAGAGAAGAGGGAGAACGGGAAAATTTATGCGAAGGGCTTTCAATTCTTAAATCTGGGTACCCTAGCGTATACAGGTGGAGATAGCGCCTTGGCTCAGATTGCGGTCGATAAGAGAGCGATCAAGTCAAGCGGAGAAGCCGGATTTTTATTATGGCGGTCGGTCTACTTGTCCAAGCAAGTGAGCCTGCGCAATCGGGCCCTAGTCTTCTTCGATTGGGTCAAGAGCCGATTGTGGGGCCGCGATCTCACCAGGTTCAATGAGACGTAGAGGGTACGGAAAACATCGTGTTGCTCAACATACGTACATTCTTCTACACGAATGTCTTTCGGTTTCGATTTGGTGATTGATGCGACGACTTGAAGATTTTATTTTTCAGTGTGCGTATGTGTTCCTAAACGTTAGTCTTTCTTGTTTTGTTTTTCGATAGCGCGCGTTAGCTTGTAATTTATGGTGTTATGTGACAATTAAATAATGCTATTCGGCAAGGAAGACAACAGTATCAGGCAAAAGGCGAGGAAGGAAAGCCGCTAAGTTCTTTGCTTCGATTCTAGGTACTACGAAAGTTACATCCTCTACTGTGCTTGCTTTCACTTATTTTTAAGTTCTGTCCGTCTGAGCGACCTAGCTCTGTTGGCAATGTGGATGTGTTACCTCGCCGCCCTTTCATAGACAGGGTGTACACTCTTCGTTTTGAAACACCTCCAGCGCTTCGCGTTGCTTCCAAACAGTACTTGTCTTCAGATTGCAAGCAGTAAATCTAACGATAGGAAAGATCAAAGAAGCTGGCTAAGTACATTGTAATTCACGCAGCAAGAAGCTTTCAATTCGAGAAAAAATATGATTTGACAACCAACTCGAATGATATTTTATTTAAGCAGGGCACAAAATACCAACATATGCTTTTAAAATCCCTTCGTGTCCATGATCGAGACGGGGAACAACCTCCCGTCATTCGCGCCATAATTTCTGAAAGGCGTCTCCCAGGCACCCCCTTCCTCTTCTCCACGCAACCTGTCTCAACCCTCCCCTGCGCTCGACCACCACACACCAAGCATTCCTCTCGCCCCTCCCCTCTCCTTGTGGCAACATGACTACGCCCTCTTCTATGCTTCCTTGTCCGTAACGAGGGTCGAGCACTCTTTGCGTGCGCTCATCGCCCCTTCAGCTCGTCGTTGATTCAATGTGGTGATAGCTTCATGGCCGCGACGCTTCCACCCACTCACATAAACGCTGCCTTTCTTTGCTTCGGTTTCCACTACGTGCCTCACAACGCATCAATCTGGGGCCTCCTGTCGTCCACGAACACTCATGCACATTTGAATTGTACTGGCATTATTCTGTGACAGATACTTTTCAGCACCAGCCGAGGAGCCTAAGTTGTTACAGGAAGATGGTGAAGAACATGTCATCTGAGGTAAATCTAGAGGGCAACAGAGCATCGTGCTTGTTTTCCATTAGGAGCTATCCACGCCTTGTTTGATTTGGATGCCATGAATGAATGAGTTTATTATTTGTAGCTTGGATGTTGCTAGTAATGTTTGCCGCGATGTGGCTCTTTCGAGGCGTCGCGGTGTTTTGGTTGTCAGAACGGACAAGCAGGAAAGTGAGTTTGGAGTCAGGTTGCTGGCATGGTCTGGTAAACCAAACCTTCTTTCCATAGCGTATGTGTCCCTGTCTGTAGGAACGCATAGTGCGTGGTCTAGTATGTCTCACTGTCTTCCATGAGCGGAGAGACTAGGGGAGTGATAACTTTCGAACGTGACGCTTGCAAACGAACCAGGTCTGGCTAACTTGCGAGCAAGCCTCGTGCAGATGCGGAGAGAGTCAGAGCTTATAGGGGATGTGTCGCTTGAACTGCCTATGATGGTCGCATGTATTCAACTTCTTTTCTTTCCCAATCCCCTTCTTGGTCTTCCTGTTAAACAGCCAGTAAGGCTGTACGTCAAAGGAGTCGTGCTGGGTTACAAGCGCGGCCTGCGGCAACAGACGAATCACACGTCCTTGATCAAGATCGACGGGCTGGATGAGAAGAAGAGCGTGGATTTTTACCTGGGTAAGCGCATCGCCTACATTTACAAGGCCAAGACACTCAAGAACAACACCAAGTACCGTGCCATCTGGGGAAAGGTGACCCGGGCGCATGGTACCAACGGAGTCGTACGCGCCAAGTTTCGACGGAATCTGCCTCCTAAGGCGATCGGGGGACCGGTCCGCGTGATGCTGTATCCATCTACCATCTAAGCCGCTCCCGGGGGCGGTCGAGGGACGGGGTGGTGTGCGGGAGCTGGTCCGAAGGTAGAGGCGTTGTCAGATGTAGGACGCTCTGGAGGCCATGGAATGGGCTTGGTCCTCTTCGTTTTCTTTCCCGGGAAGCCTCCGATGTTGAAGGATGCTGACAGTGCTGGGGAGCCGTGGATCGCGACTAGATGAAGAAACTGGAAGGAAATCAACGCGAAACCTCAAAGCGATAGTTCTGACTGAATGGCGTAGCATTGTTAGCGCGGAGATTAAACGCTTGCTCTTAGTTACTTTTGCGCCTTAACCATACATGAAGCAGATTATCCTCGCGCATGCTTCCTCTTGAGTTTTGTGAAGTTTACATGTACAAACTCAGCTATTGCTCCTACTGCTCCGTCATTCACCATTTCCAAGGCGTCGTCTTCCGCTCTAAACACCCACGCGTGCATACGAGGGAAGCGTGAGGGGCTTCTCGGCCGCCTTTCCGCTTCTCTCTCCAGCATCATCGACGCTGTAAGTGCTCCTGGCGGGGCTGAATGAACCATCTCCAATGAACCCTCCGCCAGTGGCACCATCTGGATCTGGTTTTCCGGTGAGACTGAGACGAGCGACTTCGCGGCCCAACGTGTCGATCTTCATCTCCTTCACCCGTAGGAGTTGCTCGAGTTTTGCCACTTTTAGTTGGAGCATGTCCACGGTCTGTAGGGATGAAGAAAGTGGGAAAAATTGAAAGGAATTTGTTAATATTGCGTCAGCTGAGGATCACGAGGGAGCATCCGAAGATGCTCCGTATACCCAGACATTGAAAAGCGGAGTGACTGCGAACATGTACTCCGGAGTGAAACAGAAGAGGCGTACCTGCCGAAGCTCCTCCAGGGTCTCCTCCTTCTCCATCATGATCTCTTCGTCCACTGACGGCTGCTCCTCCGCCCGTGGATGCCTTTTGCCGCTGTTCTCGCCCCGACTTATCAAGCTATTTGCTGCTCCTGCCTCACCGGGAAGGGACAGCGAGAAAACAGAGGGGGAATGCGATGGCTCTGAGAGGACGTGCTGGCGGGCAGGAGAGGTCGCGGGGCTTGGAGAAGACGATGAGGAGACAGGTATTGCAGCGAAGCTTTTGCACGCTTGACCAGCCCCTGTCAGAGCAGGAGCTGTGGGTGAGCGCCCTCCATGAATAGAGAGCTGCTCGATTGACACCGATTGAGCTTCACCCTCTGTCGTGTGAGACGCGGTAGGTCCGCTCTTGTCGGCCTTGTACTTTGCGAGCTTGTATTGCAGCGCCTGCAAGAAGACCTCGACAGCTCCAGTCTTTGCGTGTGCCAAGTCTTCCAACATAGGAGGCGCCTGCTGATACTTTAGTTTTTTTAAAACCTTCACGTTCAGGGCTCGCCAATTGGCCAGCTTTTGTCCAGAGTTAGAAGTTGCAGGATAGTTGTGCATGTCAACGAGGCGGGGAAAGTAGTGGCCGATCACCTCCGCGGCCAGCACCGCGTCACTAAAATCCCGGTTGATATTCTTTTTAGACCGACTCAGAGGAATCGTATCTACCCACATGAAGAGTTTTTGTAGCTCTTCATCGTTCATGTTACTCATCGTACTTTGGGGGGGGGAGAGCAATTTTGATATTGATTCACAGGTTTGGGTGGCAAAGTGCTGGTGTCAACCACGCGGTGCGAAGGAATAGGATCTTTCTTGGCGATGTCGATAGAAAATGGTCGTACAGCTGTGTCAAAGCATGGAACGGGGCAAGGAACGAATGAGGGTGGGTGGAAAGGGCTCGGTTGCATTCCGTTGGGCTAGCGAGGTCCCGGGGGGCGAGGGGGCGGGGGGCGGAAAAAGAAGCCCCCATGGCGGCCTTTCCACGTGCCTGACAGCGTCCATGCCATTTCCTTGCCCTCTGGGACACGTCAGTGCGCAGGCCCATTCAAACACTCGGTGCATAGCGTTAAGGTGGTCGTAAGCGGCGAGAAGCGCGTAGTGTCAGGCATGCACAGGGTTTACACGGGGAGGACGCAGGGTGATGGGGAGGGAGGGTTAGGACAGCCCCGGCACATACGTCTCGTGACCTGGTTTTTCGCCGGCAAAGACCGCCCCTCAGACCATGTCTCACTCCTACACACCGCCACAGGAGCATGGCAACGGTCAAAACCGATGCATGCATCATTTTACTTGCTTTTCTTTGTCCCTACGTCGTCCGATCGTTTCCTGGGTCGCAGCCACAGCCGCCGCGCTCCACAACCTCCATCCCGACCTCCCCTTTCGCTCCCACCAAACCAAGCTGCGCACCTCTTCCTCCTCACGAAAGCATTTTTAATAGCGACCTGTCGCCGACTTCAAAGCTGCCAGGCAACTTTGATTTGGACACGTGGGCATCGCTTTTTGCATCTTTGGACGAGGATGAGGCCGTGGACTATTGGATAGAAGACTGGGAGGGGGTTATTCCCGAAGATCTACATGGAACTTTCTTGACTGTCGGGCCCAGCAAATATGAGCGTGGCGGTGTCCCAATAAAATGCTGGTTGGAGGGTGACGGAGCCATGACGGCTATCTCCTTCAACAAGGGGAAGGTGCATGTGAAGGCACGGTTCATTGAGACGAAAGCCTACTTGGAAGAAAAAGTTGAAGACCGTTTCCTTTATCGAGGACAATTCGGGACAATGAAGACAGGTCGACATGGCTGGAGCGCATTCAAAGACAGTTTTTTAAAAATTCGACTTCCCCCGATAAATGCATTCGACATGAAGTTCAAGAATCCGAGTAACACCAAGCCTCTCTACTGGGGTGGTAGGCTCTTGTCCACTTTCGAGACTGCCCTGCCTCACGAATTGGACACCCAGACATTGGAGACAAAGGGTGAATTTGACTTTGGTGGACTAATGAGGCCAGGAGAGGCCATCACATCCGCAGATCCCGTGCTGGACGCCATACTGCAGAAGAAAAGTGGACATGCTTTTACGGCCCATCCTCGTATCGACAAGGCCACGAAGCGCCTACTAGGGTGGAGCTGGAAGACCTTACTCCCAAAGCATTTTGGTGTACCTGATCCTCGTCTGTGGCGGAGCGCCAAAGGGAAAAAAAGCAGGACGGAAAGCCGTGGTGCCGGTCTGGAAGTGACATTCTATGAGTGGGATGAGGCCTTTGACCTGCCCTTTCCCCCCGTGACCATACGCGTTTCCGATTGTCCATCTCCACCACACGACTGGGTGGTCACACCTAATTACTACGTGTGGATGCAGTCCGCTTTTCGCTTGAACTTGCTGCCCTGCGTCTTGGGTTTGAAAGGGCCCGGCGAGTGCATGGTCCCCGTCAAGGGAGAAGAGGCACGGGCCGTGGTCCATTTGGTGCCTCGTCCGGGGGGGAGGCACGCTGGAAAGCCGCCTGTGGCTATCGAAATGGAGCCCTACTTTATGACTCACTGGAGTCACGCCTTCGATGTGGAAGGGGATGGGGAAGAAGGAAACAAAGTGGTGGGTTTCGCAGCTGGCTGGGACAAGTCTTTGTTCTCGCCTGCCAACGACGACGGCCACATGTTCGGGCACACCTACCGCGGCGCCCCTGACTTCTCCCGTCTACCTATCATCCGCTACTACCGCCTGGACGTGGACTTGGAGCGAAAGAGAGCCTCATTCGTGGCGGTGCCACCCTTAGCCAAGACTTTCCTTGACTTCCCCAAAGTGCACCCCCGGTTCGAGGCGGAAGGGGCTCCGCGACACGTGTGGGCTATGGCGTGCAATGACCGCGGAGTCTCGTCGCCGCCGCAAGGATACGTCCACCTGGATCTGGGCACGGGCTTGGTGGAAAGCTGGCACGCGCCTTCCTCTGCAGCGGCATTGGCAGCAGCGCGACAAGCACCTTCTTCCTCCCTGCCCTCGATGTTCGCGTCGCCCCCTCTTTCTTTGAGCGCGGTGGACATGAATAGGGACGACACTGGTGGTGAGTTGAGCGTTGAGGACAGGACGAAGCACATTGTGGTGGGTGAGGGAGTACTGGCGCCGCGGGCAGCATGCGAGCCAGGGAAGGGGGATGAGCAGGAAGAGCTCGACTCCTATTGGATGGGGGTCGAGTTCAATGCTCTGACGGGCCGACGCTCTCTGTGTATCTTCAACGCGGCGGACATTGCTGCAGGGCCGCTATGCAAGCTCCATTTGCAGCATTCTCTGCCTTGGGGCATTCACAGTGAGTGGGCTCCGGGCTTGCTGGTAGCAGTGCCGGAGGAGCGTGAGCAGACAGGAAATGTGATACGCAATAAGGACGGCCAGAAAGAGGTGGAGGGCAAAGAATTCTCGAAAGGCGTCGCAAAATAGGAAGTTTCAGGTTTGAAGCAAGCGATGTCCAGGCAAATTATCGAGTGATCCATCCTCTCCGGCATCGCTGCGCTTCAACCATGTACAAGCTAATGTAGAGCCCAACAGTCGTTTTTCTCTTCTAATTTCAAATGAGTGTGCAGCGCAGAGAAGTTGAGACCATCAAAGTGGTGGGACAGATACACGTGTACAATTTTTTTTTATCCCGTACGTAGTGCAGGGCACACGATCCTCCGGCCGGCGGACCTGATCCGTAATGTGATATTAGTTCGCGATTTTTTAGTAATTTTTGCAAGGACAAAGCAGGGCTGGTTGACTCCTCCATAGACGTTTGGCGTACGACGTTCGATTAGCTTATGAGCATCGCCCACTTCTGTCTGTGGCAGACATCGGTTGTAGATACACACACGATGCGATGCACGACACTGGCCGGGAGTATCTCTGTTTGTCTTGAATATCTTCTCTTTCCTTTTTTTCATTTCTAGTGTGCAGCGTACACGAAAAGTCTTAAGATTACAAGCAATTAAAGCGAAAGCAACCTTTTCCGCGCACGCTGAGAAGGGTAGTCTTGCTAAAAATGATGAGATTCTTCGTCATTTATCGACTATACTGTCAACGTGTATACATTACATCTTCACACAAATATAGCCTCTACACAGAAGCATGCGCCGTTGGCCGAGGGGCAGCAGCAGCCGCCTTGGCGGACGCAGCAGCGGCGGGAGCAGACGAAGTGGATGGAGGAGAGGGAAGGCCGCTGGAGGGCTTAGACGAGGCCTTTTCCTCCGCTTCCGCCATCATCTCCTCCTCCAAATTCCTCCTCTCTGCCTCCCCCAGTCGGATCAGGGGATCGTACCTATAGGATTTCCCGTCGGCGCCCAAAAAGCACTCCGTGTCCCGCTCGGCATCGCAAGGCTGGAACAATAGCTCAGGCGAGGAGCCGAAATTTAAGTGCCCTAATGGATCTTGTGGGTTCTCAAAGCCCGTCTCTAGGAGTTGGATGCACCTCTTGCGAATGTTGTAGACGAGCGGCAGGCCCGTGGGAATCTCGACCTCGGCGATGCGGTCGGCGGGGATGTCACACAGGTGCATGAACAAGCCTCGGATCGCGTTCTCCGAGGAGGCTATCAGGACCGTTTTGCCCTTCGCGACGGATTGCGGTACGATGTGGTCGGTGTAAAAAGGAATCGTCCTGCTCATGCAGTCTTTCAAGCTCTCCGCCTTGGGAAACTTCCGGTGGATCTTCACGCGCATGTCGGAGAGGGACCGAATCAGCGTCTCCCGGACCGAGACCCGCATGTCTTCCGCGTATTTCACGTATCGGTCGTCGTTGCCGGGGTAGTGGGACGAGAAGGAAGATACCTCGGGTGGCCGTGTGGCATAGGAACGTCGCCAGCGTTTAAATTTGGCCTCTCCGTGGCGCTGGGCAATCATTTTCTTGGAGAGGCCTGTCAGGGCGCCGTAATGTCGCTGGCAGCCAGAGAGAGGAAAGAAGGAGGGTCAGAGCAGCCGCGCAGACGAGAATAACAAATTCCGGCCATGCCTGCAAACGCTTCAATCTGACACGTCGCACATGGAAGAACCCCACCCCCTTATCGACCCTCCCTGGCAACCCTCCCGTCCCACCTCGTTCAGCCGCCAGGACTTGACAATCGGCACCCAGAGGCAGTCCAGCTCGTCCACAATCAACCAGGCCGTCTCAATAGCCCGGGAGAGCCAGGAGGTGTAGACGACGTCGAGCTCGATGCCGTGCCGCTTCAGGAGCTTCCCCGCGTTGCGCGCCTCGATCCGACCCTCGTTGGCCAAGGGGGCGTCTTCCCAGCCCGTGAACACGCCGAGCTTGTTGTACTCGGTCTTCCCGTGGCGCATGATGACGATGATTTGGTCATGCTCTTGCGCGTTCTTCGCACCCGGTGCCCCGGCACTCGGCGGCGAAGACGCGGCTTTGGGGACCACCAGGCGAGGGTAAGCCACGCGAGTCGCTGGCACAGCCTGGGGAAGGGGAGCAAGCGGGGGCGGGACTCCCAAACTGGTGGCTGCGATAAGTTGCCGGGCTTCTGAGAGCTTGGCCAGGCCCCGCAAGCGCGCGTCCATCACGGGCAAGTTGGCGTTATCTCGGAATCCACCCCCGTCGGTGGAGTACCCAGGCACGGAGGCGGCCAGCTCTGCCTCTTTCGCAAGGGCTGCGCGCAGGAGTCCTTTCTTCTCGAGGAACTCTCCCGTCAGGGGCGAGACCGCTCCCTCTTGCTCGATGGGCACCATGTTCTTGTCGAACTTGTAGACGAGGGGGATTCCGTTGGGAATGGCCACCGACTGGATCTCCGTCTGGTTCAGGTTGTCGATGTGCTTGACGATGCCTCGGAGCGAGTTCGCGTGCGCCACGATCATGACGGTGCGGCCCGATCGCAGGTCTGGGAGGATGCGCGATTCCCACAGGGGCAAGGTCCGCTCCATGGTGTCCTGCAGGGACTCGGTGACGGGGATCTCCTCCGGCTTCACGTCCGCGTACTTCTTCTCGTGCATGTGCCAGTGGGGGTGGTCGGGCGTCATGGGAGGAGGCGTCGTGGTCAGTCCCGTGCGGAATGCCTGGACCACTTCCTCCCCCAGCTCCTCGGCCAGCCCGGGCTTGCTCATGCCTTCGAGGGCTCCGTACATCCTCTCGTTCAGGCGCCAGGATTTGTACACGGGCCGATAGATCTGCCCCAGCTCCGTCATGAGGATCCAACTCGATCGAATGGCGCGCTTTAGGCGTGAGGTGTAGGTGACGTCGATTTCGTAGCCACGCTCCATCAGCAAGCGTGCCGAGTGCTCCGTCTCCCGAATGCCCCGTTCGTTCAGGTCCGCGTCGATCCAACCAGTGAACGTCTTGTTGTAATTCAGCATGGACTCTCCGTGGCGGATCATGATCAATGTGCCAGGTTCCTTGCGCTTTGTTGCGGCGTTGAGTGCTCTGTAAACCTTCTTGGCCCAGGAGTTTGATCCCGCAAACACGTCGTCCTCGATTTCGGAAACGAAAGTCGTGTTGCTTCCGTGATGGAGCGAATTCCACATACTGTCGACACCATGTACTCGGTGAGGTGCCATCATGCACACTATAGTGGATGAGACTTCATGGCAGGATGTAAAACTACATCTCGGGACCAATGGGGACAAGAAAGCGCTTGCGGGCCTAAATGAAATGATGGCCCCGAAGATCGCAACCCTAAAAAATAGCTTGTGCAAGAGTGTCTTGCGAGGTTGAGTGTTCAAAAGCCGGCGCATCGTGAGCATTTAAGAAGGTTATACGTAAACTTTGACTTTTCTGGGGGACAGGAGAGGAAGGAGCTACGAATGTATAAGGGTGCGATGTTTCGTAGGAGATGCGTTGCCCTGTGCAGTCCACTACAAGGCAGTGCTCGAAGCAATCGTAAAGGGCCGGCGATAGCCTATTTAAATTGTGCAGATATACGTCTTAGAGTGAGGCAGAAAGAAGTAGCTTGGCTCGTGCACATTTCATGATATTTGCTTTGTACAGATTTGGTAGGCGGAGGGCTTGCGGCGTTCGAGAATAGGAGAGGGGGGTGGGGAGGTTATTCTAGCTACTTCCTGGGTAGCAAGGGTAGATACTCAGATATTAGGGTGGTGGTGTTGGTGCGAGTGGGTGTGGTTAAAAGACTCGGACGAAAAGCACAATTTCATAGTTTTTCCTGTTATGTGTGTGGCAACGCAGGAAAGAGGGACAGGATACGTTCCACACATTGCATCACAGTCGAGCTTCTTTACTTGACCCATATCGATACTGCGTTTCTATTACCTATCTCACTGATTTATATTCGGTACACTTCATCACCTTGGTCCCATTTCATCTGCCATGGCAGCAATTTTCCGCTTCAATTGAGCTACTTCCAGCTGCAAAGGTGGACTGTGTAACGCTTGAGCCGGAAAGAGGCCAAATATTGACCATTTTTGACGCTGGCATACCCACTCAAGCATCGAAATATAAAGAATAGTGAGGACGTGGCGCTCGTTTACTACCTTTCCCGCGCAACATGCCTCCTCTGCAGCAACGTGTCGACGACTACAAGGGGTGCGAAAGCGATCCAAGCGAGCTTCGTGCTGTGCCCCCATGGTCTCGTAGATGGGATGCGCCTCTATTGCCCCCAGCAGGTCACCTATGGACTTGAGATGCTTCTCCGAATATCGAAGGCAAAAGGATTCATGGATGGTGACAAACATGCTGGCAATGCTCGCGGGCAATGACTCTAAAAACAAAGGCAACAGCCTGTCATGATCGAGTCGGGCTGCTCCGGCGGTCCCCCCGCTTTCTCCTCCCGGCACCCCCGTATTTCTAGTCATCTCAGCCTCCATCAAAAGGGGTAGCCTGTCGGCCGCCTTTCGAATCCAAGAGGCTAGGTCCTTGAATTCCTCGTACCGCGACTTGTCGATGGTAAAGAGCAAGCTCTCCGAGACCATCCCTTTCGCCACCACCATGTAGCCGCGTGAGCGCTGCGTCTCCGGGTCCACAGTCTGCATGGCTTCCCAGAGCAAAGGGACCGGAACCCAGTGCGGCGGGTACTTGAAGCGGGCAACGTCCATGATCAGCGCCATGTCCCTTCCTGCGTGGTAACCCCCAACGGGGGAAAAGTGGCCCGACCCTGTCTGCCCCAGCACCTGCCTGTTGTAGCCAACGATGAGCAAGTCCTGCTGTTCGTACTGCATGTGCGTTTGTTCGGAACCATTAGTGTGTTCAGCGCGGGCCAATGTGCCGGGGACACGAGAAAAGTCCGTCGCTCCCTCTTTTCCTCCTCCATGGCAAGCTTCCCTTCCCCCTCCCGTCGTTCGAATGATGTCCCTCCGGAACTCATCGAGCCCCGTGCTGTCTCCGTACTTAAGGACGGTGGTAGCCCCATTGCAGCGCGCCAGACAGTCAAGCTTCCCTAGGCAGATCCCGCGCTCTCGGACCACCTCCAGGGGTTCGCAGCACTCAAGCATGCTTTCGTCGAACCAGCGCCACGGGCCTTTCCATGTCCTGCCTGGATCGATCGCCAAAGCGTTCAACACCATCGTTAATGCCCCCAGGCCACAAAAAGCGGGATCGTCCTGGGTTTTGAACTGCTCGGACAAGGGAAAGTAGCTCTCCAACCCGCCCTGCATCAATGCCTCCTGAAACAGGCGCCGACCCTCCGAGGAATTGAATGGAACGCAATGTGACGTAGGAAGTTGCCGTCTATAAAAGCTTTGTACGATGGAATTGGCGCTGTTATGAATCACGACCGCCTTGTCCCCCTCACTAGCACTGTGGGGGTGAGACACCTGGGCTGAGGAGGTTTCAGGTTCGACGTGCTGTCGAAAGTCCGATGGGAGTGCTTCAGTGACACCCATGTCATTCTTTCTCGATACTGGTGGAGACACCTCCCTTGAAAATGGCGTGGATGAGGGGGTTGAGCTTTGCTCGTAGAAGCTGACGGAAGGGCTAGTAGTGGCGGCTGTGTCGGGGGAACTGTGTTGGTGGGCCGACATGCTAGCCAAGCAGCGCAAGCATCTCAAAGCTGGATGCTTTGTTGAGCCAAGGGCTACGACTCTCCGAAAACCATGCAAGGGATTCATGAAACCTGGCGCGATATGGTCGCAAGAGGAAGGGCCTGTGCGTGGAAAAGGCGAAGGGGCCGAAGGGAGGTTTTAAAAGCGCCCCTGAGAGATGGACAAGAGAGTAAAAAACATATCAGGATCGCGTACAGCTTATGTGCCGTTGCGCGTAAGCAGAGAAAACATAAAAGACAAAAAAAGGGATGCAGGGGGGAGCGCGTGCCATGGCGTGTGCGAGTGCTGTCGTGTGCCATAAGACATAGGCGCCGCCCTGCTTTCGTATCCACAGATTGTTCCTCAGCCCCCCCTTGAGGTCGAAGGACTCAATGGCATTTTGTGACATTGTGCATCACGGAATATGCGGTGCATGCTTTCGCTCGTTTGATACCTACTCTCTTGGTAATCTCTCATCTGTTGTTAGGGATTGTGACAAGCACCTTCCCGACCATTTTTGAACTCGCTGCGCAGCCCCGACTCTCACTTCCGATATTCTGAGCGCTGTGATTCTTTTTGGTTTCGTGCGTGTTCGAATCGTACGTACAGCATGAGGAAGAAAGACCCTTTGCGGCTGCCATCAGTCCTTCAACATGAGCTTATGCTGGGCGATACTGGTTTCAGCCCGGGCGGCCAATTGAAAATTAAAAAAAAAGGGAGGCCTTCATCTCGCAAAGAGCTTCGCAAACAAGAACGTGCGGCAAAAAAGCAACGAAAAGTCGCGATAAGCTCGGGGACTAAGCGAGAGCAGTCAAACGTGGTTGCCCTCGAGGCGGGTGTGAAGCGCGCCCGTCCTTCTCAGGAGAGTGCCTCCCGTCACGCAGACAGTAATGGCTTGTCACTTCGCAAAACGTTAGGACTCGTGCAGCGGGCTCGGGCTGGAATATCTTCCCATTCTACACCCAGCGGTGGAGCTGCTTCAGGTCTTGAAGTCAGTCAAAACAAAAATAGCAAAGAGAGCAAAGCTGAAGGGGGGAAAAGTCGCTTGCCCGCATCTGACCGGAAGGACCCTTTCATCCTGGCGGAGGAGGAGGAGATACGCTACCTGGAGCGAAAGCTGGGTCTTTCAGGAAAAGACAGAGGGAAGAAGGAGCAGAAGCTAGTGAAGGACCTGATGAAGTACGAGGGCTTCGACGAGAGTATTGGGGACCTCCTGGAGGCAACGGATCGGATCTCCTCCTTGGTGGGTCGAGCGACGGGCTCCTCGGACTCGGGGGAGGGGGGGAGGAGGGCGGAGTCAGCGGGAAGAGGCAGGGGCGGAAGTGGGCTGGAGAGACTGCTCTTGGCACAGCAAGGGAAAGAAAGGGGCGCTGAAGGAGGTAGGGGGGGCGAGAAAGAGAAAGAGGGGGAAGGGGGCTGGGATTACGAAGTGGATTTGGGTGATTCCGAGGAGGACATTGAGGGAGAGGGTGGTCTGTCGTGGGAAGGAAAAGGGGGGGAAGGGGAGGAGGAGAGAGGGCAAGCGAAACTTGCGGAAAAGGATGGCGAGATGCCAGATTTCTGGAGCAGCGAGGAGGAGGAGGAGGAGGACGACGACGAGGAGGTGGAGGAGGAAGAAGAGGAGGAAGAAGAGGAAAATGAGGAGGAGGAAGAAGAGGAGGAAGAGGAGGAGGAAGAAGAGGAGGAGGGAGGTGAAGAAGATGATGATGAGCATGCCGCCGGCTCCTGCTCCTCCGCCTCCGCCCCCCTCGAGCCCTCCCCTGAGAGCCGGGAAGTGGTCGCCCACGCCTATCGCCCGGTGCGGGGGGAGGACATCTACGGGCGGCCCCTCGAGGCCCCGGCAGGCACCGACGCCCCGGGCAAGTACCTTCCCCCGCACTTGCGGTCCGGGCGGAGGACGGGGGAGGGACAAGGAGGGGAGGATCCCGAGGACACCACGAGCGCCGAGTTTTTGCTCCTTCGTCGCACCTTGAACGGGCTCGCGAACCGAGTTTCGGAGGCGAACCTGGAGACGAGCATCCGAGACGTCAGCGCCCTCTATGCACGGCACCCGCGGAGGCGCATGCACGCGCTCCTGACCGAGAGGCTGCTGCAGACGTGCGTGAGCGAAGCCCAGGTGATGAAGGGCTTGGTGCCCACGCACGCGGCCCTTGTGGGGGGCGTGCACATGGCCGGAGGGGCCGGGGGAGGGGAGTTGGGGGCGCATGTGCTGGAGCGAGTCTGTCAGGAGTACCACACGGCGCGGAAGCGGCTGCTGGCGATAGGGGAGGGGGAGGGAGGGGAGGACGAGGAGGAGAGGGAGGCTGTCGAGGCGGGCCTGGCCCGCCGCCTGGACAACCTGGTCCTCATTCTTGCCTACCTGTACTCCTTCGGGGTGGTGGCTTGCCCCCTCGTCTACGGCTTGATCCGTGAGCTGGTGGCCCCCCTGGGAGAGAGGGACGTGGAGCTCCTCCTCCTGCTCCTGCGCACGGCCGGGCCTCAGCTGAGGGCGGACGACCCGCGGGCGCTCAAGGACATCGTGCTGGCGGTGCAGGAGCGCGCGACCTCGGTGGGGGCCGGAGAGGGGGACGTCAACGCCCGGGTCCGGCACATGCTCGAGACCCTGAACGACTTGAAGAACAACAAGCGCCGACAGGCCCAGCTCCAGGAAGGGGAACGCACGCAGCGTCTTCGCAAGCTGGTGCTCCGGGCGAGGAGCGGCGGGATGGTCGGCAAAGGCCAGGGCGGGGGAGGGGGCGGGGAGACCCTGCACGTCTCTTGGGAGGACATGCGCGACTCGGCCTCCCGCGGCCGGTGGTGGCGCGTGGGAGCCGCCTGGGCGGGGAAGGAGGCGGAGAGGGGCGAGGGGGGGCAGCCGGGTGTCGCAGGCCGGGGCCAAGGGTTTCCGATGGCCGCCGCGAGTCCCGTGAGCTCGAGCCTGCAGGAGAAGATCAACTCCTTGGCGTCGAGGCAGCGCATGAACACGGACGTGAGACGGGCGATTTTTGCGAGCGTCATGACCGCCTGCGACTACCAGGACGCCTTCGAACGCCTGATGCGCCTGAACTTGAGCGACAAGCAGGAACGGGAGGTGGTGCGGGTCATCGTGGATTGCCTGGGGCAGGAGCGGGCCTACAATCCGTACTACGCGTACTTGCTAGGACGACTGTGCGAGTACCACGATAAATACAAATTCACCCTCCAGCTCACCTATTGGGACATTTTTAAGGTATTGGACCAGGAGAATGCTGGCTTTGGAGCGGACGACGGGGAGGGTCGGAGCACTCCGGGCGGGGAGAAGGTAGAGAGAAGGGCGGCAGGGGGCCACAAGGCCGTGAACCTTGCCAGGGCTCTCAGCCACCTGATCGCGAAGGGCTGGCTCTCTCTGGCGGTGTTGAAGGTGGTGGACGTGGCGAGTGTCGGGGCTGTGGCTGCGTCCTTTTTTCGTGTCTTTTGGGCCGATTTTCTGGACGAGAGAAAGCAGCCGGACCAAGAGGTCCTGAGGGCGGTGCGGCGGGTGGCCGTGTCGAAGGAGCCTTTCAGCCTGACCGAGACACTGACGGCCTGTCTGCACCGGTTCGCCCTGGGTGAGAACTGGATCGGGGACACGGAGGAGAGGAAGAGGCACAAGAAGCGGGCCAAGTCTTTGGTGAGACTGCTGGAGAAGCTCTCAGTGAGCCAGTTCATGGGAGAAGGGGACGTGGAGAGGGTGCGACGGGAGGGAGAAGGTGGGTGGGGGACTGTGTAGGATCGTTAGAATGTAGATGCGCGTGAGAGAGGTTAGCCTCAGGCGCACATGTGAGCAGTGCATGGTGTGAAGCACCACGGGAATTCTGTCACGATGAAACTGCCAGCGTAGCGCGGGAGTCACAGGCAGCTAGGGAGGATGACAAAGGAGATTGCTTAGGACATACAGGAGTAATGTGACCTTGTAAAGGGGTCAAAATTTACATAAATCACATCTTATGATGTACATGGGAAGCTTGTGCTTCCTCTGGTGTTCTTTATTTGTTGAATTTGTGCTCTGTTCTTCCACTTCGAGGAAGCGCCATCTTGAGGAGGGGAAAGTATGATCTCACAAAACAAAAGCTATCGCCAGGTTAGGGCGGTCAAATATTTGAGCGGGGGGTTCGAAGTAGAACCCTGGTAATTAGTGGCCTCGCTTCTGTTGGCGCGGGACAGGAAGTGGCTGGATCCGACGACGGACGGTCTGAAGCATGTCCATATTTCAAAGCGGCGTTACATCTGTCGAGTGGGTGTAAGTGCGTTACACCACGCGCAAGGAGACACTACTCACACAGAAAGTGGAAAAGTTTTTTTGTGCATTCTACATGTGCCAATCAATCATCGGGCCGTTCTTCTCAGTACGCACTGCGAGAGCGGAGGCGATGTGCCGCGTGCGGAAGGGTGTGTCTGTCCAACGGAAGTTATGCGCGCGGCGATGAGCTTCACCATGATACATACGCGCAGGGTATGGCAATGACGTGGCATGCGGCGTAATCGATGAGACTTGCGCGCGATACATAACCGCCATAATTGTGTGAATGATGTTTTCATTTGTTGAGTGAAGTGATTTTCCCCCCATGATGTATCTAGAAGGACGCGTGCCGAAGAAATCCTTGATCAGCTGGATGAGAAGTGCTATCCAGAGACGCGACGCGGGAAAGAAACCCCCCAAGAAGACAACGCGTCAGACGGGAAACGAGTAAATGGTGCCCTTTCCATCCCCTCACAAAGGCAGTCGTACCGTGCGATGAGAGCTGATAACGAATGGAGTCGTGAAATACACGAGGAGATGCAAGTTGCAGTGATAACGATGAAATGACATGGGTGCTGCGACGAGAAGAAACCTAGATACCGTGTGATCGATGACAGCTTGGCCATGGGTGCGATCCTTTACTTCTTCTTCAGGGTGCTCTTCTTTTTGAGAGCGGCCCTTTTGGGAGCTATCTTGTTGGAAGCGACAGCTTTCGTTGCAGGAGTTGTTTTCTTTGAAGACGCAGATTTCTTTGAAGAAGCAGCTTTCTTCGTGGGGGCAATATTCTTTGCTCCAGTTTTTCTCGCGACAGGTCTCTTGGCGGGTGCGGATTTCTTTGCGGCACTTCTCTTCTTGGCAGGCACCGCTTTCTTTGTTGAAGACTTCTTTCCAGGGGCATAGTTTTTCTTTGCAACAACTTTCTTCGCCGGCGCGGGACCAGCTGCAGCTCTTTTTAGGGATGCTACCTTCTCTTTGGGGGCGCTCTTCCTGGCCACAGCGCTTGCTTTCTTCGTCACCTTCTTGACTGCCTTAACCGCTTTCGCGACTTTTTTGGCGGCCTCACTCAGCTTGTACGACGCTTTGACCTGACCCGAAATTTTGAGCAACCTTAGTAAAGAGGGGTAAGATCATTTCTTACCCCAAAACTCCACCTTCCAAAAAAGTGTGCATGGAAGAAGAATCCTTTTCACAAGCAAGGGCGAAGGATCCCACCCACGATGGCTGTGCAAAAATTCTACCAGAATATCTTTTAGAAAGTCAGGATACCGTGGAACATGTTATTCATACGTACTTTGATCAACTTTCCAGTTTTTTCGCCCGACCTGAGAGCCGCTTTGAAGTGATGGTCGTCCTGAAATGAGGGACTGTTTTTTGTCAAGTAGGCCCTAATAGCCGCGGGAGAGGAGCCTGTGCGATCTTTCAAAGCAAGGATGGCCTCCCTGATTAGGTCGAAATTGGATGGTTTCGACATGCTGCGCCATCGCATGGAAATAACGGAAAAGAAATGCGGTGAGGTGGAGACAAATTGAACAAAGAGTGCTAGCAAGAAAAGGCAGACATGAATTTTTTTAACGTTGCTAAGCTTATCAATACCAGGCTTTGGTAACATGTACACGGCGGATTCGGAAATGCGTCGGTCCATGACGACATGGCTCGGAGAACAAAGTGCCCATTTTCGCTTTCCCGCGCATTTTGAACTACTGGCCTCATCTAACTTCGTGCTCATGACCAAACCACGCATTTCGTGTGAAAGCAAATTCAACATATATCTAACAATCATATCAAAAGCTAGTGGACGGTCTGAAGATTAAAAATGAGTGACTGATTGCTTAAATGCTCGTTAGAATCCCTTGTATTGATGAATAACTTCGGAGCGCCCCTTATAAAATCCATCATTGACGGTTAAAATATGAGCCTGACGCCATTTTTTGGAGCCGTTACGTTGTTCCATAAAAAGCTGCGACTCCAGTGACCACCAACAGGAATGAAATGCAAAAAAGTACAAGCCTGCTGTTCATTTTAATTGTGAAAGCTTGAAATGTACTCGGAATGCTTGACCACCTTTCAAACTCCTTGACCATTTAGAAAAGCCTCCGCCATTCACACCATCTCTCGAAACACTGTAATCCGTCTGTGCTCAAGAATTTTTGTTCACGACTTGAAAAGTAAGTTTTCATTCATCATGTGGCACGCAATGAGCGGAATAACGTTTCAGTCTTTTGCGGCTACACGACTGTCTAGTTGTTTTCAGGAATGGCGTCACTCATGTGTATTTGAAATTAAACGGTTCTTGGTGCATTTTATTCCTTTTGCTCCCCCGCACCCTCGCCAAATCAAAAGTCACGTCCGTCGTGCCCCTTCCACTCCGCGTCTGCGTGATTGTGCTTCCATCTTAGGCATCCTACTGTTTCTCATGGCCACAAAGAGGAAAAGAGCTTTCTTCCTCGATAGAGCAATTGTCTATCAGAAATCGCAAGTGCGTTTCTGTCGTTCTCACCGGTCGATATGTCTCGTGAGTCCCTCATCCCCCTTCCCGCCCAACCCTCGACTTCTCGTGTTCCCATATCGTACGACATTAAAGCACTCATGCGCCCGTGCATAGACACAATCGCTCTTGCACGGTGTCTCAAATCCTTTTTGAGGGATTTCACACATCTTGTCTAATGAAAATCTCATTTATTCTCTTATTTTTCTATCTTGGCAGTTCAACACACCCAAACTCTCAAATCATGTCTGGACGCGGCAAGGGCGGCAAAGGCCTCGGCAAAGGCGGCGCTAAGCGCCACCGCAAGGTGTTGCGTGACAACATCCAGGGCATTACCAAGCCCGCCATCCGTCGTTTGGCCCGCCGAGGTGGTGTCAAGCGTATCTCGGGCCTCATCTACGAGGAGACCCGCGGTGTGCTCAAGGTCTTCCTGGAGAACGTCATCCGTGATTCCGTCACCTACACTGAGCACGCCCGCCGCAAGACCGTCACGGCTCTTGATGTCGTGTACGCTCTGAAGCGACAGGGCCGCACTCTGTACGGCTTCGGTGGTTAAGCATCAGCTTAAGTTCATGAGCGCTGACATGCTCCAGTCACATCCAATCAAATTCAAGGGACTTTTCAGTCCCCCCTTTCATGTGAAGCCTCGCACACGCGCTCTTTTTATTTTTTTATTTTCTTGCCCTGAGTGCCAATGCGCATATAAATTTCGTATGTCCGCGCCATTCCGCTTTCCGCGTAAGCACGAGCAATACTATTTACTGCAGAGATGGGCACCTTGTCAGATCGTTGTCTTCGCAGCCAACATAACACGACACACTTCAACGCCTCACTAGGTAACCTAAGTGAAAACAAAGATCTTGAGTACTGTTCAAGCTGGTAACCGCGCTCGTAGGGTAATACTTTACTTTCATTTCTATTTGGAGCTTCAAGGTTTTGCTAGCCCCTCTCTCACAACGTCCCAGTCGAAGAAGTCTCCCATAACACGCCCCACTCCCCATCTACATGAGGCTCTCGGCGTCGGCTCGCTCCGCGTCTACCTGGTGGAGACCCGCGCCCCCCTCCCACCCTTTCCCACCGCAGTCGTCCCCCTCGCCCCAGCCCTTCGCTTGCTCGTCGCATAACGGGGAGCAGCCACACCCGCGGCCTCTTCCAGCTTGCGTCGCTTGGTCACCAGTGCCTCCACCTTCTCCTTCTGCTTGGCCTCCCCCCGGCGGGCGACTTGGTAGGCCCGCCGGTGCTTTCGCGGCATCATGATCTCGGCCAGCGCCTGCGCCTCGTCGTTCTCCGACGCGTCCTCGCCCCTCGTCTGACCTTTCTTGCGCATGCCCGAAGCTTGCGGCTGTGGGAGGACGTAGAGAACAAGAAGGATAGTCTCATGTCAGTCGGGAGGGGAAAAGGGGACATGCACCAGACATGCTCAGCTGACGCGCGCACACCGCTGCAACCTCCCATCCCTTCTCCTCCTCCCTTCCCGCGGCAAATCCGTGGCCGCCTCGCCACGAGTGAGGTCGACAATCTCAACATGTGGACGGCGCTTGTTAATCACTCGCCGTGCCCGCGATCGCCGAGGCGAGCAAACCGTAGGCACCCGTCCCAAGCCCCTTCAAGGGACCTATTTCTCTCCCACCCAACTGTCAACAGAATGCACGCATCGACCGAACCCACCCCCGGGTGTCCCCCTGACGCCTCGCGGCGCCGACGGGGCGGGTGAGGGAATGTGCCTGACATGCCTTCCCCCTTTGGAGTGGTGCCCTTCCCCCCCCCTCCCAGATGAATGGATCCTCCGCTCAAACGCAAGACGCACCTTTCTATCCTCGGACGATTGCACTCCTTCTTCCTCCTCTTCCTCTGCGTCGTCCTCCTCGTCCTCCTCGTCCTCCTCCTCCTCGTCCTCTTCTCCCTCCTCGTCGGCGTCCTCCTCCTCCTCTTTCGAGTTTGCGGCATTAACAGTGGCGGCAGCTTTCCCCTGAAGGAGCTCCAGCTGCTCTCGATAGGCAGGGATGTAACCCTCCTTCTCGTCGTCCACAAAGGGGGACAAATGCGGCTGAGATAACACATGGCAGGGAGGCCGCAGGGCATGAGTATGGGGTCCGGGCGCTTTGCTCACGACATGTCAGCCCGCACATTTTATCCTCAACCTCTCCGTCCCTCCCCCCCGCCAATCCTCTCTTTGTGCTTACCGGCAGCGACTTCCCCGGCCCGTACAAGTCAACAGGCAACCGCACGCGGGCATTCACCGAGTCAAAGATCCACTGAGGCTGCACGTACTCGCGCCCTGCTCGCCG
>Ga0102934_1000204_pt1 | contig 36440 bp, 36 predicted proteins | sample SalPonR2_A_D1_MG_FD_78175 | JGI IMG/M metagenome (GOLD analysis project Ga0102934, IMG submission 78175) | Salt pond soil microbial communities from South San Francisco under conditions of wetland restoration - Salt Pond MetaG R2_A_D1_MG | ecosystem: Environmental > Aquatic > Marine > Intertidal... | reverse complement strand
TGGCAAGGAGCCTGTCGCCGCGAGCCCTCGACAGGAAGAGGCATCCAAGGCTGCCAACGACGGGGACTTGGCGAGGCTCCTGGCTCTCATCAATGTGCAAGACCCGGTGGCCCTGCGTTTTATCTACTTCAGGCGCAAGCTTCAACTCGGCATGATATCCCGTCTCAATCCCCCCGCCCTTGGACCAGGCTCTCTTCTGCACAACGGTCGGCGGCGGAGGGGTAAATTAGGGCTCATTTTTCACCAACAGGTAGAGAAGCATCACGATAAACGCCCTAAGAAGCGGCACGTCGAGACAGCAAGTTTGGAATTTCCTAGCTGCAAGAAGAGGAGGACGAGCAAATTGCTGTATGCCGAATTACGCAAGAACGTCTTGCGGTATGTGGTGACGGATTTGAAGGAAGATCTCTTCAAAGAATTCCTACAGGAGTATTTGTGACACAGGTGACAGGGATGAACAGCGAAAGCTTAGCAAAGATTGAAGAGAAAACCCTGGGACATAGTTGGTCAAGTAAATCCATAGTGTTGAAATGCAATGTAAAGCATGGAAGGATTGTAAGTATTCCTGACTTCTTTTTCCTCTTCAATGTATGGAAACATACTGCTGGTTGAAAATGCAGTCATGAAAAGTGTCAAAAGCAATCGTCAGGCATTGACTCGGCCATACCAGTACGAAAGTCGTTGAGTAAGATCGATCCCAAAAGGCGTGTCGCCTTTTGCCGGAATGACCGATTCCAGCATTCTGACCTTTGTAGACTCATGAAACACTTTGTTTTGGAGAGACAAGCAATATGAAAGGGATCCAAAGATAAAACAATAGCTATGATGATATTGTAAGTTATGACTACCTCTTAACCATGTTTGAGTGACAAAAATTATATTTTTTTCAAATCCATTGCATGTGAACACTTGTTATTGAGACGTGAGACCCCGTCTCATTGCAACACTTACAAATCGGGAGAAAATTTCAAGTATTTGCTTAGCTGGCCCTTGTCCGACTTGAGCGGTTGTCTCTTTTTGTTGCTTGCTATCGACATAGCCTCTTTCACATTCTCATTTTTGGCCAATCGCTTGGAGTCGCATTCTGCTTCACACGTACAAAGTTTCTCTGTCACAGTTGCGGCTGGGAATAAAGAGGCCTTGCTCGCAGCGCCTTCGGGGCCAGATGAACTTTCAACAGATCCTGCGGATTGCCCCTTCGTTTTCGCAACCACAGACGGTGTCCTTGTCGACGCAAAAAATCCTTTGATACTGGGTTGCTTCGGGTCTGGAAGGATTTTTCGAAAAATTGTCCGTCCTTCAATGGCATCTTTCACGGAAGGTGGCAAGGGTGAGAAAGCGGCAAGGACGGCTTTTTGCTCTGGAAGTGGCTCAACACGTTGTCCAGCTCCTTCCTTCCGATCAGATGCATTATTCACTTTATTTCTGCTCCCCTCTTTACCCAGTTTTTCATGTTCTAGCTCCAGTTCCACCATCACAGGCACGTGGTCTGAGGCCTTGCTAGTTCGCAAAACGTTTGTCAGGATCTCGGCGGCGAGGAGCCTTGGACCCGTCGATGGAGCAGAGGAGACAAGGATGTAGTCGATCCGATAACCTTGATTGAGACCCCGTCGCGTGGTCACGTAGTTGTCGAAGAAAGTGTAGGCGTCTTTCCGGTCAGGGTGAAGGCTCCTGAACGAGTCAACGTAGGTCCCTTCACACAAGAGGCGGGGCAACCAATGCCGCGTCCGTTCATCCACACCATCCGCGCTCCAAAATTCTTCGTGCATGTCTGCCTTCATGTCTGCCACCAAATTTAAGTCCCCCGCGAGAATCACTCGTCTTCCTCTCGAGACACGAAACTCTTCCATCTTCCTCCAGAGTGCTTCTAGAAACCGCGCCTTAAATTCGATCCGGGGCCGACCTTTGCCCCCGGCATTGGGGCAGTAGACATTGAATAGCACAAAGTCACCATGGTCCGTCACTACCAAACGCCCTTCTTTGGAGATGCAGTGTTGCGCCTCATCCTCTTCCGCAAAAAGATCCGCATCCGTGTAGACGGAGAGGGGCTGCTCCGCCTTGCAAAAAGTAGCGACACCGCAGTATCCGGGGGTCTGTCCCACCGCCCAATAAGTCCACCACTTGCCATCAGGTACGAGAAAGGAGGCTTGTTTCTTGGTAATTTGTGCCACAGATAGCTTTGTTTCTGAGGATTCGTTTAAAATGTTGAAAATGTTTAAAAAGAAATAAGACGGCTGGACTGATTCGACGCTTGGGTCAACAAAAATTCCAAATACCACGTTCGTAACCCTCCCTTATTTGCTTACATATATTCAATTTATCAATCGTTGAAAAATGGCACACTTGCCCTCAGCTCCCTCCGTACCTTGGAAGCACATGATGTCCACACACAGGTCTTCTAAGAAGCGATTCATACTACCCTTCTCATGCTCGATAAACCCCTGCAAAGCAGGTAGTGAGGCGACATTCCAGCTTATGATCTTCACCATGTGTAATCGGAAGTCATATGTAAAGTGGATAATGAATTAAACGCTGCTTGCGGCCTCACGGAAGATGAGAACACGAAGACCTTGCTGTGACGAAGAGGAGCGCACGTAATCGAAGGACAGAGATTAAAAATCAGACGCGTATAAGCAACAATCACAAGCTATCATGATAAGCACACCACACGCCCAGTAAAGAATATTTATTCACGGTATCAATGGCAGTATCTTCATGGCCGCTTTCAAACAACAGACAACATGGTTTTTAGTCCCGCTCGTTGCCTTGGGGGCGGGAGTACGGGGAGGTTGGTGGGGGGGACGTACGTATAAGCGCGGAGAGGCTTTCTCAAGACTCCCTGTATTTAGCAGCCTAAGCTCATTTATTGACCAAATATATGAGCAAAATAATGACCTAAGTTCATATTTGTGACTTTTTTTGTCTATATCTCGTAAACGAGTTGACAATATCGGTGACCAGCATGATCGGCGGGTTTAAAGCGGGAGGGCTTAGAGCATTTGGCCATTCCACATGCTGCTTTGGTTTCAGTGAGCGCCTCTATCCTCTCCCTTAGGACTTTAAGCCGCTCTCGAATGCACCAGGGAATAAATGTTATTGCTTCAAAGTGATGGTGAGTTATGAGATGGCGCTGCTCTACAAAGTACCTTGAAAATAGTCAGTAATGCGCACGGCAACCCTGGTATGCTGTACAGTTCTTAATTCTTTGACTACCTACTTTTGCTCACTTTAGAGGTTATTTACGTCCACTACTTCCTGTGTGACTGGACACTAATTTTGTGACAGCGACATCCCCTTCATTGAGCTCGGTGGGCGTTTCTCTTGCGTTTATTACACCTATCGCATACACCCAGCGCTGCCCTCCAATCGCGTTGCATCCCTCCGACCTATATTGCAGATCGGCGTGTCCAGTGTTTTATAACACTACGAATGTGTAATCTCACGCCAAATAAGCGTAAGTTTTTCGGTCATTTGCCCCTCTCTCCAAATAGTCCCTTTCTATTAGACTTTCGATCCGATTTTTAATGAACGGGGGAGATGCAGGAAAACGCATAGAGAGCTGCCGGGTGACCTCAGCGATCAACTCATTGTGCCCCAGTTTCCTGCGTGCCTTCATAATGCGCACGATCGCTGCCTCAACCAGGTGTCGTCGATCTTCCTCCACTGCAGCAGGGATCCCATTGACAAGCCGCTCCCCACCTGGGCCCAAGCCTCCCCCTCCTCCCTCTCCCTCTCCCGCCCGCCCATCTACCACGGCTTCTTTCATAGAGACCAGAGGCACCTTGATTCGCCTCAACTTGCTCGTAAAATTGGCGTTAAAGGTGAAACGGTCGTTGTCCGTGACTCCTTTCCCCTTAGAGGCCTTGCGGAGGATCCGGTGCTTGTTAGTGCACAGCGATATCAGATTGCGTCGGAGCTCGTTCTCAGGGATCTGCGTGGCTTTCTGAATGTCCTCCAGCGTGAGGGTGTCAGCAGCATTAAACAGCATAAGAATGCACATGGAGTAGGTATGCACATTCAGTTCATGCTTCCGGCCATTCCCGAACGTGGCACGAATGTCCGCTGAGCCCATGCCCGCCTGCCACGTGACTTTGCGCCCACTATGTTTGTTCAAGTAAAAATTTTGGAAGACTTGGCAGCAGGCCTTGATCTCGGGCGGGAGGTTGCAAGTTGTCAATGCCTGCGAAGGCCAGTAGCCCATCGTCAGCATGTTCACTTCCAGCTCCACTCCGCCCACCCGGCTTACGCCCGCCTTTCGAAATTCCTCCATCGCGTCCTTGGAAAGCCGCATGTCGTTGAACATCCCCTCAAGCTTGCTCGTAAAGTGGTAACCGCACTCCGTCTTCAGCTTGACGATCATCTGCTTCTCAAACTCGTCGTTCACGGACCGCCCTCCCAGCAGGCGTTTGCTCAAGTGCTGTTTGTAGTAGTTCTCGAAAACGTCCTTGTCCTGCAAGAACTTGAAGATGACGATAAACTTGCTCAGGGCCCCGTCTGCCTCTTCCTCCGTCATCCCCTTCAACCCCACCTTGAGAAGGTCGTCCACATAAAGGGCAAGGTAATGCGCGCAGCGAGTGTCCATGTTGATGAAATCCTCGAACGCCTCCTGCAGTTTTTTCTGGGCAGCTTTTTCTCCTTGGAAAGCATCTGAGACGATCCGATCAAACTTATCCCGCATGTCGAGCAGGCCCTTCACGAACACCACCGGCTCCCTCACTCTCTCCTGGTCCGCCACCAGCTCCCTCCCCGCCGACTTCACATACTCCGCCATGGCCCCCCGAAGCTCCTCCAGAGTGCTGGGGATGCGGGCGAACAAGAGGTACATCCGCTCCAAGTCCTCCGTCTTGGCGTCACGAAACATGGCCCGGCACCCCGACCCCTCCATCTCGATCAGACTGCTCGCGTGCGCCTTCACCAGCTCCTCCTCCAATATGGCTCGCAGCTTCGGGTCAGTGAATCGGTCCAAGTACTGTGCCACCCTCTCCTGCTCCTCCAGGAGCCGCTGCTCCGCCTTGCGCATGTAAACAGGACAGGTGTTCTTGCTTATCACGTCCAGGCTCTCTGCCCGGTAGAAGGCCCTCGTCGTCCTCAGGAACTCCCTCTCAAAGTCCTCCTCGTATACGGCCGTTCCCTCGATGCCCAGCTCCATGAGCATGGACAGCGTGGAGCGCAGCAAGCTCCTGTCAACCAGCTGTCCCTCGCGCTCCGCTCTAATGCTCCCCAACAGCAGTGACCGCAGCCGGTCCTTAACCTGAGGGTGCCGGGCGATCGCGTCCCGGAAAATTCGCAAACCCAAGTCGTACACCTTGGTTTTGTTGTGCTGTGGTACGTACGTCCTGTCCATGTACATAAGTATATCTCGAACCATGCTCATGGTTACCTGGTGCTCGCCCCACCTCAAATTGATCTCCTCCAGCAGACGCTCGTCAGACGCATTAGCGACGAATGTGCTCACTGTATTTAAGTAGGTTTGCACCGAATTTTGCACTCCTTGATACAGGATTTCGGCGTGTTTGTGTAAGACGAGGTTGTAGGCATTCCTGTAAAGATGTTCAAAGCTCAGGTTGCTGGCGTTCTTTCGGAAGATCTCGTCAATGGCCCCGCTCAGCTCTCCCCACACTGTGGTCGCCCGCTGCCGATCCATCTGTGCATGCTGCTTGTATGGCTTAATGACAAACTTTTTGTTTGTGGCCATACTTATTTGTACAGGGATACCAATCGAGCGCAGGGTCTAGTCAATCAAAGGTCTTCAGACCGCCAATCAAGTAATGCTGGCGGGTGGTTCGGGAAGTGAGGCCCAGGAGGTGACTGACAAACGCCAAGTATCAATAGAAGGTGCACTGATTGTGTCGATTGAAAGAGAAACAAACCGAAAAATTTACCAGTGAGCATATACTCCTGGGGAGCACTGTTTTCTCGTCTGCTGGCCATGTAACAGGATCTACCAGAATGCAAGATTACCCATCCTCCTCTCATTTGAAGAGGCAATAACTCCACAACTAACATTTGAAATGAAGTCTTGACGACGCCAATGCATTCAAAAAAGGGATGCAATATCAAAACTATTATTTTGCGGGGAACGATGACATACCCCTGTCCCTGATATCATTTTCTCTTTACCCTCGCTCTATTCCCCCTTGCTGTGGCCATGAAAGGCGTGTCCCATAAAAGACTTGCAAGTGGCACCAAGAATAATGTGCCTGTGCACACGAGGACGCGCAGGCATGGCCATGGGATGGACACGCGGGCTTGCGGAAGACCAAGAAGGCAGTGGGGCTAGACAGGAGGTTCCCCCATCCCAGCTCGGAGGGGGTACGTCTCGTGTCGCACGGAAAAGCTGGGAGGGCTTTGCATGCGCACGGGCACGAGACCGAGTACTTGTGTCGGTTTGGCCTTTTCAATAATGCTAAAGCATGAAGGATCCTCATTAAAGGGAGGTCAGACCGCTATTTCCATCCCACAAATGCAATCAAACTTGGACATTATCCCGGGAGACTCGAGTCTCGTTTGGAACCCTCCACATTCAACCAGGCAAATGCGCTTTCTTACAACGAAGACCACAAGTTTGACTAATTTTTTAAGCTTTATTTTTGTGATGATGTCAACATTCCCATGTATAGTTGGCTAAAATTTGAGCGCGATGAAACTTCCAGGGGAAGACGACGGAGATTCCGACTGCACCAGGTCACATCAATCAAGGACCTCTCTGAGCTTTTTGCCATAGCCATATCACTACTCATTGTGCGCGATATTTTAGATTTTCTTCAAAACTTTATGCGGCTCTTTTGCGGCGTTGTATCGGACAACTTGAGAAACAGTGCACGTTTAGGGTCCATGTGCCTCTCTCCCCAGACTTGTCCCCACCCTGAGTCCTCACGCACAGTGTCGAAACCCGCCACAGGATCATGTGATGTACATTGGAAGCATAATTGTGCAACCTGAGAGCCCATATCGAGCCTTTAACGTCAATCTTTCACATCGCTCCCCCCCTCTCCCTTTTTTCTTGCCCCCATAGTGTCCCGTCGCGTGTGTTCCTCGGAAATGAGCGGCAAAGACGCCGTTGGCGTCACTAAGAGCGGCAATCCGAGCGCAGGCACTTCGGCCCACGCCATTTCTGATAATTCTTCGCCCATTGTCAGCACTCGGCGAACGGGCATCATCCGCATCCCGGACGAGGGGGAGGGCGAGAGCTCGGATGCTCCCTTCTTACCTGTATCCTCCTTCCTCATCCCGCCGCAATACCAGGACGCCGTATCGCACGTTCTCATTCCCCATGGACTGATACAAGATCGAGTTCATAAGCTTGCCTTCGACATCAATCAGGAATACGCCGACAAGACCTTGCACCTCCTCTGTGTCCTCAAGGGCGGCTCCTCCTTTTTCTGGGAGCTTCAAACCGCCTTGATCAATCTCTCGTCGCATCGGCGGACAAACACGGCAAAGTTTCAATTCTCGTTCGACTTTGTGCGGGTGAAGTCGTACGAGGGCACTGAAAGCACTGGCAAGGTGCAAATCACGGGCACGGACATGAAAAACTTGAGGGGCAGACACTTGTTGCTCGTGGAGGACTTGATTGACTCGGGGCTGACCATGTCGCAGCTGGTGCCGTACATTGAAAAAAATGCGGCCCCGGCCAGTGTTCGGGTGGCGGCCCTGATGGAGAAGAGGACGCACCGGTCGTGCGGGTTCAAGGCGGACTACGTGGCCTTCGACATCCCGGACCTCTTCGTGGTGGGCTACTCCCTGGACTACAACGAAGCCTTTCGAGACATGCTGCACATCTGCGTGATCAACGAGCTCGGCATCGAGAAGTTCAAGACCAACGCCTGAGTGAATGAATCGGACCTAGTGGAGCCTACAGAGATGGAGGAAGAAACAGCAGGACACGAACGGTATAGCGCGGCCGAAAGCGTTGAATATGCAAGCGAAAGCCGTATTGGAGAGATAGTGATTGAGAAGTCAGGAAGGAGATAGGTCGTGAAGACAGAGCTCCCGAGTGCTTCGTGGGGGGGTCATGCAACGCTGAGAAAAGGACTTTACTGTATGTAACTCATAGAGGGGCAACCCGCGATACATGCATCAGGGACATGAGGGTTAACGAAAAGTACATAAATGGGGTGATATATATATATCAAAAACTGGCTCTATTTTTGCTGCAAGAGGTGATATAGGGAATACAATCGAGCATTGAGACAAATATACATATGTTTCGTTGTCGTCGTGTTTCCCTTGAGACCGATGAATTTTCAAGAGCATAGTCTGTATGTATGCTATGTCAATATTATATGAGATCGCCCAGAAGAAAGAGGGTCGGCTATATGGAGGGCTTTGCGTGCGGCTTTGAGTACTCCTCCGGAGTCTACTGATGTTTCGCACTACCGCGCAGAAGTATTCTCGAGGATTTTTATAAAAGAAAAAGTGTACACACACATATATGTACATTCGTATCTACTTTCTTTGTTTGAAAAAAATCTGCAACAAAAACCGACCAGACCAGAAGCTCTCAATGTCTGTCTCTTCATTCACGCGAAAAAAATACATGGACAATCTAGTCTGTCGGTGTGTTCGTCGAACCTCTCACGATCTCGACTTCCCTCAAATGCATTCTATCTTCTGTTTGATGGTCGTTGTATTGGTCCGCTACTATACATGAAATCTTGTCGCAAGCGTGAGGACATGCGTTCCTGATACAGCCTTTCAGGGGTCCCTCTAATACGCGCTTCTCGACCTCTTTTCGCAATGGCTTTATTGACAATGTAGAGGAGTTTCTTTGTCTTCAAGATTTTTCTATGATCCTAAAATGAACGCTTGTAATGATTTCCTTGCTGTCGTCACTCAAATTTGGAGCTTACACGCCCCCTCTCCTGCCCTCTTAAGAGCCTTTGTCCCGGCCCTTCTTTCAACTAATCTGGCCCCACTTCGCGTACTTATCCAAGCCTCCCGCACCCGAGGCACCTGAAGCTTCGCTTCCCGCCTTGGGACTCGCCGTTCGAGGACCCGTCCGTCCGACTGTGGGAGAGCGTTGATGTTGTCGGTAGTCCCCTCCCTGCGCGTAGGGAGAGCTACTATAGACTCGCGGACTGCCGGGCGATCGTCGCCTTGCCCGGAGCCGCTTCTTCCGCTCCGCAATGATGTAGGCTACAATGACGGCACGGAGCTCCCGGACGCTCTTGGCGCGCCTGGAGGCGAACTTGGCGACCAGGGAGGGGCCGTAGTCCAGCATTTCCTCCAGGGTGAAGTGGTAGAGGTCCCCGTAGCCCTTATAGGGCTTGCACGTCACCTCCGAACACCGCAGATTGTCGCAGAGGGGGATATCCTTCTTGACCATTACCCCAACAGGGTTGTACAAAAAGTCTTCGCGGGAGCGGTAGAGGAGGAGCTTCCCCTTGTTGATGGTCCAGAAGGTGTCTTTCCACTCCTTCACGATCAGGGTACGCACGGAAATGCGGGCCAGGATGGTCCCCTCCGTCTTGTGCTCCGCCGCGATCGCTGCCTCCGTGGGGCTCAGCGTCTTGTCCTGGCTTGCATAGGGGGACTCCACCGCAGATCCTTGCCGGAATCGGTCTTCCACGGGGGCTGCGGGCTCGGGCTTCTCAGGCTGCGTCTCCGCCGACGTCGCTTCGGGTGCATCCCAGGAGATCCCGAAATCGTCGTTGTCCCATCCATCAGTGACGTGTTCGCTTGTTGCTGGGGGTGCTCCCTGCTGCAAGTGGGGCGTGATGGGAGTCGGGCTGGCGGGTGCTGGCGTGGGAGAGCGCGAGGGCCCGGCGAAGAGGGTCAAGTCGGCGTCTGTAACAACCTTGGCGCCCCCGCCGCTTCCTACAGGGGACGGCGAGGGAGAAAGGTAGCCGAGTTCTCCCGTGTGTAGGCTGCTGTCAAAAGCGGGGCTGGTCGGGGAGTAAGAACCGTAGGCGGGGCTCGCTTGTCCATAGGCAGAGGACGGACTGCTCCCGAAGGCAGGGCTCACCGAGGGTGTGTAAACTTGTTGCGTGAAAATAGGCGCTGGCGGCTGAAATATGGATTGGCTGGAGGGATTAATCCGGGGCTGCAATGATTGACTAGTGGGTGTGAGCGCTTGGAGCATGGCCACAGGCTGGGGTGCGACGAGCTGGGGGGGGGGGCACGTTGTGGCGCTCGGAGCCTGTGAAGGAAGGCAGCTCGCGCCCGAGGCCTGGGGATGAGGAAGCGAAGTCGAGGAAGTCTTGTCATCATTGTCTAAACCGAGCACTGCGAAAGGATTGATGAGATCGTCTAAAGTCTCCGCGTGTTGTTGCTGCGAGGTAGCTTGCGGGATAGGCTTGCTTTCAGACTGAGTACCTGAAGGCCTGCCGGTCACGCCGCTGTCCAGCATGTCGAAAGGATTATTACCGTAAAACCCGCTCATAGCTCACGCTAGCTGTGACAGGGGAAAAAAGGTCAATCAACTTAACGTTTGGTCTTCAGGCTGAAAACGAGGGAAACCGTTCAGTGCTTAAAAGGTCTCAATAACTGGTAAAAGGGAGGATAAATATCAAAAATCATACACTTAAGGGGATCAGTCGCACATAATTAGCATTTCAAGGACTTGCACGAGGGAGTGAATCATACAGGGGTCATTCTGTGCTTTTGGGCTGGTAATTGAGGCGCTGCCACCTCGGAGATCTGAGTACCACCCCGTGGAGTAATCTACGCAAAGAAGACACTGTTGACTTTTAACATCACCTTGCGCTAAATTTAAAAAATATAAGAGAATTGTATTCCCACGCGATAATGTAAGTACAGTTCCAAAACCTCAACCATGCGTGAGAGCAATGTCAATGGAAGCGTGTGGAGGAAGCCGCGAGGGACGATCCCTCACGACAGATGCCTATGTTTTCTGAACTTCATTGCACACTCATTGGAACATGTATGAATGTCGACAAGGAATATGTAGTCTATTTTTTCTTTCTCTGTTAGAAAATCACAAGGGAAAAAAAAAGTCTCTTCTGGTAAAATTAACGGGACATTCAATAAGGAAGTCAGCGCGGGGAAGGAGTGCGTGACATTGCGCCAGCGGATCGATCGTTTGAGCGAGAGGGACGAGAAACATCACTACTCACCTTCCTCTAACATGAAATCAAAAAAGGGCAAATTTGCCGCCTTAACAGATTCAAGCAAAGGTTTTGTCGCCAAATCTGCCTGAATACTGGACATAAATAGATCATGATCCTCGGAAAACAAAAACGACTGCAATTGGAATTAAAATTAATCTCATAGCGGCCCGGGCTCTCACCTCGTAACTCCCCCAACGACGAGCGACTGCCTGATCGCTCTCCTTTGTCTTGCAAGAAGTTGCATGTCATGGTTTTGGATTTCTCACTTTGCGGAGACAGCGCCGCAGTGGTACCACACTGTTTAAGGATTACTTTACGTGCAAAGGTTTTGCGTATCGTAACACTTGACCTGTTTCCACAACTTTTGCAGGCTCTCCCCCAAGGCTTGAATCCCATTTTTAACCGCTGCTGGTTGTTAACTTCCAGTGATCATATCAGAAAACCATAAGCGCATAATTCAGTCAATATCGTGGACATGTCATCGTACGAGAATTTGTCTCCACAAGTCATCACGCGAATTGCCCGTGAAATTCAGGATCTGGTGCGAAAGCCCTCGCCTGGTAAGTCGGAGCGTTGAAGGTGGATGGGAGCTTAAAAAATCTTTTAAAATCTCGATGATAGGTCTTCCAAAGCACTTGCCCTTCTGTAAAGGGTGGCTTTTAAAGTGGCTGATGACACGTGACTGCATGGTCGGGTGGTGGTCTAACAGCATCTCGCCCAATCTCCACTTATATTTTCTTACCTCTTCTGTAACAGGCATTCGGCTGGCGCAAAACAATTGCGACAACATCGCAGAGGTCCACGCAGAGATCGATGGTCCCGGTGAGTTAATTTTAATGTTTGCAAGGAATGCGTGTACTTGTCTAAAATGCCTCTCACGCTACTCGGCATACTTGTTCTTCCCACACATACAGAAGACACACCATATGTCGACGGGACTTTCCATGTGAAACTCGTGCTCAGTCAAGATTTTCCAAACTCGCCTCCTCGCGGGTACTTCTTGACCAGGATCTACCACCCAAACGTGAGCAGTGCCGGTGACATCTGTGTGAACACCTTAAAGCGGGACTGGTCACCCTCTGTTACATTGGCCCACGTCCTGCAAGTCATCCGCTGTCTGTTGATTGTGCCCTTCCCCGAGTCTTCTTTGAACGATGAGGCGGGAAAGCAATTCATGGAGTCGTACGCAGACTACGCCAGGCGGGCGCGCTTGCTGACATCAGTCCATGCAAGGAGAAAGGTTAATGGGAGCAGTGAGAACATGATTCGAAGCGCTTCAAGAGATAGCATGAGCCTAGAAAAGGAAGTAAAACTGGTGGAGGGAGAGGATGCGGCGGATGGTTTCAGCAAGAAGAGCGTTGAAGAAAGTATGGGCGAGGGGGAGACCAAAGGAGTCCTTGGGTCGCCCAATCTGCCGGGGCTAATGAAGAGGAAAGGGGACCCCAATCAAAAGGAAGCCGCCTCCTCCATGGACAAACGGTTGAAGAAGAAGGGTCTCAAGAGGCTTTGATGGAGGATGTTTCTACATACGTGTGAGTTAGAAGTTTGCGACGGGTAGTCCTCGATGGATGACGTGGAGGGAGGGGGGATAGAATTAGGCAGTGTGTGATGGTGTCTGTCGCGTTCCCAATCTGGACAGTCGGGATTTCTGCGCCACAAGATTAGAAAACGACGGCAGATACACCAGAAGGCACACGAAATGGAAGCGCCTCACAAGGGAAGGGTGTCCTGGACTTCCGTTTTTTTGGTTTTATTGTCATGTATGCATATAAGTGCAGCAACTGCGTCAAATGGGACGAGATGATGCGATCTCAGGTATTTATAAGGTCGAATTCCTTTAAATCTTTAACAACCACCTGGTAGGCTTTTTGGAAAAAAAGAAAAAGAAAAAAAGAATGCATTCGCCATGTGATACCAATCTCAAATGACCCGATGAGAGGTCGCAAACTTTCAGGATGCTCTACGGCATCGTGAAGCACTACGGGCAGTATATGCTTGAACTCAACTTTCCACCTTAATTTTTTTCTGACGCGATCGCGACGTTAAGAAGTCACGTTTGAAAGTGTTTTCGGGTTATATATGCCTGGCGCCGGATTCTTGGGCCATAATTGCGCCCGAAGGAAGAAATCAATCATAAAGATGCGTGTAGGCACCTAAAAAGAGTAAGAGATTGGGCACGACTTGTACCGAGCAACAAGAGCAAGGCTTTGGGAGAGGGACGCTTATACACGGATATCCACACATTAAAAAAACTCATTACATGCATAGATTTACACTTGCATCAGTACTTTTTATATAACGACACTAATTTGAACGTCCGTGGCACCTTTGTCTCTCTTGTATGTCGCCAAAGGGCATCCGGCGAGACCCCAGGAGCCCCACAGGCAGGCAGGACACGACTGGTCCGGCCGCAAAGCGTTTGTCTCGCGTCAGGAGTGACTTCTGATCCCACTCGCATAGGAATGTGCATATTCAGTGCTCACTCAAGAGAGTCATTTCTTTTGGGTAGGTCAAATTGAAATGCAGGCGACCAGTATTCGTCTTCGGGCCCCTGGAGTGAGCTACCAGACAAGGAAAGTAGTCTTGGCGGCAGCATTGGCGGGCGTGGAGCTTTCCGTCAGCCTGCAGGAAGATCCTGAAATTCTATCTAGTCTTGTGCCGCATGGTAAATCTTTAGTTTTGGAAGTTCAATCGGCATCTGGGAGTCCTTTCCTGATAGCCCGAAGCAATGTGGCTTTGCGATTCTTGGCAGAGAATTCTCCAGCTGCTGGCTTGTACGGAGAAACGCTTTACGAGGCTGGTCTTGTAGATCAATGGCTAGATTTTTCGTTCAATAGTTTGGAAACACCAGCGGCTGTAATGCACCTGCCTCCCGATGCACAAGTGCCGTTGGCGGTGAAGGAGACGGCACGCCGGGAGGTTGAGGGGGCCGTGAGGGTCTTGGACGAGGCCTTGGAGAAGTCCACTTTCTTGGCGGGTCACAAGGTCACCCTAGCAGACGTGGGAGTTTTTTGTGCGCTCTATGATTTGGTAGGTGTAGAGAACGCCGGGTCAATGAGCATAGCGCTGGAGAACTTCCCTAGCGTCCTGCGCTGGTTTTTAACCCTGCTCCACCAGCCCTGCTTCCAGCACGTTTCACCGGGAGAAGCGGACAAGATGAAGCGATTGCAAGCCAAACTGCCCAGTGTGGGGTCGACAAGACGGAAGCTGGCGGAGGGACCGCTGGCAGAGAACGGGAACCGCCGTCCTAGCAAGGCTGGAATAGCCGGGGCGCGAGCGACGCAGGCGTCCGCGGCCAAAAGCGGGCCTGCCGGGGGGGGGAGAAGCAGCACCAAGCCACCACTCTTGCCTAAGGATGGCCCGGACTCGTCCTTGTTTGACCGGAGGCGGACAGTTATCAAGCAGCTCCTGGTGGAGCGGGGAGAAGCTGCCGTGGGGGAGACGGTGACGATCAAGGGCTGGGTGCGCACCATCCGGGCTGGCAACAAGGGGGCCCTGCTCTTCATCGAGCTGAACGACGGCTCTACCGCCTTGTCGATGCAGGCGGTATTGGAGGCGGACAAAACGCAGGGTTTCGCAGAGGCGACGCCCGCGAGCTGCGGCGGAGTGGGGGCTTCCTTCTCGATCACAGGGACTTTGGTCCGGAGCCCCGCCGAGGGGCAGGCGGTAGAGCTGCACGCGACGGTCGTGGAGGTGCTGGGGAAGGTCTATGGCGGCGAGGACGGGGGCGTGGGGGGAAAGCTGTACCCTTTAAGCAAAAAGGCGCACTCGATGGAGTACCTCCGTTGCAACGCACACCTGCGGGCCCGGACCCGGGTGACCGGTAGCGTCATGCGCGTACGGCATGCCATGGCCTACGCCACGCACAAGTTCTTCAACGACCGGGGATTCAAGTACGTGCACACGCCCCTGATAACCGGGGCGGACTGCGAGGGGGCGGGAGAGATGTTCACCGTAACGACTCTCTTGCCGGAGAAAGGCGCCCCCAGGCTCCCCATCCGCCCGGACGGTTCCATCGATTATTCCCAGGATTTCTTCGGCCGTCGCACGTCTCTGACAGTGTCGGGGCAGCTGAATGTGGAGACCTACGCCTGCGGGCTCTCGGATGTGTACACCTTCGGACCCACCTTCCGTGCCGAGAACTCCCACACGACCAGGCACCTGGCCGAGTTCTGGATGATCGAGCCGGAGATCGCTTTCGCTGATCTGGAGATGGACATGGCCTTGGCGGAGGATTACCTCAAGTACTGTGTCTGGTACGCCCTGAGGCACAATGAGGAGGACCTTGTGTTGCTGGAAAAGGTGCCAGGCGGGGAGGCGGGCCTGCGGGAGAGGTTGCGAAACGTGCTGGAGAACCCTTTCGTGCGCATCACGTACACGGAGGCGGTTGCCACGTTGGAGAAGGATCTAGCGGCTGAAAAGGTGAGATGAAAGGGATGCGCAAGGGTTGTTATGCATGGGGAAGGCAGTCTCCGGGGGTAGCTTGTCTCACCATCCCTTCCCTCCTTATCCTTACTCTTCGCCCCTCCCGTTCTCTAGGTGGCGTTCCAAGTGAAGCCCGAATGGGGCTGCGACCTCGGAAGCGAGCACGAACGCTACCTAACGGAGCAGGTGTACAAGCGGCCCGTCATCGTCACCAACTACCCGAAGGATATCAAGGCCTTCTACATGCGCCTGGACGAGGACGGGAAGACCGTGTCAGCCATGGACATCCTTGTCCCTAAGATTGGCGAGATCATCGGCGGATCGCAGAGGGAAGAGCGATTGGATGTGTTGAAGGCCCGATGCCGTGAGATGGGGCTGGAAGAGGCCGCTTTGTGGTGGTACTTGGACCTGAGGAGGTACGGCTCGCATAAGCACGCGGGCTTCGGGCTGGGCTTCGAGCGTCTCATTTTGTTCATCACGGGCTTGGAGAACATTCGGGACGTGATTCCCTTCCCTCGCTTCCCGGCGCACGCAGAGTTTTGATTTTTATGCAGGTCAATGGGGGGCGGGAAAGGGATTTTGGGGGTAGAGGAGCACGATACATGGCTCCTAGTGCCGAAATCGGATGGGAAAGCTATCACTTTATTTTCTTTGTCTTGTTCCCACCAACCGTAGCTCTATCTTACAACCCGCTTTACTTTCCCACCCAAAAGATTCTTTTCCGCATTCCGTTTGCTCCCTCTCCTTGGGCTACTCCCGGTCCGAGGGTCGTGCCTGCCCCTCCTCCACCTCCATGACCGCTCTCTTGTACTCGACTCCCACGTCTCCCACCGCCTCTGCCAAGTCTCTCCCGCCCTCTCGGACCGCTCTCTCCAAATTTTCCAGGTCCTGTGCCGTCAGCTCCAATTTCAGCACCTCCTTGTTCGCGTCCAAGTGCTCCACGTACCCCAACCTTGTCCCCACCACCACCGAGCCCACAGCCGGCTGGTCCAAGACCCATCGGAGGGCTACGTGCGCGACACAGGACCGGTGCTTCCTGGCCACGGCCCGGACCTCGGCGAGCAGGCCCTGAAAGGCCTCCCAGCTCCCCCAGGCCCGCAGCACCTCCCAGTACTTCTCCTCCGAGGTGGAGGAGAAAGCCCGGGGATCGGGGGCGGGAGCCCCCACCCACCGGTCGGTCAGGAAGCCGCCCATCAGGCAGCCGTAGCAGAGCAAAGTCACGCCGTGCTCCTGGCAAACTTCCACCAGCGAATAGCTGGGAAGGCCGCCTCCCCGGCTCGGGTCGTCCGCGTCTTTTTTCCGCTCCTCCTCCGCCAGTGCCTCCTCCTCCTCGCGGCCCCCCGGTAGGCCCACCGGGGACCTCGCCGTTCGCGCCCGTCGGTCCAAGAGGGAGAACTGCACCTGGTTGGAAACAATCCTGACCCCGCTCTCCAGTGCCCTGGCCAGGGCCTGCGCGCCGAAATTCGTGACGCCGATGTGCCGCACCTTGCCCTTCTCCTGGAGGCGGTGGAGGTGGTGGAGAACGTCCAGGAACCGAGGGTCCTCCGGGTCCCACCAGTGGAGCTGTGCAAGGTCCAAGCGGGAGGCCCGCAACCGCGAGAGCGCCGCGTCTACCACTGCTTCCACGTCCTGGAGCCGGAACTCGTTTTGGGTCGGGGGGAAGGATATCTTCGTGAAGATCTGTGCGGGGGAGAAGGCGGAGAAGGGTTGAGAGCAGCCACGGAGGAAGCTGACGGGCATGTGCCTCGCCCGTGGGGGGTCGAAAGACTCCCGTTATGGACGGAGTTGCCGAAGATAGAGCTGGAGCTAGAGCCTCCCCGCATCCCCTGGAGCCTCCCGTCCTCACAGGGAACACAAGAGGCAGGTGGGCAGCCAACCACGCCACGCACCTTGTACGCGTCCAGCTCCGCGGGGTCCTCGATCTTCATCCGCACCTCCCCCAGCCAGCGCTCCATCTGCCCGTAGAACGGGGCGACGTCGAAGGTGGTGTAGCCGTGCTCTCGGACCATGGCTCGGGCCGCCACCTTCACGTCGAGGAAGAGGGGATGGTAGCCGTGTCGGCCGTCCACCTGCCACGTCCCCGTGACGAGGCGGCACACGGGCATCTCGCCCCCCAACAGGTAGTAGGCTTTCTCAGGATAGAGCAAGAAATCCATGGGCATATCGGCGGCGGCCTCGGCCATTAAAGCGAGGTTTGGAAGACGGCGGCCGCTGGGAACCCGGTAGGGGGGACCGGTGGGTCGAGGGAAGGGGGGAAGAGGGAAGAGGGAGACGAGGTGGGATGGAAAGTGGGGAGGAAATCAGCGGTGTTGATATCCTCTGACGGGAGTGTCGGAAGACGCGCCACGTGTCTCGGTACACTTGCTCGCCTGCTCCGCATGGGCTCACCTTGGTTCGGCAGGTGCCGCTTCATCTCTCTGGTCACTTTCCGCAATTCCCTGGAAAAAACGCGTTATGATATCTTCCTCCTCCTCTTCTTCCTCGACTTCATCTCCTCTGCTCGATCCACGCGGTAAGTGTACATCACTGCTTTCATGGCTTCCGCAATCATGGCCTTTTCGGGGATCTGAGAGAGCAGCAGGTGGCAGTATTATCTTGGGGCTTCTTCTACAGCAAATGCTCGAGGGATAAAATGCCAAGACTCGGCGGATTATCAATACAAGCAGGCAAGGGAGGTAGGTGGAGGACAAAATTTGCACTCGTCGCATCGTGCAAGGAGAGCTGTTGCAAACGTCAAGTTCACTTCTCTGCCGAGGCTGAGGGCAGCAAGCAAATGGACGTCCGCAATGAAGGAGGGCGGGCTACGCCTGATGAACCCAATGTCTTCAGCCTTGGATGACCATGACTTGCAATGCATGTAAAGAAGGGGAAACAAGGCTGAGAGGTGCTTTTTATTTCTAAATCTCCTGTGGGTGGCGCTAGGGCGGCTGGACAGGTTGTGCGAAGCCTCGCGAGGTTTCGACGAAGAATTCTTAGCGAGCCTTTATGTCTGCGATTTCCCTGTCCTTGGTGCCGACTCCGACACACACACACGCACTCAGTCGCACGGCTTATGAGCTTTCGCTCCTCTTTCCGCATCGAATACGCTCGCTAGGCATCTTGGCAGCCACGGCTGCATCACCAGGCGCGCGGACGTCTTCGACGCGGACGCATTGAGAACACAAACGGCGAGCACTCACGCAGGGGACAACGGAATGACGGCGGCGGTGCGGCATCAATCCATTCAACAGCAAGGGCCGCGAGTGTGGGAGTGGAGCGTCGTGATTTGAAGGCAGGCATATTTATAGCGTAGGCGGGACATTCGAAATGGAAGGAAATGGTGGCATCGATAGCAAGTCAGGCAGCCTTATGGAGGAGGGTGGCTTGCGGAGGTACGAGAGGAGGAAACACGGAGAGTGTCATGTGTGATAGATCGTATCGATGTTCGTGCATGCGCGGGTACGGGTGTACATGACCGCCGATACGGGTACTTCTAATGAAGCTACATCCCTCTCTCCTGGGGGGCGCCTCAGGCGACATGGCTCTCCCGAGCAGGGAGGGGCGTGGACGGGCGAGGAACATGCTTGTCGTGACTGTCTGTCGGGCTCTTATTGCTTTTGGAATACTGCGCTCTGCGCTTCAGGGCAATTTGTGGACGGTTCCCTCTTTCTATTGCCTGAAAACAAGTTGCGTGTGGAAGAGCGCTTAGCTTTGGTGCCCGCTCACACTTTTTTGACCGCCCGACCTCCCCATTCCGACAGCTCCTTGGCCAGCGGGGAGAAAGGAATGCAGCCCATGGAAGTGGAAATGTCGGGGCCGGCGGCTTCCACCCTCTTTGGCGGAGACGCTCAGCTGTTGAAGCCGAAGAGCCTCCGGCGGGGAAGCAGCACCTCCTCGACCAAGCCCGAGGCCCCGGTCAAGCGCAGCAGCAGCCAGATGGACGTGAACACAGCGAGTGGGATGATTTGGCTGGCTGTTTGCTTCGTGGGTATCATGGGCTCGTTTATCGCCTACGGGATCGTCATGGAATACGCCACCTCTGGCGGCCGCAAGCTCCATGAGCTCTCCCTCATTTTCGTCACCTCTCTCCTCTACAGCGGCACGGCCTACGTAGGCAGGTACGTCCGCGCCGAGAAGCCCACCACGGTGGCCCCGGCCCGGCTGATGGTGCTGGCCATGACCTCGATGGGGTCCACCTACTGCTCCGTCCGCTCTCTGCGCTACGTCATCTACCCCGTCCAGGTCCTAGCCAAGTCCTGTAAGCCCATCCCAGTCATGCTCATGGGCGCGATCATGGGCAAGAAGTATCCGCTCAAGAAATACGTAAACGTGCTGATCATAACAGCGGGTGTGGCCATGTTCATGATGGGGCGGCAGAAAGAGGGGGGGGAGGGTGCCGAGGGCCGGGCGGCCAGCAAGGCGAAGGAGAACGCGACGACGGCGGGGGCGATCCTGCTTTTCATTTCGCTTTGCTTCGACGGCGGCACCGGAGCGTACGAGGACAAACTCATGGCCAAGCACCATGTGGGCCCCTTTGACCTCATGTACAACATGCACCTGGGCAAGGCCATCTTGGCCGGTCTGGGGCTCATCGTCCTCGGCCAGATCAACTATTTCATCCGCATGTGCCATGAGACTGGCTTCTTCCTCCTTCTCCTGGGCGTCTCCGGGGCCTTTGGGCAGGTTTTCATCTTCGTCACAATCTCCAAGTTCGGGGCTCTGACTTGCTCGATCATGGGCCTGGCCCGCAAGGTCGTGACTCTGGTCGCCTCCATCTACATCTATGGCCACTCTTTGAACGGAATCCAGACGTTGGGGCTAGTGGTGGCCTTTGCCGCGATGATCTCGGGGTTTTTTGAGCGGAAAGGGAAAGGGGCCCACGGACATGGTCATGCGGGCGGGGGGGGAAACGCAGGTAAGACGGAGCCCCTCGATAGGGAAGGAGGAAGCATGGAGGATGGACGACTGAATGGGGGTGTAGACAAGAGTGCCATCAGATCTTTGGTGGAGGAAGAGAGAAGAGCACACTTGCAGTCGGAGGCGAAGCCACTCTTAGCAGCAACGGACGACGGGCCCGAGGAGGAGGAGAGGGAAGGAAAATGGGGAGAAAGGGGTAGTGATGGGGTTTCGAAGGGGGCACATACGGTGACGGTGTGATAGTTGACATGTGGGTAGTTGAAATAGGATTTCCGAACGACAAAACGAATTTAGATGGGTGAGGAGAAGCGAAACTTCTCTCCACCATCGAATCCACCATGTACTTACTTCGCACTGAGGGAAAGCACCCCTGTAATCACCTAAGGCCCGAGACACAGTAGCAGCGAAAGCAAAATCAACTTTACTTGCATATAATGGTCATCAAAGTCTGATTTTCTTTTTCCTAGTCCCCGTAAAGTTTGGACGGGAGGGGACGGGGAGGTTAATTTTAAGTGAACGGATCGGATGCCAGGGTGCGGAAACATACAATGTATACATGACTGTATGTTGACGCTGGGATTGTAAATTAATGATGATCTTTGTGCGTGTCTTCAATGCATTCAAGTGAAAAGGAAAGGCGTCTAAGCTAGTAGAGCTGTGAATTTCTACTCTATGTTTGGTCAACCTCCTCCCTACAGGATGAATACTACCCCGCGGGTCCTCCCTTGGCAAGATTGGGCCGAGTGGACCGAGACAAGTAATTTGCTCTTCTCCATAGACATTGAGCGTAGAGTACAGGGTGTGGGAAGGGTGAAAGCCTGGCGTGCACGTGGCCGACTGCCTGTAGCTGTAGACGCTACTGCTGCGATATTAGAGGTTGGCCTTCAGGATGTGCATCCCAACAGTACAAATTCTGTGCGCTCGCCGACAGAATTGCGTTATTTATATAGTATGGTGCTGGTGCGTGCAATAAATGGACTGGTGGAAGGGTGTCAGACCAAATTCTATGCCGAGCCCGTCCATGCCGTGGCGGCTCGCCTTGGGATCCCTCAGTGGTTGGTGGACCTTCGGCACGAAGCCACGCATGCGAGCCTCCCATCCCTCTCCGCCCTGCGCATGGGCGCACAGCATTTGCTGGACTGGCTTCACAGGGGTTACTGGGAGAAGCAGGGTCAGGACTTGGAGCAGGCGGCTGCGGCTGCCCATGGTTTGCTACTCGCCTACCGCTCTGTCGCCCTCGCAGTCCAGGAAGAGTGTCCCAACGCCTTGGACCGCGCTTGTCGGTTGCAGAGGGAAGATGCAGGGTCCAAAGAGCTCGGCAGCGAAAGAGGAGGGATCAGAACAGCCAGCGACACCCACCTTGCCGAAGCTTTACAGGCTCTCCTCTGCTCAGTTACACCGTCTTTTCTTACTACCTTCCTGCTCCCCGCCCTTGTGTGCATACCACACGGGAGGGTGGGCCAGGACGATATTGTGCGGCCGTCATCTTGGGGGGAATGTTTCCTGCTCCCTGACTCCGAGCTGGAGGATCGAGCATCGGGAGTCACGGCGAAGTGTTCGTCGACGGAGGGATGCCTGCCTGTATCTGCTGAGTTGAAGACTTTGCAGGCGATCAAGCACCGGCGACTATACATACCCCTGCTGGTCCGCCTTCAGAGGCGCTTCCCTTGCTTTGCGCGCTCCCTGTTCTTCCGCCTCGTCTCGCCCATGGGGGGAGGGTTAAAGTGGCGGGGAGCAGGCGGAAAGGGACCAGGCACAGAGAGTGAGGGGGCCAGGGCGACGGAAGCCGCGCATTTCTCCTCTTCCCTGCCTGCTCCCACCTTTGGGATGTGGGTGAGCTACTTGCAAAGCCGCGACTGGCACTCCCACTTTCCCTACGGTAGGGCCGAGGCGACATTCACCCTGCGAAGGGCTTCCGGCATCCGGTTTAACCTCAGAGACAAGGCTTCAGCCAGCTGGACGACCGCCGAGAGTGACTTCATGCTGTCTCGCGCGAGCGGCGGAGTGTTACGACGGGGTCTGGGGCTGGGCGTTGGGTCCAAGGGACGAAAGGGACGAGAGGGACGAGAGGGGGGTGAGGGAGGGGAAGGGGGGCGGGGGGGCGATGAAGGTTGGACGCTGTGTCAAGAGTGGATCCCGAGCCCTCTGGGAGGACCTGTCATGCGGAGGGGGGAGGATTCGGTGTGGACGGCAAGCGTGTGACATGACATGTAACATAACACTGTACGAGCGCGATGACGAGTTATCGGGTAGATCTGTCATTTGTTTCTTCGCGCTCAGAAAAGCATTTTAAAGTAGTTCAATCTCACTGTAACAGCAAGCAAAATCGTGTTTGGGCGCTTTCCCACCTCCTTTTAGTCGTCCTCGGGGAGGAAACCTCCCCACTCCACTCCGCCGCTCTCAAAGGTCTCCCCCCACTGCCTCACATACACCTCGTCCTCGTCCTGAAGCTCGCAAACAATATCTGACCTCGGCAACGAGCAGCACGAGAGGGCGTACCCCTTGTTCTTCATGTCGCGCAGGAGACCCAGGGCCGCCTCCATCTTGACCTTCCCCTCCTTCATTTTCACCGCGCAGGTCGTGCAACACCCATTCCGGCACATGCGCTTGCCGTTCACCATGGGCAGATCTACTCCTGAATCTTCAAAGGCAAAGAAAATGTACCGGTCCTCGGGAACGTCCATCGTGTAATTCGTCTTCGTGCGAGGGTCCACAACTGTGACCTGTGGGGTGGAGTTGGGGGCCAAGGTCAATACAAGGGTCCAGTATTTTACACGAAATCCCTCTCTGTTAAACGTCACCCGTCATTCGTACCTTGTATTTCTTTGCGTCGGGTTTACCGGGCCAAATGCCCCCTACACCGGGCTCGAGCGGCTGACCATTCCGCTTCCAGCGGTTTGGAGATAGCTGCAACTGTTCCGTCACAGTGAGGCGCTTGGGAGGGGAGGCGTGAAGGGCCGCCGGCGAATGAAATCTACCTTGCTGAAACAAGGATCGATGACTCTTAGAATTTTGCTCGTGTTGTATTGCTGGTTGAAGGAATGCTTGAGACGTGCTGGATAGCAGCAGCAGGACGAGGAGGAGGAAACCCTCGCGCATCTGCAGAGGAACGAAGAAGTGTGAGCCTTCAAGTCGGGACAAACTGCCTTTGCAGGGACAAATGTGAGTTTGTCGCATATAATGTGTGAGAAACAAACACAAGAGATTCGGCATCTTCACAATTTTGAAGGCTATCCGAGGGCGGGGAGGAGGCTAGCTTGTGTGGTAAATTGGCTCTTAGAGGAGCCGTCATGCATTGCGATACCACGATTAAGTGTAAGCGCACACATAACATTTAAGGGGAAAAAGCAAGAAAATGCACTTTCTCTTCTGCGGGGGGATCGTGTCTATTATTTTCGGTGGACATAAGCCCTTTCTTGGCACCCCCCCCCGCGCTACCAAGCGTCCCGATCCTCTCCGAGGCCCATCTCGGGTCCAACAGACAATATTTTGCCCTTATCTCACATTAAATAAAAAAAAGTCAATCAATCCTCGAAGCGATGCGTTTAAAATGTACTCATATGTTAACCGTTGTTGACACGTTCTATGCAGAGAGGGGAAATTATCTTTAACTCGGATGAAGCTCCCACTGAAATATGATGCTCCTGTGATGGCGATTGTCTTGAAGACGATTATGTGGCTTTTGGTCTTACGCTCTCTTCCGTCAAGGAGTCCCTGGATACTAGGCTATATCTCAAAGAGACTGACACCCAATCTATTGGCAGGCGCCTGTCTGCCCTTGACTGCCTTTGGTTGCGGTAGAGGACACACCCGTACTTTTGAGAAGGCAACATGAAAACCAAGCACTAATACCGATGCATGTCCAGCATAGTATTCCAAACACAAAAACGCCTGAGGATCATGGTGCCATGCTTAATCAATTTCAAGGCCCAGATGCAGAGGCTGGCGATGAAATTGCGGAAAAGGTACGGCTTTACCCAGACGACTTTCTTCCAGTTAAGCCTGTCCGAGGTACCTTCGGGTTTGCGTGGTCAAAGGGCGTGGTGAGCCCTTTTGTGTGCACAAAAACTGAGAAATTAGAGGCAATTTTGGATTCGTGTGCGCACCGTCTGTCACAAAACGCTGTGTTAATGGACGTGGGTTGCGGCGACGGCGCTTTTCTTATGCAGGCAGCTAGGAGGTTTGGCTGCAGGTGCTTCGGAGTGGAAATCGATGAAAGGTTGGTAGCGCAGGCGCGGATAAGGGCGACAGAAAATCAACTGGCTCATCTCATTGACATTTTTGAGTACGATCTATGCGATGTCTTTCCCACGCCGGATGATGGGGCAACATGCTCAGGAAGCAGGCTCGAGGACGGGGCAGAGAGCAAGAATTTAAAAAATGCTGTTGAAAATACCACCGTCTTTTTTTTCTACTTACTTCCCGCGGTCCTGGAAAAACTTCTACCTTGGATACTTGGACGCCTGCGAAATGCGTCCTCTGAGGGATGCATCACATGCATCTTCAATACTTGGGCACCTGACTCGCAAGAGCTTGACGAGTGCTTCCTAGCTCCCCCCTTTTCAAAAGCACTACACGCGAAGCGGGGATTTTTTGTCTATCAATCTTAATAAATGATTGATTTTAAATTAATTCGTAGACAACATTCGAGTTGGCGTCGCTTATTTTTGGTTATTGTCCTAGCTTTGACTTTTTGGGGCATACACGGGGAGGATATGGGGAGGTTAACCGCCTTGTCCAACACATACAAATGCTTTTACGCCGTCAAAAAGCTCCTAAAATGTGAAATTATAATAAACACTACACCCATTACTAACGTTTAGCGTTTCGCTTCGTTTCGCGTCGCTTCGTCTCGTATCCTGCTCCCCGTCGCAAGGCGTCTTCGGCAGCAGGGTAGGACCTCCCTGAGGGGGAGTCCCTGAGACAGTCTGTGCTCCCACCCGGGGTTGGCGGGTGGGTGGATGGACGCCCGACAGCCTCCGTAGAGGGCTGCGTGCACGGCGATGCGCTGATTCCTCAAGCCCCTGGATCTCCTTGCCTGTGTTATGTCGTGCTCTTTCTCTCTTGAGCTTGTGTGTGAGTTCAAGCATGAGGCTTCGACCCTGAGGGTCAGATTAGTGGTGGGGAATAGACCGGAAGGGTGGAAGGAAAAGAGCGAAGGTGAGAAATGCTTTCCCACTCACATAGTCATCTCTCTTTTGTTACACTGCACAAAAATACGCTTTGTAGGACATCGACATCCTTGTTGGGTTAAGAGGAAAGAGGGACTAAGGAGGGACTTCATAGTACCAGAAGCTTCTCAAGATGGTAAGTCATGCACGGGGGGTCAGAGGACGGAGCGGAGATGTAGGGGAAAGGGTATGGGAAGGAGGGAGGCCATCGTGAAACTAACCACAGGTCGCTGTGGATACTCTCACGGGATGCCTTGACGTGTCTTTTTCCTCCCGTCTTACTGAATGCTGACTGCTTTCCTGGGCCCTTGTGGACTCATCTGTATGCTTCTCCTCCCCAATACGTCTGCTTCTTTGACAGCCCCCCAAGGTGCAACAAAAGACGAAAGAGCAGAAGCTCGCCGCCGCCATGGCTGGTGGTAAGAGCAAGAAGAAGGTATGTATGGGAGGAGCTATTCCCTCGTGAGGGGAGAGTCGAAGCCCGGAAGAGGACATGTGATCTCACACCCACGTGCCCTCTCTCTCTTTGCCCTTTCGGATCTGAGCAGAAGTGGTCCAAGGGGAAAATGCGTGAGAAGGTGGCGAACAAGGTTCTCTTCGACGAGGAGATGTACACAAACCGTCTGCTGACCGAGATTCCCAAGTCTAAGCTCATCACACCCTCGGCCCTTGTGGAGAGACTTAAAATCAATGGGTCATTGGCCCGCGCCGCCTTGCGCGAATTGAAAGAGAAGGGACTGATCAAGCCGGTCTCTGTGCACCACTCCCAGATCATTTACACACGTGCCACTGCCGCCGCCGAGTAACGCCAAGCAGAAGGATAGGACGTGTAGATTTTTTAGGGAGTAGGTGAACGAGTCAGTCGACGCTGGGGTGACAAATCAGGCGAAAGCCTCGGACGGGTACTATGAGCATACTATCTTCTACCTTGGCCTCTCGTCCCGGTGCTTGACAATGATGGAGAAGAAAGCTAAATATTCAACACCAAAACCATTGTGGGCTGACGGGATGGATTCTGGCGGTTAACCTGGCGAGTCAGGTTTTTAAAAATGAACAAGAAGGAAACTCCGTTCAAAGCAGGCAGCAACGTAGTATTGCGCGTCAAGTTGCTGGTCTACGCCTCGTGTAATTTTTTATTTCTTGGTTTCTCGTATGACGCAACTTTCACGGACTGGCGATGGTGCCTATTGCCTCGTGACGGGTCCACCTCCCCCTCTCTACTCCTTGTACCTGTTCTGTGCTTTATGACATCATGTCTTGACTGTGTAACCATGCCGCGGGATGTCATTATGTCCCCTTTTTCGCTTTCCTTTGTCCCACAGTACTTGCTTCGTAGATGCCACGAGGTTTCTAGGGTGCCTCCGGCTTCCCTCTTTCGCCTTCCCACTCCAGCTCCTTCATTAGCGTCATGGCGTCTGGCATATATTTTGATCTTCCCGGCTTTGATCTTCTCCGCCCCGTGATCCCTGCCTCTTCTGCGCGCAAACATGAAGTTGTGGGAAAATGGAAGCCTGACGCGTCCAACTTTTCGATGAATCTGCCGACGGTAAGCAGCGTGGAACGAAGCGTCCTTGAGGACAGGCGGCGGAAGCAAAGACGCTTGGAAAAAGATCGAGAATTCGCATGCACCCCATCAATGAAGCTGGACGACAAAGAAGACGATGAGGGGGGACTAACGGGGTGCAGTGCAGGCGAGTTGTCTTCAATGCAGCAAGAGCTGGAGTCGTCGTGGAACTGCGTCAAGTGCACGTTTCTAAACGCCCCTGATGACCGAAGCTGCGAGGCCTGCGGAGGCATAAGCCAGTGGCGCATTCGTTTGCGCGAAAAGAAAGCTGCTGCAATGACGGCGCACCGACGGTGCGAGGAGCGGGCGCAGGAGCAGCATCAAGAAAGATGTCGGGATCTGATGGATTTGGAAGAGGAGGAGGAGACGGAGGAGGAGGAGGGGGGAAAGGGAGGACGAGTCATTTGTGTGGAGCAAGAGGTCCGGCCCTGCACGTCCACTGGTTTTGTCTCGTCGTACGCGCATCCTTCTACAGCCGTCCCCGCCACCGAAGCTTTATCGACGTCTGCGAACGCTACCGCAAAGCTCCTGCGGGCCACACCCGTCCTGATCCACGGCGGGGGCCCCTTTCAACTGCTGCCCTCGGACCTGCTGTTGCATTGCCTATCTTTCCTGCACGAGGCTTCTGTCTACGCCGGCTTGAGGGCCGTGGCCAAGCACTGGAACGAGGTGGCGGAGCACGAGAGTCTCTGGCGGGTGCTCGCGGAGAAAGACTGGCAGGAGCCGAAGAGGCGGGCCTGTCTCTTGGGAGGGGGCCCCTCGCGGGCAGGGCCGAGGTCGACGACGCCGGTTGCTACGGGCGCTGCGGGCGGAAAGGAGCCGCGCACGCCGGGCTGGCCACCCAGTGCGGACGGGCGAGACTATGCCCGGACGCCTTCTGCTTCTTCCCCCGCCTTCCCTGCCGCCCCGGCTACCTGGGCCTGCTCGGCCTGCGGGCTGCGGCAAGCCGATCCCTTCGGCCTCAACTGTGAGTTTTGTTCCACGGAGCGCGAGATCATCCTGCCTCCATCCGGGCCCCCGGCCGGTCGACCCACCGGGGGGGGAGAGGAGGAAGCCTCGTGTTTCCGCGTGGTGAAGGACTACCAGGAGCTGGCGGAGATCTGGAGGGACAGCAATGCCAAGGCAGCCGCAGCGGCTAGTGGGCAAGGGCGAGACCACCGCCGGGGGCGGTTATCGCAGACAGGCGAGGGCATGTCGGGAAGGGAGGAGAAGGCGGAGGAGAGCGGCGCGCAAGGAGCGGAGCTGGCCCCTTTTCAAAGCGGCCTGCTTAAACCCGTTTCTCTTCTTGCCGCTTCCTCCCCTCCCACCGCTTTGCCTTCATCCCTTGCTACCCTCACTCGGGCGCCCGCGTCAGGGGAGAGAGAACGCGAGCAGGTGGGCCCGGTCCCGGAGGCCGGCGGCGACCCTGAGGCCGGGGTGGACGAGCAGGCCCGCTCGTTTATGGCGGGGACGGGGAGGGAGAGCGCTTGGGAGGTGGCAGAGACGAGGACGGGCGATTTCTACTGGCTGTACAAGATGCGGGCACTGGACCGGATCTGGGCGGGGCGCTGGGACAGCCTGCACCGGGGCTGGGAGTGGCTGAGCAACTCCTGCCGGGTGGCCCTCCGCGCCCGCCTGTACGCGACCCGGGAGCAGATCCACCAGCGCGACGACTCCCTCATCCCCATCACCTCCTCCTTCCAGAAGTGCGTGAACAAGCTGACCCGCCGAGACTGGCCCTTGCTCTGGGAGTGCATGCGGGCCGAGTTCGCCCTCCAGGCAGAGGCCCTCCGTCGCGACATCATCCGCCACATGCGAGGCTCCCGCTTGGAGGAGAAGGGCTTAGTGGCCGCCTATCGATTTTTCCTCCAGGATCTCCTCAAGTGCTTCGGGGTCTACACAGCCTGGGTCTTCGAGGTCTCCTCCTTCTTCATGAAAATGAACGACCAGATCTCTGGAGAGAGCTTTCGCGCCACCACGGCCTCCTTTGGGGGCTGCGGGGCCCTGGATGCGGCCAACACTCCCTACCTGCCAGAGGTGGCCTTAGTCGCCTTCAGAGACCACGTGGTGCAGCACTTCTCGATCCTGACGCCGGTGCTGCAAGTGGTAGAGGGGGACGGCGGGCTGCGTCTGGCAGCCTTCTTCCAGAAAGGGGGAGACGAGGACCGTGGGGCGGGAAGGGAGGCCCCTAGGCTCGGGGAAGAGGGAGGCTGTTTTAAGGGGTCTTCGGTCCCCATGCCCCAACAAATGCGGCTGCTGGAGGTGGTAGAGCCGGAGGAGAGCGAGGTGGACGAGAAGGTGCTCGCCACCCGAGGCATGTCTTTCCGCGCCCTGCAAGCAGCCGCACGTCACGGATCCCACCGGCGTATCACCATGTACTTGGCTGAGGATCTAATCAAGCTGGGAAGGATGGCAGAGGAGCTGGACGTGATGGAGCAGGGGAGTGCAAGTCAATGCGAGGCCTTCCGACGCTTGCTCCTCAAGCCATTGCGAGCAACCTTGGCGGAGTTACGGGTCGATGGGGTGGGGAGGTGTGAGGGGGGTGTACGAGGAGACGAAATCGGAGGCTGTGATAGGGAGGAGGCGCTGGAGATGATGGCGATGAACGAAGGGGGAGATCGAGTGGGGGATTCGCGGGGCATTTCCCGTCGACTGAGTCTTGGGCGCAGGGCTGGGCATGACGAAGATGGCATTGTCAAACGCAGGCGCTTGGTATGAACATAATAAGTCGAAAAAGACGAAGTAATTTTTGTAGACGCGTAAGCATGTACTAAAGCTGTCATTTATCTCAAAAAATTCTTTTGGCATTCGCGTTATTTAGCCCTCACAGTCACCAGAGTCCCCAGTCTTGTCGCTCTTTGACTTGCTTTTTGATTGATCCTTCTCCTTGCTTTGTGAGTGTCCAGCATGGGACGGCCGCTCCTCAACGGGGCGGTAGAAGAATTTAATGATATTCTTTTGACCCGTGAGTACGTGATCTTCTCCAACGCGCCGTCGGATGCCTCCCTCTTCCAGCAACTCAGCGTACTGCAGATATTCGACCATGCCCGACGCCACATGCCCCGCGACGGACCTTACCGTGCTCCCCGGTCTCACCAGTATCGCGTTTCCAAACACTCGGCCCCCGTCGGCATCGGTGGAAAAATTGCTTAACGACTTGACTGGATAGCATACGACGGGATGCTGCAGGTCCACAGCTGCCTGAACGGCAGCCCATACGCCAGTACCTCCATAGCGGAAAAGCACCATGTCGCGGATTTTCTCCAAACGCTTTTTTGTTTTACTGTCGGGCATCTCCAAGCCCGCTGTCTCCTCTTCCATGGCCGGAACGTGCTCACCCCGTGCCCTTTTATGTATGTATAAAATACCTTTTCGTGATGCGTCGCTGACTCCGAAAGGAATTTGAAATATCAAGTATGGACAAATGGCAACAAAAATCACTGATGACAATGTGTCTGAAGCGACAAAGGACTCGGTCCATCATATGCACACCCCCATATGTGTATGCATGACGGTCCCCTGATGCCTTAGTCAAATGTATCAGTGCCCCACCCAATATCCCAAATTCGGTACTTACTTGCGAAAGTCAAGATCATCCTGGATATCCTCGATGGTCTCAAAGTTACCAGCTCCCGCTTGATATCTGATCACCTTCTTTTGCCTACAAATTTTAAGAAAGCACTCCGCCCCCGCGCTGGCGACGAAGCACTTAGAGGCGTCGTATCTCTCTACTATCCGCGATATGTTCTTGTCTGTGTCGCCCGCCTGAAGTGCGTATCATTAATGCAATCGGATGTGAGTATCAGACGATATTGGCGAAATTTTAAAAAACCTTGACAAAGCCATCTCCAGAAGCTGGGAGGAAACTCCTCACATTCTCCTCCTTGCCCTTTAGAGTCATTGGGTGTACAAGACGTCACAGGTTAGAGCTTAGAGGAGATCACGGGCGAGGGCACTGTCTCGAGCGTCAGATTGACAAGATCACGACATCACCCGTAGCTCAAAAGAACTCTCCCCTACCACTTGCCTAAGCGGTCCCTGTTTTTGAAGCGCACGACTGATTCCATTCTCTTTACCTGATCGGCTTTGTTCAACAACAGGATGGTGGGAAAGCGAACGGACAAGAAAGCCTCCACGAGCGCCTTGACCTCCTCTTCCTCCCATTCTCCCAGGTCCACTGGGTCTCGGACCCCCAGCTTGTCAAGCACTTTATTTATCATAACGGGATTGGCTCCTTTAAATTGGGTGTATTCAGAAGAATATCAGAGAGAGAGAGAGACATTCACATAGTTTCCATGTTTTTCAGGGTTGACGACCGCCGGTTGTATCTGCTGTAAGCATGCATATGGGCTCACGTGAGCCCGCTCCGTCCCACGCACCATATCCTGATAATTGACCCAGCAAGGTGGAGGCCGCCGACGACTTGGTTGCCGTGTGCCGTCTGACGACACTGGTCCACCGTCGCCACAGGTTGTTGAAAACCCATGCGTGGATCTCCCCGTGCAGCCACTTGGCGTCATTGACGGGGTCGTACCCCACGGTAGCTTCCCCTTTCTCGTTTGTGGTGCCAGAAACGTCAAGTATGTGCATGAGCACATCAGCATGTCGCAAGTCATCAAGGAACTTGTTGCCGAGTCCAGCGCCCTGCCCGCAGTTACGCAGAGGAGGACAGGGGATGTAAAATTGGTGAAAAAGAATCATCAAAGGCAATACGTTCGCGATATTGTGATTAAAATTTTGAGAGCCGCTGCGTGTCTTCCTTAGCAGCGAGTATACCCACATGGCCGCGTACCTCGGAGGCTCCCGGCACGAGGCCTGCCACGTCCAGAAGCTTCACGGGGATGAAGCGCATGCCGTTCGCACACCGACCGTAACGGGGCTGGCAATCCTTCCCCTTATCATAGGGAGCGCAGGCACATGGAACCCGGTAGTAGGTCACGCCAGTATTCGGCTGTCATATAATGGAGAAGACGATAATAGGGGGGAGGTTATCCTTATATTTGTGCAGGCAATCGAGACTACACGTCGTCCAGGTCAAATTTACCTCAATGGTAGTGAACGGGAAATTTCCTGTTCAATAAAATATAGCGTGAAGAAAGAGAAGAGCGGTATGAATAGAAGTCCATGTCACGGGCAAATGTTGGGTCGAAACCATAGACATACCTGTCTTGGCGCTTCCCCCACTGACGGCATTAAAAAATGTACTCTTCCCGACACTGGGTTTACCTACGCAACCAATTATCACTTCCATGAAGTGTATGGCCGGTTTCACCCACTCCTGACCCTGTGAGTCAATGTCGGGGCTGCGACTGAGTGGAATAAAGGGAAGGGAGGGTATGTTTGTGCCGTTGTAACGGTTCTTGGTAGCCGGTCCAACCTCCTCAAAACTGTTCCCCCACGAGTAATACTTTTGCAATGCGGCAACCCCGGCCCATGGATCTACAATATTTGTGCTTTTGTGCAAATATTTTTTGCTTTTTCAGCAAGCGGTCAGCTCGAGCAAGTAGTGACTACATTCCCAAGGCTGACCTCCCCACGGGTTTACTTTTGCGATACGAGGAGGAAAAAGTAATCCTTCACATGTTTGCAATTTACACTGCTTCCTGTACACATTTTTTTTCGTTTGTGGCATGCTCTTCTCATCTTTGAGGTCCTCACTATGAATCTCTCTTTACACGGAGTATAAAACAAAATTGCCTCCACGCCAGCAAGCCACGCCTCGTAAGGGCCCAACTTACACGTGTTTTGACTATCTTGTCGATTTTTGATAATCCTAATTACACATTCCCCGTGAGCACTTCAATTTCTCTATATAATGACCAATCCATGCCCTTGCTGTGCAAATCTTCAGTCTTTTCATTTCCCCATGCAGCTCTGGCAAAACCTGGTACCAGGCCCTCCAAATCTCCTGATTCAAAGCTACCATCGTCCGACCCCTCGGCCACGTCCACGACCACGTCCTCTTCCCGCATGCTGTTGCTGCTCCCATGCTTCTTGTGCTGCCATCGCCTCCATATTCTTTATATCCTCATCCGAGAAGCCTTGCGCGCGGAGCTCGTCTTCAATCATGGCTGCTTCCAATTCCTGTGCAAACGAAGAAAAGAGAGACCGGGACCCGCCCCCAATAAGGACTGAGCTTTGGCACACGCAACAAGTAATGATTTACTCCTGCTGGGAGCGATACCTGCAGTTCGCACGCGTTGAAGCCAGGCTCCTCCGGAGGGGGGTGGCGGGTCCTGCCCGCTCCTCCATTGTGCTGAGGCTGCATGCTGCCGTTATAACCATACACGAATGGTTCAGGGAAAATAGGAGGGGAAAACGGGTGAAATTAAGATAGAAGCGCAAATCGTAGTAGCCCCTTGTCGAGCACAGACTGAACCCAAAAAGGTCTTGGAAAGGCAGAAAGACCAAAGAACGACGTGGGCCACGAATCACGACACCGCGCAGAGCACATTCCCAGAGCTTAGAGCAGCTTGCTGCGTGTCTTGAGGCTCCCGTCTCGAGACAGAATCGCCTGCTTAGCTTGCCTCCACCCCGAGCACGGCCCTTGCCTAGGGAGTCATCTCGGCATCCCACCACCCATGCCTCGGTCATTCAGGTAAGCCTCTGAGAAAAGAAGGCCTCCATAACGTATGGACACTTACCCTGGTCCATACTCGTAGCTTGCATAATGGGTGTGGGCGTGCCGGTCCATGGCACCGGCTTCCTCTTGGGACTGCATATCGTAGTCCCCGCCCCTCCGTCGACCCCCCCATGCGTACTGCTGCTGGAAACCTTGCAGATACTGATGCTGCCGCTGTCCTTGACTTATCCCTGCATCCATGCGAGGGTAAACCCCCATATTCCCAGGGACGAATTCGCGTGCTGCCGACCGCAGACCCGGCGGGGCTGTCGTCACGGACGGGACAAAGGGAACGGAATTGCTCTCACTGCCCTTCGCTTCTTCCACCATCTGCACCCTAGGTTCTTGTATGGAATCATCCTTCGCAGCCGCTGTAGCCACTCCCTTGGGGGGTGGTTGTCGATAGGACAGTTTAGAGAGTGTTGAGGGAGGAAATGTTCGAACCGAAGCCCCACGTGATTGCTACAGGTCACGATGTTACTTTCCTGGAGCTATGGCGTTATTATTTCCATTTTACCTTGCACGTGATTTTCATACCCACCAGGTTTACATCAAAACTCTGTTCAGGCTCGCTGGGATACGATTCTCCGTGCCTCCTCGGACGGTAGGCACCCTGGCACTCCTTTGTCACTGTGCACCTTACCTCATCTACAGAAAGGGCGGCCAACCTCTCGCCAGCCTCGTCCGCATCCAGATCCACGTATCGTGAGCCCCGCACCTTTTCATAGACGGGCAAGGACGGGACAGGAAAAGGCACATAAGGACAGGCCAGGTCGTGAGCAAAAATAAAGACACCCCGTACTTAAAATTTATTGCCAAGACCGGCCAAAGCTTACCTCCTTCTTGTTCGACGCCATAGACCGCCGAGAATAGGATTGCTGGGAGAACTTGTGGATGTTAAGGTCGTGTATTGAGCTTCAGTAGCGCCAGGCGTGAAAAAGAACAAGTCGGGTCCCGGGGGTGTATCCAGATCGGAGCCCGCTCAGGCAGAGGCCAGCGCAGTATTTGCTGCTGCGACTGCGCGACAAAGGACTCTAAATGCATCCCTTACAGTATGTGCATTGTACGCATCGCATTTGTTGTGGGGTCTTACTTATTCCCTCGCAGTCAATCACCTCGCGAGCGAGGCAGTGGTGGCTACTCGCACGTCCTCAATCCATTCCAGTCCACTTCAACTCCAGCGACCGCTACTGTACTTATAATCATACACGTCGAGATATAATTCACGTAAAAATTGCCATATACACCCACACACCAGATGCCTCTGTGTTTGCAGTCCTACTTGCTAGTGGTACTGCTCGCTATTCCCTCCACTGGGTTCCTTTTTTTCCCCGCGCGGACTCCGAACCATGGGCAGAAAGTAATACACCGCATGACCGCACCTGCCAACCCAATAATGCACATCTCCTTCAGCTCTTCGGCAGCAACAGCCTCAGATGTGGAAGCTTTAAACTCTGAAAGGTACGTTGGCTAAATATAGAAATCGAGGAGGCTGAAGGTATACGTCAGCCACCAGTGATGCTTTCCGAGATGGTGTCGTGATCACTTTGTTCTATAATCCAGCGAATTCGGTGGCTTGCGGATGTCTCTAACATCTTCGCCCGTTGTTTTGAGCGCTGAAATTCTGACACCGTCCTTGCTTTCATCCCCTCCTCTCTTCCCTATTCCTCAGGTTTGACAGCCTCGTTAAGGAACTCCTCGCAGCCTCTGACCTTCCCGCCCTCGCTCTCAGCAAAGCCGACGCCTTCAACTACCACTTTATGAGCCATTTGATGCAACGGTTGCAGGCTTCCACGGACGATGAAGAAATTGCGGCCTTGAACAAGGTTGGGGAGGCCGTCAATTTCGCCATGCAGCAGCGACTTGCGAAGGCCGACTTCATCTTGAGGGGCATCTTGAAGAGTGGGGACCTGAAGGTGAGAGGCGAGAGGCTTCTGATTGTCTCACGACCCGTGCTGTTTGGAAACTCATGACTTCTATACCCTTTTATTCCAGGTGATGGAGGCGAAGATGCGCAAACACCTGCGCGCCAACGAGTTGGACACGGCCTTCGACGTGATCCTCAACTACAACGCCCAGCAAGCCCGCGAGCACGAGGGAAACGAAGCCGCCGCAAACATCCTACAGCACTTGGCCACGCTTCTGGGCGAAGAAAGGGATAAGAAGCTTCCTCCCCCCACGCGGCTCTTGCGCATGCTCTTGCGCAGCACCGACGAAGCGGAGCGACAAGGCATGCTCTTGGAGAAACTCCTGCTGGCGAGGCGGCCCGCGCGTCCGCGACGGGAGGAAGTGGCAGAGGGGGAAGGGGAGGAGGGAGAGGAGGAATGGACCTGGGGTCCCCCGGAGGTGGCGCCGGAGGATCTGCGACAGGCGTTGAGGGACTTCCTGGAGGAGGTCCAGGCGTTCGAGGAGGAGGTGGAGGCGGAGGTTGTGGACCGAGCCAAGGGGCTCGAGCGGGAGATATCGATAGTGGTGCAGGCGTGTGGGTAAGGGCGGGGGGCACGGAGGGGGTGCAAGTAACCAGTAACGCCGGGCAGAAGGGTCCTTTCGAAGAAGAACGAGGGCGCCACGGAGCGGTCCGATCACAGAGGATCTCTTTTCCTTTCTATCCACAGAGGCAATTCCTAGACCGCGCACCAGAAGAACCCTCACATATTTACATCGCATATCACCCTACTGCAAGCCTTCATCTCTCTCTTCCCCCCCCCCCC
>Ga0102934_1000203_pt1 | contig 36554 bp, 18 predicted proteins | sample SalPonR2_A_D1_MG_FD_78175 | JGI IMG/M metagenome (GOLD analysis project Ga0102934, IMG submission 78175) | Salt pond soil microbial communities from South San Francisco under conditions of wetland restoration - Salt Pond MetaG R2_A_D1_MG | ecosystem: Environmental > Aquatic > Marine > Intertidal... | reverse complement strand
TGGCCAAGCGGTACCGGGACCCCCGCACCCACAAGCACATCATCTACCGCGAACACAAAAACCTGACGGGCACGGCGCGGTACGCATCCATCAATACGCACATCGGCATCGAACAATCCCGCCGAGACGACCTCGAGTCCTTGGGCTACGTAGTCATGTACTTTTTGCGCGGGTCCTTGCCCTGGCAGGGGCTGAAAGCGCACACAAAGAAGCAGAAATACGAGCGCATCCTGGAGCGTAAGATGGCTACGTCGCCCGAGCAGCTTTGTAAAGGCTTCCCCTCCGAGTTCCGGTCATACTTTGAATACTGCCGCGCCCTGCGTTTTGACGATCGTCCTGACTACTCCTATCTCAAGCGGCTCTTCTCAGAGCTCTTCCTTCGCAAGGGCTTCGCAGACGACGCCATGTTCGACTGGACCATCCTGAACATGCAGCAAGAGCGGAGCCGACAGCAGCAGCAAGACGAGCAGGCCGGCGCCAAGGGACCCGGCGCAGAGGGGGATGGAGCGATGAGGAAGGAGCATGACGGCCGGGCGATGGATACGGGTGCGATGGGGGAAGCCGGATGCAAGGTGGGGGAAGACGTGGCGCGGGAGAAGGGGGGAGCGATCGGACTGGATAGCAGGGGCGTGGAGGCGGCAGAGATCGGTGTGGCCTTAGGGCGGCGGCGAGGCATTCTGTCGCGACAAGACGACCCTACCTAGCTTGACAAAGGCTTCGTGGCACGATCGAGTGATAAGCAGGCGCCCGGTGTCGTCGAGTGGAGGAGCGAAGGGGGGGACCGCGATGTGGCCCGACTGGGGGAACCATCGCTTTGGGGGTGGGACAGACAGGATGCGTGTCTTACGAGGGGTCTTGGGGGGGCTTAGACACCCGTGGTCGAAAGCGACAAGGAAGATGTTAGGTGAAGAGAACGGGAAGGGAAATATGCGGTCCACCCGGAATGGAGGAAGGAGGGCGCTTGCGTGGGGCTTGGAGAGCTCCGGGGAAGCGACCGCCGCGCTTTCGTGTCGATGGAGGATTGATTTCAGGGCAAAGAAGTGCGAGAAAGAGTTCTGGAGGAACAATTAGTGTGGGAGAGGCTTGTACGGGGAGGCTGCTCCCAGAAGATGTGTTCCGGGCGCAAGGCTCCACAAGTAGAGGGGGCCAAGTTGGCGACTTGTCAAGGCGAGGATCACACTGCTGTGAGTGGCTTCGGACTGGGGTGAGCGGCTTGGTGAGGGAGAGGTTGGGGAGGAGATGGAGAGGGGTGTGTTTATCCCTGCTGGAAGAGAGGCTCGATGCGCGATCGTGGCAAAAAGGCGCGGGCAGGAGAAGAACGTTGCGGTTTTGTATAAACGAGGTGGACAGAGCAACACATAAAGGAAAGAACCCAAGAATAGGTATGTTCGACGTCCCTATGCTCATGCATCCTGTTTGCGCATTCTCTTTCGTGACTTTGCTCCTGTCCGGATCTCTAGGCTAATACTTGGCTTAGTGCGCCCTTCGACCGTAATATACACGTCCAAAGTTTCTTTTGCTGCGGCCTGTCGGTACCCGTACTTGCTGCCCTTTCTTTCCGTCTCAAAAATTCAAGTTTACTTGGATCCCAGGCGATAGCCTCCTTTGCTCGCCCCCCCCAAAGTGGAGGATCCTGCCGCTGCACTCGAGGACGAGGAGCCCGTTAGCAGGGCAGACTGGCTTGTGGTCCGCGCGCCTACCGCCAGGTTCCCTGCAGGTGTAGAGGAGGTAACAGGCTTTCCGCCGAGCCGATGGCCCTTACCAGCCTCCATCTTCGACAAGACGTTCCCCCCGGTGCTTTCTCCCCCCACCCCCGTCCCCGCGGCCGATGTGCCCACAAGCCCAGAGCCCCACAGAGATGTGATCTGCCCACCAGCTGTGGAGCTGGCTGTCCCGGCATTGCTGCTGCTTGCTGCGGTCGCGGAGACAGGGGGCTCGCTTGTCCGGTAGTAGTGGATGAACATGGGGTGCCTGGCCGCGGTTCCTGAGCGAGCGGCTTTGATGACGCCCCACGTCGAGTAGAGGATGAATATTGCCAGGAATATGGTCATAGTGTAGTTGGCAGCCCCCCGGGCGAAAGCCCAGAATCCATACCCAAGCAGCGCGAGTCCAATGGGGAAGGAAATGCAGGCGGTGATGAGGGCCGCGCGGTTCACCTCCACGTTGCAGAGCGCGAAGAAGTCCACGAGGATGCGGGAAGCATCCAATGGGTAGGCGGGAATGAACAAGTTGAAGAGGAAGAGGCACATGTTGAGAAAGCCAGCGGACACCGCCACATTCGTCCAGAAGCAAGCTTGCGAGTGTAGGAGATCACATGGTATAGCTGGGGAGGAATGGAACACAGAAAGATGAGTGAAGACGCGTGTACACATGTAAAAGGCTTAATATACCTGCTTCAGTCAAGAGAGAAATCAGCACACTGGAGTGTGGATGCAAGGAAGTTGGCTCAGACACTTCAATGCGAACGTTGAGGGACCATGTTTCACATCAAAATTTGAAGCTCTGCTTACCCATGATGTTGAACGGTCTTTTCACTACTGCAGCCACAATACCATACCAGATGGCGCACATTGGAATGTGGGTAAGTGGTCCGGCAAAAGATACCCAAAGGTCCTCCTTTGGGCCTTTCTCGTGCGTGACTTCGGCAAAGCCGCCCAGAGGCCAGAGCGTGATGCAGTGGCACTTCCCCGAGTACTGGATGGCAGCCAGGCTATGACCCATCTCATGGATAAAGACTGTCATGAACAGGATGAGAACGTCGACGATGAAGCGAAAGCCAATGTACGTGCCTCCGTAGGCAAGGCCTGAGAGTAAACTCAACACCCAAAAAATGGGCAGGAGAAAATGGAGCTTGACGGGCACGCGTTGACCCCTGAGAGTGATTGCTCCGATTTGCCAGGCCCACTGATTGGGAAAAGGGTTATCCGCCACCCCAGCAGGATTGTTACCCGTTCCGGTGTTTCGATTCATTGTTGAGAGGATCCTCTGATGAAAAGGCTCGAACTCGCTGGACTGAAGAAAAGGAAGGCGGTCAGGCAGACCAGACGAGGGCGCAATACCAGGACCTGTGCCCAGGAGACAGAGAGAAGCGAGCGAGGGTAGTGAGTGTCTTGTGCATAGCCGCGCAAGTGACAGCAATTATCTTGTAAGCCTTTCATGTAGCGTCGCAGACAGCAGTCGGGGGGGGGCAGTCACGGGCCTAATTAGCATGACGGTGCTCTTTAAAGACTTTTCGCGTCCCTTCGGACCCCTCCCATCGCAGCCATTTGCTACATCACCTCAACCCGAGCATCTCGCGCCAGTTCAAAAAATGAAAGGACAAGCAAATGAGTGCGGTGCATTGAATGCATCGTGGGCCGGGATCGAGAACGTCGGCAAGACGGTCAATGCGGGTCCAACCTCCCAGGTCATATTTTGAAGCACTCGAGAGGAACCTCTCTGTCTTGTCGAAAGGGAAAAGCGAGCATTGTATGACATGATTCATTTGCGCCTACAAATCTATGAAATGTAATCTTTGCGCCTACAGACCTATGAAACGTTATCAAGGGTTTAACATTTAAAAAAAAAAGAATATCACTCCGTCCGTTAAGCGCTTCTTTTCTGCTCACTCGAATGTACAGCATTTTCTTTGTCTACCTATACTATCATGTCACCATCCTTTTTCGCTTTAAATAACAAAGGAAATACCTTTACACAGCTACAATACCACCTTCTCTTTTGACCTGTTTCTCGTGATCTACTCTTTGCTCCCAGGCGTGCTCCAATTTCTGATCTGTACACGCACTTTGCAGCGCACGCCGGGCCTCCACCTCGAAATCGAGTCGGGAGAGGGCCCAAAGGTACAGGATTGAAATGAGCGCCAGGCCCATAACGAAACCCCACCATATGCCGTACACTCCCATTCTCAACGTGAATGCTAGGATCGCCCCGCCCGGCAATCCGAGCACCCAAAAACCTCCGAGATTGAGCAAGGCCACCCGCGTCTGTCGCCCCATCCCGCGGAGAATACCAGCGGAAACACCCTAGATGCGATAGCAAAGGAACGTGAGAGTGTAAAATGCTGATCATAAACATTTTTGACAGTATCGCGAAGCATGGGGCATCCGAGGAACGTCTCTCTCCTGGGCGATATGGTGGGCCCGGGATCCTATTTGACTGACCTGAAATCCATCGAAGACTTGATACAGCGCCATGATCGGGCATAATTTAGAGACGATCTTGGCCACCTTTGCGTCGGGAGTGAAGATCTCCCCCAACGAGCCCCGCAGCAAAACCAGCACTAGCCCGCACAGAAGCATGGTGGCCACGCCGATGAAGAGACAGATTCGCGCCGCTAGCTTTGCCTGCTCCGGTCTTTGCGCGCCCAGCAGGTTGCCCACACGAATGGAGGCTGCGACAGAAATCGCCAATGGAACGGTCAGGTAGGTGAAGGCGGAGATGGACATCATCGACTGGTGGGCGTCCAGGGCTTCGGTCCCGAACTGAGCTGCGAAGGAGGTGGTGAAGTCGAAGGACCAGGCCTCCAGACCCACCATGAAGCCGCCAGGGATGGCCAGGCGCAAAAAGCGACAGAGGGCCTCTCGAAAGGGGGTCCGGCCCGGGAACGCCTCCCCTCCCGCAGGCTCGGGAGGGGGTTCGGAGGACGACGCGTACCCCATCTCGGAAAGGAGAGGCTGCTGTAAGGACCCGGATGCCGGCCCGCCGACTCCCCGGACTTCCGCCCCCCAGACTTGGCCGTCCGTGTCGCGGTCCGTCAGTATACTGCCGGGCTCCTCCCCCTGAGGGTCCGCCGAGCAGCTCCGGCCTTGCAGGGCCCGGGGCCGCGTCTTGGGCATCACGGAGTAGTAGTACACGCCGGTCAGAGCGCATGTCAGGATGCGGCTCGTTGAGGTGGCGAGGGGAGAGCCCGTGAAACCCATGCCCAGAGCGTAGACGAAAAGGTAATTGCCGCCGACGTTGATGAGGTTCGCGAGGAGCATCACGTACAGGGAGGGCATCAGGACGTTCCGGGCCTGCATGGACTTCTGCATGCACACGAACATGCAGAGGGGCCACAGACCGGGCAGAAGGAGTTGCGTGTAGCGTCCTGCTAAATGCGAGAGGTGCTCTTCTTGGCGGAAGACGGTACGCACCACCCACTCCCCGTACTGGAAGATGACCATGGCGGGCAGCGAGAAGAGCGTCATGAGCAAGTACCCGATCCGTGTCCAGTACTCACATGCCTCATAGTCACGAGCGCCAAATGCTTGGGCCACTAAGGTATCGACAGCGCTTGCTGCTCCCGCCAAGAAAAACCAGGCCAGATTGAAGAGGGTGGTTCCCAGGGCCGAGGCCGCCAGCTCGTCCACGCCGATGCGCCCCAGTATGATCTGATCCTCGATTTGCAACGCCATTAAGAGAGCATTGGTCACGGCAATTGGCCAGAGGATGCTCCAAATATGGCTCACTTCGTCTCGCACCTCTGGTGTCCACCATCTCTTTGGCATGTGCGCTCCCATGGCTGGTGATCAGGTCTTCGCGGGAGTGAAGCTCGAGAACCGATTCCTCAGTCTCCGTGCGATGCCGCGTGGCAAACCCGGATCGAGTGATGAGAAACTTTCGACCAGCGAGGGCCGTGGTGGTGTAACGGAGCCTTCACCCACGTGATTGCCAGCGTATACAATTCAAGAGCCCTGAGACGAGAAGATCCGGCTCTTCGATGTCCCGCTTGTCCCTTCAGCCCGCGCGCGTCCCTATGAAATCAGACTTGTGTGAGGTGTTTGATTGTGAGAAGGAGGAAATCTTCACTTTATTTCAATAAGAGGCTGTGGGTGATAGCCTGCTGACTAGAAAGCGTTGTCCAAGAAATGCGACCGGGCCACGTGATACTAGGGTGCCTCGCCCACTGGGAGTGGCACGCTGAGCGGCTGAAGACAGCGAGGTCTGTTGCAGAAAGGGGGGAGATTTGCCAGACACCCCGCTGCTGCAACCATTTAGCGCTGCTCTCAGCATGCGGCGCTTTCGAGTGATTTAGTCGTGACTCAGCACGTCAGACCTACCTATTGGCGCATCATCTTCATCCTGGAGACGAAGCAATCTGATATGAGGAGTCCGAATAAGACCTACCCTACTATCATCGAGTGACGACAACCTTTTTGTCTACGAAATACTACATTGAAGTTGGACGGATGCATGAAGGTGAAGGCACTCTGGCTCGTTTCGATAGGGTCGGTGGTGTAGTACGGAGGTCTCAGGGGATCTGAGAAAGGTAGCGTCTCCCTCCTCCGAGGAGTCCGTGCTGGAGACGGTTTTGTGATTGCATAATACCATCGCAGCATAGCAAGGGTTATAGCAAACGCAGAAGTAAAAGCAGCAACGAGTATTGGCGGAATCGAGGTCGATCAGGAATGCGATCAGAAGAAAAGGTGCAAGAGTGTTCTTGGAGGAGAGGCTAGTCTGCCTCGAGGAAAGCTTTAAACGATGCTCTTTGTGTTATGTGAGCATTCATAGAGCAGGACTCTACCTACCCTCACTTTTGAGAGGTTTTGATATTTGGTTCGCGCTACCTTACAATCGCACATGCGTACGGAAGGCCTCGGAGATGGATGAAATTCGGGTCCTGTTCAATGGACTTCACAGGCAAATGCTGCAAGCGGAAAAAGAATACGGAATGGGAGAAACGAAGGCTGTGATGACGGCTCGTCAGCTTGTATTGGTGCCTCTTTAAAGGAACAGCACATTAAAGCCGCTGATGCTGTTGTAATACTGGGAAAATACGTCGTCGTGTGTGAACGTTTTGCTGGAAGGGGCGTGCAAAAGCGCGGGAATATGGCCTTGACGATTTGGCAGCTGTGGCAATTAGGCAGCGAAGCTTTACATCTCCGGAAGCGACAGTGTGTTTGTTTTGCGTGATGACTAATCTGAAAATTTGAACTGATTTGTGCGTTAGGCTAGAAATATTGGAAACGAATAACCTAACAGGCTAGAACCCTTTTTACTCCTTTTTGGAAGAAGCTTAATGTGCTCCATGGAAGAATGAACTGTTCCTTCATTTATTGAAGCAAGGCGATTTTAGCTTCAGAGTCCAGAGAAGACGAAGCTAAAGAACGTCGAGGAGGCAGTACACCTAAGATCTTTTGCGCAAGTCCACTTTGATGTACCCGAGCTTATTCCGTACCTTCGCTGTATATGTATCAATAAATTGAAAGTCTTCACTCATCATCACTCATCATCATCTTCACTCATCTTATGGTGAACCTGGGAATGCTGCAGCACCCTAACATATTGAGTAAAGTGATTATCTTGTTCTCATGTACAAAGGTAAATTTGTGTTATCGGACTTCCTCGCTTGGCTTCCGAGACGTCCTACATTTAAACAGCCTTATGCGCAAATGATTTATTTGTCGTAGGTACACCGTCCTTGCCGTGTTGGTCAGCCGTGCTCTATTGCTGCTGCACATTGTAAAATAGGTGTTTTCATACGCGTATGTATACCTTCAATAACTTCAAACTTCTTGTACCACAGTACCATTTTACCGATGGGTGTAGTTACCGCTTAGGTGGCATTTGTGTCTGTTTTTGACACAGAGTCATCCAGGTCGGTCGTGTCGATGATCAGGCAACCTCGACGAGAGAGACGCCACCGGGCGCTTGCTGGTGCCTACCCGGAGGACGCGCGAAGTGAAACTTTACCCACACTTTGTCTCTCATCACAATTTGACGGCTATGCAGGGGAATGATGTTGAGACATTTGATGCTCACGGCCACTGTGGCAGCCTCCAATGCTGGGTGTTCTTGTTTCTTCATGGGTTGGACAAAGCGGGCAGCTCTCGCGTCCTCGTTGACGCGCTTTTTGACGCACAGTCGCCGTCCCAGCCCTCAGCCAGCCTGCTCAGCAACGCTATCGAGCTCCAGTGCAAAGAGACAGGAAGCGAAGGGCAAAATGTTTCCCGATGCGCTATCTCCAATAGAGCGCATGCAATTGCTGCGCGCCCGAGCGCAACTTGAAGACGGGGACCTACCAGTTAGTAAAGCGGAACAGCATGCAAGCTCGGATCCACCGTCTTTTGTGAATCCGTCCGAGGTGCACCGCCACACAATACTAAATTGGGTACAAAGTATGGTAATCGATTTCAAACTTTGTCCCTGGGCATCGCCTGCATTGAAAGCCAATGAATTAAAAATTGTCGTGGCTCCGGTGTCGTCCAACCTGCACGGGCTCTTGGAGAACGTGGTTGAAGAAGCCTCACTTCTGGCAAGCATGTCGGAAAGACCTGAGGACCAGAACCTGACGACGTTAATTGGAGTACCGGGGCCGTTGCTTAGTGATTTTCAGGACTTTTTGGATTTGGTGGCCGTGGTGGACGAGTGTCTTGATGAACTTGACCTCCGAGGAAAGGTTCAAGTGGCCTCTTTCCATCCCGACTTCGCTTTTGAAGACTCAACAGGGGATGATGTAGAGAATTTTACAAATCGAAGTCCATTACCAATTTTGCATTTATTGCGTGAGGTTGAGGTCTCTAGAGCTCTAGGAGGTTACCTCGGAGATCCAGCTTGCATATACGAACGCAATAAAATAACGATGAAGGAGGCGGGTGCCGAGCAACTTCGAGCTGTGTTGACCGCCTGCCAAAGGAAGAATTCCAAAGCATAAATCGGTGTGGATAAAAGGCTAGTATACTACCCGAAATAAATGAGACGGGCGTATCTTCTAGGTTCAAAATGTATTTGACTTTTACTATGATAAGTGTCTCGATAGAGGTGTAATTGTCTCTCATTTGCACACATAAGTACTGAGGATACTCTGCTTTTTATTAGGTGTCGTGATAGTTCCCTCTTGCTCCTCCGTATGCTCGCTCTTTCACCTCATTTTCGCCCCCAGGCCTAAATCATGATTTCGCCTGTCGATGTCCTTTCGACCCCATAGGCAAGGCACACTACCGGGCATAAATGCGCGAAAGCGGCCGCTGGGATTGTGCAGCGCCTCTACTTGCCGTCGAGGTGACGCGAGAAAGAGGAGCTGCCAGCCGCCTCCATCATGTTTTTAAACTCATCCAAGCTGATAACGCCATCTCCGTTGCGATCGATATCGCCAAGCACCTCACGCGCGTTCTCCTCCGTGCCGAGCGCCTCCACCAGGTCTTGCACGGTGATGTGTCCGTCCATGTCCTGATCAAAATGCTGAAAGGCACGCCGGATGTGTTCGTCACGCACGTACACAGAGCGCTCCATCGTCGCTGCGAGGAACTCGTTGTAGTCGATGGCGGTGTTCTCGTTCACGTCCACCCCGTGCATGAGGCGCGCGACCTGCTCCTTTACATTAGTAAGGCCCTCCTGCTCGGCCGCCTGCTGCAACTCAGCCACGGTAATCACGCCGTCTTTATTCGTGTCTAGAGCCTCGAAGGCTTTCTGCACGTGCGCCACGTCGGCCTCCGCCACCTGCTCGGCGATGATCGTCAGGGCAACGCGCTTGAGCTTATTCATGCCGATGAACCGCCGTAGGCTGTTGCGAAGGTGCTCTGTCAGGGCCTGTGTAATCTCTCCGTCCTTCTTTAATACCTGAAACCACTCGTGATTCAAAGCGGCGGCAGCCGAAGGTCGTTTTCGCGGGTCTTTACTCAGCAATTTGCGAATGAGATCCTTGGCGCTGGGGGAAATGTCGTCCCACTCCGGGCTTGGAAAAGTGAAATCGGCGCGCCGCACCGATGCGAAAATATCGGCGTCAGTATCACCGTAGAAGGGAGGGTAGCCACAAAGCAGGATGTACATAATGACGCCGATGGACCACAGATCGCAAGACTTGTCATACATGCGATTTAACACCTCAGGTGCAATGTCTGTCCATAAAAAGAGGAATGACAAGAAAAGAATGGAGAAGGCTAAAAAAGGGTATGAATTTACCACAAGGGGGTCATTTCTCACTACGTAAAAGAGCAGGAAGGAGTATTGACGATTCTATGATACGGGTACTTTAAAGCAGACGACAGACGACAGTAACGCCTAATCGAGTCCGCCGCCCACATGGGAATACTTACAGTAAGGTGTTCCCACGCGAGTGGTCATGTATTTTTGGTCGTCCTCGAAGCGAGAAAGCCCGAAGTCAATTATTTTCAGTTCAGCAGAGGGGTCCTCGGTTTTGAAGAGGAAGTTTTCGGGCTTCAAGTCACGGTGGCAGATATTATGCACCGTGTGGCAGTAATCAATGGCATCTAAAATCTTGCGCATGATAACGGCAGCGTCTTTCTCGGAATAGTGACCTTCAGCCGACTTAGTCTTTGCGATGATGCGATCAAACATCTCGCCGCCTGTGCAAAGCTCCGTCACTAAATGTAAGAATTTGTCATCTTCATACACGTCCACCAGCTTGATGATCTGCGGGTGATCAACTGCCTGTAAAATGTCAATCTCTCGGCGCAATGAGTCAAGCCGACTGACTTTAGCCTTACGGATAGACTTGATGGCAAATGCTTCCCCTGTCTCTCGGTTTTTTGCTTTGCGAACAACTCCATAGTGGCCATGCCCAATCTCTCGGGGGTCTATATCGTACTTTGACTTGATGTCTCTGATTCCTGCTGTCACATAGCCACTCGAGCCCGAAGTGGACGCAACTGTGACTTTGCTTCCTGGACTAGTGCCTCCGGCTCCACCTTTGGCGGCAGGTTTGGATGCCTCCGAGGTGACCTTGATAGCTGTACGCTGCTGTTGGTGCGAACGCGGTTGATTGCAGTGGTCACTGTCTATAACAGCCGCTGCTGCAGCGATTTGAACAACTTTTCCATCGGTATTTACGGCTTTGCGACCTACGGTGGGCTTTCGCCCTTGTTGCTTATCCGCACTTATAGAATTCAATAGAAAATCCATATTAGTAAATAAATCATCACGTCAGAGTAAGGCAATACACACGTGGGTATGATCGTGATGATTTCCACAATGAAATAAATCACAGTCTCGATATGAAATGGTTACGAAAGGGGAAATCCGTGCAAATTTTCTTCCAATCCTGACGACAGTGCACTACGTGCAACTCACATTTGACGTGTCGCAGAGGATTTGACCATGCCTTGCGCATTACCCATCCTTTCGCACGGATTGCCCCTGTAGATACGCTATAAAAAGGAACGAGACAAACTGAATTTAGGTGGCCTTTACGGAATAGTTCTCATCGTCCTTAAAATGACACGCATGACGTCTGTCTTGTCGTTTTCTACCTTCAACCAAGTATTCCCTCGAAGCCAAGCCTTTCAGACATTTAATGGCTAGAATGAATACCACGCGAAGGAACTACGAGGACAATTAAAATTAAAAGACACATTTAAGGCATTTTCGGTGTTAGGTGTAAGACACTGCGGAGAAGGAAGGAGCAACGCTTTTGCTGGAGAGGGGATTTGTGTGCATCCTGCTTCTGCAATGGCATACCGTGCAAATTAGCATGAAGTGGTAGAATATTTGTTAAAAAGGAGATTCAACTAGGCTCTTAATTATGTGCACAATTCGAGCAAGGATAATGAGATGACTTTGCACTTTCCAATCGCCGTCCCTCCAGTACGATGGCCACAAATCGAAAGCGATTCGAAAATTTGAATTTAAAATCCCCTCTCCGCCATTCCGCTCCACGAGCGCAGCCGACATCGAAATACGTGAGTCTCGATCGTGACCACCAATTTGATTCGCGAGTAGTCAAAGGAGCCACTTTTGCTCATATTTAAAAAAATTGAAGACTATAAACTCCCGCCATCACATCGGAAAATATGTAGTATTTCATTTTCAGGTCACCTATCTAGAACGTGATCCGTGAAACAAATTCTAATTTCTGGCCCAATAAAATGAGTCAACAAGCAAGGCAGAAAATTGCACAAATTGATGAGAAGACCAGTATCGATTTGCCAGCAAAAGAAATGGGGCAATTCTTTTATTTGCCTCAGTGTATGATTGAAGTCGCTCTCTTATCAGGAATTAATCATATAGATGATGCCATCACCTTGTGGTAAGTCTGGAATGATCGGCACCATACCTTCGCAAATGACTAAAAGCATTTATATCGTCATGTTAAATTTCACGAGTCCCAAAAGTATTGCGACTGGTGATGATGTGAACATGAACTAAAGTGAAATGAAAGAAGCACCTCTTTCAAAAGCTCTCCTGTGACATATGATCACCATATTTTCAAGATGATTACACAAAATTAAGTATTAAAAGATTTAACTCCAAGATTTTTCTGATACACTACAAAGCGGTTTGATTAACTGGGATAGCTCGCTGCAGGCCCTTAGCGTTGTCCGGCAAAGAAGTACCTGCGACGAGTTCAAAAGCTTGATATTTAAAACCTCAGCTCTATTATACCAGAAGAGGATCGTAGTGTAATGTTGTGCAACCAATCTTAGATTTACTACAAAAAATCAGATATCCTGTGCGTACAAAGAGTTCTCAGGAATGGACAGAGCAAGCTAACCTATAGAGCATTACAACATTTTGATCTCACCACTTCATACGGTGGTAAACACCACTTCATACGGTGGTAAATACTTCTGTCCGAGCTCTGCATAGAATACAATTCTTGTTTCCATTCACGTCGGTAGAAAATAAAACACATTCCTGCGTCTAACGGAAGGTGTCGAAGGATTTCGAGTTACTTTCAGTAGGTAAACTTAAAAGGTTTTCCATGACTCGAGCTGATGGAAACTTTCATGCGCAGTCAAACTGCAAGCCTCGATTGATAGGCATAAATTCTATAGATTTTGACTGTGTGCATTAGCTGAATACTGGAAAAGCTGGATAATGCATGGCATTTTATATTTTTCGAGTCTCATGTTCAGTATGAGTGAGAGATCAATAATTGTGTTAAGGTAACTTAGTGTTTTACTTCGTGGTCCCCAAAAGAAAATGTTCCGTCATTTTCACAGAATACATTCGATGAATCTAACGGAAAGCCACAAAAGACCCCTAGCGCTTCATCGAGAAAGTTTGCGCATATTGTTTCGAAGCTCTGATATTTTGCGATTTTTTCCATTCAGCACCTATGTCAGATCACAGAAAAATTTCTTGGGAGAAATTATGGCAAATCATTCTTCGGGAATGGTTGACTTGTGTCGACTTTGCGCCATTTTTCACGAATAACTTCTCGCTAACAAGTTTTCAAGGTGTCTTCAAACATTACACTGACCAAAATTATTTCCGAGGCAGGACCCGCAGATGGGCAGCAGGAAAGTCTTTGTTGCGAGAACTGGTACTCTATCATGAAGTCATCTTTCGTTATGAGTGCATTAATGCCTGTGAATAATCCTTTCATATTCGTTTAATGCTTTTTCTGTGGCATACGGTCGCAAAAATGACAACCGACAGGACAAGGAAGGAAGATGTCTAAAAACCTTTCCTATCCTGGGTCATTGTGAACTGAGTTGTGCCGAATATGCAGGAGCTCAACAATGACATTTGTGCCTTTAGTAAGAGATTTTTGGTACACGAATTCTACAAATTATTCTAATGATAATCATTCACGGTGCTCTTGTTGGCTTTTGATACTTATTTCACTGTATGAGCTCAATTTTCTTGAATGACTGCGACATTCCAGTAATTTTTATTCAAATACTTGAACTTTCCTCTGTATCATTTCCTTTTATTTTGCCAATTCGCAGGACTTTTCTACTTTTTTTCTTTTCATTATAGAGAGCCTAGAAAAGAAGGGATAGGAGCAGACATCAAGGCACAGGCTTTGTTTCGATCATCCCCTCTTACCTACGCTGATCCAAAGTGCATTTCTGGTGAGCGGGTCATGTCGTGTACCTCTTGATTGCACCCTCATTTAATAGGCAAAGTTTAAATTGTTCTTAGCTTCGGTAAGGACTGCCAAGACGGTCTCGCGCTCTCATTTTTTAAATCCTTTTCCGTGCTTTTTCCCTATCATTTCGTCGCTGTGCTAAAATATCAGAAGTTTAATAAGTGCAATGTGGCCTTGCGAGCGGCCCTGAGATTTGTGCAATTCGACAACGCAATGCTAGTTGGCTGTCGAGAGCACTTTGCGTGGCATGACGAGGAATAGATAGCGCACCCTGCGTGAATGACACGGTAGACAACCTTAAGGAAGGGGACACAAGCGAATCCGCAGTGTACGTTGACGGTTATATCTTGTTTCCCTCTTCTTCCTTGTGGGTACCGACCACGGATTTGTATGGCTTACTTACTATCATTCCAGGAGCGGATGGCCTTTAGACGGTGGGACTGTAGCCCAAGGCCGTTAAGACTATATGTGTTTATTGGCATTCGCATGCGCACTACACGATGAAGAAGCAATCGCAATATAGAGTAAATCTGCACAGTTCTTGTTTTATTCTCTCTGAACTCTTCAAATGGTTCACAATAAGAATGACACAAAACTTTCCCGGGAGCGTCACTCTACCTCTGATGAGCTCGCTCCTAATTTGCTCTGAGGGCGATCCGACAGTTTCGACAGAGGTAGCAGCGGAAAGTTTGGTCATTATGTCGGATTAAATGTCGGATTAAATGGGTACTGCTTCGCGATTGAACTCTCGATCGATGTCCGCAAATATCTCCTTGCGAACTTCAGTAGGGATGAGATCTTTATCCTCCCCTACTTGTTCAATGGTCTCCTGCCTAGCAACACTGCTATTTCTATATGTTTTAGGCAGATGGGACAAAATTTGATGTCGCGTCCCCATTTTCGCTACCTCGCATCCCGATTATTTTTTAGTCCATTCAAATATCGTCCAGAGTGATGTATTTCACCAGGACTTTCCATAGTTTTCCCCGACGCATGAATAACTGTGCTAATCACAAAGGCACATCCAAAGCAAGTCCGACCGTGCATAGAGGAGTGGAAAGAAGCCAAGCAGCTGTCCCTGAAATGAAGATTTGTGCTTCTAAATGTGGAATCACTTTAGATAAAGACTTCTGAACAAATCACGACTGAAACAAATAACAAGGAGACCTCACTCTGGACAGTGGCAAATCGTTTGCCATAACCATGTTATGACGTATTGGCCCCTAAATTCGCACTCACGTGGGTCAACATTTGAAACTTCGCTTGATTACAGAGAAAGGAGATGGAAACTTCCAAGTAATTTAACATGAGAAAGAAAATGCTTTGAGCTCTCTGCTTAATGAGGAGGCACTGTGCGGGAATATCACACAAATGATATGATTGCACACTTTGCACTGTTAAAGTACAGAAATGGCTCCGTTCTACACTTCGATATGTTTCTATGTTATCGGCAAGTAGAAGGAAAATTCAACGCCTCGTAAAGTGAAAAAAAATGGTATTGGATGCGTCACTGACGTCCTCCATAGGCCAGTTCTCAGTTCGAAGTTTTCTTGCGGGCTTGACGTCCCATCACTTCCAAATGAAAATTTCCAGGAATGCTCGAGTGTATCTGCCTCCTATCATCCAAACTTGAGCTCAGGAGGAATGATTACGCGTACGATGCTGGGCCGTGATTATGGAGGTCACAATTAAATTCTAGACCCCGATAATTTCACTTTTAGAACAAGTATTGGAAGCGCTTGCCTAGCCGTGCTTTTCGTACATGTCTTTTCTTTTAACGACCCGTGGTCGGTCTCCAGGAGCACTTGATCGGAACGCTTGGACAGCTACTTTGCCAGCAACAGGATTGCTTCTGACACATTATCATACAGATAGCATGTGTGGAACACAGAAAGACATAAGGTTTCCGCGGCTCACTAGAAGCTGGATCTTTGGCGGGGTTGCCCCACACGAGCGGTGTTCTTCTTGGCGCGTCTCCGCAACGTCAAGGCCAAGAAATAAATTGATCGATCGCCCTTATCCTCGCGAGCGCCATGCCAAGCATAATTCGTGTAACTCACTTTTCAGCAGGTGATAAAGCTTAATACGACTAAGGGGTGGAGGAGGAGCGACCACATAGCATCGCAAGAACCCCCGCATTTTTCATTCCGCCTGAGAGGCTTTTATCAAGTTGTGCTGGTATGGCCCCCCTGACACCGTACAGTCTGTTAAAAGGACCTTCAAATTGGAGGTCGAAATCGATGCTGCTACATTTAGCCATTTTTTTTCTACATCATTCTTGTGCGACCGCGGACAGTGTGTCACCCAAGAGCAATCGAGTGTGGTGCGGGAGGTCGCGCACGAACTCAACATGGACACCAATTCCTCCTGTCCCAATGGGAAGACTGGCTGCTTTTTTTTTCCCGGAAAGACAAAAAGGAAAAGACAACGAGAGGTCCATCAAAGCAATCAAGATGAGATCGAATAACACAGGAGATGCGAAGGTCAAACCGGCTGTTGCCATGAAAAGCCCGAGTCTTACAGATATACCGCTTTGGGCCTCCAACCATCCTTCATCGTCGGTCTCTTCGCTGCCCGTAACCGACCGCACTCCTCCCGCACATTTGAATAGAACACCGCCGACTGCAGACAACGCCGGTGTCCGATCGGGATGGACGGTTCCCCGGCGCTGGGTCGGTCTGCTAGTAGACGAGTGGCAGTTCCGCGTTGAGAGCCTTGACTCCTACCGCCGTGTGGTCCGAAGCCGGTTGGATGACTCTTTAACACGTTTTCAGACACATTACGAGGCGGCCTCCCGGGATGTGCGCAGGGATATGGATAAGCAGCTCGCCAAGGCCTCTGCTCTACAAGAGGACTACATGGAGCGCATTGCCCAGCAGCAGCAGCGCCTGGCAGAGCTTACGCGTTCTGAATTGCGCAGTCGCCAGCAGGGATTCAACCAAAGCCTCGAGCAGTTCAAGCGCCAGTACGACGACACCTGGGGCCGCTTCTCGGGAACGGTGCGGAAGCTCGGTCCCTTCACCAAGGCCGAAGTGGCGGAGCAGCAACGCCGTCTGGACGAGACTTTTCAGCAGTTTATGACGCAGTACCTGAACAGTACCGCTGAGGTCCGCGGCTACATTGATCGGATGATGCACATCTCTAGCGACGTCTTCCCTCGCCTCTCCATGGAAGACGACCAAGTCCGGGGCCTGGTGCAGCGCCTGCGGGAAGAAGAGGTAGCCAAGCTGGCCCGGCTGGGGAAAGCCGGTGTCCGCGTCGAGCGAGCGCGGCTGGAAGGCGTGGTGGAGAGGCTGCGGGAGCAGCAGGAACGGATGCTGCGGCACTGGTCGCACCAGCGCGGGGAGCTTGACGCGACGCTGAAGCGAGTGATGGAGCAGCTCTTGAATTTCAACCGGCTCTACGACGACTTGATTGCCCGCAAGGAGTCCAACCTGTATGCGGACTCCCTCAACGACAAAGTCCTTCGTCGGGTGCTCGAGTGCCTGGACCAAGGAGAGGCAGACGGATGGGAACTTGTCTCGGACGCCAAGGGCGTGACCGTGCACCGCAAGAATCTTCCCTCCATGGACGGGCGCGTGTCCAAATACTGCTGCATCAAGGCCAGCGGCACTCTGGCCGCCAGCCCGGACGACATTCTCGCCCTCTTCGCCGACAATACGCGAGTGCCTGAATACAACAAGTTCTACGCGGAAGGTCGTGACCTGGAGGCAATCAACGAACACACCAAGGTGGTATGGGCGGCCAGTCCACCTATGTTTTTCTTCAAACCTCGAGACTTCTGCACAGTTGTGCACTACCGCAAGCTGCAAGACGGCACTGTCGTTGTCGTCAACCGCGGAGCCGAGCATCCTGAGGCGCCTCGGACGGACAAATACGTGCGCGCTGAGATTCTCATGGGCGCCAACATCATCCAACCCGTGCCCGGCAAGCCCCACAACGCCGTTTTCACGATCGTCACGCAGGTCGACCCAGGGGGCTTCGCGCCCCCCGCGATCGTCAATAAGGTCACCTCTTGGGGCCCTCCAACCTTTTTCAGAGAGGTAGAGGCGGCAGCGAGGACCACACACAAAATCCCTGCTCCGATGCGGGTAAAGGATGCGGCCCCTAGCCCTGAGTCCCCGGCCACAGCATCGACTGCCCCGTCTAGGACCTCCATGCCTAATAGGGCTTCCCGCCCTCCGCCTTTGTTGCCCTCTGAAAGGGCTCGACGAGGGATGTGAAAATCGTTTCGGCTGTGTTTAGAAGGTGTACAAAGGCCGCAGGATAAAAATGAAGCTTATCAAAAGCTAAGCGTTCCGAAAGCTGAGTTTTCCTTCTTCTGTTACTCTCTTTTCAGTTTTCTTTTTCCCTATCCGAGAGACAGAACCATCTTGATGTCGATTGAAACGTCTTACTTCACGAGATTGATCCACGTCAGTAGCCCTTGGGCCACCGACTCCTTCATATCTTTAGAGACGGCATTGTTGTCGAGGTAAGTTTTAAGCAGTGCCTGAGCTAAAGGACCGCTGGCTATCTCACCCTGTTTCTTTCCGTTAATTGTCACGATCAATTTACTGCCCCCCTGAATACCAAAGCCGAACTGCTTGCCGGTCTCGGCCTCGCCGCCCTTGAGGCCTGCCAAAAGCACATCTTGGAACTGCAGAAGCGCCGCTTCCGAGCCCTTTCCGAGGCGAGGCTTCACGCTTTCTGCCAAGGCATTGACCAGGGTCGCCGCACCCACCTTTCGCGCCATCTTCAAGAGCACAATTTTATCGAAGTTTCCAGTTTCCAGGGCATCGAATAGTGCCTTGGATCCTGCTTTGTGGCCCTTAAATTTGCTCAATTTTCTCACCGCCACGCCCTTGTCAACGTACAAACCCACGCCGTAGACCTTGACAGCTAAAGGTCCGACCAACTTTTTCACACGCACACCCACACCGGCAAGACTAAGGCCGGCAACGCTTCCTGGCAAAGAAATGGTTTCCTCAAACTTGATCTTGGTAGCCGGCTCAATCATCGCATATGTTGTCAAGGCCAGAAGGGCCGAGACACAGCAAGCAAGTGACAAGCGGCCCATCCTGCTTATACGTGACTATGTGCTGGGCAATAAGAACAGAAAGGAATGAGGTATTGAGTGCTGCAAGGGTAGACTTGGGGGGGGGGGAAGCAAGGCCGTAGCCAAAACGATGCCATTTCTGCTCATAACTAGTATCCTAAACGACACTGTCAAAGTCGTGCAACTGTGCTGTAATGCTGGGCCTCAGCATGTATGTGTCTTGTCGCTGTCGCATTGGGAGACCACCGCATTGTCCGCAGAATCTCGGGCATCAGCTTCATAGTCATTTTGCAGTGAAGGCGAGACGAATTCTCTTCAAGCATCAGGCGACAGGCTGCAAGGAGAGACCGCACGTGCCGGCGAAAATTAAGTCATTTAGCCAGCGATAAAGGGTGTGCGACTTCGTGCACACGTTCTAACGCACGATGAGCCTTCGTGCACCATTCTAAAGCAAGCAATCAGCAGGTACAACACGACACTGTCGAAGTCATTGTACGATGGGTTCCCTGATCCTTGATACCTCCTTGATACTCCCCAACCAAGCCATCCAATGGCTTTTAGATAATGATACGTCCCTACGAAGTGAGATCGTGTTGCACATCCTACTTATCGTCTATATATAACCTTTAGCATGGATTACCGACTGACTTGCCGGTTTGGATAACTCAACATATAGCAAGCGAGTCAAGGGCACATGAAGAGGAGACACGAGAGCTTGCTGACATGATGCGAGGATTTGCGATTTGTAACAATTTCTTCTGATCGATTCCTTTTCCTTTGGCATATCGTACCCGTCGTCCACGGTCCAACCTGTCAGATCAAGCTACTTGCTTGACAGATTTCACCATGCCTTTTGTCAATATTCGCACCTCTGCTCAGTTGGATGCCTCGGGAGTCAAGGCTGTGACAGATGCTGCACACAACGCTATTCGTGACGTGCTCAATAAGCCTGACCAGTACATTGCAGTGGACGTGACAGTGAGCCCAAACCTTCAATTTGGAGGAACTAAAGCACCTGCAGCAATGATAAGCGTCCACTCTATTGGTTATGGTGCCAACGCGAAGGCGAACAAAGAAGCTCTTCTCAAGGCTCTGGGAACTGCTATGAAAGCTGCTGGAGACGTTCCTGGTGACCGACTTTTTGTCTCCTTCGAGGACGTTCACAAAGATTTTTGGGGGTTCAACGGACAACTCTTCTCTACAATTTTCGGTGAGAGAAACAACGCAACACAGAAGTTTGCATCAGAGACTTAGAAACAAAATTCATGGCATCATCACGCTCTTCCTCGACCTGTGATACGCCATTCCTTTCCTCATATGCCTTTGTTGATCCAATCATTATTTAATTTATTCACAGGCTGACGAGTCCAGATTCGAACGTCATGGATCCTTCCGTGGTGTCACACTGCCGACGTGATCAACCAGTCTTGGCATGAGCAAGAGGAAAAAAATCAATTCGGGCGATTCCTGGGCTAGAGTTCTCTGTTAGCTAGCTTTACTTCATCTCTACAATTACTTGGTCGGCGCGTTCCCCAAACACCTCAGCTCATACTCAAATACCTTCAACTGAAAAAGGGATAACTAAGCGCATGGGCTCACTTTACCTCCACTTGTCGCTCACCATATCAAGTGGATTTCATCCTTCGAATGTCTCCATTTCCGCATGGTAAATCATGGCATTCGATCCTAAAATTACTTATGTGTTCCATCGCGTGTATTTTCAAGATGCCAGTAACATAAACGTTATACGTAAGTTCCATCTATTCCTACACATCGCTTGCGATCGAGTTGTCCGCTTTATTTGTGGTTAGGGTAACCCTAACCAAAAAATCCCAGAAATTGCGCGGAAACCGAAGTGCCGCCGGTGTTTGTCAATCGCCATATTTCGACAATCGCTAAGAACTCGGTTTGAGACTCGAAACAAATAGCGAGGAGATGGAGGAGGGACGGAACAACTATGGTTGCGCCCGTCAGTGCTCCTCTGTTGAAAGTTCTGCTACCAAGCAGCGGGAAAGACTGCCAGTTTGAGACAACAAAGAGCATAATTGCTTGTGTTCGTCGTCGTGAACATTTAACTACACTAGTCACCATTTACCACGCTATAGGCCCCAGAGGGTGCTGCTGCCAATCTGGGTTTGTCGAAACTGTCGGCTACCGGTTGGAAAAAGCTCACCGTAGCCCCCTGCCAGGTCGCCGTCCGAGCTCTCCCCACCTTCCCCGGGTCCATTCCGCTCACCGCGCTGTCGTGCGTGGCCACGCTGTCGCGACTCGTGCACAATCTTTGTCAGGCGCTCTCCTTCCTCATCCCCGGCACGACCCGCCGTGCTCAAGGCGGTGCGATAGGAGACCGAGTCTAAGCGAAGGCCACGTTGCACCATTTGCTCCAATACAGCGGACGCCCTATCCCACTTACCCACTCGATTCATCGCGTCCATAGCAATGGTGTAGGAGACCACGTTAGGCTCGACCCCCTTTCCGTCCATCTCCTCCAAAAGCACAAGCACCCGATCCACCGCGCCTCCCCGGCAGCACGCGTCCATGGCAGCCGTGTACGTGTGCACGTTGGCCGGCACACCCCTAACCTCCATCTCCTCCATCAGCTCCAACGCCCGTTCCCACTCCCCTGCGCGTCCACAGGCGTCCACAGCGATGGTGTAGCTCTTCACGTTCGGGGCGATGCTTCGGGCCTCCATTTCTCTTAGAATCTGCAGTGCCGCCTGCCATTTCAGGGCCCGGTTGCATGCGTGCATCGCAGTGTTGAAGCTCACGCGATCTGGGGCGACTCCCACCTCCTCCATCATCCCGAAAAGGTCCAATGCTTGCAAGTACTCGCCTGCGCGCCCGCAGGCGTGCATAACGGTGTTGTATGAGACCACGTCTGGCTGCAGCCCCTGGCCCAAAGCCTCGGTCAAAAGCTCCGTAGCCCGCTCCCACCTGCCCGCCTTCGCACAGACGTGCATGGCGGTGTTGTACGAAATCAGATCTGGATCGACTCCAGGTGCCTCCTTCATTTCTGCGAGCAGTTCCAGCGCCGCCTTCCATTGATTCTTCTTCGCAAATGCGGCCATAACGGTGTTGTATGACACAGAATCCGGGCGCACACTCAGCCCTTGCATTTCTCGAAGGAGCTCGTGGGCCCGGTCTACCATGCCAGCTCGCCCACAAGCGTGGATCGCAGTGTTGTAAGACACCAGGTTTGGCGCAAAACCGTGGTCTTCAATCTCGGTGAACAATTCGAGAGCGAGATCGTACTGTCCCGCCTTCCCCAAAGCATCCATAGCTGTGTTAAAGGAAACCAAGTCTGGGCGGAGACCCCGCGCCTGCATTTCGCGCAGCACGCCAAGAGCCTCCCTCCACCGTCGCGCCTGGCCGCAGGCCTTGATGGCCATGGTGAATCCCACCACGTCCACCTCGATTAAGGGCGCGTCCAGCACGGTCAGGGCACGTGTCCAGTCCCTGCGCCGCATGCAGTTGTAGAGAACGAAGTTGACTAGAGCCCGGTCAATCGCATGAAGGCCGTCCTCCTCCTCACTAAGTGACACCAGCAAATCCACTGCTTTGCCGAGTCTGCCCTGAGCTACAACCTGCCGGACAGCACGGTCGGCACTCGATTTCTTGCTCGGAGAGGGGCTCAAAATTACTTTACTTCCAGATGAGGACTGCGCAGGGCGTGTCAATGTGCTTCCCATATGGCTCAGTTTCGCCCAGCCAGCCCGCATCTCGTTTCTTCCACTCATGGCTGTCTCGTTTACAATTGGGAGATCTGGCCATGCTGCCACATTCCAATCCATGAGCGCTGGGATCTAATGAAGAGAGTCAAATTAACAAAAGGTAAGAAGTTCATGAAATGATAACAATCAGTAATATCCTCGTTCAACAACGAACAACGAGTAAGAGCTTGGCAAACGCATGGGGACATGACACGTCCTTTCAGGTCGGATTTCTCAATGTACTGCTCCGCGACATGAGCGCCGTCTAGAACGTACCTGCGCTACTTGTAGTCTGGTTCGACCGTTTAGAATGGAGTTTGCGACGCCATCATGCCTTGATTGGTAGGTCAGAGGATGAAATGTCTGAGCTCTAACGGGTGTCGACATCGGCCCTACACCCATGCCTGCACCCAAAAAAGCTTTGACGGGACCGCACGAGGCGAGGCAGCAGAATCCAGCGAGCCTTCGTATTCTCTTATGACCTCTTGATGTGCCGGAGGCATGGTGACCACATTGATTGCCAACCCTGCCCTTGTCGGATTCGGTCATGGTCGAAACGGGACAAAGCCCAGAGTATCACGGCTTGCGGTGCAGTTGAATTGGGTGGCCTAGAGTGAATCTCGGCGCCGGTCAAAAAACAGGAGCCTATTTCCCGTCAAAGGAATGCTCTCGCTGCTATGACTGTGATGTGGGCTGCATATGGTGGTTGACGTATTGTCGGACGTCAGTTTTGGAATGGGTGACATCGCCAGACGGGGTGAGCCCAGGCTTGGGGAAGATTGGGAAGGGCGGACAGGGAGAGGGAGATGGGCTCGGCAAGGACTCGGGAGGAGAAATGAACGGTCAACAGCGGCCGAGCTCCAAGGGCCAGGGCAAACGTACAGACATCAAACGCGCGCGGCGCGTGGAAAAAGAAATCGCGCAGTGTGATCGCAATTGATGTTTCTTCGCAGACGCGTGCCTCGTGCTTTGTCCCGTGTCCATGTGCTCGACGTGGAAGGCAGCGACAGCGAGAAGCAGCGACGCACTCGACAGGCTCAATGATGAGAACAGGGCCTCAGGAACTCATCGAGGCTTGTAAATAGCGTTTCTCCTTTGCAAGACCAATACAACGTCAAAACTTTGTTACTTCAACACACCAAATCAAATATAAGTAGTCCGTTGGCGGCGAGAAATCGCAAATTGCTACCTCTTGCGTAGGAGGATTTCTATTTTTTTGCTTTTTTTGTCTTTCTTTTTCAACGCTTCACCCCCCCGTAACTGCGCGCACATTTTAAAATAGAAACGCATGCACATCTTCCCCCATTACAGCGGCCTTTTTTTCTCGGAGGCTCGTATGTTAACGTGTCATTTTTCCGCCAAATCCTGCGGCAGTATTGTTTGCATGTCCTTCAACTCAGTCAAGCGTGAGAGAGTGGAAGTGCAGCGTTGCATGGGGTTAACTGACGAGCTTTACCACGAAGGCGCGATATTGCATACAACTTAATGTTAACGTGTATTTGGTGCAAGAATATTGACTGCCGATGAGTGATAATGCTACATTTTACCGAGAATGCCTGCCTCCCTTCTAAAAAGCCTTTCTTTTGGAAAGTCTATCACTTCAATGACCATCTTTCAACACAAGCTACTCGAGCAACAATGTGTAGATCATCAAAGTCCCAGCTTGCTTAATTCAACACCCAACTTCTTAAATAAAATTGGTATCGTTGCCTCTTGTACGACAAATATGCCCTATTTATGGATATTCTTCCGGATTCGATTACACCAAGTCAGTATCAGCTCTATCACTACTAATTGATGCATCTTCTACTTAGAATATACGGTACCTGCCGCATGTAAATGAAGGGGAAAAAAAGCAGCCTAGTTGCATTTATCACGTAATCGGTAACCGTACATGAACGCACTTCATTGTTAAAGGTGGAAAAAGAGCACCTGTGATAATTTTTCAGAACACCCCCGGATCCTAGCTAGCGGTTATGTAACTTCACACCACTATACTGACGTACCGAGAGTAAGATTTTTGGGGTAGACTCTGGCACCTTATGCTCCAGAGTTCACTCAACCAGACATGTTAATTTCACCTTCGAGGTAAATCATAACCTTCTCAGAAAACTTCCAAAGAATCTATCCAGAAGAAGGTTTTCATGTATTTTCAGGATGGTTTGTGATTGATAAAACCAGTCTTCTGGCTGAGCTATTGTGCCTTGAAGCTATGAACATGCTGAAATAAGGAGAAAATTTCTCAAAGCAGAGTTCTATTGTAACTTTTTGGGTGGAAATTTCACACTTTTGCCTGGGTTCTGGGCTCTCCCAAAAATTCATCTTCGTCGTCAGAAGATTGCACATCTAAATTATGCGGGAATTTAAGCAGACAAACAAAGCACAACGCACAACGCTTAACTCATGATCCACTCTATTTAATTCACAAACTCCCATTCTTTTATGAGTCCGCAGTAAAATAGCTTCTCAGCAATTGCCGCTCTTGACGTCGTGCCCGAGTGCGCCTAGTCATTGTCATCTGCTCTCATCTAGTGAAGCCCAATGCTTGACATAGCTCCAAAGTTCATTGATGAGTAACCTTGAACATCATGCATTCCGCAAAAGAGCAGTGCAAGCGGTGTGCGTGAGACCGGCTGGCCTTTGTAGAAGCCTGAACGTCAGACGGCGGCGTCAGCTGTCGCCCCCCCGAGTCCTTGGCCACGCTTTTCCGTTCTTGCTTCCCTATCCACTGTGACACAACAACTGCAAAACCGTACGTTTTCCTCATCTTATATCGTTTTCGTAGTTCTTTTCGAATGAGTTGAAGCACATTTATGCAGACAGCTGTAGATTTTCTCTGACCCGATTTAGCCATCAGGCCGATTTGGCCATCCCTTCTGGGCAGTCTGGTGACTGCCCTACGTTCTCTGATCACGCTCGTGATTTTGGGGCCTCACCTTTTGTTACATCTCTATGCAGTGCGCAGACATGTCTTCATGGCATGAGTAAGGGAAATTTCACATTTATGCGCGGATAGCTTTCCATGAGACCGCCTACCGACCTAAATCCCTTCCTTCTTTCTCTCCCCCTACAGGTTTCCTCACATGTCGTCTCCACGTCGAAGAAGCCCCCAAAAAAGTGTCACCAGTGGAAGCAGCACCCCGAAAGACGTAGCTGTTGATGTCCCTGCTCGAGCACTTCCCGAATATGCAGTCGTCACTCATGCCGAAGAAGAGACAAAGGATCAGAAATTGTCTCCCCTTGGCCTGACGGCGACGCCCTCGGAGAAAGCTGTGGGTTTTTTGACTGAGTTGCCTTCTTCTGGCACTTCTCCCTTCGACCCAGAATTAGGTCCCAAAGTTCTGAGCCCACAACGCGCGAAGTCCTCGGTCTTGCAAACCACAGGAGTGGAAATTGCTTTTCACCAGTTAAGCTTGACCGCCACCTACGTGAGCAAGAACATGAAGCGAAAGACTCGGCGCATCCTCAAAAATATCAGCGGCATCACACCGCGTGGCTCCTGTACAGCGCTGATGGGTCCTTCGGGATGCGGCAAGACCTCGTTGCTGCACACTTTGGCCGGCAAGAATGCGAAGTCGAAAATCTCGGGCCACATCCTTGTGGACGGAAAGGCTCGTGAGGAAGGCTTCAGCGCCAAAATCGGATACGTGGAGCAAGACGACCAGCTCATGGGAGTCATGTCTGTCCGGGAAAATATCCATTTCTCAGCGGAGCTACGGCTGCCCGTTTCCATCTCCAAAAACGAGAAGAGATGCCGCGTGGAGGACACAATCGAGTTGCTCGGGCTCTGGAAATGCGCCAATTCCAAGATCGGAACGGAAATGATCAGGGGCGTTTCTGGTGGGGAGCGAAAGCGGTGCTCCATTGCCATGGAGCTAGTTGTGGATCCGGCCGTCATATTCTTGGACGAGCCCACATCAGGTGAGAAAAATCAATGGGAGGACCTATGGCGCGGCACCGGCAAGGACGGCAGACACGCAACTAATGCCCTTTATGCTTTTGAATCTTAATATTTGTACATGCAATTAGGACTCGACGCTTTTACCGCTCACAAGGTAAGTGATGTGTATTTTGTTCAAATAGGACCCTTCACCTTTATGTCCCGAACTGCCTATCTGGGCGTCTTGTGGCATTGCTCGCTTTTCACCTCGAGCCTCGTTGCTAATATCTGTTTTTTATTGCACCGACAGGTGGTGGAGATTCTCTCTGACCTGGCCTCCCACGGAAAGACCGTCATCCTCTCCATCCACCAACCGCGCTACACCGTGTTCAAGCTCTTCGACGTCCTCATGCTGCTCGCAGAGGGCGAGATGGTGTACCAGGTGATACGGGGGAAGACGTATACTCTTGTCGATGCGGCGAGGCTGGCTTTTTTTGATTGCTTGCTTTTTGCCAAATCTCTGAACGTGGTGCAATGTCTGCTCATCTTATCGCCCGCCTCCATGTCTCCAGGGGCCTGCCGCCAAGGGAGCGGAGTACTTCGCGCAGATAGGCTTCCAGTGTGAGCCCTTTAACAACCCCAGCGACTTCTTCATGGACGTCGTCTGCGACCAGGTTCGGCGGTTGGACAGACAGATCTCGTACGGCGGCTCGGTGCATGTCCAGGAGATGGGCTTCCTCGCCCGCTCCTTCAAGAACTCAGCGGAGGGCAAGGCGATAAATGGCGAGTGCGAAGCCCGAGTGCTTGACAGCGGCGTGGCCGTGGACGCCTCGCGAAGGATGGACAAGCACGTGCGCCACTACGCCACGGGCTTTCTGCATCAGTTCCGGACAATCAGTCGCCGCGTCTTCCTTGCCGTAATGCGCAACCCAGCCACGAGCATCTTCCAGGTCCTCTCCTTCCTCGCCTCGGCGGTGCTTCTGGGCGCCTTCTTCTATGGTCGGTTGGACGGAGGGCCCACTGCCATGCAGGTAGGGATAGGCTGTGTCTCTCCTAAGGGGGTCTGGGACGGATTTGTGCCTCTGACATGAGCACAGATGCCACGGCGGAGGTGGAGGAAAACTCACCTCTCTCTGCTTTCCCCCTTTAGGCCCACATCGGCGCCATGTTCATGGTCGCTTACATGATCATCTTCTCAGCCATCACGTCCCTCGAGCTCTTCATCCAGGAGCGCGCCCTCTTCGTGCACGAGAAGACAAGCGGCTTCTACAGGACCAGCGCCTACTTCCTTGCCAAGGTCGTCTGCGAGATCCTGCCCACTCGCATGGTCCCCACGCTCTTCTACGCCGTCGTCACCGCCTATATGGTCGGCCTGCGCACTGACTTCTACCACCTCTCATTGTACTGGCTGACGCTCACAGGTAGGCATTCTTTGCAAGGAGTCCAGGAGTCAAATCCTGCCCGAACCTGCAGTCTGGGACGAATGTTCGCGACTCTGACGCACGCTTTCCTCGTGGGGCTCCTCCATTCCCTTTCCACTCAGTCACAAGCATTACGTCCACCTCTCTCTGCCTTCTGGTCTCGTGCGCCACCTCCGTGTACTCGGCCGCCTTTATGGGGTGCGGGGCTTTCTACATCGTCTTCATGTTGGCCTCGGGCTTCGTTCTGCAGGCGGATCAGATCCCTGTCTACTTGGCGCCCTTCAAGTACCTCAGCTTTTACCGGTGAGTTAAGGTCATGATAGTAGTGTGCCGTTAAGTCCTTCGGTTTCCTTTCTTTCCCTCCGCGGTGCTTCAAAATATCGGTATTTTACTCACTCTCCTTCTTTTGCAACACTCAAGATACTGCCTTCAAAACCTTCTAGCCCTCGACCTTCATAATCGTGTCTTCGACTGTCCAACTCCCGAAGAACTTATGGCAGACCCAACGCTAGTGTCCATCTGCCTTCCCACGGGTGATATGTACCTACAGAGCCAAGGCATCAATCCTGACAATATCTGGAAAAACATTGGGATACTTGCTGCCATGACTCCTGCCTACCTCTTCATTGCCTACCTTTTCTTGCGATCGCTGAAAAAGACCACGTAAAGAACAAGAAAAAGGAGAAATGTGTTCGCCGCGTGCTAAATAGTTGAATTGAGACTGAATGTTTCAATCTTGGGTGCCTATTCTGCCTGGGCCTGTGTGTCCTTGCGAGTAGACCCTTTACACGATAATAGGTATGATGCAGCGCAAACGTAGTAACAGTTAAGCGCCAGCTAAATGTCACATTAAATCATTGTACTAAACATACACTATTACAAGAAGAAAGTTACGTATTTCCGCAGTGACCCGATTGCTCCGAACGCAGGTCACAGTACCTGCGAGCGCCCACGATTTTTTTACCACACAAGAGGGAGGAGAAAGATGCAACCCCTCATCGTCCCCTAAGTATCTGTTTCTTATTTCCTCGTATATCTAGGTAGGCTTCGTTGTCCCACTCCCTCGGCCGTGACGTCACGTCTCACTAGTATCCACAGACGTCTGCGCTCGTGACGCTGACGACGTCACAGACATCCTCCCCGATAATAAGGCAGACTCCGGGAGCTATGGGAGCCAAACAGCCCATAATATAGGAGGATAGAAAATAAGAAATTGAATTTATGGCATGAGGAACTTATATCTACCTAGCAGCAGCTGAGGTATTAACTTGGGAACACCGAGACCGCGGCCCGTTCCCGGCACTTCAATGGGCCAGCGGGAGCAGGGGAGAGCGTCCTGTGCCTTCCTTCGGGTGCGCGTCCTCGTGTAAGCCACATCAATCTGTCATCGGAACTCATAATTTTTCATAAACAACATATGATCTCACTCTTCTGGAGTGAAGTGAAGGATTTGGGCCACACTGGTTTAGGTGGGTTATATATGTGGGGGCAATGGCCTCTGCCTCCTCTTCCTCAACGCGCCCCATCTCCCCAGTTCAGTATGCCCCAGTATATTGAATCGCGCCGCCGACACCGCACGATCCTCAGAAGAGAGGACAAACGATGTTGGAAAAAGCTGGTACCACCAATATTTATGTTGATGCTGTGTGCTATTGGGGCGCAAGGACAGCACCAAGGTCACAGGGCGCTCCAATGGGACCAGCAGGCAGAAGACAACCCCCCTTTATATAGGCAAGGTGCCCCGACAGGCGAAGCAACGGGGAATGACGCTCCCTCTAAGCCCAAAACCGCTCTAAATCACGGCCCCGCACCACCCGAAACGGATCCGCTCTACTTATCTCGCGCCCAAGCCGTCCGTGAGTCCCCGGGTCGGGACCCTGTCGTAGTGCTGAACGGGCTGGGTGGTGCAGGTTTGAAGTTCCGGCTCCGTGGAGCCAAGCCGACACGTAGCTATTGCCGCTCTTGGTACGCCCGCTGGCATACTGCTTGGATTCTACCTCGCGTGCTGATTCCCCCCGTGGCCCGATGTCTGATGGAGTTCCTGACGCCGGTCTACGACGCCGAGGCTGGCACCTTCGACAGCAAGCCTGGGGTGGAGGTCAAGGTGGATGGCTTCGGCCAGATTATCAGCCTGGAGAATCTAGGACCTTCCATGCTACCACTGCGCAATTTCGACTACATCCACGGCTTCATAAATTTCATGATGACGGAGCTAGGCTACGGACCCGGGCTCGATCTCTTCGCGGCGCCTTATGACTGGCGGTACTCTCCGGACGTCCTCAAAGAGCAGGTGAGTTCCATGCATGCGCTAAGGGGGTGCTTGTCAGATTTGTCCTTTGGTAAATCGTGTGCTTGCGTTAAGTCCCAGCTTGTTGGCTTTGCTGACTTCGTAGCGACCTCTCCGACAGGGCTATTTCCGGGACCTGCGGGCCCTGGTCGAGACGGCCTACGTGACGGCGGGGAAGCGGCGCGTGCATTTGATGGGTCACTCCCTTGGAGGTGTTGTGGCCCTGGCCTTCCTGAACGAGATGCCTCTCGAGTGGAAGCGGCGGTACATCAAGTCCTACTTGCCCGTGGGCAGCCCCTTCGCGGGCACAGTCGTGAACGTCATGGGGGCCTGCTCGGGCTACAACCTGGGCCTGCCTTTGGCACCCTCGGATCTCCGGGACTTCGAGGCTCAGGCTCCCTCCGGCCCCTGGCTCTTTCCCCAGCCCTCCCTCTGGCCGCCCGACGAAATCCTTGTCCGCACCCCCAACCAGTCCTACACGGCGCACGACTACGAGCGCCTCCTGACCGACCTGGGGCTGGGCGAGGCCTCCCTACCTGTCTATCGCCACGTGGCTCCGCTATACCTGGAGACGCTTGTGCCGCCGGGCATTGACGTGCACGTGATCCACTCTCAGGGCAACCCCACCATCGCCTCCCTCGTCTACAACCAAAGTTTCAACGGGAGTATGGCCGAGATTCCCTCCCCGCCTGTGCTCATTTACGGCCCTGGCGATGGAACGGTACCGGAGCGGAGCCTCTTGCGCCCATTCTTTGAGTGGAGCCCCGACGAGAGCTGGCGCATGACGCATCACGTGCTGGAGGGAGTGAACCACATGGACATATGCAATTTCCGGGGGTTCTTCCGCGTCCTCACCGACATCCTCGGCAACCACGTGGACCGCACACCGGCCCCAGAAGCAGAGGCCTTGGAGACAGCGCCCGATCCCTGGAAGACGCGCCTAAAGTCCGCCTGGGCTCCCTTTCAGGCTGCCGCCAACTACGCGGACGAGATGGTCTTCGGGCCTTCTTAAGGCCCGCCTTCGTAAATCAATGAAAATAGGGTTTGAAATATAAATAAACAAATAGAGACGAGAAGGGATGCAAACGTGAATGCAAAAATTACTTTTCCTTTCATTCCCTACGGTGCTTCTGGCTTTGTGCTCGACCTCGCCCGATTCCCATCAGGGGTGATCAATGCACGCGGCGTCCTCTTGACCCGTGGGCGGGAGAGCACGACCTACCACCGTCTTGTCGTCGGTGCTTCTGGTCAGGACTTCTGCTACGGCCGTTCCTTGCAGGCCGAGATTTGTGCCTGCTTGGCATGGCCTCCTCGGCCACAGCCAGTATTTTTTCTTTTCTCTGACGCTTCTTGTCTTGTTTGCGCTCCCTCTTCTCCTCCTTCTTTCGCCGCTTTTCTTCTTTCTTCAGCTTTTTCTCTTCCCTTGTTGAGCCCCCATAATCTTTAAGAGACTCTCGTTTCGACGAATCTTTCCTCTTGTTCCCCGCGTGGGTGTGGCCCCCACCCTCGGCCTCCTGCTCGGCGTAGAGGTGTGTGGCGTCGTCCTCATACTTGAAAGCGACGCCCTGTGCTTGCGCGCTCTTCATGCGCTCGATCTCCCTCTCGACCATGGACAAGCCCTTAGGCAAGTGCTCGTGCCGGGGGGCCGGCGCCGCGCCCACTCCCTCCACGCGCTCGCCGTGCAGGTCGTCACGCTCGGAGAGGCCCTTTCCAAGGAGCTGCTTCAGCTCGCTCGCCTCCAGCCGGCTCTCGACCACCGCCTGGTACTTTGGGGCCATTCCTAGCGCGGCGTTGATCATCTCCTCGTCCCGCTGCCTGATCTCCGCCACCTCCCGCTGCCTCTGCGCCTCCGGGTCCTCTGCCTCCCCACTTTTCACCTTGCCGGCCTTTGTGTACCACATCAGGTCCTTGCCCTTCTGCCACCGACCCACTGGCGCCTTGAGGCTGTGCCCAAGGTAGTGCTCTCGGTAGTGCTCTTCGGAAACACGGTGTGCGCCGGATGATGCATGGGGTATGGGAGAGGGTAAAGAATCAGGAGAGGTGGTGAGTTAACAGCTATCCACAGCCAGCAGAACGAAAGATTGACAAGGACCGGAGAAAGAGGTCATAGTGCACAAAGCCGTTGAATTGAAATTGGAATCGACGACAAAGAAAAGCGAATGTAGTCGGACAGTGTGGATCTAAAGGTCGCAAGGACAATACGCACCGTCCTTAACATCTTCCCACTTAAAACGGTCCTGCCCCCCCCTGGTGCCGCCGTCACGGTAGCCTGTCTTGGGGCCAAAAGACATGCTGAAGCCTGGGATTGTGTTTGGCGGGGTAATGATGATCATGAGGCGGGGTGGTAGCACGGAATTTCTTGGATCCACTTTCCTACACCTGCCCGGACTCATTTAAATACCCTGCGCAGCCCTTAAAGACACAGTTCACTACGCTAAGATATTCGCATTCATGAGTACAATTGATAAATTGAATTTCCCTACTCCACTACATCCCTTCCTGGAACTAATTGCCACCTCTGCACGCTGCCTACTGTCCTGAGCAAGAAAAGCCTTTGCCTCTAGGTCTCATTGTGATGCTGATCTTTCGATATAAGAGACGTAAAGGCTACAGAGGTCATTCTACCCCGTCAGCCGAGCTGTACACCTTTCATTGGAAGTAGCGGGCGTCTCCTCCAAGTCCATCCTGTCTACTCTATTAGTCGTGCATAGACCACGTACCTCCCTCTCCAGCCGTGTACCTCCGCTTAGAGAGCCTCTCCCTGGGCGGGTGGTGCACGAGAAACAGAACAATGAGCATGTGTGTTCGGGCGTTGGTCTTCACAAACATATAATCCTGCGTAGCGATGGGAAAGTTCCATTCCCTCCTGCTTGCTTTCTCAGAGTTAGATCACACCCTTCGTCAAGAGAGCCTCCCTACTCATCCTTTGCCCCATCGACACACGTACGGACAGCACAGTGGCCATGAAGTGTGGGACAAGTCGGATTTTAGCCTCCCAGCATGGCGTAAGTGGGCTAGGTCGAAAGCACCACCTCCTTAAAGCCCCTCCACCTCGACTCGTGCTCCGATGGACCGCTTCCTCCTCCTCACCCCCCAAGGCACATGTTACCAACGAGAAACTCATGGCTAAGCAGATCATGACAGCCCGGGCAGGTTGCAGAGAGACGCTTTACTACGCCGCGCTGCAGTCGGACTCCAGTAAGGATAAAGTCCAGATCTACCACCGCGTCGACCCTCCGCCCGAAATCCTATCCCCTCGCCTGGTACTCGAAGATGCGTTGCGCGCCTTGCTGCCGAGGGGCTACCCGCGCTCCGTGCAAAAAGGATACGTTGAGTACGTGAAGCTGCAGATGACAGCCTCCCTGGCCAGCTCAGCCGTCGGGGTCCTTTCAACCCAGTCACTACTCTACGCAATGGGCCTGGGGGCGGGGGCCATCCCCTTGGCAGCGGCGCTCAACTGGATCATCAAGGACGGCATCGGACAGGTAGGAGGCATCGTTTTTGCCAGCGTGGTCAACGACCGCTTCGACGCCAATCCTAAACGCTGGAAAATGGTGGCTACCATCTCGCTGGACCTGTCCTGTGGCCTGGAGCTCCTGGCGCCCCTGGCCCCGGCCTACTTCTTAGCCATAGCTTCCCTCGCCAACGTGGGCAAGAACGTCTGCTTCCTCTCCGCAAGCGCCTCCCGCGCCGCCATCCATAATTCCTTCGCGAAGCGGGAGAATCTGGCGGACATCACGGCCAAGGCGGGCTCCCAATTTATCGTCACCTCCATCCTTGGCACCGGGCTGGGCATCGCCCTCTCAACCGCCCTCGGATCCTCCTGGATGGCGCTCGCTCCGATCTGCGCGGGGCTCTCTTTCATTCACATCTCCTGCAATTACCTCTCCCTCCGACACGTCTGCCTGAATACGCTTAACGCCGAGCGTGCAGAGCTTGTCCTTGACCGCTTCTGGAGCCAGGGCCGGATCCCCCACCCCGGGGAGGTGTCTGGAGAAGAATGCTTCATGTGGCCCGCCATCTATGACACCGTCGCCCCCTCTGCCCTCAAGTCGGGCCTGCCCATCCTGCGCATGGGCCGGCCGCTGCACGAGGTGGCCAGCCCCCGGCAGCTGGTCCGACTCGCGCGCCTCTTCGCCCGCGACGGCTACCTGCTGAATGCGCGGGGCCGGGCAAGGGACGGGACGGCTACAGTGGATGTGCTAATGAAGGAGGACGCGCGCGTGGACGACGTGCTTCGGGCTTGCATCCATGCCTACTACGTGCGACGGGAGGCCAGCGCCCGAGGATGGAAAGCGCCTCCGCCCCCGTCCGCGTGGACTCAGATGACGGGCCGGAGGACTGAGGAGGGATTGGAGACCTGGCTGCTGGAGCTGGTGGAGGAGACGCACCGAGCCTTGCAGCAGCCTGTCGTCCATTCTCCGGGCCCTTCAGAGGAGGAAACCATCACGCGTGTGGACGATATTGTGGGGCAGGTGAAGCAGGCTGGGTGGCTGATCGACAGCGTCTTCTTCCCGCACACGCAGAACCGTGTTGCCTTCGAAGGGGTGGCGACGGATGAAGCTTGGGTTTCCGTGCAGAAAGTATAAGTGTGAAAAGGCTGTGAATACTTAAAAAATCTCGGAATGAGGCAGGCAAAGACCAAGTAAAGAAAGAAAAAGCCTGATAGCGGCGTAGGGTGTCATATATCTCTCAATATACGGCAACAAGATGTTCTTTGCCTACTTGCTAGTCAAGCGTAAATCTCTTAGCTAACTGGTAACGCCCACCCCCTGTCCATTGGTAAGCACGCTTCCTCCACATTGCACATCTGCGACGAAGTGCCAGACAGAAGGGGCGTAGGATTTGACCCTCTCCAGGTGCACGCACTCCACCCGATCGGCCCACGGGCGCCCTAGCTCCCTGCCCTGGCCCCTGAAAAAATCCTCGACGCGAGCCACCCACGCCGCCGCCACGCTCTCCAGCATGTTGCCGTGGACGTGCAGCATCCCACCCTCTGCGCGCAGCAAGCGTGCCGCAATTGGCCAGCCCTCCTCGCTGGAGGGGATCAGCCCCAGGTGGACGCGGTGAGCGACCCTGTCGGGGAGGCTGCGTGTGCTGAGGCGGTTGTCGCCCTCCAAGACCTCCACCACCCCCTCCACTCCGTTGGAACGCAGGTTGTGGCGCAGCGCATACAAGGCATCCAGGTTCCATTCGCAGGCGGTCACCCGCGACGCCCGCCCGTGCACGGCCAGGGGCAGAGTGTAGTAGCCGATGCCGGCGTAAAGGTCCACCACGGTTTGGCCGCTGCAGTCCATCCGAGCGATTCGGGCCTTCTCCGAGACATTTCCAGAGCTGAACATGTTCTTGGTGATGTCGAGACTGTACCTTAGACCGTTCTCCCTCACCGTCACCCACCCGGGGCCGCCTGGGCCGGGCGGCAGGTCCTCGTCTTCCGGCGTCGGCGGCGGGTACAGGAGTGCGACTTGCGAGCGACGCTTGGTTCCAGGTTGGATGGGGGCCATCCGAGCAACGCGTGTTGCCCCAGGGAACACCGATAGCAGGGCTGGCCAGAGCGCAGGGTAGGCCGGGGCCCACAGGCTGGCCTCTTGGAAGGGGTGGTCCCTCTCCAAGAGCAAAACGTCGCCCAGGCGCTCCACGTGCAGGCTGGTCAACAGCCGCTCTGTCACAAGGCTTGGACTGAGGCCACTGACCTCGAGCGCGTCACGAAGAGCCGCCTGAAGGCACAGTCTTTGGCTGTTGAGCGCCAGGGCCCCGTAAGGAGCGTCTTCTTCACACCACCCCTGCACCACCTCGGAGGGGCGACGGCCACGCAGGGCCTCGAGGAAAAGACGGACGGGCTGAGAAATGCACTCGCTCGTAGGTGCTGCGATGGGTGTGGGAGAGCACAAGGCTTTCAGTTCTTCGAAGAGAGAGGCGTTGGTATCGTTCGACAAGATAGGAATGGCAACGCGGCCGGGGACTGACGTGGAGCGTCCTATGCGTCGTCGCTTATCGAAGAGCCCCCCCCTCTCAAGGGCTGTCTTCAGAAGCTTAGCTGATGCAGTGTTGGTGATGAGGCAAAGACATGGAGGGGGTTGGGGCAACGGCGTCCTCTTCGACGCTTTACTCGCCGTGTTCTCTGCGACGGGTGCGGGCTCTGCCCCGCCCGTCTTTACCAGGCCTGCCGCGAAGGCTGGCCAGGAAGGAGGGAGCAACATCAAGGGGGGTGCGAAGACAGGACTGAATGCGAAAGTCTGTACGCCTCCTCCGATGACGAGAAGAGCTCCTTGCGAGTCGCACTGTGTACCCCTGCGACCGACCGGGGCCGTGGCGTGGTGAACGAGAGGGGGCGCCTGCAGCCGAGGAAAAGGCGATGCGATTCTAATTACCTTGGCGAAACGGTGATCTTTGCCCATCTCAAGCACTAAAGCCACCCCGCAGCGAGCTTCGTCCGCCAGCACGCCGCCAGTGATTACCAAAGAG